>ERZ1031127.154-NODE-154-length-10108-cov-5.596737_pt1 | contig 10108 bp, 8 predicted proteins | sample MGYA00518224_ERZ1031127 | MGnify/ENA primary metagenome ERZ1031127 (study PRJEB33718, sample SAMN03159757) | human skin metagenome | collected 2014-05-20 | study: EMG produced TPA metagenomics assembly of the PRJNA266117 data set (Human skin bacterial metagenome... | reverse complement strand
CCCTCATGGAGCTCGGCGCACTCATCTGCACCGCGACGAACCCCACATGCGACGAGTGCCCGCTCCAGCCGCAATGTGCCTGGGTAGAAGCGGGAAAACCCATGCCCAGCGAGGAGGAGATGCACCAAAAGAAGAAGCGGGTGCAGAAATTTGAGGGCACCGACCGCCAGGTTCGCGGCAAGATCATGGCGCTTCTCCGCGACGCCGACGAGCCCCTGACAAGCATCGACACCGCGTGGCCCGACGCGGCACAGCGCTCCCGGGCCCTCTACAGCCTGCTGGAAGACGGCCTGGCGGAGCAGCTTCCCGACGGGCGGTTCAGTCTCCCGAGGTAGACAAAAAGGCGGGCAGCACCAAAACGGAAAGTGCCACCCACCTGCGCAAACGATTTACTTTTTCCAGCGACCCCGGTAATTCATCCCGCCGGGGAGGTTGATGTAGAACCCTCCGCGGGAGTTGAAGGTCACAGGCCCCACGCGTTTGGAAAACGATGCGCCGGACCCAGAGATGTTAATCCAGCTATCCTTGCCAGTCTTCTTGCGCTGGCGGTAATTCAAACCCATGGCTCGTATTTTATCCTGTCACTTCCCAATCGGCCACACCCCCGTTAACCACGACGAACAGCGGATGCGGCGTAGGTGAATCCTCCCGCGGGAAATCCGGCGAGCGACGGGCCAGCTTCTTCCCCAGGTGCTCCCACTCGTAGGCAAGCTGACCCGTAGTCACCTGGATTCGTGGCACATCAGAAGCATCCGGCACGACAATTTTCGACGCATCGAAGTTGTAGCCCCGCTTCGTCGCATCCTCCTGTACCCCGGCAAGAAAGCGCCCGATCGCCGCCAGCGGCTCCGGCTGCTCCCGGAACCTCGTCAGCTGCGGGTGGTTGCGGTACCCCTTCGTCTCTCCCAGCAGCACCTTCTGCGCGAGCAGCGCCTCCCGCCAGCAGGCGACAAGCCCCTGGCGATCGAGGTGGCGGGGATGAAGGGACCATAAGCGCATGAGGCAAGCTTACCGTGGGGTGCCACCTACGCATGCGGTTCGCAATTTATCTACAGCCCATGCAAACCCGATGCGTTCTTGTTCGATGCGTAGGCAGGAGCCGTTTGCCCGTTCGCAGAGAAGCTCATAGGTTGCCCGCTCATCGGCTGTGAGCATATGGATGTTGACCGTGGTTGATTGCGACTCCTCCACTGCGAAAGGCAAATGACTTAGAACAGTGTCGGTATCCATGAGAATCGAGTGGACCTGCGGAAGGTGGGCACGGACGCTGGCAAGCATTGCGAATCCAGCACTATCGAGATCGCTCCAGTACCAAGTTGGGTACCCGCCACCGATGAAGTCGATACGCTCGGTTACGGAGAACCCGCCACCGTAGACTGCGAGCGTCCGGGGCAGCTCCGGCAGGGCGATGAAGGTGGTGTAGTTCTCCACAATGACGACCTTGTCAAAACCTAGGGGCACGCCGCTCAGGTCTTCCACATCTGCGCTTAAATGACGGAGGTCTCCCGCGATGGGGAGAGCCGGATCGAGGCTTTTTATTTCCACCATGATGGGTCTCGGCTTAAAGTTTGGGCGACCGGCTATCGCACTAACAAGTCCCGCGTGGGTTTCGAGCCATTTGGTGTCCACACCCATGATGGGCAGTTCCCGTTGATAGTAGTCAGATGTATCATGGCCACGTAGCCATTGAACAACGGCGATGAACTGGTCGGCTGTTATGTCGCTCCACCCAGCCCACGCGCTGGCCTTGTGGGCGAGGATGGCGCGGGAGGAGTCCTCGGCAAGCCCGGCGGTCAACCGATCGAGGAGACTGACCGTGCGCTCCCAGTCGCGGGTGAGACCTGCCAGCCGAGCGGCGGTTGAGGGTGAATCGATGACCACCCGGGATGGGACAGAATAGATCCCGAACAGTCCGAGGCGCTTGTCCACGTGCTCGACAGTTATCCAATGATTCTCCCAAGACTGCTTCCAACTGCGAAAAGTCGCACCACCGTCACTTTCCACTTCGCGCGCCTTCGGAGGATGGAGGCTAATAGGAAGTGGCATGAAGTTTCCGGCAAGCCATTCTGTGTAATTGTTCCGATAAAAAGTAGCGGCACGTTTTTCAACCTCTTTAACCGACCGCATGATTCTCCGCCTCCTCGATGGTGAGCGCTGATGTTCGCGAATGCTTGCGGTCCGGACAATCGACCATGAGAACGCCACCGATGTAATCCTCCACAGGTTGAAGGAGCTTTTCTGGAGTGGCAAGAACCATGTGGAAACCGAACCGGTCAAAAACCTCCATTGACGTACGTGTGAACTCCGCATCGGCACGGTCGAAGGCCTCGTCGAGAATGATCGTGCCGTAGTGGGGGTAGACGTCCTCGCCGATGACCACGCGGGATTTTTTCGCCTTTGCCGGTGGCTCCCCCATACCCGTGAGCCGGAAACGGAGTGCCGCCGCCAAGCAGAAACTGGAAAGCTTCTGCGCCTGTCCACCGGAGAGTCCCTCGGCGGAGTCGTAGACGGCACCGCGATTGCCGTCGGCATCCACCTCCACTCCGTAAAACGCAACGTGCCAGCGCGTATCTAGGCGAAGTTTACGCTGCCTGGCGGTTGTCGTATCGCTTTCTACGAGATCCTCGATGACCGCAGATAACCGCTCGAAGCGCTGTTCTGCAGCACCTTCGTCGTTTTCAAGAGTGCCGTCGACTGCTGCGGCGAGTTTGCGGGCAAAGTCCCTCGCTTCCGCAGGTTGGGACTCACGGACTTCAATCTGCAGTGTGCGACCGGGGTAGAAATCCACAAGGGTCAGCGACTCGTTCAGCCGGTCGATTTCTTTCCGGATGGAGCTCGCCGCCGTGGCGATCTCTCGACGTAACCGTCCCAGATGGGTGTTCGTCTGGTCAAAAAGAAGCTCGCGGAAATTGGATTCAAACCGGGGAAGATCGTCATCCTCCAACCGTTGCAGCTCTGCGAGAAAATCACCCAGCGCCTCAACTTCCGGGGTGAGATCACCCTGACGCTCAGGCCAGGCATCAAGGTAGCGGTTCATTGCAAGCTTGATCGAGTTGTGGAGGTTGGAGCACTGCCCCTCTGCGGCGGACTTGTCTGCCCGTATTTTCCTCTCCACCTCAATCGTTGCGGCATCGATATTGGACGCGTTGATGGCACGAGCGTACGCCTTCATCCGACCGGCGATCCGTCTTTCGACCTCCGGTGGAAGTGGCTCGGCACCCGCGAGCTGACTTGTCAGCCGCTCGATTGTAGCCGTTGCCTCCGATACGCGGTCCCGGGCAACACCGATCCGCTGTTGCAGGTTGGCCTTCTCTGTCTCCTGGAGGTTCGTCAAACCAAGCGCGGTCCGCAGCTCTGCTTGTAGTTCGGCGAGTCGATCGTTGTTGTCTACCAGGGCATCGAGGTCTTTTTGCGCCTCGTCCAGCAAGTTTTGGGCCGCAGAAACGTCAATTTGCGCAAATTTTTCTGTCTCCAGCGCCCGCCTGGCGCTGACGATGCGGGCCGCATCGGCTTTTGCCTTGGATTCGAACTGTTTTTGTTCCTCCGCCACGGCGTTCAGTTCGTTTTTCCGCTGGCGCTGTTGGGCGGTGAGCACGTCGATACGGGCATCTGAGTTTTCGAACAGTACCCACCGGGAACGGTCGTCGATACGGGAGCGATCGTCTTTGACGTGGCGGCTACCGTCGCGAAGCTGCCCGGCTTTGGTGACTGCGCGCCGGTGGGAGCGAAACTCCTCGATGGATTCCGCACGGACGTGATCAAAGCGGGTGGATAGCTGGTGCTGGATCCAGCCTTCATAGCGTCCATGTTCAACGACGATGGTGGCGGCTAGGCTCCGCGCGGAAATAGCTTGCGGCCGCAGGGATTCCAGCTTCGCATCAATGTCCTGGTAGGTGAGCTTTGTGCCGAGATGCGTGGCATCCACAGCGGCTGCGACCTGGGGATAAAACTCGTCGGGGACGAGGAGCATCCTGGCAAACCCTCCCATGACCCGTTCGGCTGCGGGCTGCCACTGCGCAAAAGCTGGATCGATATGAATGAGGTCAGCGACAAACGGCAAGGATCCTCGGGCAATTCCTGTGATCTCGCAGATGCGTTCTCGGGCGCGAAGAAGCCGAGGATCCATGTTGGACCGGAACTTCTCCGCCATTCTGATATCCTTTTCCCCCTGGTCGATTGCCTGTTTGAGGATACTGAGGCGGGAGTAGATATCGGTACGGGTGTCCCCGTAGGTCTGTTGCCTTGCTTCAATGTCCGCAATCTCTTCTTCCAGCTGTACGCGGAGGTTAATGAAGTCTTCTTGGCTGGCGGGTTGGAACGGAGTCAGTTCCGACAGAACGGTAAAGAACTTCTTCGCTTCATTTTCGACGCGAGCGCACTCATCGCGGAGCTTGTCACGGCGGTGTTCTGCGGCCGTAATTCCGTCGTCTTTTTCTCCCCTGATCGCGACGTGGAGGTTCGTCACCCTCTCGGCCAGCTCCGCCGCTTTTTCCTGCACGGTTTCGAGGCTTGCCTGGGCATCGTCGAGTTCCCCCTGGTTCGTACGCAGATCCGACCGGGCGAAGCCGAGCCGCTGGGTGTTGGCGTATACGGGGACGGCATCCAGATCCATCGTGTAGTCACGAATCCTTTTCGTGAGCTCCGCGTGTTTATCTGCGCTGTCTCGGATGGGGCGGAGCTTGTTTATCTGGTTGCGGGCTGTCACCACCGTTGCATGCGCCGTCTTTAGCTCCGTGAAGTTCTCGGCGGCATCGTCAGCGATCTTGAATGTCGCGGGCTCCGGCAGCATAAAATCTCGCATGAGCTGGTTCAGGTCACCCAGGGTCTTTGCGGATTGTGTCCGCTGCAGCAACTCGATGGCCTTTTCGTCCGCGATCCCCAACCTTTTGCGCAGCGCTGCAGAAAAGGGTGACAGGTTGCGATTGATGGCGATGAGGTCCGGGAACTGTTTCTTGGCATCGGCTTGCCCGGCGCTGTGTTTGCCAAGCTCCTCGCAGTCGACGAGACTCACCTTGCCGGGGAGAAGCAGAAAGAGGTTTTTCACCTCCGATTGCGTCGTCGTATTGGCGGTCAGGCACATGATGCGAAGTGCAGTGATCTCCCCGCCGTCGTCGTCACTGAAGTGGAGACCTACCCCGCTCCACATCGGTCCGGGGCGCAGGAAGGACCGGGTAACATCATCAAGATCCGCGTCGTGTTCCTTTTGCCACGCACCACGGCAGTAGGTGACCAGATCTCGGCCGGATTTCTTCCCGGATTCGGTTGCTGCGGCGTTAAAACGGTGACGTCCGGGGGAACCTAGGATGGTCGAAACCGCGTCGATAAGCGTGGACTTGCCCGACCCAGAGGGGCCGAAGATGAGGAACCCGGCGCGCGCCACATCGACCGTGTGGAGACCGTTGAATGTGCCCCAGTTGTACACCTGTAGGGTGGCGAGGCGGTACTGACCGGGGGCGATGGTGCTAGTCATGGGAATCCTCCAGAAGGTGGGTAAAGCTTGCGGTCACGGCCTTAATCTCGTCGCTGGAAAAAGCAACACGCAGGACGTGGGACACTTCCCAGCGCCCGGGTGTTGATGTCTCAGTGACAACTCTCGCCTTTGCTAGGGAGTTCCATGCCGTGTCGAAATGCTTCTCCTGCTTCGTGTGGTCGGTTCCCTGCGCCGTCTGGTAGGGGGCGGTGGCTTCGAAGACCTCCTGTTTTTCCACAATCGTGCGCTCATTTGGGTTCGATTTTGCCAGCTGCCGGCGCAGGTGCAGGATGATGACCGTCTCTACGAAGGTCAACGGCTTTGCGCGCAGGAGCGTGCGGGCACCGTCGACCTCTGTATCCCATACCTTGGTGTAGGCGACTCCCGCCGTTTCATCGACGACGAGGGTCAGGAAGAGGTTATCGAGCTGCTGCGAAAGCAGCGTGCGTGACTCGACGATCACGCGGAAGTCCTCTCGGTCTGCTGGGGTTGTAGTGGTGATAAACGGCCCCTTGATCAGCTTGACGAGAGCTTTTCTCTGGCTGAGGGTGAGCGTTCCTGTGTCTGTTTCCGTCAGGTGAATCTGCTCATCCATGGCTACCTCCAAAGATCCGCGAGTGATATGTCTCCGGCACACATTCGGTGAAAACGCACCGATTTACGCGTGCTTGTCTCTTCTTCCCGGTTGCCGATGTCCACCGAACGAGTTCGCTGCCATCGGCGCGCTGCCCATGACGGGCACCCAGCTTGATTAAACCCACGACGCTGGCGAGCCCCTGCGTGGCGGGGAATTCGGTCAGCACATCAGCGATCGTGGCCTGGCCTCGGCGTGTGACAAGCGCGTTGATGTTGCCAGACAACTCCTGCCAGTCGATTTCTGTTTCTCGGATGCGCCGCTGCAGCGCCACGAGGTCAATGGTTCCGGCTTCCGCTTCAACAAGGTCACTTTCGATGCGGTAATCGGAAGGATCGTAGAGGTTCCAGGAGGCAATGGATTGCGGTTGCCGGGTGGTCAGCTCGAGCTCCACACCGATCTTTGTGTTGGAGGCGATTCCCGCCTTCCCAACTCTCATTGCGATCCGTCCTGCCTCGTTGATGGAGGTGATGAGCGCTTGCTGGGATTCTGCTTCGCGTGACTGCACAAACCTACGCAGCGACCGGGAAAGCCCCGTCATGGAGTCATGTACCTGGCCGGAGGATTCGTCGAGGATGCGCATGAGACTGCGCAGTTCGTCGCGTTCTTCAACGGAGAGTTTTTGCGTAAATGGGCGTTCCATGATGGAATCGATGACCGCGTCGATCCGTGCGGAGCGTTCGTTATTGAGGAACACCTCGTAGAACCCTCTAAAGGCCCGCCCGGCTTCGGATTCCTGGATGAGATCAACTCCTCGGAAGACGTTGTCTAGCACTTCTCCGGCGTTGAGCGTCGATTCCACGATTGATTCGCGCAGGCTGCTGTCTACTTTTTCCACATCCGTGCGCATGCGCGCAAAGTCTGTGGGCAGCACCCGCGCGAGTGACAGCACCTCGCGGGCTTTTTCCACGGCGCGGTCGTCGTCGACGACGCTGATACCCCGTTCACGGATAGTGTCGATCCGTTCTTGGAGCTGATCACGCTGTGCTTCCAGCCGGGTGATTGCCGCCTTCTCATCCGGGTCGGTATCTGCTGCCAGATCGCTGAGCCCCGTGTATACGGTTCCTAGCCGGGAGCCTGTGACCACGCGCTGTGGTTCAACGATTTCTGCGATGTAGTCGAGTGCAACGTGTGCGTCTGAGGAGAGTTCGTAGAATTCTTCTGTTTCACCTTGGGGGCTGCGCCGAACGAGGTAGCCGGCTTTTACCCAGTCCCCCACGTAGGCCACCGCGGACTTAGGTAACTCCAGCCCTGTGGACTCGCGAATGTCGACAAGCAGCGGGTCGACGGCGAGGAAAAGTTCTGTTCCCGTCAGCGTGCGGTTGTCTCCCCGGAAGACTTCGGCGAGCACCGCCAGTATCACCGGCGCATTTGTGGCCGCGAGCAGCGACCAGGCGGGGGATTCTTCCCGCACCCGCACCAGTCTCAGTGCGTCTGCCACAGCCAACATCCGACTCATGCCTTACAACTTAGCAAGGCCATGCCACATCCACCGCAAACAAGTTAGAACAACCGTACGGGGCGTGAGAATACCCTCTAGGAGACTATCTTGGCGTGGCGTGTCAGAAGTTCTGAGAGAATGAACTGTTCCCTTTCATCGTGTTCTAGGCCATCCAGTGCGAAGCTGTAACATTGCGCCACTGCACTGTCGAGTTCGGAATGTGCCCCGAAGAGCTCCGGGTACATCCATTCATCATCCGGGTCGTACATGTCCGCAAGCATCACGTCTTTGTAATTCCCACGCGCGTTCAGAACCCGCTGTGCTGCCTCCTCCACGTCTTTTCGTTGCTTATCCGTAACCCCGGGGAAGACAAAGTTGTTGTAGACAACTCCTGCGGAATAGCGGTAATCGCTTTTCAGCCGCCCCGCAACTGCTCTCATCCACACGTTATGAATCTCAGAATGGAGAACCCCAAAGAGGAACAACGACGCGTTCGGGACGATTTTCACTAAATTGGAAGCAAATACTTCCGGCTCAATGAATCCCAGCGGAATGTACTTGCGCCTTTCCGAAGATACCTCTGGCACGACAATCGACTCCCCATCCGGCATATTTTCAACGTGGAACCGTTGAGGTTTACCTGCGAGTCTGACAGTCTGCGTACTCGAACTCTGCAATCTAAAGTCATGCACTGCCTGGACTCGTTCCGCGACAAGTGGGTGAGCTTTTAGTTCAGCAGGGGACATTTCCCCCGTCCACAGAACCCATCTGTGATACCCGTGAAGGAATTCTTTGGATCCAATCCACGGGTGGAAGTACTGCCGGGCCTCTGGATCGCGGGAGAGGAATTCACGGAACTCATCATCAGTGAAAAGGTAATTGCCACCGTCGATCGGCTTATTTCCAATTCCCATTCTTGGCACGTCACAGATGGGCGTGCTGCGATTCCAGATGAAAGCATCAGGAGCATCAACGAGGTACGGATTAAGCCTCTGCTTGTATTGAACTTCCGGCGGAGAATCGGGGGTCGGGTAGTGATAGAGGACTTTTTGGGATTCTTGCTTTGAAAAACCGACGATCACGCAGAATACGTGTGCTTTGTCCGTGGATTCATTGCCCCAACGGAACGTGTCATGGGCGAAGTCAATGTGGAATCCAAGGGAGAATGATTGACTAAGGCTTACCTTAGTTAGTATGGTTTTGGTATGGGTTACGCGTCTTCTTTGCCTCAATCTGATCGTTCAACAAGTACCGCTGCCGGGCATTGGGTGCTTGCTCGTGCCGGTAAGCGGGTGCTTCGCCCTGGCGGGTTGAAGTTGACGAAACGGATGTTAACTGCCGCCGATATGCAGGGAAAGCAAATCATCGAGTTTGCTCCCGGCCTGGGCCGTACTGCCCAATTGATCGTGACCGAAGGCGTATCCTCCTATGTTGGTGTTGATCAAGACCCAGCGGCAGTCGCACGGGTGGAAGCCATCGTCAAACCTCACGGCGGAACAGTCATTAATGCTAAAGCGCAAGACACCGGGTTAAGTGGCGAAAGTGCCGAGGTGGTGGTCGGTGAAGCGATGCTAACTATGCAAGGCGAAAAAGCTAAAGCCGAAATAGTTGCCGAGGCATTCCGTCTCCTTAAACCAGGCGGTTGTTACGCCATCCACGAGCTAGGGCTCACCCCAAATGACATTGACCCAGAGTTGGCTGACGGGCTACGCAAGCAATTAGCCCGGACGATTCGAGTTAACGCGCGCCCGCTGACCGAGAATGAATGGCGTGCGGTGCTAACTAATGCTGGTTTTGAGGTGGAATGGATTAGTTTCGCACCGATGGCGCTATTGTCGCCCAGGCGTAATCTTGCCGATGAAGGCCTCTTGGGAGTCGTCCGGATTATCCGTAACTTAATCCGCGATAAAGACTTACGAGCCCGGGTTCTTCAGATGCGATCCACTTTCAACAAATACCGCGACCACCTGACCGGAATCGCGATAGTAGCTAAGAAACCATCCAACTAAATTATCTCCCTAATCACCTGAGAGGTCACCGTCATGAGCGCTGAAACTCCAGCATCCCCAGCCCTAGGCTTTATTAACAATCTAGCTAATGAAATCGAGTACGCTTCAGGCTCAACTGTCTCAAAAACCTTGCTGCGCGCCGAGGGAGTCAATGTCGTCCTATTTTCTTTCGATGCCGGGGAGGAACTTTCCGAGCACACGGCTGCAATGCCGGTGCTCGTTGAAACCTTAGAAGGTGAGCTTGAAATCACTGCCGAAGGTAAAACCGTGACTCTGCTACCTGGTGGAGTAGTGCATTTCACTACCCGATTACCGCATGCCGTTAAAGCTATCAAACCATCAAAAATGGTGCTCTACATGCTGGCAAGACCTTCAACCCAAAGGAACGGCTAGTCAAAAGAGAAAACACACGGTTTAGTTTTATCTTTCTGGCCGGGAAGCTCTCCGCTAAACCAGCAGCAATATAAGCGTTCTAAGGAGTTATCGCTGGGCAAGGGTATAAGAACTGTCTCTTATACACATCTGACGCTGCCGACGAATAGAGAGGTGTAGAT
>ERZ1031127.153-NODE-153-length-10204-cov-4.396492_pt1 | contig 10204 bp, 6 predicted proteins | sample MGYA00518224_ERZ1031127 | MGnify/ENA primary metagenome ERZ1031127 (study PRJEB33718, sample SAMN03159757) | human skin metagenome | collected 2014-05-20 | study: EMG produced TPA metagenomics assembly of the PRJNA266117 data set (Human skin bacterial metagenome... | reverse complement strand
GTGAGCCGAGAACCTGCACGAGGAGGCCCACGCCCACGATGATTGCAATCAGCGCCCCTGCGAGCCCACCCCCGCACCCTGTCACAGCCTTCGCGCTTTTTGCCATAGCCCGAGATTCTACATGGACGAACCGGCGGGCTGGGGTCCGCCCCGCAGGGCTCCGGCGACTATCAGGAAATTCCTAGGCGGCAACCCTCTTCCGTCACTTCAGTAACAGTAGTAACATTTGATTAGTTCCTGTTTTCCTCCAGAAAGGCCCTCACCATGAAGAAGATTCTGTCCACCGGGCTGGCGCTCGCCACGGCGCTCGCCGCCGGCACACTTGTCGCCCCCGCCGCTAACGCCGCGGTCTCGCCGCAGGAGTGCGACGCGCTGCGCGCGGGTCTCCCCCTCATCGTCTCCATCACCCCGGAGACCACCCGCGCCGACCTCCAGGGGCAGTTGGATGCAAAGTCCAACCTGCTGTTTAACGGCCCACTGAAAAATATTGAGGGGCTCAAGTTCCTCCAGGCCAAGACCACCTCAGATATCAGTGGCAAAGCCCAGGAATGTGGCATTGTGAAGCCGGATCCCGTTGAGGACTTCCTGGCTTCCATCGGCTCCAGCCAGCTCGCCCAGTACCTGCCCATGGTGAAGTCCCTCAGCTCCTAGGAGCCTCACCCCGCAGCCACACTCCGCACACCGAAGACAATGAGGTGTGCGGAGTGTTTTTTGCGGTACTTCTACGCCGCGGAACGCCCGCTACACCGCCGCCTGGTTATGAGGAAGGAACAATCGTGGTGGGGTGGGCACCATCGTGGCGCAACCAGGCTGTGGCTAAACGGGACATTCCGCCAGGTACATGGCTACACAGGAGCACACGCGCTGACCGCACGTGGCCTGTGCGCGACCTGTGCTCTTCTACTCGTGGTGCTTACTCGTCGCCGGAGGATGCCGTTGATTCCTCGGCTGCACCTTCCGGTGCTTTAGCGCTGTCAGCTGGTTGCTCCACGGCGGGGGTGGCTTGCTCCGCAGGGGGCTGAGCAGGGTCTGCGGCCGCGCGCTCCCGGCGCTTGCCCTCCTGCCACATCTCCTCCTGCGCGCTCGTGGTCACGTGCCCGGTCGAACCGTCGAAGAGGTACGGAGCGCGCGAGTGCATCTTGTCCGTGAACGCCTGCGCCACGTCCCCCAGGTCGAAGGCGCCACGTTCGCTGGCGATCTGGGCGTGGAAAAGAACCTGCAGGAAAATGTCCGACAGTTCCTTTTTTATCTCCTCGTCGCTGGCGCCCGACCGAACCGCCTCGATGAACTCGTCCACTTCCTCCGTGAGGTACGGGAGAAGGCTCTCGTGGGTTTGAGAAGCCTCCCACTCGCCACGGTGCCGGGCGGCAGCCATGACATCGGCGGCCGTGGTCACCTCCGGGTGGCGGATTGTCGCGGTGGGAACCTTAAACAGCTCGTGGCCGCCAGCGAGCCACTGTGAGGCCTGCTCCCCTTGAAGATCCGTGGTGATGAGGAGATCCGCCTCCTCATCCGATGCTGTGGGGAACGTGTCGCACAGCGCCCACCGCACGCTGACGGGCACCTCCGCGGTGTACGTTGCGGTTTTACCCTCCATCGTGGCCACGGCGATGGGCATGACATCGGGAAAACGGGGATCAAGCAGTAGCACAGCCATGGAACTAGTGTAAACCACTCCTACTTCTTGCGAGCATGTCCTCCGCCTACGGAGATCACCTTCTTCGTGGTACCCTCGCCGCCACCGGCGCCACCGGTCACGTCGATGTTCTCCTGGTCGCACAGGGAGGCGATGACATCGGCTACCCACTGCACAACGCTGGTGTCGCGCAGCTGGCTGTCGCCCACCCGCTGCGCGCCCTGCTTGGGCACCTTAACCTGGACGGTTTTCGCCGCCGCCCGGTAGGACGAGCCCGGGTACAGACGCTTGAGGCGTACCTGCTTAGAATCGGCAAGCTCCACGGGGTGCAGCTTGACGCGGGTGCCGGCGAGTTGTATGTCCGAGATCCCCGCCCGGCGCGCCACGTGCCGCAGCCGCGTGACCGAGAGGAGCCTAAGGACGGGCTCAGGCAGCGCGCCGAAGCGGTCGGTCATCTCCTCTATCACCTGCGCGAGGTCCTCCTCGGTCCGGCTTGCCGCGAGCTTGCGGTAGATCTCCAGGCGCAGTCGCTCGGAGTTGATGTAGTCCTCCGGAATGTGCGCGTCCACGGGCAGGTCGACGCGAATTTCCGTGGGCTGCTGGTCCGTGGCATCGAGGGGCTTGCCGTCGGCGAGCGCCCTAAACGCCTCCACTGCCTCTTCCACAAGTCGGACGTACAGATCGAAGCCGACTCCCGCGATGTGGCCTGATTGCTCCGCGCCGAGCACGTTGCCGGCGCCGCGCATCTCCAGGTCTTTCATGGCCACAGCCATACCGGCTCCCATGTCGTTGTTCTGCGCGATGGTGGTAAGCCGCTCGTAGGAGGTTTCCGTCAACACCAGCCCCTTGGGGTAAAGGAAGTAGGCGTAGGCACGCTCGCGGGAGCGCCCCACACGCCCGCGCAGCTGGTGCAGCTGGGAGAGCCCCATGTGGTGGGCGTTTTCCACGATGAGCGTGTTGGCGTTGGCAATGTCCAGGCCCGTCTCCACGATGGTGGTGCACACGAGCACGTCGTACTCACGGTCCCAGAATCCTTGCACCGTCTTTTCCAGCTGCTCCTCACTCATCTGTCCGTGGGCGACGACGATGCGCGCCTCGGGGACAAGCTCGCGCAGCTGGCGGGCGCGTTCCTCGATGGACTTCACCCTGTTGTGAACGTAGAACACCTGGCCATCGCGCAGGAGTTCGCGGCGGATCGCCGCCGCCACCTGCTTATCCTCCTGCGCCCCCACGTAGGTGAGCACCGGTCGGCGGTCCTGCGGCGGAGTGAGGATTGTCGTCATTTCACGGATCCCGGACATGCTCATTTCCAGGGTGCGGGGGATGGGCGTTGCGGACATGGTGAGCACGTCAACGTGGGCGCGCAGCGCCTTGATGTGTTCCTTGTGCTCCACGCCGAAGCGCTGCTCCTCGTCTACGATGACAAGGCCGAGGTCCTTCCACTGCACACCTGTTTGGAGCAAACGGTGAGTGCCGATGACAACGTCCACCGAGCCGTCGACAAGCCCTTTAAGCGTCTCCTTCGCCTCCTTGTCGGGGGTGAAGCGGGACAACTGCCGGATGGTGACGCCGAAACCGTCCATGCGCTCACGGAACGTCGCCTCGTGCTGCTGCGCCAGAAGGGTGGTGGGCACGAGCACAGCGACCTGTTTACCATCCTGCACCGCCTTGAACGCGGCGCGGACGGCGACCTCCGTCTTGCCGTAGCCCACATCGCCGATGATGACGCGATCCATGGGTACTGGCTGTTCCATGTCGTGTTTGACCGCGTCGATGGCGAGCATCTGGTCCTCGGTCTCCACGTAGGGGAAGTTGTCCTCCATTTCGGCTTGCCACGGCGAATCCGGCGCACAAGCGTGCCCCGGCGAGGCCCGCCGCTTGGCGTAGAGATCGACGAGCTCGGCGGCGATTTCCTTGACCGCCCCGCGGGCCTTCTTCTTGGTCTTCTTCCAGTCCGACCCGCCCATCTTGGACATCGTCGGCTTCTCGCCGCCGACGTACTTACTCAGCAGGTCGAGCGACTCCATCGGCACATACAGCTGGTCCGGTGGTCCCCCGCGCCTGCTCGGCGCGTACTCGAGCACGATGTACTCGCGCCTCGAGGTGTCCTCACCGGTGCGCACCTCGCGTTCGGTCATCTTGACAAACCGGCCGATGCCGTGGGTTTCGTGCACCACGTAGTCGCCCGCCTTGAGGGCCAACGGGTCCACCCGGTTGCGCTTTTTGGCTTTTCGACGCTTCGCCCCCGCGATGTCCCCCACCCGGTTACCGGTGACATCCGTCTCCGTCACCACAACCAGGGGTGTGGCGCTCTCCTGCGGGTTGAACACCGCACCGCTGTGGGAAAACGCCTGGTAAATTGTTACTTTTCCGGCGACCGGTTTCATCCCCGGGTTCGCCTTCACGTTAGCGATGCCACGCTCGTGGAGCTTCTCCGCAAAACGGGCACAGTTCGCCTTCTGCGGCGAAATGTACGCGGCCGCCCCACCAGCGAGGGTGTGGGCGAGCAGCTGCGACATGAGCGCGGTGATCTTCTTTTCGTCCCCCCGCGGGTGCACCGGCTCGGTGAATTCCAGGGGCAGGGTGTGCGCGTCGTCGCCCACCAGCATGCCGGGGGGCGTCAGCATCCACAGCGGGTGACCCGTCTTGTTCGCAGTGACCTCGAGCGACTTCAGTGACCTGTAGCTCGACGGCTCGAGGTCCAGGTCCTTGTGAGCCACCGGCCCCTCTCCGCCCATGGCTGCCAGCTCCCAGCCGGCCTGAAGGAACTCAGTATCGGTAGCCCGCAGGTCCTCCACACGGGTACGTATCCGTTCCGGATCAACGAGCAGGACGTGCGCATTTTTCGGAAGCTTATCCACAATCGTCACGAGCGGCGAGTCCGTCAGCACCGGGATGAGTGTCTCCATGCCGTCGGCGGCGATCCCCTCTGCCACCTTGCCTACGATCTGCGCCAACGCCTGGTTCCCGCCGTGGGTACGCGCGAGCTCGGCAGCCTTCGCTTTCACCGCGTCGGTGATGGGCAGCGCCCGGGCCGGGTACAACTCAACCTTGTCTAGCTCACCGTCCTGGTACGTGCGCTGATCGGCGACGGCGAAGGTGGTGATGTCTGTTACCTCGTCGCCCCAGAACTCCACGCGGACGGGGTTGTCCGCCGTTGTGGGGAAGATATCGATGATGCCGCCACGCACGGCGAACTCACCGCGGGCCGCCACGAGGTCGACCCTGGAGTAGGCACGGAAGACGAGGGATGCAACGAGCTCGTCAAAAGGGTAATCCTCCCCCACCTTGATGGTGACGGGGTCGCGCCCCTCTACCTCGGCGACGAGCGGCTGCGCGAGCCCCCGGGCCGCAGTCACCACAACCTGCGCGGTGGGCAGCTTGTGCAGACCCCTCGCCTGCGCGCCGATGATATCTACCCCCGGGCTCAGACGCTCGTGCGGAAGAGTTTCCCACGCCGGGTAAAAGAGGGCCTTCTCCCCCATCATCGCTTTGAGCTCTGCCGTCAGATCCTCGGCCTCCCGCCCGCTGGGGGTGACCACCAGCAGCGGGGTGTGAAGGGCCAACGCCCCCACGAGCCACGGCTTGACATCCTCGGGCGCGGTGAGATGGAGATCCTCCTCACCGATGCTCTTGATGGCTCCACTGATCGCCCGATCGGCTGAGACAATATCCAGTACTCCGCTCAGCGTCGACACGGTTCCCACTCCCCTTCTAGGCTCGTTACTGGATGTCACTATACGGCAGCGTCCGGCCCAGAAATATGGCCTTCGCCGGTCACCGCATCGGATTTCAACAGCTTGAGGCTCGGGTTTGTTTCCATATCTTTAAGTCCGTTCCAGCACAGGTTGACAATGTGGGCTGCCACAACCTCCTTATCCGGGGTGCGGGCATCCAACCACCACTGCGCGGTTCCCGAGATCATCCCCACGAGCGCCTGCGCGTACAACGTGGCAAACGACGGGTCGAGGTTCGTCCTGCGGAACGATTCCGCCAGGTAGTTCGATGCCCGCGTGGTGATCTCCCCCAACAAGGTGGAAAAACTGCGCTGTTCCTCCAACGGCACATCGCGCACAAGGATGCGGAACCCGTCCGGGTGCTCCTCAACGTAGGCGAGAAGGGTGAGCGTCACTTTCTCGATGCGGTAGCGGGAGCTGCCCTCCACCATCGCCGCCTCCGTCAACTCTCTGAGGCGTCCAACTTCACGCTTAACAACCTCGGCGTAGAGCTTCTCCTTCGAGCCGAAGTGTTCGTAGACAACGGGCTTGCTCACCTTTGCGCGAGCCGAGATCTCTTCCATGGATGTCCCGTCGAGCCCTTTTTCAGAAAACAGCGACAAACCAATACCAAGGAGCTGTTCGCGACGTTGCTCACCCGTCATCCGCTTACGTGTCATGGTCACAAATTATAGCCGTGTCCATTTATGTTCCCCGAACGTGCGGGGCGATGTGCGTTCACGACCCCCATGCGGTAACGTATGAGTGCGCTGTAATTCCCCGTGGTGTAATGGCAACACTTCGGTTTTTGGTACCGACATTCTAGGTTCGAGTCCTGGCGGGGAAGCAACAAAGGCCCCGTCAGGGGCCTTTTTCTTACGCTTGTACCCGGTGGATTCTGGGGGCCGTTCACCGCCGTCCGCCCCGGCCCTAGTGGCGGTGGCGGGCGTAATCCGATTCGCCGGTGCGCGCCGCGAGCTCGGAGTTGCCCGTGTCGCCGTTGCCGACGATCGGGTCGGGCACCTCGCCTGGCTTAGTGACGAGGAACTGCCCCATCATGCCCATGTCCTCGTGGTACAGCATGTGGCAGTGGTACATGTACGGCCACTTGGTGGAGTTGTTGCGCGGATCGAACCGCACCGCCACCTTGGCGTAGGCGTTCGGTGGCAACAGGATGGTGTCCTTCCACCCCCGGGTCATCACCTGGGCCTTCGTGTTCTTCAGGGAGAGGATGCGGAACTGCGTGTCATGGACGTGCATGTTGTGCAGCCAGTCCGTGTCATAGTTGGAGAAGGTCCACACCTCCCAACCACCGTGATCCACGGTGAAGTCGATCCGCTGCATGTCCATGACCTCGTCGTTGATGCGGAATCCTTTGAGGCCAAATTCACGCGACGGCGCGTTGGTGAGATCCGGCACCTCGTCGGCGCTGGGGTTCACGTCCCTGGGAAGCTCCCCCGGCAGCGGCGCATCCTCGGCCGGACCGGTGATGGTCAAAAGGGTGAACTTGTCTTTGAGGCCGAAGTCCGGGGTGCCCTTATCGTCAGGCACATCAAGCTTGTCCGGGAACGGGGTGGCGCGCAGCTCCAGCTCCTCCCCCGGTTCCAAATCGACGACAACCTCGACGCGCTCGCCGGGGCTCATGGGGATCCTCTCCACAACGAGGGGGTTATTGAGGTAGCCCCCGTCGGAGGCGATAACGGTAAACGTCTTGTGCTTTGTGAGCTCCAGGTTGAACATGCGCATGGTGGAACCGTCAAGGATCCGGAACCGGATGCGCCGTCGAGTAGCCGTGAAGTGAGCGTTGGTGATCCCGTTGACCACCGGAACGTTGCCCAACAGCCCAAGGTCGGGCAGGTCCGTCTCGTCACGGGTGCCGTTCTCGTTGAAGCGGATATCGGTGAGCACCAACGGAATATCATCAACCCCATACTCATGGGGCAGCTCCTCGGCCGCGGGGTTGTCATCATCAATAATGATCATTCCCGCCAGCCCGCGGTAGGCGTGCAGGCCGGTGACGCCGTGCGGGTGGGGGTGGTACCACACCGTGGACGCGGGGTTCAGCACGTCCCACGACGGCGACCACGTTTCGCCCGGCTCGATGGGAATGTGGGGGCCGCCGTCGCACTCGCCGGGAACAAGCATCCCGTGCCAGTGGATTGTGGTCATCTCATCGAGGGAGTTGGTGACGTGGACACCCACCTTCTTGCCCTGCTTGAGCCTCAGCGTCGGCCCCAAAAACGGCCCGTTGAAGCCCCACGTGGGAGTCTTCACATCGGGCAGGATGTTGAACTCGCCGGCCTGCGCGTCGATGGAATACCACGTCACGTCGTCCGTGACGGTCGGTTCCGCCAACGGGGGAATGGGCAGTTCCCGGGGGTCGCCGCCGTAGCCACGCACCTGGGGTGCGCAGCCTGCAAGCCCCAACAGAGGAATGGCGCCGATCGATTTCAGCACTGAGCGCCGGGTGAGCCCGCCCGGGCGACCCGTTGACATCTCGTTCCCTTGTGTAGTACCCATAGCTACTTCACAGTCTAAACCTTTTCATCGGGTAGGCTGACATTCCCACCCAGACTCTGTGAGGGTTCCTCCAAATGTTGGATATTGCTACTCTCTTCAACCCAGGTCGTACAATGGGGACGATTTGTTACGAACCCCGACTGAAAGGCCCCCCGTGTCAGACATCGCCGTCATCATCCTCGCTGCTGGGCAGGGTACACGAATGAAATCCGCCCGCCCCAAGATGCTCCACGAGGTCGGCGGCAGGAGCATGCTCTCCCACGCGCTCCACGCCGCGGGCGGGCTCAAGCCGGCCCACCTTGTCACCGTCATCGGCCACGGGCGCGACATGGTGGAGGAAGCTATCAAGGCCATCGACATTCCCACCACCACGGTGGTGCAGGAGGAACAAAACGGCACCGGGGATGCCGTGCGCGTAGGACTGACGGCCATCCCAGCAGGTTTCGCCGGCACGGTCATCGTCACCACCTCGGATGTTCCCCTCCTCGACACGGCCACACTCGCCTCCCTCGCCGAGGCCCACGCCTCCGGCGCCACCGTTGTTACGACAACGGCCACCGACCCCTACGGTTACGGTCGGATCGTCAGGCTTTCCGACGGCTCCGTCGACCGCATCGTGGAAGAAAAGGACGCCACCGACGAGGAACGCTCCATCAACGAGGTGAACTCGGGAGTCTATGCGTTCGATGTCGCATTGCTGCGGGGGGCCGTCGACAAGCTAGATACCAACAACGCGCAAGGCGAGCTGTACCTTACCGACGTTGTCGGACAGACCACCGATGCCCACGCCTTCCACCTCGACGACGCGCTCCTCGTTGCCGGCGTCAACGACCGCGTGCAACTGGCCTCGATGAACAAGGAATACAACCGGCGCCGGCGCGAAGAAGTCATGCGGGGCGGCGCAACGCTCATCGACCCGGACACCACCTTCATTGACGCCGATGTCACCATCGGCAAGGACGTCACCATCTACCCCGGCACTCAGCTGCGCGGTACAACGAGCATCGCCGACAACTGTGAGATCGGACCCGATACAACGCTCACCAACATGACCATCGACGAGGGGGCGCACGTCGTGCGCACCCACGGGTTCGACTCCCACATCGGCCCCGGCGCCAACGTGGGACCGTTCACCTACATCCGCCCCGGCACCGACCTGGGCAAGGACACGAAGCTCGGGGGCTTCACCGAGGCGAAGAAGGCAACCATAGGCGAGGGCTCCAAGGTGCCACACCTGACCTACATCGGCGACGCAACCGTCGGCAAATTCTCCAACATCGGCGCTTCCAGCGTCTTCGTCAACTACGACGGCGTGAACAAGCACCACACCACCGTTGGCGACCACGTGCGCACCGGCTCCGACACCATGTTCGTCGCGCCGGTCAACGTCGGTGATGGCGTGTACTCCGGTGCGGGTACAGTAATCAAAGAAGACGTGCCAGCAGGAGCCCTCGTGGTCTCCGGTGGCAAACAACGAAATATCGAAGGTTGGGTCCTTGCCAAGAGGCCCGGAACCCCAGCCGCCGAAGCTGCCACGCGTGCAGGAGCACGTAAAGCAGAGAACTAACAACGAGGAAGGCAACCCCCAAACACCATGTCAGGTTCCAGCTGGAGTGACAACAAAAAGGCGCTGATGCTCTTCTCCGGGCGCGGCAACCCCGCTCTCGGCGAGGCCGTGGCCAAAGAGCTCGGCATCGAGCTAACCCCAACCACCGCACGAGACTTCGCCAACGGTGAAATCTTCATCCGATTCGAAGAATCCGTTCGTGGTTCCGACGCATTCGTCATCCAATCTCACACGCAGCCCATGAACAAGAACGTCATGGAGCAGCTCATCATGATCGACGCACTGAAGCGCGGTTCCGCCAAGCGCATCACCGCGATCGTGCCCTTCTACCCCTACGCTCGCCAGGACAAGAAGCACCGCGGCCGCGAGCCCATCTCCGCTCGCCTCATCGCCGACCTCCTCAAGGTCGCAGGTGCCGACCGCATCGTTGCTGTCGACCTCCACACCGACCAGATTCAGGGCTTCTTCGACGGCCCCGTGGATCACATGCACGCCATGCCAATCCTCACCGACTACATCAAGGAAAAGTACGACATGGCTAACACCGTTGTTGTGTCTCCTGATGCCGGTCGCGTGAAGACCGCCGAAAAGTGGGCCAACACGCTGGGTGATCTCCCCCTCGCCTTCGTCCACAAGACTCGTTCCATCGACGTGGCCAACCAGGTTGTCGCCAACCGCGTTGTTGGTGACGTTGCGGGCCACACCTGTGTGCTTCTCGACGACATGATCGATACCGGCGGCACTATCGCGGGCGCCGTTGGCGTG
>ERZ1031127.151-NODE-151-length-10293-cov-7.153643_pt1 | contig 10293 bp, 3 predicted proteins | sample MGYA00518224_ERZ1031127 | MGnify/ENA primary metagenome ERZ1031127 (study PRJEB33718, sample SAMN03159757) | human skin metagenome | collected 2014-05-20 | study: EMG produced TPA metagenomics assembly of the PRJNA266117 data set (Human skin bacterial metagenome... | reverse complement strand
AATCCCCTCTTTGAGTACCCGTTCACCCAAACCGGCATTCGCACTGGCTTGTCCACCACCCTCCGCGCCCTGGCCCGCACCGCCCCGTTCGCCCGCCACCGCTACGCCCTCGTCGACCTTGCCAACGGGGTGCGCCCCTCCACCACGTTTTAGGAAGGTTTGCACTCCCCGCCGATCCAGGCCCATCGGCGCACACGCACCGACCCCACCGACAAACCGAACCCCCAGCCTTCCTCCAAGGAGGTGGCTGGGGGTTCGGTGAATCAGATGAAGTTATGTTCCCTAACTACTACCGGGGACTACTTGTTGGAAGTGGTCGTGGTGGTAGTGGTGCCGGACATATCCTTGTCGCTGGACAGGTTGGAGCTCAGCTGATCCCCACCGGGAGCGCACTGCGTTGCGGCAACGCCTGCGAGCAGGCCGAGCGATGCGAGGAAGGCAGCTGCGAGAGCGGCGTTCTGCATGTGCGGAGCAACGTTGTACTTGAACTGGGTGGCCAGCTCAGGGTTGTAAATACCCAGGGTCTTCTGGATACCGGTGTTGATCTCCTCAACCTTCTTGCCAAAGGCGCCGGCAATATCGCGAACCTCGGGGACGTTTCCAACCAGGCCGAGAGCGACCGGGAGGAGGAGCAGCAGCGGCACTGCGGAGGCGGCGGAAGCGCCGACGCACACGCCGAGCTGATCGTCAGACATACCAACCTTGATGGTCACCGTGTCAATAACCTTGCCGGTCTTGTCCTTGACAGTCACGGTGATGGTATCGCCGTACTTGGCGCTACCGGGCTTAACCGTGAGGTTGCCGTCCTTATCGATGGACGCGGTTGCGCCACCGTTGGCCGGGTTGCTGTTCTTCACGTCAACCGTGTAGCCGGCGTTCGGATCGTACTTGTCGCCCTTGTTAGGCAGGGTGATGTCCTTGCCAGCAGGGGTGGAGCCGTTGTCCCAATCCGGGGTGCCCTCAGCGATCGGGTTCGGGTTGATGTTGCCGCCGTTGGTGGCATCGGTCGGGTACTTGTCCTGGCCATCCGGGATACCGTCTCCATCGGTGTCCTTGTTGGTCGGGTCGGTGCCGTTCTTCAGCTCGTCACCGTCGGAGATGCCGTCGCCATCGGTGTCAGCGTTGTTCGGATCGGTGTAGAAGGGGCCAGAGATGACCTTGGTGTTGCCGTCCTTGTCCTTGATGGTGATGGACGGAACCTGCGGGTTACCGTTGATTTCCTCGCCGTCGGTGAGGCCATCGTCATCGGTGTCAGCCTTGTTGGGGTTGGTCGGCTTGTTGCCAAAGTGAACGTTCTTGGAACCGTCAACCTCGTCGCCGTCCTTGATGCCGTCGCCATCGGTGTCGGCCTTGTTCGGATCGGTGGGCTCGTTGTTGAACGGGTTCTTTGCGCCGCTCTCTTCGTCCTTGTCGGTGATGCCGTCCTTATCGGAATCGGTGCCAACGTGGACAACAACCGGAACCTCATCCTTGGAGCCATCCGGGTAGGTCACAACGACGGTGGCGTCCTTGTCACCCTCGCTCGTGGTGTCAACCGGTTCCTTGAACTCGGTCTTGGTGCCTTCGGGGAGCTCGTTAAGGTTAGCGATGGAGTCGTCAGCCTTCGGGGTCTCACCCTTGTTGACGGTCTGATCCTTGCCCTTAGGCTCGTACTTGGAGGCGTCCGTCTCCTTATCGGAGATGGTGTACTTGAAGGACTGCTCGACCGGCTTGCCGTCCTTATCGGTGATCGGCTTGCCGTCCTTGTCCACAGCCTTCAGCGTGACATCGTAGTTACCAGCCTTGGTCGGGGTGCCCTCGATGGTGTACACCGGCTTGCCGTTCTCATCCTTGGACTCGACGAGCTTAAGGCCCTCAGGCAAGCCCTCTGCAACAATCTTGCCACCCTCAGGGAGGTTGGTGGTGTTAACCTTGACCGGATCGATGGTCTTGTCAACGGTGCCTTCCTGATCTGCAACGTCTGCGATCCTCGGGGTGGAGGTGACGATGAAGGAGTCAGAAGCGATGTCGTTGTAGCCATTATTCACAACAGCGTAGAAGAAGTCGCCGTCCTTAGCATCGGCAGGAACCTCGAACTTGGAGCAGTCCTTGTCACCATCGGTGAGGTTGGAGATGGAGGTAATCTTGCAAGACTTCAGCACCTTGCCGCTACCATCGCGCCACTCCATGGTGGCACCGGTAACGGGGAGCTCACCGGTGAGCTTAGCCTCAGCAATATCACCAGGAGCTGCGGGGTGCTCAGTCGCGTCAAAGTTGGTGATGTCCAGCTTCACCTGAGTGTAAGGAACACCAGCGAAGCGCACGTTGTACAGACGGCTCATGCGGGTGCTACCTGCACCAGCTGACCAAGCGTTGTTAATTGCGCTGATCGGGGAAGGACGCCACTGGTTCACCTGATCGTAAGCCTGGAAAACAGGCTGCAGGTAAGTGGAGTAGGAGGGAACGACGTTACCCTGCGGATCCTCGACCCACATGTAGAGGTTCTTCTGGAAGCTGTCTGCAGCACCCAGGGTCTTCTCATGGGTAAACATCTTGTCGGAGAAGCGGAGCTTGTAGTTGCCATCCTTATCGGTCTTGCCGTACACGGTACCGGCGATGGCATCCGGGTTTTCAGCAAGGAACTTCTTGGTGGCAGCCGCCTGCTTCTCAGCCGGCAGGGAACGCACATCGCGTTCGTACTTCTGGATGGCATCCGGGGTGAGCGCAGAGGCGTACACGGTGTAGCCCTGAGCCTTCGGGTCAGCGACAGCCGTAGCACCATTGAGCAGTTGACGCTCATTGCCCGTCTCCAGCCACACGTTGCCGGAAACGGTACGAGTCAGGTAACCGGGGACATCAGCGTTGTAGTCGCCGTGGGCCGGATCCTCGACAAGCTTGTCGCCCGTTGCTTTCATGTAGTTGACACCGTCGGCATCCGGAATCTCGAACATCCACACACCGGTCTTGGCCATGTTGCCATTGGTCTCAACGCCACCCGGGAATTCGCCGATGCCGCCACCGTTGCCACGATCGTAAGCGAACGGAACCATGCCAGGAGCGGTGCGCAGCGGAACCAGGGTATTTCCGGTCTGCGGGTTCTGGGTCGGCTCGACCCAGATGCGGTAGCGCTGCTTTCCTTGAGTCTTAAAACGGTGCGTCTTGCCAGCGGCATCTACCCACTGGGGAAGAGCGAACGCGTAAGTACCCTTGCCACCGACGGTACCGCCCTTTCCATCGCTTTCCTCAGCAATGGTATCGGAGGTCTTGGTGGAGTACACGGGAGAAACAGCTCCATCGCTATCCATCCACTGCATGTAAACCGGGGTGCCAGCTGGAATGGAATCGAATCCACCCCAGTTCGCCGTCAACAGGGCGCCACCCTTAGGGGTGAGAATCTGTGCACGGCCGGAAACTACGTCCTTACCGGCGGTCTGAGCGCTGGTGAGATCAACAGCCTTTGTGATCTGGCCAGATGCAATCGCATCGACATTGTAGGAGCCATCGGCCTGCAGCTTCGGCTGCGTCAGGCCCGGCTTGTCTACGCTGCCGTAGAAGTGCTTCTTGTCAGGGTTTGCATTGGTAGCCTCTTCTGCAGCTGCAGTCGCAGCGAACTGCGGCGCAACAACGGGCTGGATAGTCGGCGCAACGAGCGCCAGGGAAAGAGCAGCAGCGGCGAGCGAAACGCCACGGCGGACCTTTCCGTTCTTCATATGGATAGCCATGTAACTGGTCCTCTCAGCTTGAAAGAGATTTTCGTTCATTACGACGGTTGAGTTTTCACCTTCAAAACCACACCTTCGAGTCCCGAAATCGGAACACAAAGTTCGCAACAGCACCTATCTTAAAATTCCCTAAGCAAAAGGCCAAAATACATTAATGATTAAGTTACCCTTCCATAACTTATTCACACCTCAATAAGTCGCAAAATTGTTGAACTCCCTGCGGGAATAACGTACGTTTATATGCAAAACAATTAGGTCGGGGGCCTAAATTGCATTCTTACATAAGGCCTTCGGCTACCCCCATGCAGGGGTGCACCGACTCTGCAAGATTTTATTGGAGATGACCAGAGCCGTAGCTCTTCTCATGCTCCTATCAGGTTCCCTTCACGTGACCACGAGTGAGGTACCATACAACAAGAAGTTCCCCGTCCCCTCTAAGGAGGACGGGGCACTCGCTATTTAGTTGTTAACAAGTCCAGCGACTCGATGTACTACTTACCGGAATTCTCATTCGGCGTAGTTTTCGTCGTATTCGTCATGTCCTTGTCGCTCGACAGGTTGGAGCTCAACTGATCTCCACCAGGTGCGCACTGCGTCGCGGCAACGCCGGCAAGCAGGCCGAGCGATGCGATGAGCGCGGCGGCTAGAGCCAGGTTCTGCATGTGTGGAGCAACGTTCTGCTTGAAGGCGAGAGCAAGCTCAGGGTTGTAGACACCCAGCGTCTTCTGGATACCGGTGTTGATATCCTCAACCTGCTTAGCAAAGCCATCGGCGATCTGCTTTACCTGCGGGTTGTTGCCGGCCAGGCCGAGAGCAACCGGGAACAGGAGCAGCAATGGGATGGCGGAGGCAGCGGAAGCGCCGATGCAGATGCCGAGGTGATCGTCGGACATGCCGATCGTGATCGTGACATCGTCGAGCTTGTTGCCGTCCTTGTCAGTCACCGTCACCTTGATGGTGTCACCGTACTTGTATTCCTTGGTGTCCAGGGTGATATCGCCAGTAGCCGGGTCGAAGTAGATCTTGCCGTCCTTGGTAGCGAAGTCCTTAACATCCCCTGCCAAGCCCGGAACCTTCGTGCCGTTCTTCTCAACGAAGAACTTCGCACCATCCGGAATCTTCTCGCCGACGTTCTTGATCGGATCGGACTTGCCACCCTCAGGAGCAGTGGTGTCGTCCCAGGCCGGGTTGCCCTCGGTAGTGCAGTGTTCACACAACGCTAACGGCCCGCACGCGCACGTGCGGGCCGAAGCGAGAGAGTTATGAAGTTACAGTGTGAATCCCAGCGTTACGCCTCCTTGTTCGGGGTTGTGGTGGAAGCGTCCTTGGCGGGAAGCTCCGAGCTCGTGTTAGCGCCGGGGATACACTGCGTGGTGGCGAGGCCAGCCAGGAGTGCGATCGCGGCGATGAAGCCGGCACCGAGGGCGAGGTTACCCAGGTGCGGTGCGATGTCATTGCGGAACGTCGCGGCAAGCTCCGGGTTGAAGATTCCGAGGGACTTTTGGATGCCGACGTTGATCTGCTCGATTTGCTTGTTGAAGCCGTCGGCCACAGCACGCGCCTCGGGGCTCTGGCCGGCCAGACCGATGCCGAGCGCCAGCGGGATGAGGAGCAGCAGCGGGACAGCCGAGGCGGCCGAGGCACCGATGCACACACTCTCCTGCTGCTCGGAGAGGCCCACGGAGATTTCCACGGGGTTACCAATGACCTTGCCGTCCTTGCCCTTCACCGTCACGGTGATGGTCTCGCCGGCTTTGGAATCGCCGGCCTTGACGGTCATATTGCCGTCCTTATCAAAGGTGACGTAATCGCCTGGCTTGTCCACGGCCTTGCCACCCTTGGTCACGGTGACGGTGTAGCCTGCGGGGAGCTTGCCGCCGTTGTTCTTCACCTCGACGGAGCCACCCTCCTTCACCGTGGAGTTGTCCCAGCTGGGAGCATCCGAGGCAATCTCATCACCCTCGAACGTGGTCTTGGTGCCGTCGGACGGGTAGGCATCGACACCATCGTCGACGCCGTCACCGTCGGTGTCCTTCACAGTCGGGTTGTAGCCGAGCTGAAGCTCGTAGGCATCGGACAGACCGTCGCCGTCGGTGTCAGCATTGTTCGGGTCGGTGACGAACGGGCCGGAGATGACCTTCTTGTTCCCGTTCGTGTCCGTGATGGTGATGGACGGGTAGGCGGCGTTGCCACCGGTCTCCTCGGCGTCCGACAAGCCGTCGTTATCGGAATCCATGAGGCGCGGGTCGTTTTCACCGTCGGAGGTGCTGGTCTTGGTTCCGTCCAGCGGGAAGGCATCCTCGCTGTCCGGCACGCCGTCGCCGTCAGTGTCCGGGTTAGTGGGATCGAGACCCTTGGAGAGCTCGTAGCCATCGTCGAGGCCGTCGCCGTCGGTGTCCGACTTGTTCGGTTCGGTCACGAACGGTCCCTGCTTTTCCACGTCGTTGCCGTTCTTATCAACGAAGGAAATCGAAGGAACCTGCGGGTTGCCGGACTTTTCCTGGTTATCGGTCAAGCCGTCACCATCGGAATCCTTAGCCACGGTGGCCTTACCATTGGTGGCATCGGCGGGGTTGGCATCGTCGCCATCCTTCACACCGTCACCATCGGTGTCGGCGTTGGTTGGGTCGGTGCCCTGGGCAAGCTCATCGGCATCGGACACGCCGTCGCCGTCGGTATCAGCCTTGTTCGGGTCCGTGAAGAACGGGCCCGCAACAACCTTGACGTTGCCGTCCTTATCAGTCACGGTGAGGGAGGGAACCTGGGGGTTACCGGCCAGCTCCTCACCGTCGGAAAGCCCATCACCGTCAGTGTCAGCCTTCGCAGGGTCGGTGGGCTTGTTACCAAAGTGGGTGTTGAGCGCACCGGAAGCCTCGTCGGCGTCGGTGACACCGTCGTTGTCACTGTCCGTGCCCACGGTGAACTTCAGCGGGGCGGTATCAGTGGACCCATCCGGGTAGGTGACGGTGACCGGAATCTCCACCGTCGTGTTGTTCGCAACATCCGGCCCCGGGGTCACGGTGACCACACCGGTGGTGGGGTCAACCTCGGCGGTAAAGCCGGCCGGAACCTTGGACTGATCGATGGAGTACACGGCGCCCTCCGGAAGCTCCTCGGCACCGTTCGGGGAAACCTCCACTGGCTGACCGGCCTCGCCGGATGCCGGGGAGTACCCGGGCGCGTAGGTGGCGGCATCCTTGTCAGCGACGGTAACCGTGGCCGGAACCCTGTCGGTGGAACCATCCGGGTAGGTCACCACAACGGTGACCTCCTTGGCACCAGGAGTGGTGGTATCCACATCGGTGGCGTATGCGATCGTGGTGCCCTCGGGCAGGGATGCAGCATCCTTGATGGACTTCGCCGCATCCGGGGTCTCGCCCACGCGGACGGTCTGCGGGGTAGATTCCGGTGCGTGCTTATCCGCCTCGGTCTCCCCTACCTTGGCGTCCATCGCGGGAAGCTCGCTCTTGATGTCCTGCGGTGCAACCGCGAAGTCGATGGCAGCCCAGGCCTTGCGCTCATCGCGCCACTGCGCCTCGAGGGACGAGGTGCGCCACGAGCCGATGACCACGTTGTTCGGAGCAACGAAAATCGGCTTAACAAAGTTGGAATAGGCAGGAACGATGTTGCCATCCGGGTCCGTCACCCACATGTACACGCGCTCCATGTTCGGGCGCTGGCCGTCGACCTCATCAAAGCGAAGGGTGTAGAAGCCGTCCGCGTTGACGGTGGCGACCTTCGTCTGCTGCAGGTACTCGGGGTGATCCTTGAGAATCTTCTGTGTCTCAGCGACCTGGGTTTCCTTCGGCTCGGATTCCATGAGCTGCGACAGGCGGGTGTAGCCCTCGTTGTTGAGGGTGGTAGCCCACACCTTGTAGCCGTTGGCGAGCACCTCGCCACCCTTGGTCACGCCGTCATAGCGGGGGCCGTTGGCGGCGGACAGGTTCTGGTCACCCGCGCCGTTTTCCAACCACACGCGGCCGGCGATGAAATCGTTCTCGCCCGTCGTCTGCGCCTGGGAGCGGTTGAACGCCTCGCCTGCGCTCTTGGACACATTCTTGGCCACGAATTTATCGTGCGGGGCCTCGTACATGAACAGGGCCACCTTCTGCATGGACACGCCTGCGTACTGGAACGAGCCGAGGAGCTGGTCGCCCGACTTGACCCACTCACCCACGGTGAGGCCGCCGGCCTGGCGCATGGGGATCATGGTGTTGCCCGTGGCGGGGTTGGTGTAGTTATCGATCCACAGGCGGTACTCCTGGCCGCGGTGGGCACGGTACTCGTGCTTATCGCCGAGTTTATCCACCCAGCTCAGCCGGCCGCCGTCGGGGTTATTGAAGGAGAAGGTACCCTTGCCGCCGTTGCCGGCAACAACGTCCTTGAGGTCATGGGTCTTAGCCTTGAACCACGGCGACTCGGAGAGCTCTCCGGCCGCATCCTTTTCCCGCAGCTGCAGGTACACGGTCTGGCCGGTGACCGGGATGTTGCCGTTATCGTAAGTGGCGCCCGGGTTGCCGTTCGGGTGTGCCTCGTAGACGTGGCCGTTGATTTGGCCCGCGTACTTGAGCCCGTATCCGAGCTGGGCGGCGCTGGTGATCTTGCCGCTGGCGATGCCGTCGGCCTCGATGGCCTCGTCCTTGATCTTCACGGCCTCGTCGTAGGTGAGGGTGGTTTCAGCATTGGCGACGGCGGCGAACTGGGGCACCACGACGGGCTGAATGGTGGGGGCTACGACGGCGAGGGAAAATGCGGCCGCAGCGATGGAGATGCCACGGCGAATTCGCCCGTGACGGGTACGGATGGTAGCCATTAGTCTGGTCCTTTCAAATGACTTATCTGTGGAGTTTTTCAAACCCTAAGAGCCAGTTAAGACAACCCGCGATTCACGTGCGTTTTACCAGCCCTCTTGATTTGTACGTACTTGATTCTAAGGTTTTCTTACCCTTTTGTCTATCTTCCACTCAGTAAATTATTTACTTTTCACACAATAGCACTCCAGCGGCGACGCACTGGACCACATCATCCGAGTTCACACCTAGTAATTGAACAGCACTCCAGATCCCCATCCCCTCTCAGAGTTCCTCAGTATCAGGCAGACTACTACCCCACATCGAGGGAATTGCACACACTCGGCACTAATTGAATCCCCATATTCATGAGCTCCTCCCCCACTTCACAACGAGCAACCACGCCCCACAAAACAAGGAGAATACGAACGCTGCCTGCACACGGAGTCCAAAACCCGAACACACACCGCAGCAAGGCTGATAGCCACTCATGAAGCGGACCGCTGCACGCCAGGACATGAACGTCACCCCCACAGACACCAAGATGGCCCCACGCGTTGCCACGTGAGGCCATCCTTGACGGTAGTCTCTAGCTTCTTTGCAGAAGATCTAGCGACTGTTCTCCCAAGGAAGGGAGTCTATTTCTCCTCCAAAGAGGAAGTTTTTACTTGTTCGCGGTGGAGCCGTTGGAGCTGCCGCCGTTCGGGGTGCACTGCGTTGCCGCGACACCAGCCAGCAGGCCGATGGCTGCGATGAACCCTGCCGCGAGAGCGAGGTTCTGCAGGTGCGGTGCAACCTGAGCCTTGAACTGTACAGCGAGCTGCGGGTTGTAGATGCCCAGAGTCTTCTGGATACCGGTGTTGATATCCTCGAGCGTCTTACCGAAGCCAGCCGTCAGATCCTTCACCTGCTGGTTGTCCATGGCCAGACCAAGGGCAATCGGGGTGAGGAGCAGCAGCGGCACAGCCGAGGCAGCAGACGCACCGACACAGACCTGAGCCTGCTCTTCAGTGAGACCCGGGATAGAGCCCTCGGAGGTACCGGGCTTGGTGATGATGATGGGCAGATTGCCGATCTTCTTGTCACCCTTCTTGACCTCAACGTTGTAGCTACCAGGCTTGGTCCCCTCAGGAACCGTCACCTTCACATTGCCATCCTTGTCGATAGTGACCTTGGCACCAGGAACAGCCTTGCCATCCTTATCAACAAGCGTGCCCGTGACACCCTCAGTAGGACCAGTCACCTTACCGGTGATCGGCTTCTCCTTACCATCAGCAGGAACAGAGTCATTGGCACCAGGCTGGACACCCGTCGTATCTTGAGCAGGCTTGTCGTTCGCATCCTTCGGATCCGTACCGGCCTTCTTCTCCTGCTCATCGGTGTAACCATCACCATCATCATCAGTGTCAGTCACATCCGGGATACCGTCACCATCAGTATCACGCTCGATGGTCACAGTGACAGTCTTGGTAGCAACAGGGTTGCCATCCTTATCCTTCACCGTCACCTCAACCGGAATATCACGAGACTCCTCATCCTTACCCCAATCGGTAAGTTTCTCCGGAGTACCAGTGACCTTTCCATCCTTGCCAATGGTCAAGCCCTTCGGCAGACCCTTAGCCTCAATGGAACCATCCTTCGGCGCATCCTTAACGACCTCAACCGGAGCAAGCTTCTGGCCCTCAACGGCCTTCACAGGCGTCTTGGACACAGTCGGTGCAGGAGCCTCAGCAGGCTTAGAGTTCGCATCCTTCGGATCCGTACCGGCCTTCTTCTCCTGCTCATCGGTGTAACCATCACCA
>ERZ1031127.150-NODE-150-length-10374-cov-4.828666_pt1 | contig 10374 bp, 6 predicted proteins | sample MGYA00518224_ERZ1031127 | MGnify/ENA primary metagenome ERZ1031127 (study PRJEB33718, sample SAMN03159757) | human skin metagenome | collected 2014-05-20 | study: EMG produced TPA metagenomics assembly of the PRJNA266117 data set (Human skin bacterial metagenome... | reverse complement strand
GCAGTTGCCACCGTGGAGCTTTGCTATTCTCACCGATGTCAGCCGGGTCTAACGGTGACGGAGCTCCCTTTTCGGAGCTGGCCGACCGGATCGTCGAGATCGCGTGCTCCATTCCCTGCGGCCGAGTTTCCTCCTACAAGGACGTAGGAATCGCCGCCGGGTGCGGGCCACGCTACGTGGGAACCATCATGGGAAAATTCGGTGCGTTCGCACCGTGGTGGCGGGTGGTGCGTTCCGACGGCACAAGCCACGTGTGGCAGGAGGCCCTGCCCCACTGGGACGAGGAGCACATCGCCTACTCACGCACCGGCACCGTCCGCGTTGACATGGCTGCCCACGCGTGGCAGCCATGTCTACGCGGACGGTAAGTAACCGTTAGAAGAGGAAATCGTACTCCGGTGTCCCCGGCACAAGGTGCTGGATCTTCAGGGAGGAATCCCGCATCCGGCGTAGCAGGGGCTCGAGGTTCTTGCTGTCGGTCAACTCGATGCCGACCAAGGCGGTACCGAAGTCGCGGTTGTTCTTCTTCAAGTACTCGAACCTGGCGATGTCATCGTCCTCCCCCAACACGTCGTTGACAAAGCCACGCAGCTGGCCCGGCTCCTGCGGGAAGTTGACCAGGAAGTAATGCTTGAGCCCCCGGTGCACGAGGTCTCGCTCTACGATCTCCGAGTAACGAAGGACATCGTTGTTGCCACCAGAGATGATGCACACGTTGGCGCTGCCGGGGACAATCGAGTCGAATTCCACCATGCCGGTCACCGAGAGTGCACCGGCCGTTTCAGCGATAATGCCCTCGTTTTGGTACAGCTCAAGAAGCTCCGTGCATACCGCACCCTCATTGGCGGCAACCATGGTAAGACGGTCCCAGTTGTCCTTGGCGATGGCGTAGTTCACCTCGCCCACCCGGGCCACGGCGGCGCCGTCAACGAAGGGATCCATCCCCTGGACCGTGATTGGGCCACCGTTATTCAACGCGGCCTGCATCGAGGCTGCGGTCTGGGGCTCCACACCGATAACGCGGGTCTCCGGTGACATGCTCGCAACGTAGCTCAGCGTGCCGCCGAGCAGACCGCCACCGCCGACGGGAACAAAGATGGAATCGGCGGTCTTGCCACGGGAGGAAAGCTGGCTAACGATCTCCGCCGCAACAGTCCCCTGCCCGATGACTGTGTTGCGCGCGTTGAACGGCTCGATCATAGTGGCACCGGTTTCTTCCACGTACTTGTGGGCGGCGGCAGATGCCTCATCAAAGTTCTTCCCGGTAAGAACAACCTCTACCCAGTCGCCACCGTGAACCTTGATGCGGTTGAGCTTCTGCTTTGGTGTGAGCGCCGGCACGAAGATCCGTCCCTTGATCTCAAGGCTGCGACACGCATAGGCGACACCTTGAGCATGGTTGCCAGCCGAGGCCGCAACGATGCCTGCGGATCGTTCTTCCTCGTTTAACTGAACGATGGAGTTGTAGGCACCTCGGATCTTGTAGCTGCGTACATCTTGAAGGTCTTCACGCTTGAGGTACACCTCCGCGCCTACCTGCTCAGACAGGCGCGGACAGTACTGCAGGGGCGTGGGCGCGATGACCGCAGAAATGCGCGCTTGCGCATGTTGAATCTCAGCTGCGGTTACAGGTGTCCAATTCGTCAGTTCTTGTGCCATGTGGCAATTGTAGACGGTGCGCACGCTTCGCTCGCCCATCAGCGGTGCCGAACAGCAAGCACGTTGCGCCCAACATCGCCTAGATCATGCCGGCGAGGATAGGCAACCACAAAGAATTAACCTCGCGTTTACGCTTCCGCGAAACTCTCCTCACCTTGGGTTGAGACACTTTTCCAAAGCACACATATGTATGGAAGGTTGTGAATGGGATGAAGAAGTTTGTCGCGGGGCTTGTGACCACGTCTCTCGTGGTTGCTGGAACGGTGACCGGCACGCCTGCGTCGGCGGTGATCGTCGATAAGCCAGTGTCCGTTGGAACAGGAGACCTGACGCTTACGGCGATCGGCACCCACGAGACCGGGGAGTTTGAAAAGTCGTCGGCGGAGATCGTCGCCTACGATGCCGGATCGAAGAGGTTGCTCGTTGTCAACGCCTTAAGCGGCGCGGTCACGATTCTCGATATTTCTGATCCGACTGCTCCTACCGAGGTGGGAACCGTGCATGCCGGCGCGGGGACGACGGTGAACTCCGTGTCCGTGCGCAGCGACGGGCTGGCGATCGCCACTGTGGAACCCGCCACCAAGACCGAACCGGGCGAGGTCATTATCTTTGATGCTGCAGGCGACGGCACGATCCTGCAGCGTCTCCCCGTGGGCGCGCTGCCGGACATGGTGACTTTTGATGAGACCGGACGATACGCCGTAGTAGCCAACGAAGGCGAACCAGCGGAGGATTACTCCGTTAACCCTGAGGGCTCCGTGAGCATCATCTCCGTCCCTGCTGAGCTTGCATCCGGTGCTCTTTCCGCTCCCGCCACGGTGGCAACAGCAACCTTCGGCGAAACAGTCCCGGAGGGCGTACGCGTATTCGGCCCGGCAGATAAGCCCGGCACCGTAGCGCAGAACCTCGAACCCGAGTACATCGCGACGAAGGACAGCAAGGCGTACGTCACTTTGCAGGAAAACAATGCCATCGCCACCATTGACATCGCCACGGCGACGGTGGAGAATGTCGCGCCCCTCGGCACCGTCAATCTCCGGACCGTGGGGATGGACGTATCCGATAAGGATGACAAGATCAACATCGCGAACTGGCCAGTCAAGGCCTTTCTTTTGCCCGATTCCATCGGTGCCTATACAGCACACGGCTCCGCGTACCTGGTGACAGCCAACGAGGGCGATAGCAGGGATTGGACGGGCTACTCCGAGGAGGCCCGTGTGAAGGAACTAGGAGAGGACAGCCTTCCTCCGCTGGCGGAGGATTTCAACTTCGCCGGTGCCGTTGATTCCGAGACTGGTGAGGCGGTCACCAGTGCGAAGCAGTTGCATAAGAAACACAACCTGGGCAGGCTGAAGATCACCACGTCCGTGGGGCTCAACGCGGAGGGAACCGCCTTTGAGGAGTTGTACACCTTCGGTGGACGCGGGTTCTCCATCGTCGATACCGCGGGCAACCGGGTATTCAACTCCGATTCCCAGTTTGAGGAGATTCTCAAGGATGCTGTGCCCGAGTACTTCAACTCAAACCACACGGAGACGAGCTTTGACGGGCGCTCTGATGACAAGGGCCCGGAACCCGAGGGGCTGACACTGGGGACGATCGGCGATAAGACGTACGCTTTCATTGGCTTGGAGCGCATCGGTGGCATCATGGTGTACGACATCACGAACCCAGCAGCCGCGCAGTTTGTCACCTACTTCAACAACCGCGATTTCAACGTCGATCCGCAGGAGGGCAACAACGCCGCGTGGCAGGAAGCCGGCGACCTGGGCCCAGAGGGTCTCACGTTCATTCCCGCATCCACCTCCCCCAACGGGAAGAACCTCCTCGCCGTGGGTAACGAGGTCTCCGGCACGACCACCCTCTTCGAGGTAACCCCGAAGAACGACGGCACCTCCGTTCCCGGTAACGTGACTACTTCCAGCGACGATGGACGGCTGAAGACCTTGGGCATCATCTTCGCCAGCCTGTGCTCCACCTTCCTCGCAGTCTTCACCGCCCTCGTGGGTTTCGCCCCGCAGCTTGCGCCACTGAGAGACCAGCTGCAAAAGCTCCTCGGTTAATCCGGTAGCCAACGTCACAATCATCCACGGGGAGCCCACGGGCTCCCCTTTTGTCATCCGTACGCCACACCACCTGTGCCAGGAAGTTCCCTTGAGGTTCCCAGTTTCGTCATGCTTTCAGCATTGCCTCGTCATGCGCAGCCCATTTTGCTCGTACGAACATCCAGCACGCTTCCAGGAACGCTCTCTCTTACGTCGACTACGTGAACATCCTTCGCCTTGCGGATACCCTCGCCTAAGCACACATATTCGCTTTGGTTATAGGACGGAGAATGAGCCCAGACACTTCCAAAACGAGACCCAGTTGCAGCCCCGCACGACGCGCTGTCCTTACCACGCGAGCGAGACAATCCACGCGAGCCAATGAAAGAAGGAAATCCATTCACATGAGTAATCCAGGCACAACTGATACAGTGTCCACCCCACCGGCTTCACCATGCCAATATGGCTTTACTCCGTAGCACTCGGCGCGCTCATCACCGCAGGCTCGGCCATTTTTTATGACAAGCTCGACTATCCGGGATGGGTATGGCCGGTGGAATTCGTAATCCTCACCGCCGTCTGCTTCGGAATTGTGAGGCAATCTGCAAAGAGCAGGGGCGACGGGAGGTACGTTGTCGCATCGAAGCGAGCGCTCGTGGTGTTTGCAGCCATCGCAGCCATCCTTATCATCACGGCCGTCATTATTGCCCTGTAACTGGCACAAAAGAAGACGAGAACCGGATAGTTCCGATTCCCGCCTTAATTTCTCGCAATGTATATATATCGCTGAGGGCTAGCCGAAGAGCTCCTTGGAGGCGATCGCAGCGCCTTCCACGAGAGACTCAAGCTTGGCCCAGGCGATCTTGCCGTTGATGCGGCCGCCAAGGCCACAGTCGGAGGATGCGATGACCTTCTCCGGGCCGACGAGCTCGGCGAACTTGATGATGCGGTCGGCTACCAGGCGCGGATGCTCTACTGCGTTGCCGCAGTGCGAGATGACCCCCGGGTAGATGACCGTGTTCTCCGGCAGGGTGTGATCCTGCCACACGCGCCACTCATGGGCGTGGCGAGGCGATGCACCCTCGAAGGAGTAGCCGCCGGCCTTGACCTCAAGGATCTGGTCGATGATGTCCGCGAACGGGATGTCCGTTGTGTGCGGTCCATGCCAGGAGCCCCAGCAGATGTGGAGGCGAGTGAGCTCTTGCGGCAGATCCTTGATGGCGTGGTTCAGAGCATCGATGCGGATCTGCAGCCACTTTTTGTAATCATCCAGCGACGGCTCCGGGTTGATCTGATCCCAAGACTCAGCCAGGTCTGGCGCATCGAACTGGACAGTGAAGCCGGCATCGGTGATGATCTTGTACTCCTGAGCCATGGCGTCCGCGCAGGCAAACACGACCTCTTCGTCAGACGAGTAGAACTCGTTCTTCAGACGTGCAGCCGACCCCGGAGACAGCGCGGCGACGAAACCCTTGTCACCTCCGGCGGCCTCGATGGCGCTCTTCAGCAGCTTAACGTCCGTCCCGGTCTGCTCCTGGCCGATGTAGGTGATGGGGCCCGTGAACTTAGGATTGCCCACCGAAGCGCGACCGACGAGCACACCGGCCTCCGGGTCCTCGTAAGCCTCGCGGAAGCGCTGACGATCGCGACGATCCTGGAAGCTCGTCAGCTGGATATTGCCGGGGGTGGAGCGGATCTTATCCTGGTTCGCCCAGCGATCCTCGTCCGTGATGGTGAGCCCACCCAGACGCGAGAAGGAGTAGTTCCACCAGGCACCGTAGTCGACGGCGCCGGAGGTCACGTGGCCGTACTCACCCTCGTTGACAATGTCGATACCGAGGTCAACCTGGCACTTAACCACCTCGTTGACGGAGTTGGTGAGAATTTCGCGGAAGGCGTCCTCGCCGATCTCGTCGCGCTTGAGGTTTGCCTCCAGGAGCTCTGGGGTGCGGGGTAGAGAGCCAACGTGTGTGGTGAGAATCTTGTTAACCATGTGTTTTCATCCTTACGTGATAGACAGCATGGTCTATATTAGTTCCGTGAGCACAAAAAGCCAGAATTTTCACTTTTCACCGCAAACAAACCGCTTTGTCTAGTGCTTTTACGCTTCGTGCAGGGGTGAAATACGGGGGTAATCAGAGTGTTCCCGATACCGCTGGACCGCACCGAGCAGACCGTACGAACCGAGGAAACGGAGGAACGAAGCGTCGGCAAGCCACGCACCGAGGAAACGAGAGGGGCACCGACACCACCTGTGCGACATCCCTCCCCCACCTCCAGCGGTGGTGAGGGCCGAAGCACTAGCCCAGAATGCCCGCGCCCATCGTCGCCTTGAGGTCACCCATGAGGTTGGCGGAACGTTCAACGCGCAGGTGCTCGTCGAGGACCATGAGCGTGGACTCCTCGCCACTGACCAGCTTCAAGTACACGTCCGTTTGGCCAGGGTTATTTACCAAAACGTCCTTCAACCGGTGGATATTATCCAGCGTGCACTCCTCCGTGGTCATGGTGAGCCGAAGCGGCACACCGCTGCCGGATCCAGGCCCCAGCTCGGCGATCTTCAGATCGTCGCAGAACACGCTCACGCGCTCATCGCGGATGGAAATGTGGGCCTTGGCCAGGATGATGTTGTCCTCCGCCAGGTACTGGGCCACGATCGCGTACAGCTTGTTAAACACGAGCAGGTCCACCGATGCGCCGTTGTGATCCTCGATGGTGACAATCGCCCACGGCGAGCCGTCACGCTTGGACACGCGCCGGTCCACCGTTGAGATGATGCCGCCGATCTTCACCTCTTTACCGTGCTTCATTTCGCCGCCGACAATGTCTGTGAGCTCAGTGTCCGTCTGCGAGGCCAGCGCCTCCTCGTAGCCATCCAACGGGTGGCCGGAGACGTACAGGCCGAGCATCTCCCGCTCGAGGGCGAGCTTGTGCTTGCGGTCCCACTCCTCATCGGGGATTTGCACGTCAAAGACGTTTGCCTCCTGCGCCGCATCGCCGCCCCCACCGTAGCCCGCAAACAGGTCAAACTGCCCCTTATCGGCGGCCTTCTTGGTGGAGATGACCGAATCAACCGCATCCTCAAATACGAGGGCCAGGCCCTTGCGCGGGTGGCCGAGCGAGTCGAACGCGCCCGCCTTAATGAGCGACTCCGTCACACGCTTGTTGCAGGGAACGGTCTCGATCTTGTCCAGGTAATCGGAGAAGCTGGTGAAACGCCCCTTCTCCTTCCGCGTCTTGACGATCGACTCCACCACGTCGGCACCCACGTTGCGCACGGCACCGAGACCGAAGCGGACATCGTCACCGACAGCCTGGAAGTTGAGACGGCTGGCGTTAACATCCGGCGGCAACACCTTAATTCCCAGGTGGCGGCAATCGGCCAGGTAGATAGCGGACTTGTCCTTGTTATCGCCCACGGAGGTGAGCAACGCGGCCATGTACTCCTGCGTGTAGAAAGTCTTCATGTAGGCAGTCCAGTAGCTCACCACGGAGTAGCCCGCAGCGTGAGACTTGTTGAACGCGTAGGAAGCAAACGGCTCGATGACACCCCACAATGCGTCGATGGCGGCCTGCGAATACCCGTTATCTTTCATGCCGCCGGAGAACTTCGCGTACTGCTGCTTGAGCACCTCCGGCTTCTTCTTACCCATCGCCTTACGGAAGTAATCTGCCTCGCCGGCCGTGTAGTTTGCCACCTTTTGCGAGATCTTCATGATCTGCTCCTGGTAGACAATGAGGCCGTAGGTATCGCGGAGGATTTCTTCCAGTGGCTCCGCGAGCTCCGGGTGGATCGGCTCGATGGGCTTCCGGCCGTTCTTGCGGTCGGCGTAATCCAGGTGCGCGTTCATGCCCATCGGGCCCGGTCGGTACAGGGCCAAGGCGGCCACAATATCGTCGAAGCACGTCGGCTTCATACGGCGCAGAAGCTCGCGCATGCCGCCGCCATCGAGCTGAAACACGCCGAGCGTATCGCCGCGCCCCAGCAGCTGGTACACCTCGGGAGCATCGTAGGTGAGATCCTCAAGCACGACGGTCTCGCCACGGTTATCCTTGATGTTCTCCAGTGCGTCACCCAACACCGTGAGGTTGCGCAGCCCCAGGAAGTCCATCTTCAACAGGCCGATGGCCTCGCACGCGGGGTACGGCCAACCTGTGATGATTGCGCCGTCCTGGGCGCGCTTCCACATCGGGATGTGATCCATGAGCGGAACGCAGGCCATAATCACGGCACAGGCGTGCACGCCCGCCTGCCGCACCACACCCTCCAGGCCACGGGCGGTTTCAAAAATCTTCCGCACATCCGGGTCCGTCTCAACGAGCTGGCGGACCTCGCCAGCCTCGTTGTACCGCTTATCGTTCGGATCGACGATACCCTTCAGCGAAATGTCCTTGCCCATAATAGCCGGGGGAAGCAGCTTGGTCACACGATCGGCGATCTGGTAGCCGGGCTGACCGAACTGCACGCGCGCGGAATCCTTGAGCGCCTGCTTCGTCTTGATCGTGCCAAAGGTGATCACCTGGGCAATCTTGTCTGCACCCCAGCGCTCAGCGGCATAGGTAATCATCTCGGAGCGACGACGATCGTCGAAGTCGATATCGATATCGGGGGCGGACGGGCGCTCCGGGTTCAAGAACCTCTCAAACAGCAGGCCGTGTTCCATCGGATCAATGTTGGTGATGGTCATGGCGTACGCGACAAGCGAACCAGCGGCGGAACCACGGCCCGGTCCCACGCGGATCCCAACCGAGCGGGCGTGCTTGATGAGCTCGGCCACGATGAGGAAGTACGAGGGGTAGCCCTTGAAATCGATGACGTCGATCTCGTACTTCGCCCGGTCAATGTACTCCTGCGGCACCTCGCCGCCGTTGAAGCGCGCCTTGAGCCCCTCCATCACCTCGTGGGTGAGCCACGAGGTGGGGGTTTCGCCCTCGGGAACATCGGCGATCGGCATGCGGTCGTGGGTGTGGGTCTCCCAGATTTCCGAGTAATCCCCCACTCGCTCGGCGATCCACAGCGTGTTATCGCACGCCTTGGGCACCATGGAATCCCACGTGTCGCGCATCTGTGCGGCGGATTTGATGTAGTAGCCGTCCCCACCGAACTTAAAGCGGTCCGGGTCCTGCAACGTCTTGCCGGTCTGCACGCAGAGCATGGCCTCGTGATCGTGGGCCTGGGACTGGAGCACGTAGTGGCAGTCGTTGGTAACTAGGGGTGGCAGGTTGAGGCGCTTGCCAATCTCCAGCAGCTGATCGCGCACGCGCCGTTCGATGTCCAGCCCGTGGTCCATGAGTTCAAGGAAGAAATTGTCCTTGCCGTAGATATCTTGCCACTTGGCGGCGGCGGCAAGTGCCTCGTCGAACTGACCCAACCGCAGGCGGGTTTGCACGTCGCCCGAGGGGCAGCCGGTGGTGGCGATGATGCCCTCGTGGCGTTCGGCGATGAGCTCTGCATCCATGCGGGGCCACTTGCCCAGCTGGCCCTCGTACGAGGCCATGGAGGACAGGTAGAAGAGGTTCTTCAACCCGGTGACGTTTTCGGCGATCATCGTCTGGTGCAGGTACGCGCCCGAGGCGGAGACATCGTCCTTCTTCTGGTGCGGCTCGCCCCACAGCACGCGCTTCTTGTTAAAGCGGCTGTCCGGCGCCATGTATGTTTCGATGCCAATGATCGGCTTGATCCCCTCGGAGGTCATCTTGCGATAGAACGCGTCAGAGCCGAACATGTTGCCGTGGTCGGTCATCCCCACCGCCGGCATGCCCTGCCGTTTGACCTCGTCAGCAAGCATATCCACCTTCGCCATGCCGTCGAGCATTGAGTATTCCGTGTGGTTATGCAGGTGTACGAAGGAGGAGTTACTCATGATGGCCTATTGTACAGCCGGGGCGCACCTAAGCCCACCGGCCCAGCGTGCACGGCACCGCACCCGCTGTGCCTACATTTCTACCCATCGAGCGACCACTTACCCACCAGACCGACATCCGCCCGAACCACAAGAACGTACTACTTCCTCCCTGGTACTGAGGAACGCGCGGGAGAATCCTCCCGATTATTCTAATTCCATGCTCTTAGGTGCCCTGTGTTATTTCATGTGGGGTCTTCTCCCCGCCTATTTTCCGCTCCTCGAGCCTGCGGGCGCGGTGGAGATCATCGCCCACCGGATCGTGTGGACGGCTCTGCTCATGGGGATCATCTGCGTGGCCACCAAGGAACACCGGGAACTCCTCGCCTTAAGCGCCAGGCAATGGGGCATCATCGCCATCGCTGGCGTTGTGGTGGCGAGTAACTGGCTCGTCTGCGTCTATGCCATCAACAACGGCCACGTAGCCGAGGCAGCACTGGGGTACTTCATCAATCCCCTCGTCAACGTTGCCTTTGGGATGCTGTTCTTTGGGGAGAAGCTCTCCGGGTTGAAGAAGGCCGCAGTGGCGATCGCCACCGGTGCCGTCATTCTTATCACGGTGGCCGGTGGGCAGTTCCCATACCTGGGAATCGGGGTGGCCGTCACCTTCGCGGTGTACGGGGCAGTGAAGAAGAAGGTGACCATCTCTTCGGTGACATCCGTCACCGCTGAGACCGCGGTCCTCGCCCCCTTTGCCCTCGCGTTCATCATTTACCTCTGTCTCTTATACACATCTGACGCTGCCGACGAATAGAGAGGTGTAGATC
>ERZ1031127.149-NODE-149-length-10461-cov-5.226984_pt1 | contig 10461 bp, 8 predicted proteins | sample MGYA00518224_ERZ1031127 | MGnify/ENA primary metagenome ERZ1031127 (study PRJEB33718, sample SAMN03159757) | human skin metagenome | collected 2014-05-20 | study: EMG produced TPA metagenomics assembly of the PRJNA266117 data set (Human skin bacterial metagenome... | reverse complement strand
GGTCCAGCCCGGCGCCCTCCCCCCGGGCGGGCAGCTCCCCCCCGAGGAGAATGCCCCCCGCCTCACCGACGCCGGGAAGGGACTCCACTTCACGGCGGTGCAGCCACGTCGCGGCAAGTCCACCAAGAGTAAGGACATCACGCGCCGGGGCTTGGACGAGTCCCTGTCCCGCTGGCGTGGCGGTGCCTACGGGCCCACCTCGGAATTCGCTGAAAAGGCCGCGCTTACATGCACCACCTGTGCCTTCTACCTGCCGCTCGACCCGGAGGTGAGCGCCAACTTCGGGGTGTGTGCCAACGAATACTCCGCCGACGGCCACGTGGTGCACTCGGCTTTCGGCTGCGGTGCGCACTCGGATACACCGCCCAAGGAGACCTTGGGGCAGCGCCTCGCGTCGCCGTACGACGACGAAAAAGAAATTCGGCTGTAGCCTCCACTGCCGTGTCGGATGGAGCGCCGGGGGAGGACGCGGGCGCATTTTGTGTTCGGCTGGGTGCCGTCCTACATTTACCTTGGGCTGCGGTTTCTTCACGGTGCCCGGTGGACCTCGTGACTTCCAGTGCGTTCGCATGGGGTGAATAGCACCGGTGACGTGACGCATCCGGCCCGGCACCACCCCGCAAAAGCGAAGAACACCTGTGAAGGGCGCTTCTTTGTGCCTTTAGGAATGCTGCGTGGTGGTGTCGTCGCTCACGCGAATAAGTACTCACACGGATCGGACACGAAAATTCATGGAAAACGGCACACACACCGATAACAAACGCACGGACCCGCAGCGGCAACGCACGGACCCGACGCGGCAACGCACGGACCCGCAGCGACGGGTCGGGCGCCTTGATAGCTTCTTCCACATCACGGAGCGCGGCTCCACCGTCATCACGGAGATGCGCGCCGGGTTGGTGAGCTTCTTCGCCATGGCGTACATCGTCATTTTGAACCCGCTCATCCTGGGCACCACCGAGGACTTCACCGGGCATGCACTCGGCATCCCCCAGGTCGCGGCCGTGACGGCGCTCGCCGCGGGGGTCATGACCATCCTCTTCGGCATCTTTGCCAAGTACCCGTTCGGCATCGCCACAGGCCTGGGAATCAACACCATGGTCTCCGTCACGTTCGTCGCCAGCGAGGGGCTGAGCTGGGAAGAAGCGATGGGGCTCGTGGTCATCGACGGTGTCATCATCGTCATCCTGGGGCTCACCGGCTTCCGCACCGCCGTGTTCCTCGCTATCCCCCGCTCCCTCAAAGCGGCCATGAGCGTGGGTATCGGTTTGTTCATCACCATGATTGGGCTTGTCGACGCCGGGTTCGTCCGTCGTGTTCCGGACGCCGCCGGGACCACCGTCCCCGTCGGTCTCGGTATTGATGGATCGATCGCCAGCTGGCCCACCCTTACCTTCGTCATCGGGCTCATCATTTGTGGCCTGCTCGTCGCCCGCAACGTGCCGGGCGGCCTGTTCATCGGTGTCGTAGTCAACACCATCATCGCCATGATCATCGAGGCCCTCACCGGCGCCGGCCCCAGCTTTGTCGACGGCAAACCCAACCCCGCGGGCTGGAACCTCGCTGTGCCGGAACTTCCCTCGTCCATCGGTGGCATCCCAGACCTCTCACTGGTGGGAAGCGTGGACCCCTTCGGCGCGTTCGCCCGCATCGGCGCACTGACCGCGTCCCTCCTCGTGTTCTCCCTCGTGCTGGCGAACTTCTTCGACGCCATGGGCACGATGACCGCACTGGGCAAGCAAGCGGGTCTCACGGACGAAAACGATATTCTCCCGGGCATGAAGCAAGCCCTCGTGGTGGAGGGCTGCGGTGCCATCATCGGCGGTGCCGCCAGCTCCTCGTCCAACACGGTGTTCGTGGATTCCGCCGCCGGTATCGCCGACGGTGCCCGCACAGGCCTTGCCAACATCGTCACAGGTGGACTCTTCCTGGCTGCAATGTTCCTCACCCCGCTGTACGAAGTCGTGCCCATCGAAGCGGCCGCCCCCGTCCTCGTCATCGTGGGCTGCATGATGATGGGGCAGGTGAAGGATATCGATTTCACCGACTTCGCTATCACCCTGCCGTCGTTCCTCATGATGATCGTCATGCCGTTCACCTACTCCATCACCAATGGCATCGGCGTGGGCTTCGTGTCCTACGCCGCGATGATGCTGCTGTCCGGCCGGGCGCGCAAGGTGCACTGGCTCATCTGGCTCATCGCTGCCCTGTTCCTCGTCTACTTCGGGATGGATCCGATCATGAACGCGGTTCACGGGTAGGTTGAAGCACATGACCACTGTGATTCGCATCGATGACCCGGCCGATCCGCGCCTGGACGATTACCGGGATCTCAACCACTCGGACACCCGCCCCGACCTCCCCGGAGGCAAGGGGCTCGTCATCGCCGAGGGATCCCTCGTCATCCCGCGCCTCGTACAGTCCCGCTTCCCGGTGCGCAGCATCGTCGGGTTCGAACCCAAGCTCAGCGGGTTGCTTGAGACGCTGGGTGAGGTCGACGTACCGGTCTATAAGGTAACCCGCGAGGTGCTTGCGAAGGTGGCCGGATTTGATATGCACCGTGGCCTCGTCGCTGCTGCGGATCGCGCGCCGGAAATGACCGTTGACGAGGTCATCGCCGGGGCTTCCACACTGTGCATCCTCGAGGGCGTGGGTGACCACGAAAACATTGGCTCCATTTTCCGCAACGCCGCGGGGCTCGGCGTGGATGGCGTGCTCTTTGGTGCCAGCTGCGCCGATCCGCTGTACCGGCGCGTGGTCCGCGTCTCCATGGGACATGTGCTGCGGCTGCCGTTCGCCCACATGGAGGGCAAGACCACCAACTGGCAACACGGTCTCGCCAGGCTCCAGGAGGCCGGGTTCCAGGTCATTGCTCTTACCCCCAACCCCACGGCGGCGAACCTCCAGGACGTTATCGATCCAACGAGGAAGACGGCCATCCTCGTCGGTGCCGAAGGACCTGGGCTGACGGAACACGCGATGCGCGCCACCGACGTGCGGGCGCGGATCCCCATGCAGCCAGGGACCGATTCCCTCAACGTGGCGACCGCAGCGGCGATTGGGTTTTACGAGGCCCTGCGCCACCATTAATAGCACCTCATGTGTAGGACATCAGACCAACGGGGGTACTATGCCCCCTATGTCAAACCTCACAAATGAGCAAGAAGACGTCGCCACCCAAGACGTGACAGACGCCACGGCGGGCGCGACAGAAGAAAAAACGTTCTTCGGGCAGCCACGTGGCCTCGCCAACCTCTTCGGTGTCGAGATGTGGGAGCGCTTCTCCTTCTACGGCATGCAGGCGATCGTCATCTACTACATGTACTACGAGGTGACTCGTGGTGGCCTCGGAATGGACCAGGCCGCGGCCGCCTCCATCATGGGCGCCTACGGTGGGTTGGTCTACCTTGCCTGCCTCGCAGCGGCGCTTGTTGCCGACCGAATGCTCGGCTCCGAGCGCACCCTGTTCTACTCCGCCGTCCTGGTGATGTGTGGCCACATCGCCCTGGCACTGGTGCCGGGGTACGCGGGGCTGGCGCTGGGGCTCGTCCTCATCGCTGTGGGTTCCGGTGGCGTGAAAACCAATGCGTCGGTGGTGCTCGGCCAGCTGTACAGCCGTAACGACCCGCGTCGCGATGCCGGGTTCACCATCTTCTACATGGGCGTCAACATCGGTGGCCTGCTCGGCCCCGCCCTCACCTCTTTCGTATGGGGCTGGCGAGGCTTCCACTGGGGCTTTGGCCTCGCTGCTATCGGCATGTTCTTCGGTCTTGCGCAGTACACGCTGATGAGGAAGGAAACCATTAAGGGCGCCGGCCAGGAGACCCCGAACCCGCTGCCCGCCAAGGCTTACCCGGTGTGGCTCGGCGGGGCTGCCGTGGTGGTCGCTATCTGCGTGTGGCTCGTGGTATCGGGAATTGTCAAGGTTGTGTGGCTGTCCAACATCGTGACCGTCGTGGCGCTTTTCTCCGCCATCGGCCTGTGGTGCCAGATGTACTTCTCCAAGCTGACCACCAAGAAGGAGAAGAGCCGCCTCGTGGGCTTCATCCCCATGTTCATCTCCGGCGTGCTGTTCTTTGCCATCTTCCAGCAGCAATTCACCGTGCTGGCGTTCTACTCCGAGTCGCGTTTGAACCGCGTGGTGTTCGGCTACGAGATTCCGCCCTCACTTGTGCAGCTCATCAACCCGCTGTTCATTTGTGCTTTCTCCGGTGTGTTCGCCACGATGTGGACGCGGCTGGGCAACCGTCAGTGGTCTGTACCTGTGAAGTTCGGTGTGGCAAACGTCATCATCGGCCTTTCGCTGCTTTTCTTCATTCCGTTCTCCGGTGGCGCGGACAACACCACGCCTCTGTGGGCACTCGTGTGGATCCTCTTCCTCTTCACCGTGGGGGAGCTGCTCCTGTCCCCGGTGGGTAACTCGTTGGCCACAAAGGTCGCGCCTGAGGCGTTCCCGTCACGGTCCATGGCCATGTGGATGATGGCCCTGGCGATGGGTACAGCGTTGGCAGGCAGCCTGGCTGCCTACTACGACCCGACGAGCGCAGCCTCTGAGAACACGTTCTTCACCACGCTGGCAGTGATCCTCGTCATCCTGGGCATCGTGATGTTCGCGCTGAAGAACTGGATCCTGAAGAAGTTCGTGGATATCCGGTAACCCGCGTTAGCCGCCAGGTGCAACGTACGTGGGGCGTAATACCTCATGTGGGGCGTAAAGCCTCACATGCGTAAGTACGAAACGCGCAGGGGAGACCCTGCGCGTTCTTTTTATTTCTCTTTTCGGTCCAGATGCCTTAGACGTTCTTTTGCTTCACTCAAGCGGGAGGAGGCGTAGCGGGCGAGCTTCTTACTGGTAAGCCAGCCGATGCGGGCAACGTCCTTTGCCACTTGGGCGAGCTCGGCTCCTGGTGTGTCGTCGTCGGTCCCGTCCTCGGAGTCTCCCTCGTAATCATCGTAATCGGGGTTCGTGGCCGAGAATCCCAGCTTGGTTGAGCTGGTCACCACTAATTCATCAAGCGGCGTGGGGGTCGCATGGCTCTCAATGCGGGGTTCCTTGCGCCCGTCCGTGGCAAAACCCACCACGTTGATATCAGGACCATCCGCTGTAATCGGCACGCCAAGCCAGCCGACTTCCGCACCAGCGACGAGATCCTTGGGTGCGAACGGCAAGTCGATGCCTTCCGAATCCCCAGACCAGAAGCTGTACTCAAAGGGCTCCGGAAGGCCCTTATCCTCATACACGCGAGACCGGGTAGCGCAGAAGCTGCGACGCAGCTTGTCGCCTTGAAAATGGGCGATTCCCGCGAAAGTGGATTCGCCTTGGCCCTCCGCAAAGACGTAGAGATCTGGCGCGTCCACGGAGAGCATGAGCGTGCGAGGTAACTCGCTCAACTTGGTCAGGGTATCGACGAGGGTTTGCACGACGATGACACCGGGGAAGCCACCGATGTAAAACTCGTTGTGGCCAGGAACCGTCGAGCGGTTTAAGGGGAAAGTCCCGATCGCGGTGATTGGCTTGGACGAATCGAGTTGGCTCAGATACTTTCGTCCAAATCCACGATCCGGTGACGGCTCGGCCGAAAGCACAGCTGCCGCGTTGGGAACGGACACAAACCACAGCGAGACAACAACCAGGTCAGCTGGACTCGAGACGTTCGGGGCTGTCATCTAAGAATCCTTGCCACCGTTTTTGGGTCGTGTCGCGCGAACCCCAAGGAGGACATCCTCCCAGTGAGGTGTGGCGGACTTCCGGCGACGGCGCTTGCGATGTTCGCCACCGTTGCGCGTTTGCTGCGCAGGCGGGTTCTGCAAGAGTTCGTCATCAGCGACGAGCTCGCCGGTGATGGTGTCCTCCTCGGCAGAGGAGGGCTCGGGACTCTGCTCGGGCTCCGCTTCCACATCTTCGCTAACTTCCGGCTCCTCATGCCACGTCGACCGTGGCGCGATGAGATCGGTCGCCGTGGAATTCTTCGCCTCCACCATGGTGGGGCCTGTGGCCTTGACCGTGACGTACCATTCGGCGACGTACTCGGTAAACCCTGCCGTCCACGTCAGCGTGGCAATCCATGAGCCGGCGCTGTCGCGGTAGGCATCCCAGGTGGCCCGCTCCATGTCGTAATCGTGGCGGGAAAATGCCTGAGCGGCCTGTTCTCCCAGAGTGAGTGTGCCCGGGGCAGAGGGGGCCTGGAGATATCCGCCGCGCGCCAGCTCGGCCATGCGGTGGCGTTCGGTCATCACAGGGTGAGCAAACGATTCAATCCGCTCGGGAATAACCCCCATTTCCTGCGCCAGTTCCTCGATCGAGGAACCGGACCGGATCCGTTCCTGGATTTCCCTCGGGCGCAGGCTCAGTGGTGCGGAGTACGTCGTTTCCCTCGGCTTGTTCGCCGGCGGTTGAACCTGCTCTACGCGGGGAGCTTCGTCCTGTACTTTCTCTTCACCAACAAGGAGCTTGCGTAGTGCCGGAGTGACTTCCACGAAGTATTCCTCGGCGCCCGCGCCAGCCGCTGCGGTGTCGGCATTAGCAAAAACGAGCGATGATGCCGTCGATTCCTCGGGCACAAACCGTAGTTCTCGCATGGAATACACTCCTTGTCAGGCGGGGACGAACAAATAGCCTTGTACCCTCTAGCCTAACTGTTCGATCCGAAATTTACTCATACCGCAAAAACTCCGCCCCGGCAATGGAGAGTCGAAGGCCGGGGCGGAGGGTCTGTAGGGCAGGGCTTAAACGGTCTTTTCCAGCACGTAGTCGATGCACTGGGTGAGTTTGTCTACGTCGCTCGGTTCGATTGCAGGGAACATGCCAATCCGCAGCTGGTTGCGCCCGAGCTTGCGGTAGGGCTCCACGTCGAGAATGCCGTTGGAGCGCAACGTTGCCGCGAGTTCGGCTGCGTCTACGGTGTCAGCAAAGTCGATGGTGCCCACAACGAGCGACCGGCCTGCCGGGTCGGACACAAACGGCGTGGCCACCTCATGTTTATCGGCCCACGTGTACAAGATGGTCGAAGACGCGGAAGTATGCTTCACCATTCCCTCAAGTCCGCCGTTCTCATTCATCCAGCGAACCTGATCGGCCAGCATAAGGAGGGTAGCGACGGCGGGAGTGTTGTAGGTTTGGTTCTTTCTCGAGTTGTCCACCGCTTTCTTCAAAGAGAGAAAAGCTGGTTGGAAACGGTCACTGGCCGCGATCTTCTCAATGCGCTCGATCGCCGCCGGGGAGAAAGCTCCCAGCCACAGTCCACCATCGGAGGCGAAGCACTTCTGCGGAGAGAAGTAGTAGACATCAGTCTGAGAGATGTCCACGGGAAGTCCGCCAGCCCCGGAGGTCGCGTCAACCACGATGAGTGCATCCCCTGCGCCTTCCGGCCTCGTGACCTCAACCATCGCGCCCGTCGAGGTTTCGTTGTGGGCCCACGCCAAAATATCGCAGCCTTCCATGGCGACGGGGGACGGCACACTACCCGGTGCCGTTGCCCGGATTTCGGGGGCATCTAGCCAGGGCGCGTTCAACGGGGCGGTAGCGAACTTCTTGGAGAATTCACCAAACGCAAGGTGTCCGGACTTCTTTTCAATGAGCCCAAACGTGGCGGCATCCCAGAAAGCCGTGGCCCCACCGAGTGAGAGGAGGATCTCGTAGCCTTCGGGGAGAGAGAACAGGCTAGACAGTCCTTCACGGATGTCTCCTACGAGGTTCTTCACTCCCGGCTTGCGGTGAGACGTGCCCAGCACCGTAGTCGCGGCAGAAGTGATGGCGTTGACCTGGCCGGAACGGACCTTTGAAGGTCCGCAGCCGAACCGCCCGTCCTGGGGAAGGAGCTCGGCCGGGATCTTGAGCATGGTGTCTGTCATTTCTACTCCTCACGTGTTGCTCCGTAGCGGGAGAAAGGGTGCACCCGTACGATGACTAGAGACTATACCGCATAAATTGCGTAAAGGTGCAAAATATGAGCGTTGTTTGCTGGTGACGGCTGAGAGCGTCGCCACAAATGGGGGTGACGGAAAAGATGCTTGAGGGGGTGAAAAGGGGGTAGGTGCGAAAACCGGGCTTTACGTGTTTAGGTGCGGAGTTGCTTGTAAATCTAGCGGTAGCGTGGGCTAATGGTCTGACCAGTGGGGGAATTTTTAGCGGTACGTACGTACGGTATTTGAAGTTGGCTGGTAAAATTCGGACGGTAGAGCGTTTAGTGAGTGTGAGCTTTACAAAAATAGAGAAATTCTCATAGCGCATAGTTTTTCCGCGTAGGATTAATCCCAGTGACCACGTACGTGATGGTTACGGGGCTACAGGCATATGCAGACGACGATGTGCGTGAAAGCACCACGAACGCGCGTACCGAGACAGTCTTAGCTGCTTTAATGGCGGACGACGTAGGAAGGTGTAATTACATATGGCTTCGGAAAACAAGGACAAGGTTGTACTTCAATACCCCGGTGGCGAATACGAGATGGACATCGTCCATGCCACAGAGGGTGACGACGGCATCAACATCAACAAGTTGCGCACATCCACTGGGCTTGTCACCTATGACCCGGGGTACCAGTCCACGGGCTCTACCAAATCTGCTATCACCTACATCGACGGCGAAAACGGCATTCTTCGTTACCGTGGCTACGCCATCGAGGACCTTGCTGAAAAGGCCACCTTCAACGAGGTGAGTTACCTGCTCATTCACGGCGAGCTCCCCACCCAGCACCAGCTGGAGGTGTTCAGTGACTCTATCCGTCACCACACTTTGTTGGATGAGGACTTTAAGGCGGCGTTCTCCATCTTCCCGCGCGACGCGCACCCGATGGCAATCCTCGCCTCGTCGCTGAACATTTTGTCCGCGTACTACCAGGACACTCTCGACCCCCTCAACCCCGAACACCTGGATAAGGCCACCGTTCGCCTCATGGCTAAGGTACCGATGCTTGCGGCCTACGCACAGCGTGCCCGCAACGGTGAGCCCTACATGTACCCGGATAACTCTCTCAATGCCCGCGAGAACTTCCTCCGCATGATGTTCGGGTTCCCCACGGAGCCCTATGAAGTCGATCCCATCATGGTGAAGGCTCTCGACCAGCTGCTCATCCTTCACGCGGATCACGAGCAGAACTGTTCCACCTCTACGGTTCGTATGGTCGCCTCCTCGCGCGCCAACATGTTCGTGGCTATTGCTGCAGGCATTAACGCCCTGTCTGGTCCCCTCCACGGTGGCGCCAACCAGGCTGTTTTGGCGATGCTCGAGAAGATTAAGAGCGAAGGCATCGATGCCAAGAAGTACATGGAGAAGGTGAAGAACAAAGAGGACGGTGTCAAGCTCATGGGGTTTGGGCACCGCGTGTACAAGAATTACGATCCGCGTGCGCGCATCATCAAGTCCACCGCCCACGAGCTGCTGGAGAAGCTCGGTGGGGACGATACGCTCGAACTCGCCCTCGAGCTGGAAGAGATCGCGCTCGCCGACGACTACTTCATCGAGCGCAAGCTGTACCCCAACGTCGACTTCTACACCGGCCTTATTTACCGGGCAATGGGCTTCCCGGAGGACTTCTTCACGGTGCTCTTCGCTATCGGCCGTCTGCCCGGCTGGATTGCCCAGTACCGCGAGCTGGTGGAGAATCCGAAGTCTAAGATCTACCGGCCCCGCCAGGTGTACACCGGCTACTCCAAGCGCGAGTGGATCCCACGCTCCGAGCGGAAGTAGTTCCTTTACCTCGATTTCACTCCCTCACCAGCGGGTTTTGCTCCCTCGACGGTTGCTAATCCGGTGGTGGAAGTGGAAATCGGCGCCCACCCTCACATAGACTGGGCAACGTTCGTTGACGTTTGTCGGCGTACTTTAACGTTTATTTCTGCCCATTGTTCTTAGCAACGCATAGGTTTCCTGCCCCGGTGGGAGAGGCTGTGTAATAAAGGAGCTTGACTAGATTCATGTTGGACGAAAAACCCGTCATTGAGGCACCCGAAGGCCCCGCCCCCGAAGACATCGTCATCGAGGACATCGTCGTGGGTGACGGTGCTGAAGCCCTTGCCGGTGGTGCCGTCACAGTCCACTACGTGGGCGTTGACTTTGCTACTGGCGAAGAATTTGATTCATCGTGGGATCGCGGCAAGGCCATCACCTTCCCGCTCAACGGCCTCATCGCGGGCTGGCAGGAAGGCATCCCCGGGATGCGTGAGGGTGGGCGTCGCAAGCTCATCATCCCGCCGGAGGCAGCCTACGGCCCGGCAGGCGGAGCACACCCGCTGGCCGGGAAGACGCTCATCTTTGTGATCGATCTCGTTGAGGTCAAGGGCTAAATAACTACAGCGAGGGTGGCGGCACGAATGCGTGCCGCCACCCTTTTAACGTCTTTACACCTGGGCGGCGAGCCGTTCGTAGTGGGCGAAGCGCTGCTCGCGGCCGACACGGTCCGGGGATTGGTGAAGCCTCCGCAGCGTGACCTCAATGGCGGCCTGGAGACGGGCGAGGAAAG
>ERZ1031127.148-NODE-148-length-10487-cov-6.582630_pt1 | contig 10487 bp, 11 predicted proteins | sample MGYA00518224_ERZ1031127 | MGnify/ENA primary metagenome ERZ1031127 (study PRJEB33718, sample SAMN03159757) | human skin metagenome | collected 2014-05-20 | study: EMG produced TPA metagenomics assembly of the PRJNA266117 data set (Human skin bacterial metagenome... | reverse complement strand
GATCTACACCTCTCTATTCGTCGGCAGCGTCAGATGTGTATAAGAGACAGCTTATCAACCTAAGAAAAGACAAAGAAAAGTTGAACATGGTTTTAGAAAAAGAATGGCAACTAAGTCTGGTAGAAATGTCTTAAGAAGAAGAAGATTAAAAGGAAGAAAGAAATTATCTGCATAATTAGCTATGCAAAGATATTTGAGTTTAAGAAAGAAAGTAGATATTAACAGGGTTTTCTTGTCTAAAAAGAAGGCCTTTAACGAGTCGTTTACAATATATTACCGCAATAACAATCTAGCTCACCCTAGGTTTTGTTTTGCTATAAGTAAAAAGTACGGCAAGGCGAATAAGAGAAATTTATTAAAAAGAAGGCTAAAGGCGATTATCGAAGCTAATCAAAATGATTTTGAAAAGTCTTATGACATCGTTATTTCGGTTAAACCCTCTGTTTGTGACTACGATTTCTACAAGATTAGAAAAAGATTTCTTTCTTTGTTAAGAAAAATAAATGTTTTAAAGGATAAAGCTTATGAGTAGGATTATGGTTTTATTGGTGAAATTTTACCGCTTTGTGGCACATAAGATTTTTCACAAGAGGCCCAGCTGTATTTTCACTCCAACTTGCTCTGAGTATGCGATGGAAGCTTTTGAAAAATATGGTTTTTTCAAAGGCTTGTATTTGTCTGTAAAAAGGGTTTTAAGATGCAATCCATGGTCGAAGGGCGGCTATGACCCGCTTGTATAGTTTTCCTTTAGGCTTTATTTATCGTTAGGAGGATTTATATGTTAGGTAAAATTTTAGGTTACCTTTTTAATTTCATATATGATCAGCTTGCTAGCATGGGCGCGGAGCCTGCAAACTTCTCGTTTTTAGCGATGACTATCATAATCTCGACTGTTGTCGTGAAATTATTGGTTCTACCCTTACAAATTTCTTCTACTAAGAAGATGAAGAAGACTGCGGATTTGCAGCCTAAGGTTAAGGAGATTCAAGAGAAATATGGATATGATCAACAGATCGCTTCTCAAAAGGTTATGGAGCTTTACAGAAAAGAGGGCGCGTCAATAACTGGCGGTTGTCTTCCACTACTTGTTCAGTTCCCTATCTTGATTGCGTTCTTCCAAGTGTGCCAAAATCCTGCTGTTAACGCGTTTGGCGAAGCAAAGTATGCTGCGATGCAAAAGACTTTCTTCTGGATCAAGGATTTATCTTTAGTTGATCCGTATTGGTACGGTCTTCCACTAATTGCAACGCTTGTAACTCTGTTAATGAGTGTGACTACTCCAAAGGTCGGCATGACTGACCAGCAGCAAGCGAAGTCCATGGGCATGATGCAGTATTTTATGCCATTAATGACATTTTTCTTTACAATTAAATATCCTGCAGGACTAGCTCTTTATTGGGCTGTGTCAAGCCTATTTGCTGCAATTCAACAATTTGTACAAAATAGGATCATTAAGAAAGAGGAGGTAATTGTAAGTGAAAAGTAGATTTGAAGGAAAAACTGTTGAAGACGCTATAAAGAAGGCTGAAACTCAGCTTGGTATGAGTAGAGAGCATTTCACTGTTGATGTTATAAATGAGGATACTAAGGGCTTTTTAGGTATCGGCGCAAAGGACGCTGTGATTGAGGTTATTTACGAAGAAGTGAGTGAATCTCACTGCGGATGCCATGAACATGGACATGAGCATGACCATGAGCATGACCATGAACATGGACATGACCACTACCATAATCATGAAGAAGATGAAAATCATGAGCACCATGAAGATAGTCATGACAATGCTGATGAAGAGCACATAAAGATATTAAAAAATTTCTTGGACGAGTTTTTAAGGCTATTTGAGGTAAAGGCTTCGTACAAGATTGAAGAGTCTGACGAGATGATAAGCGTTTTGATCGATGGCGAAACATCTGATGATACATCGAAACTTATCGGCAAAAAGGGTTCTGTACTGGACTCTATGAACACGATAGCGCAAATCCAGCTAAACAAGAGTTTAACTGAGTTTAAGAGGCTTTACATCGACATCGGCGATTACAGAAAAAAAAGACAAGAAAAAGTTAGAGAGCTTGCTATACAAGGTTGTGAAAGGGCTAGAAAGTATGGTACTAAGGTTTCATTAGAGTACATGACTAGCTATGACAGACGTATCGTTCACGAAACCTTAGCAGGTATTGAAGGCGTAAAAACATTTTCTGAGGGCAACGAGCCTCACAGAAGAGTTTGTATCATAGCGAAGTAATTAGGAGGCTTATATAGCCTCTTTTTTATTTATCTGAATGGCAATGTTTATGGCAATGGATTTGCCACGATGACTATGATTTGCAAAAAATACATAGCGTGTACACATCACGCACTAATATGATAAAAGGAGAAGAAATGAGAACGATTTGTGCAATATCAACTGCTATGCAGCCGGGTGCCATCGCCATCATCAGGATGAGCGGGGCGAATAGTTTTGCTATTGCGAATAAAATTTTTCGCTCGGCAAGCGGCAAAGATGATTTTAAAAATAAATACATGTACTTCGGCAGGATCTATGACGGAGATGACTTTATCGACGAAGTTTTAATCACGTTTATGAAGGCGCCAAATACCTACACTACAGAGGACATGGTCGAAATTTATTCGCACGGTAGTGTAATTAGTCAAAGAAGGATACTTAATCTCTTACTAAAAAATGGCGCAGAACTTGCTGAGCGTGGCGAATTTACGAAGAAGGCCTTTATCGGCGGCAGAATCGACATCACACAGGCTGAGGCCGTCGCTGACATGATTAATGCCAAGACCGACATGAGCTATAATTTGTCTTTAAAAGCTTTTGATGGCTCAGTTAGTGACTTTATTAATGGCCTTGCAGATAGCCTTAAGATGCTCATTGCAAATATCGAGGTCGCTATCGATTATCCAGAAGAAGATATAGAGGAAATTAGCTACGAGCGCATTACAAATACTTTGGAAAGCGTGAAAAATAGCCTAGATGAGCACATTAGGCGCGCATCTACATCGACTCTTATTAAGGACGGCATCAAAACGTCCATAGTCGGCGTGCCAAACGTAGGTAAATCCTCGCTTCTAAACACATTTACCCGCGAAGAAACTGCCATAGTCTCAAATATCGAGGGCACTACACGTGACATGATCACTGAGTACATCGACCTAGAGGGCATCAGCCTTAAACTTATGGACACGGCCGGCATTCGTGAGGCATCGGACGAAATTGAGCGCATGGGCGTCGCCATATCGAAGAAAGCAATCAAGGACGCTGACCTCGTTCTAGCGGTTTTTGATTATTCAAAGCCAATGACAGATGGCGATAAAGAGATCATTGACATGGTTCAAGATAAAAAACACATATATATATTAAATAAGGTAGACGAAGGCGAAAACGGCGAGTACCTAGACCATTTCGAGCAAAATGCAAAATACATTTTAACGAGCCTAAAGACTGGCGAAGGCTTCGAAGCGCTTAAGGACATGATTAAGGAGATGTTTTTAGGCGGCGAAATTACTCAAGATGACCTAGTTTACGCCAATATCAGAGAGATGGATCTACTTAATAAGGCGCACTCAGCCATAAGCGAGGCATTAAATGATGCCGAAGCTAAACAAGTCTACGATCTACTCATAGTCAACATCAGAGGCGCTCTCGATAGCTTACTCGAAATACTTGGCGAGAAGCTCGACAGCGAGATACTTGATAAGATTTTCCAAAACTTTTGCATCGGCAAATAGACTAAAGGAAGTGATTTTATGCAAAGAAGAGAAAAAACATTTATTAGAGGCACGTTTGATGCAGTCGTAGTCGGCGCTGGACACGCTGGTTGCGAGGCGGCTCTAGCACTTGCCCGCCTTGGCAAAAAAACTGCCGTCATCACCATCAGCCTCGACGCAATCGCTGCGATGAGCTGCAATCCTAACATTGGCGGCACTGGCAAGGGTCATCTCGTTCGTGAGATTGACGCGCTTGGCGGCGAGATGGCGAAAAACATCGACAAAACTTACATTCAGTCGCGTATGCTAAACACCTCAAAAGGCCCAGCCGTGCACTCTTTGCGCGTTCAGGCAGATAAGCAGGCCTACCACCGCGCGATGAAAAAGACGCTTGAAAACGAGCCGAACCTTACCATAATCCAAGGTGAAGTGGACGAAGTTCTTTTTGATAATGGCACAGCGACTGGCGTTCGCATGACTACAGGCGCTGTACTTGAGGCGAAGGCTGTAATTTTGGCGACAGGCACCTACCTTAAAGGAAGAATATTTGAGGGCGAACTAAATTACGAGTCGGGTCCCGATGGCCGCTTCCCTGCTCGCTATCTATCAGCATCGCTAAATGACAATGGCATTGATTTACGTAGAATGAAGACTGGAACACCAGCTAGAGTCCATCGCCGCAGCATCGACACGTCAAAGATGGCTGTACAAGAGGGCGACAAGACCATAGTTCCCTTCTCATTTATGAATGAGGCGGACGCTATTAAGAAAGAACAAGCAGTTTGCTACCTAACTTACACTACTAAGCCAATGCACGAATACATTTTGGCGCACATGGATCGCTCGGCGAGGACGCTTGGCGACATAACTGGCGAAGGACCGCGCTATTGCCCAAGTATAGAGGATAAAGTACTTCGTTTCAAGGACAAGGATCAGCACCAAGTTTTCATCGAGCCAGAGGGCACGGATACTGATGAAATGTACATCCAAGGCGTTTCGACTGCCCTTCCTGAGGAGATGCAAGTTGAGATGTATAGGATGATAGAGGGGCTTGAGCAATCCGAGATTATGAGAAGTGCCTACGCGATAGAGTATGACTCGATCGACCCCACTTCCCTAAAGCTTAATCTTGAGTCTAAAAGCCATGATAATCTATTTTTCGCGGGCCAAATCAATGGTTCTTCGGGCTACGAAGAGGCAGCCGCCCAAGGCATTATGGCAGGCATCAATTGTTACCTAAAGCTTGAGGGCAAGGATCCCTTTATTATCAAGCGTAGCGAGGGCTACATAGGCGTTCTGATCGACGACCTCGTTACGAAAGGCACAAACGAGCCGTATCGTATGATGACGAGTCGATGTGAATATAGATTAAGTCTAAGACAGGACAACGCTGACATGCGTCTTACAGAGTACGCTTATAAGATAGGTCTCGCATCTGAAGAGCGTTATAATCGCATGCTTGAGAAGAAGAAACGCATCGATGGCGAGCTTGAAAAATTGAAATCGAAATCCATTGGCCCAAAGGAAGAGACAAATGCCTACCTTGAAAGCCTTGGAACGACAGCGCTTAAGACAGCAGTCACACTTGAAGAACTGCTTCGCCGCCCAGAAATTCATTATAATAATCTCGCTAAGTTTATGGAGCTCGCACTAGATAAGCCGGACGAAATACTTGAGCTCGAAACAATCGTCAAGTACGACGGCTACATCAAGAAGCAAAATAAAGAGATAGAGAACTTTTTAAAGATGGAAGAGCGTTCACTTAAGGACTTTGATTATAGCTTAGTCAAGGGTCTAAAGACCGAAGCAAAGGAAAAGCTCGAAAAGTTTAGACCGTCAAACCTTGGTCAAGCATCGAGAATTAGCGGCGTTTCGCCAGCCGATATAAACAACATCATCATATATATGGAAATAAATAAACGCAAATGATTTATTTAATAATTGGCATAGCCCTGTTAATGGCACTCGCCTTCTTCATCATGTGGAAGAAAAAATTAGTTGTTTCTGAATACACAGTAAAAGCGCCGGTAGATATGGATTTGCTAATACTATCAGATTTGCACTCGATGGACTTCGGAGAAAATCAAAGAGAGCTGCTTGATATAGTCGATAGCGTTACCTTTGACGCGATACTGCTCCCTGGCGATATATTTGACGATAAGGTCGACGATAAAAAAGGATATGAATTTATAGAAGGCATTAAAAAATATAAATGCTATTACATTTTAGGCAATAACGAGATTATCTCCGGCAAGGCTGAGCTGCACATGAAGAATCTTGCGGCTATGGGCATCACAGTTTTGGACGATGGCAAGGCCATTATCAAAGCAGATGAAAAAGATGTAGAAATTTGGGGTTTTAGGGATAGACACCCTTGGCGAATGAAAGATTATGCGGCGCATGTGGCTCGTACGCTTGCTTCCGACACGGATGCTCGTGATTATCGCATAGTTCTCACGCACAAGCCACTTACAAGGGATGAGTTTAAGGACATAAACGCTGGACTTATTATCGCAGGCCACGCACATGGCGGTCAATGGCGCCTACCTCCTATAAATAACGGAGTCTTTGCGCCAAACCAAGGAATATTTCCAAAGTACGCTGGCGGCGTATATGAGGCGAACGGCAGATACGAGGTCGTTTCGAGAGGCCTTGCGCGCGGACTAAAGCTCGTGCCGCGATTAAACAACCCGCCCGAGATAGTTTTATTACATTTAAGAAAATAATGTTCCACGTGGAACATTTGAAAGGATATATATGCTTAAAGATTATTTGAATGAGATTAATATAAACGCTACAGAGGAGCAACTCTCTGAGCTTGAGCGTTTCAAGGACATGCTCGTGGAGAAAAACAAGGTCATGAACCTAACTGGCATCACCGAGTCAGATGAGGTCGATAGGCTCCACTTCACCGACAGCGCTTACCCACTTACCCTGCCTGAATTAAAAAATGCGAAGAAGATCATAGACGTGGGTACTGGCGCCGGCTTCCCTGGCATAGTTCTGAAGATACTCGTTCCAGAAAAAGAAATTTTACTCAACGATAGTTTATTGAAGAGATTAAAATTTTTAGACGAAGTTATCTTGGATTTGGACTTAAAGGATATAGAGACAGTTCACGCAAGGAGCGAAGACCTTGCTCATGTTAATGGTCATAGAGAGGCCTACGACGTAGCAATTTCAAGAGCAGTCGCTCGCCTAGCCACACTTACAGAGTATATGATGGGTTTTGTGAAAGTCGGCGGATTTATGCTTTCAATGAAGAGTGGCGATATAGATGAAGAAGCAGCCGAAGCAAAGAAGGCTATTGAGGTTCTTGGCGGTGAAATAGTTAACATTCATAAATATAGATTGTTTGACGAATTTGATAGATCGATTGTGGTTATTAAAAAAATAAAACCTATGCCAAAGAAATACCCACGCGGCAAGAACTTAGCTAAAAGCTCTCCTTTAATATAATAAGAATACCTTTTGTTTAGCGATGCTATTTATTTAGCGTCGCTTTTTTATGTTCGCCACAATATAATAAGAAAAGTGATGTTTATTAACTATGTCTCTATTAGATCTAATATTTGTTTTCACTATCTATTAAAAGAAAAGTGCTTTTACCGAACGAAGCCTTCGGAATAAATTGCATTAATTTCTTGACGAAGATGTCTGACCGCGAATTCATTTAGTTGAGCAAAGCGAACGGATATGAATTCGCAAGACATCGAGTTTAGAAATTAACAATTTATGTAGACGCAGCGAGTGAGGAAAACGCTTTTCGTTAACAATTGCTCTCTAAATCACTTTTCGAGTATAATCGCTAAACAAACCAATTTTATCAGCTCAATAAAAATGTTCCACGTGGAACATCTATCGTCACAAAACCATTTCAATAAAATGTTCCACGTGGAACATTCCTTACAACACACTAAACAAGCCTATCGACACAGCTATTACAATCGTTCGAGTTCTAGGCAAAATTTTTATAGAATTGGCTTGTCCAAAATAGCTATTGATATTTACGTAGCTTTGTGGTAATATTAAATCAGAGGTGATTTCATGTCCAAAACTATTGTCATATTTAATCAAAAGGGCGGCGTCGGCAAAACAACGACAGCCATCAACCTAAGCTATGCGCTTGCAAAGCTTGGTCAGAGGGTCTTGTGCGTCGACATGGATGCTCAGTCAAACCTATCGAGCGGTCTTCTTGAAGACTACAGCGAGGCGGCTTCAGCCACATACACGCTTCTTACAGACGATAAAAAAGACATCAGATCACTAATAAAGCCGACTAAGCTAGATAAGCTCCACGTCATCGACTCATCGACAGACATCGCGGGCCTTGAGATCGAGCTTGCACAGAAAGGTGATTGGAAAGACATCTTAAAGCGCCGTTTGGACGAGATTAAAAGTGATTACGATTTCATTTTTATAGACTCGCCACCCTCACTTGGCATCCTTTCAATCATGAGCCTTGCAGCCGCAAACTCAGTCATTATCCCGATACAGGCAGAGTACTACGCACTTGAAGGCGTTTCGAAACTCATTAAGACCATAGAGCTAGTTAAAGAAAATTATAATCAGGCACTTACAATCGAAGGCGTTCTGATCACCATGTTTGACGCGAGAAATAATCTTCATACCGAAGTCTTCTCCGAGGTTCAAAACTTCTTTGGTGCGAAGCTCTACACAGCGGTCATTAACCGCAACATCCGTCTTGCAGAGGCACCAAGCTACTCGATGAGCATTTTTGAGTACGACAAAGCTTCAAAAGGAGCCGAAAATTACATGAATCTAGCTGAAGAATTTTTACAAAAGCAAGGAAGGTGATTATATGGCGAAAAAACTTGGCAAGGGCCTAGGCAGCCTCCTAGGCGTTGAAAGCATCACAGAAATCACAGAAAAGTCCAAAAACGAGCTAGTGGATATGGATATGGCATTGGTAGTGCCAACAGAGGCACAGCCGCGTCAGCTATTTAACGATGATACCATCAAAGAATTGGCAGAGTCCATAGAGAAAAACGGCTTACTTCAGCCAATAGTACTTAGACCAATGGCGAGTGGCAAATATCAGATCATAGCCGGCGAAAGACGTTACAGAGCCTTTAAAAAGCTAGATAGAAAAGTCATCCCAGCCATAGTCAGAGACTATAAAGACGAAGAAGTTGATAAGCTTCAACTCGTTGAAAATGTTCAAAGAGAGGACTTAAACCCTTATGACGAGGCCATTGCTTATTTAAAATTAAAAGAAAAGTACGGACTAAAGCAAGAGGACATCGCCAAAGCAGTTGGCAAATCCCGTCCATATATTTCAAATATGACAAGGATATTATCCCTTGAAGATGAGATACTTGAAATGCTTAAGAAGGGCGAGATTACAGTATCACACGCAAAACTTATCTTATCACTTGATACAAAAGAAGAGCGATTAAAACTTGCTCATAAAATAAAAGACGCAGGCCTAACAGTTAAAAAGACAGAAGAAAATACACGTAAGCCAAAGAAGGCAAAGCCAGAAGACATCTACATCAAAGACATCCGCGAAAGACTTGAAGACTTTTTATCAACAAAAGTTTCGATCAAGCACACAAAACGCGGCGGCTCCATCACCATCGATTATTACACAGATGATGACCTAACAAGGCTTACAGACTTGATCACGGAGGAATAGTATGGATCTACACGTATACATCGTTGATGCCTTCGCAACATGCCGCTTCGGCGGAACACCCATCGGCGTAGTTGCCGACGCAGAAGGCCTTAAAGAAGAAGAGTACCAAATCATCGCAAACGAGCTCAGAGCAAGCCTCACAGCCTTTGCAGAGCCAGTAGACCAAGACGTTTTCAGAACTAGATACTTCACAAGCAAAACCGAACTCGAAGGCTCCGGACAAGGCTCACTTGCACTATTTTACGTGCTTACAAGCCTTGGCTATATCAAAGCCATTGAGAATGGCGTCAAGCTCGTCTACGAAGTGAACAGAAATTCAAAGAAAAAAGTCTACATCTATTACAAAGACTACAAGATAGAGAATTTAGAGATAGAAGTCTCTCGTCCAGAGATATTAAATACCTCGCCCGACATTTCGAATATGCTCAGCTCCATGAGCCTTTCAACAGCAGATATCGGCATCGATGGCGCAAAAGATGCCAGAGCAATGGTCGTGAAAGCAGAGGAAAATACACTCATCGTACCAGTTAGGACCAGACAAGCACTTTATGGTTATACACTAGACGAATTCAAATTCAGAGACGCAGCTAAGAGCATAGGCGTCGAAAACGTACACCTGTTCTACCAAGCGGAAGACGGCTTCTATTACGTAAGGAATTACACAAAAGACCTTGCCTTCGAAGAAGATTCGTCCTCAGCATACGCTAATGCGGCGCTGCATTATTATTTGATAAAAAATAAATTAACCACAAAACTCAAAGCCAAGATGCTACAAGGCGAGACCATGAACAGACCGTCGAGAGTGCAAACGCGCTACTTAGAGGATAAGGATTCAGCGTTTATTACGGTTATGGGGATGGCACGAATATCGCTTGACGGAATTTTAAATATATGACTTCTAATTAAAAATTCGCATTCGATTTGCGACTGGAACTTGCCTTATCCAGCATAGCGCAAAGGTTCTCGTCCGTTAGGACAAGGTTCTTCATCGCTCTGCAAATTCAATTTGTTATGTGAATTGCAATTAGTTAATATTTGATAAAATCTTAAATTACCTTCCTTTTAGATTTAAAATGCGAGAGCATTTTGAATCGCAAGAAAATTTAAGTCAAT
>ERZ1031127.147-NODE-147-length-10502-cov-5.113143_pt1 | contig 10502 bp, 8 predicted proteins | sample MGYA00518224_ERZ1031127 | MGnify/ENA primary metagenome ERZ1031127 (study PRJEB33718, sample SAMN03159757) | human skin metagenome | collected 2014-05-20 | study: EMG produced TPA metagenomics assembly of the PRJNA266117 data set (Human skin bacterial metagenome... | reverse complement strand
GGATACTCGCGCCGCAGCCACGCGCCATCCACCTCCCCGTTACTCAGGGTTGGCCGCCCGGCCCGCGCCCAGCGGTGTCCGGCCCTCCCCCGCGCCTCGATGACGCGATCTCGGATCATCGCCGTGGATTCCTGCACATCACTGCGGATGACCGCACCCCGGGCGTGGGTACACACGATCATGTCCAACCGGTCACGCAATGGCCCGCTCACATTGTTGAGGTAGCGGGCCCGGGCGTTGGCGGAACACCTGCACGCTGACGGTTCCTCCGCCCCGCACTGGCACGGGTTGGCCGCCATGATGAGCTGGAACCTGGCGGGAAAATACACGTCCCGGCGCGACCTAATGAGTCGCACGTACCCCTGTTCCAGCGGGGTGCGCAGACTATCGAGGATTGCTGCGGGGATCTCCGAGACCTCGTCGAGGAACAACACACCTCTGTGCGCCAGAGACACCGCACCGGGAACGGGGTTGCCGGATCCGCCTCCGATGAGAGCGGCCCGAGTCACCGAGTGGTGTGGTGCCACGTACGGTGGACTCATGATGGGACCGTTGAATGCCTTGCCCGCCACTGAGTGAATCGCGGTGGCCTCGAGCTTCTCATCCGGCGTAAGCTCGGGCAGGATTCCCGGCATCCGCGCGGCGAGCATAGATTTTCCACTGCCCGGTGGGCCGATCATGAGAAAATTGTGCTTGCCGGCAGCGGCGATTTCGGCTGCTCTACGCGCCTCGGGCTGGCCCGCGACGTCGCGCATGTCCGGCAACTGCTTGTGGTTTATTGGCGGGTCAACCTCACCTCGGTCGATGGGCTCCCACTCCTCGTCCCCGGTCACGCAGCGCACGACCTGGGCCAGTGACTCGACGCAGAAGATGTCGATGTCCTCGCAGAGGGCGGCCTCGGCGGCGTTCTCCGCGGGGATGACCACCCTGGTAAAGCCCGCCTTCTTGGCCGCGAGGATGGCGGGTATCACCCCGGCGACCGGTCGGATACGCCCGTTGAGGCTCGCCTCGCCGAGGAACATGGTGGTGGTGAGGATCGTCTCGGCGTAGGCATCGTGGTCGGAGGCGAACAGGATGGATAGGACCATGGCGAGGTCGAAGTGTGAGCCCGATTTCTTGAGCGCCGCCGGCGAGAGGCTGACGATGATCTTGGTTTTGGGCCACGCCAGACCCGAGTTCTGGGTGGCGAGTTTGATGCGGTCGCGCGATTCTGCGACGGACTTATCCGCCAGTCCCACGATGTATGTGCCGGGGAGCCCGGGCCCCACGTTGGCCTCCACATCGACGATGGTGGCTGTTGCCCCCTCGAACGCGACGGTGACGGTTCTAGCAAGCGCCACGGTCGACCCCCTTGAAGCAGGTGACGGTGCCACCGATGATTTCTACAACGTCGAAGCGGATCGGCCGGTAGGCCTTCCCCTCAAGCCAGCGCATGGCGGCGCGGTGCACCCGCCGCAGTTTGGTCGGTGTGACGGCTTCCGCGCCGCCCATCACCCCCGTCGTTCGCGTCTTGACCTCCACGAACACGGTGGTATCACCCTGCTGCATGATGAGGTCGATCTCGCCGCACGTGTACCTCACGTTGGCGGCTACGAACGTATAGCCTTTTTCTTGGTAGTACCTGCGGGCACGGGTTTCCCCCCGTTTGCCCACTAACACATTTTTGGTGCTCATGTCTCCCCGGTTTGTCTCGTTGCACCGGTTGCGGCGACCGTGGCTCAGTGTGAGGCACAGGTACAAGCCGTGGCGGTGCGGTGGTGGTATTCCCCGGTTGCGCGGCGCGCAGCCGGTGGTGCCAGTATTGCGCACACCGGCCTCGCCGTCACCCCTCCATACTGTTCCCTGTGGATAACTCCCTCTTTCGGAACTATTGGTAGGAAAAATTTATCCACAGGCTCAGGTTCCGCCTCCTCGCCACACCCCGCCGAGGGAATCTGCGGTGGGTCGCGCGTTCCGGCTACGAGCGAGCAGTATCCCTCCCCTGACTCACCTTCCTCCCCGAAGAGACCTCCGGCCTTAGTTTTTTTCGCCCCTCAGCGAAAGCAACCGCACAGTCCCACGCTCGCGGAAGCCCTAAAAGAGGGCTCAACAAAGGCACTGGCTGAGAAAAAAGGGGTACGTTCACGTACCCCTGGCTTGTCGACGCTCCCCCGTCGCTAGTGTCCGGGTTTGCTGTCCGTTGCGGTTGCCCCGCTAATTAGTCCGGAATCACCATTTCGGGTTTGTCCAGCTCCTCGATGTTGACATCCTTGTAGGTGATGACACGCACGTAACGCACGAAGCGGGCGGCGCGGTACATGTCCCACACCCAGGCGTCGGACATGCGCACCTCGTAGTACACCTCGCCCCCCTCGGTGTGCGGGATCAGCTCAACGCCGTTAGCCAGGTAGAAACGTCGCTCAGTCTCGACAACGTAGGAGAATTGGCTCACCACGTCCCGGTACTCGCGGTACAGGCTCAGTTCCACTTCTGCTTCGTAGTTTTCCAAGTCCTCAGAACTCATGATTGCACTTCCATCCAGTCACTATGGGCACGTTGAACGTTGGAATAACTATATCTATGAATGGGGCTTGCACCGTGGTGGCGCACCGCATCCATGTGTGTGGCGGTGCCATACCCCTTGTGGGAGGCGAACCCGTAGTCGGGGTATTCCGTATCGTATTCCACCATGATGCAGTCCCGGGAATACTTGGCCAGCACGCTCGCAGCGGCGATGCAGCGCGCGGTGGCATCGCCCCCAATGATGGGCAGCGAGGGCTGACTGAACCCGGGGACCCACCAGGCATCGGTAAGCACATACCCCGGATGGACGGCGAGTGACCCGACGGCCCTGCGCATCCCGGAAATATTCGCCTCGGTCACCCCGAAAGCATCGATATCCTCAGGCGAAATGTGAATGATGCTCCACGCTGTAGCGTATTTCTTGATGAGCGGGTAGAGCAGCGCGCGACGGCGCGGGGTGAGCTTCTTCGAGTCGTCGAGAAGCTCCAGCTCCGGAATGTACCGGGGCGGGAGGACACACGCGGCGATTGTCATGGGACCAGCGCACGCGCCCCGGCCAGCCTCGTCTACTCCGGCAACCGGTCCCAACCCAGCCCGGTCCAGCGCGACCTCGTAGGTGCGCATCCCCTTGAGGGGACGCACCGGCCGACCGCCGTATGTAGTGAGCACTTGCTACTTCGCGGCCTCGAGCTGCTGTGGCTGAATCGGGTGATTATCTACGCCGCCGATGCGGTTGACTGGGAGGATAATCGCCTGCACCTTCCCACGAATATTTTCCTTTGGAATCGTGCCTTGGAGAGCATCGCTCATATGGTAGCGAGAATCCAGCGAGTTGGTACGGTTATCCCCCATCATGAAGAAACTATCCTCAGGCACCGTCACCGGGCCGAAATACGGGCCGCCGCACGCATCGGAGCCACTCGAGGATTCCACCGGGTACGCCGGCGGGTTGAGCGTGTAGGAGGAATCAATGAGCTCACCATCAACCTTGACACCCTCGTCACCGGGGAGACACTGGATGGTCTGCCCCTCCTTTGCCACGATGCGCTTGACCAAATCGTTTTCATCCGGTGCCACGAGCCCCACCAGGGAGCCCGCGTTCTGGAGCCCCCTCACCACGGGATTATCCGAGCGATTGGACACGAAGTTGGTGTTCCACGCGGGTGTCCCCTTGAACACGACAACATCGCCGGGCTCGGGGTCGGTGAACGCGTAGGAGACCTTTTCTACCGCGATGCGGTCGCCCGTGCAGCCCGCGCAGCCGTGGAGAGTGGGCTCCATCGACTGGCTGGGGATGAGGTAAATGCGCCCCACAAATGTATGGATTAAGAAGACAATAATCAGCGTGGTGATAATGACGATGGGAATTTCGATGTACCACGGCTGCTGGGGCTTTTCTTGCTTACTCACGTTGGCACATAGTACCAGCAAAAAACCCAGCGCCCCACACAGCGGGGACACTGGGTTACGTTTGCAGATCGCTCACGCCGCCTTGCAGGGCAGACCACTCTCTACGTTTTCACCGTGTGAAAACGCCGTGTACCGGGCGGTTCCTGCGGGAGGGGGCGCGGTGATTACTAGCGGCGCTCCTTGATGCGGGCCGCCTTGCCGCGCAGGTTGCGCAGGTAGTACAGCTTGGCGCGACGGACCTTACCGCGGGTGACAACCTCGATGGAATCGAGGTTCGGGGAGTGCACCGGGAAGGTACGCTCGACACCGATGCCGAAACTCACCTTGCGGACGGTGAACGTCTCACGGATACCACCGTTCTGGCGACGGATGACGACGCCCTTGAAGTACTGCACACGAGTGTTGGAACCCTCGATGACCTTCACGCCAACGTTGACGGTGTCGCCGGGACGGAACTCCGGGATATCGTCGCGCAGGGATGCTGCATCAACCTTGTCAAGGATGTTGTTCATTTAAAGAACCCTTTCAAACTTGCTAGGAAAGAGGAACCTAGCGGCGCTTCCGGCTTCCCGGTGCTCGGCTGGTTCATATCCGTTACATTAACCTTTGGGATTGTGCCACACGAACGGCTATTTCCCAAATCCTGCCCGGCGCAGCGCGTCCGCCATGGAACCGCCGGTACCACCGTTACCACGGGCCCCACGCTTTCCGACGGATCCCTGGTCACGGTTTCCGCGACGACCTCTGTCACCGCGTCCGTCGCGTCGGTCCTGTGCGTCACGACGGTCGCGCTGTGAGGTCTTGCGCTTGTCCGCGCCTCCGCGCCGCTGCTTGTCGCCCGCGCCCGGTTCGTCGTCAAGCCTGAGGGTGAGCGAAATGCGCTTGCGGGGCACATCCACATCAAGCACCTTGACCTTGACCGTGTCGCCGTTTTTCACCACGTCGTGCGGGTCGGACACGAAGCTGTGGCTCATCGCCGAGACGTGGACGAGCCCGTCCTGGTGCACTCCCACGTCCACGAACGCGCCAAAGGCCGCCACGTTGGTGACGGTGCCCTCGAGGATCATCCCCGGGGTGAGGTCGGAGACGGACTCCACGCCCTCCTTGAAGGTGGCGGTGTGGAAATCGGGGCGCGGATCCCGGCCCGGCTTGTCCAGCTCATCAAGGATGTCCTTGACAGTGGGCACGCCGAAGGTCTCCGTGGCGAAGTCCGCGGGGTTGAGTTTATGCAGCACACGGGTGTTTCCAATGAGCTCCTGCACGCCCACGCCGCTACTCTTGGCGATGTCCTCCACCACCGAATAGGCCTCCGGGTGCACCGCAGAGGCGTCGAGCGGATTGTCCCCGCCGCGGATACGGAGGAAGCCGGCACACTGCTCAAAGGCCTTGGGCCCGAGCCGAGGCACAGCAAGAAGATCCTTCCGGGTGCCAAAGGCCCCCTTCTCCTCTCGGTATGTGACGATGTTCTTTGCTAGCGTCGGGGTAATGCCCGCCACCCGGTTGAGGAGCGGCACCGAGGCGGAATTCAAGTCCACCCCGACGGAGTTCACGGCATCCTCTACCACCGCGTCCAGGGTGTGGGCAAGCTCCGTCTGGTTCACGTCGTGCTGGTACTGCCCCACGCCGATGGACTTCGGATCGATCTTCACCAGCTCCGCCAGCGGGTCCTGCAGCCTGCGGGCGATGGACACCGCGCCGCGCAGCGAGACGTCCATGTTTGGGAACTCCTTGGCGGCCAGATCCGATGCCGAGTACACGGAGGCGCCGGACTCGCTGACGACCACGGGGACGGGTTTTTCTCCCCCGGCCTTGCCAATCATGTCCGCCACCTCACGCGCAAGCTTGGTTGTCTCCCGCGAGGCGGTGCCGTTGCCAATGGCGATGAGCTGCACGTGGTGCTCCGCCACGATGGAGGCGAGCTCCATGACGGCCTTGTTCCACTGGTTTTGTGGCTGGTGCGGGTACACGATGGTGGTTCCCAACACCTTGCCGGTGGCATCGACGGTGGCGCACTTCACGCCGTTACGGTAGCCGGGGTCGAGCCCGAGCACGGATTTCTGCCCTGCAGGCGCGGCAAGCAACACGTCGCGGAGGTTGACCGCGAAAATGGCGAGGGCATCCTTCTCCGCTTTTTCGCTCATCCGCATCCGCACGTCGAGCGCCGCAGACACCTCAAGCTTGGTCTTCCACGCACGATGCACGGCGTTGTCGAGCCACTCGGAGTGCGGATAGCCGGCGTGGTCAAACACCATGGATTCATAGAACGAATCGTCTCCCCCGTCCAGCTCCATCCGCAGAACGCCTTCCTTTTCCCCGCGCAGGATGGCGAGCACGCGGTGGGAGGGCATGTCCTTAGCGGGCTGGGAAAACTCGAAGTAGTCCTGGTATTTGGCTCCGTCAGTTTCCATGCCCTCGACCACTCCGACGACTGCCGTGGCTTCTTTGGCGAGCTCGTCACGCAGGTCACCCACGAGGTCGGCGTTGACAGACAAGTCCGCGGCCAGGATGGCGCGCGCCCCGTCAAACACCGCTTTGATGTCCTCGTACCCCTCGGTGACATACCGCGCCGCGATTTCCTCCGGGTCTGCTCCTGGCTTGTCGACGATCTCCTCCAGCGCCGCGCCAATTCCGGCCTCGCGGGCTTTATCCGCTTTGGTTTTGCGACGCTTCTTAAACGGCAGGTACAGATCCTCGAGGCGAGCCTTGGAATCGCACTCGAGGATGAGGGCGCGCAGCTCATCGGTGAGCTTTCCTTGTTCTTCGATCGACGCGAGGATCGTCTGCTTCCTGTCTTCCAGCTCGCGCAGGTAGTGAAGGCGTTCCTCCAACGTGCGAAGCTGTGTGTCGTCGAGCCCGCCGGTTATTTCCTTGCGGTAACGGGCGATAAACGGGACGGTGTTGCCTTCGTCGAGGAGCCGAATTGTCGCCTCTACCTTGGCAACGTCCACCCCCAGTTCGTGTGCGATAGTCGCTGCAATCATTCGCCCAATTGTAGTGACTACCATTTCGGATTTTCCCGTCGGGCCACTCGTACTAAGAAAATGTACTGCTTCCCTCACCCAGTTGTGTCTGCGGGTGCGTCCTCACCAGATGCCTCTATCTACCATTCTCCGCAACCGAGTTCTTCGCCTCACTAAGAGGCCTGGTCAAGTCCGCTGCGATTCTCGCAGCCCACACACAAATAACGGAGTGCAAAATATCAGTTTCGATACAACGAGCCAGACAGATCCCCACTCGGGTTCTAGATTCCGCTCCCCGGCGGGATGATCTCAATTTCCTGCACAGATTGTCTAAGGCTGTTATCTGACTTAATTTCGACCCTTGTCAACATACGGCCGGTCTGCCGATCGTATGCCGTGAATGGAAGCATATCTGGGTCGTTCGGGTCATACCAGGGTGCGACCACAACCATTTCGGGAGTTATCGAATACACATAGTTGTTACCATCCGGGATAATTTCGGCACTCCATGGCGATTCAAACTTTCCGGAGACGAAATCATAGTCCAGCATCTTTCCCTCACTTGAGACCCCTTCCATCCTGGTTTTCCCTCGGGAAAACTGTCCCTTTGAGAACTCCAATAACTTGGCTGGTGCTGGTGCGTACGAAGCTGTTTTATTCGCAATATCGATTGTCACCGAAATATTTTCACGATTTTCCCAAAACTCCGTCGGATCGGTTTCCGGGGCATCTATCAAAGCGACAAGACTTTCACCCGGACCACACCCCATCAAGTGAACGATGAGATCTGTAAAAACTGTCACCCCGGCTTCGCTGTCTATGGTCCCTGGAATACCAGACTTAAACAGCGGTTCGCCGATCACCCAATCATGTGATAGCTCATACACAGCAATCTCATTCGGAAGAGCATCGTCCTTGGACAACACGGTGGTCGCAATGTAACGCTTGTCACCACAGAACGCTACCGCTGAAGAATTACCAGAAATACTGACAATATGGATGTCTCCGCGTCGTCCGATAAAGGCGTAATCAACCCACCACCCATTCTTATCCTCACGAGTGTGAGGAATGCTCGTCACCGCATAGCCAAAGCCTTCAATCACAGCCGACTTCACCCCATCAAAACCGGGGAAATCACGTTTTTCCTGCAATTTCCCCTCCCAGTTGTAAGTCCGCAACGCACGTCCAGTAACAACAACGAATCCACCATCAACTGGAACAGCTGTGAACTCCTCACCATCAGTGGGCACAAGTGCAAGAGGAGTCAGCACACCATCCTTGAGAAGCCGTATATCTGCAATTTCATTGTGGATCCCCGAGTTATTCTCACGCAGGGTAACTAACAGAGGCGGCCCCTGCCATGCAGATGCAGGCATGTCATGTCGTTCAGACGGAATTGAATCAACGACAATAATGATCGCGACAATAAGAAGCAGCACTAAGAGAACAGCGCCGCACCCACAGCCCAACCGGCGAGTCCAACGAAATACACCATCACGGTGTTTTTTACCATCACTGACCACGACTTAATACTCCTGTAACAACGGACTACTCACAATATCGAAAGGAAACACACTGGGGCCACCGTTAGAATCCAGATCGATGGAGGGAGTAGCAGCGTCGTACGAACGCCACATACCCCGCCCCTCCACCAACCGCTGTTGCCTCACCCACAACCGCGTCATCTGAACCGAGAACTGCACTCTCCTCCACAGCAGAAGAAAACGCACCGACATGCGACTCCTCAGCACCAGCCCCTGAAGTCCCTGCAAAGGTCAAACATGCCACCACACAAACACACAAAACGCTTCGCATAAGAAGTCTCCTTCAGTAAAACTGCCTGCCATTTACAGCCTAAAACCACTTTTTCCCCCCCCAACAACATGACAAAAATCACACATACTCATCGCAGGAACACACACTCAGCGCAGGATCTAGCCGGCTACCGCACTACAGGATCCTCACACTGAACCGGCTGCAGTGGCTTTGAACGTGCCTCCCTCCCTGCGATCCATCCCCTGGTTGCCTCATAGAACGGGATTCCCCGGACCGGGTCGACGCGTACGCGCTGTCTTGTGGGCAGTCTTCATTGAGCTGAGGGCACGGGTGTTAGGCCTGGGGTGTGCAGCCGTCCGAGGCGACGTTGAGCGGGGCGGAGACGAGTGCTGGCATAGTGGTGCCCATCCACGGGGTTCCCGCGGGGAAGAGCTCCATGACGTAGCCGGTGATCTCCTTGGCAGGAGCAAGCGAATCCACGAGGATGTCCAGGGTGAACACTTCCTCACTGGTGGCAGGGCGATCGTGGGTGCGCTCAAATTCGTCGATGAGCGCGTGGCTCGGGTCGCACGCGAGATTCATCGGGGCGGTCTGAACATCGGAGACGAACACGTTATGGCGCTCCAGTGAGCCTTCCAACTTCGCGAGCGCCGCATCCAAGTCCCGCTGGCGGACGAGCACCTGCATCCGGGTGCGCAGCGGGTACTGCGCCGCGCCTAGGCGGATGTCCTCCTTGCTGAGCTTGCCATGCTCGATGAGGTCAGCGAAGATATCGGGGCGCACGCGCGCCGTCTTCTTCACCGCCTCCTCGTGGTGGAACTGGGCAATACGCTTGTGGTTGCCACTTGTCAGCGGCTCTGGCACTTCCATGCCCCGCCACACCCGTGGCTTGGTGTAACTCGGGCCTTCGAGAAGACCGTGCGAGAACGAATCGTCCTCGTGGGACTCGCTGTTGCCCAACACGCCGGGGATGAGACGGACCATCGCCTCCGTCATGACGAGCACGGCAACCTCGCCGCCGATGAGGACGTAATCGCCAATGGAGACCTCCTTCACGCGGGCGTAGCGCTGAGCATCGTCGATAACTCGCTGATCGATCCCCTCGTAGCGCCCGCAGGCGAAGATCACGTGGTCCTCGTTGGACCATTCCCGCGCCATGTCCTGCGTGAACGGCGTCCCGGAGGGAGTGGGAACAATAAGCAGCGGACGGTGGTCACCGCTCGTGCTGGCCAGGCTATCGTAACCACGCGACTGAATATCGTGCACCTCATCGTGCCGTGGCTGACCACGGTGGAGCTCCGCCGAATCGAGTTCCATTCCTGTCGCTTTACCCGCAACGACATCCTCAAGGGCGTCGCCCCACACCGTGGGCAACATGACCATGCCGGGCCCGCCTCCGTAAGGAGAATCGTCCACGGACTGATGCACGCCAGATGCCCAGTCGCGGAGGTTGTGCACGTCCACGCTCAGCTGCCCGTCCTCGATCGCCTTGCCCAGCAGCGCGTGGCGCAACGGGTCGAGATATTCAGGGAAGATGGTGATGACGTCAATTTTCACGGCGTAAAACAGACCTTTCGTGGCAAAGATGGCAGAGCAGGGGTGAGAAAGGAGACTACAGATCCAACAGGCCGTCGGGAGGCGTGATCGTCGCGGTGCGCTCGTCGAGGTCGATGGCCGGGACGATGGCGTTAACAAGCGGAATGAGGACCTCCCGGGAGTCCTCGTCGAGGGTGACGGTAAGGAGCGTTGCGGCTGGGCCGTGGGTGACATCGGTGACCGCACCGATCGCCTTCCCCTCGTGGATAACGGTGAGTCCCTCAAGCTCATGATCGTAGTAGCCGTCCTCTGCAGGGT
>ERZ1031127.146-NODE-146-length-10622-cov-4.889562_pt1 | contig 10622 bp, 8 predicted proteins | sample MGYA00518224_ERZ1031127 | MGnify/ENA primary metagenome ERZ1031127 (study PRJEB33718, sample SAMN03159757) | human skin metagenome | collected 2014-05-20 | study: EMG produced TPA metagenomics assembly of the PRJNA266117 data set (Human skin bacterial metagenome... | reverse complement strand
GAGCCATGGTGGATCAGCTCACCCGGCCGACTGCAAGGAGGGTGACCTCGGCTGCCGGCAGGAGTGGCGTGAGGGCCTATCCCGCCTACGATGTGCTCTCCCTGTATGGCATACTCAACTTGGTCACAAAGAAGAGGTAAGAGATAGTATTAGAGATGAGGTACAAGATAGAATTCTTCTCCTACTGGCACTGCGGCTCCGGACAGACTGCAGGTGCCGATGTGGACGAATTAGTGGTCCGGGATGTGAGTGGTCTCCCCTTCGTCCCCGGCAGGACACTGAAGGGGCTTCTCCGCGAGGCTGTCACCAATATCCTACTCCTCCGCGGAGGCGAGGAGGGATCGGTGGAGGGGCTCTTCGGCAGCGAGAGCCGGCAGGGGCGGCTCTACTTCACCAACGCCTCACTGAGTGACGCCATGCGCCGGAGCCTCCTGACCACGCCGGACATAGACCCGGAGATGCTCTACCGCTCCCTCTCCTCCACCGCCATCGACGAGCGGGGAGTCGCCAGGGAGCACCCCCTTCGCCGCATAGAGACAGCGATCCCCTGCACCCTCTACGGCGAGATCACCGGGATCGGCTCAGCGGATGAGGAGGCGCTCCTCGAGGAGGCGCTCAAGTATGTGAAGCGCCTGGGACTGGGCAGGAGCAGAGGCTATGGCCGCTGCGAAATATCAAGAATAGACGACTGACTATGAAGACCCTAAAGCTCAAGTGTACACTCCTCTCCGACGTGGTGCTGCGGGACACCCCGACGACAGAGGGTAAGGCTCAGACGCTGACCTTCATCCCGGGGAATAACTTCCTCGGCGTGGTAGCGAGGAGCCTCTATGACAAGGAGGACGAGCGCACGCACCTCCTCTTCCACAGCGGGAGCGTCCGCTTCGGCGACGCCCATCCTGGCATCAACGACATCCGGGGCGTGAAGGTCCCGGCCGCACTCTTTTACCCCAAGCTGAGCAGCATCGAGCAGGAGTGCTACGTCTACCACCTCATCCCCGACCTCTCAAGGCTGAGACAGAAGTCCCTCAAGCAGTGCCGCAGCGGGTACTACGCCCTTGAGAGCAACCGGGGGACAAGGGTGAGCATCCGGAAAAACTTCGCCATCAAGTCCGCCTACGACTCGGAGAAGCGCCGCTCGCGTGACGAGCAGATGTACGGGCTGGAGTCTCTCTGCGAGGGACTGACACTCTACTTCTCCGTAGAGATAGATGACGTGGCGGCGCACTACAGGGACGAGATCATGGAGGCGCTGGTGGGGGAGCACCACATAGGCCGCTCGAGGACGGCTCAGTATGGGCGGGTGGAGATTGCCCCATGCGACTACAAGGAGCCGCTCAGCAGCGACCACACCGTAGAGGTGCGAGGAGAGCGCTGCGTGGTGGTCTATGCCGACTCTCGGCTGATCTTCCTCGATGCCGAGGGGTACCCCACCTTTCGCCCCACGGCAGCAGACCTGGGGCTGGAGTCGGGCGAGATCCTGTGGGACCTCAGTCAGGTGCGCACCTTCCGCTACGCCCCGTGGAACTATACCCTCCACGCCTACGACACCGATCGGTGCGGGATCGAGAAAGGGAGCGTCCTCGTCGTCAGGACCGACGCCCGCGACCTCCGCACATCCTATGTGGGATGCTACCGGAGTGAGGGCTTTGGGCGGGTGATCTACAATCCTGACTTCCTCTCCGCCGACATCTCGGAGGGGAGGAGCCTCTACACCTTTACCCACGAGAGGGAGGAGATGGAGCCGGGCGAGAGCCGGGCGGCGGAGCCGTCGGTGCTGACCGAGAGCGACCGGCAGCTGCTGACGGTGCTCCGGAGGAAGAGCAGTCACAGCAGGAGGATGCACCGGGTCTACGACTTAGCCAACAACTTTGCCAGGGAGCATGCGAGGCTCTTCACGGGAGACCAATTTGCCTCCCAGTGGGGCTCCATACGCAGTCTCGCCATGGTACACAAGGATGCAGATGCGCTGATCGAGGCGATCGAGGGCTACCTCAATCACGGGGTGGCCAAGGAGAAGTGGGAGAAAAACGGACGCCGGAGCATACTGATCGACTTCCTGAGCAGGGAGGCGGCAGTGCCGGAGTCAGAGAGCAGCTTCCAGGACCTGGTCATCAACCTCGCCTCCACGATGGGCAAGAAGAGCTCAAAGGACAACTAAGCAAACTCTCCAGAAATTATGGCATATACACTCTACCCGATCCGAAACATTGCACGGATCACCATAGAAGCAGACAGCCCGCTATCCATCAGCAGTGGAGAGAAGAGCCCCCTGACTGATGCACCGGTACTGCGGGATGTCCACAGACTGCCCTTCATCCCCGGCACCTCACTCGCCGGGGTGATACGCCACGCACTCCCCTCTGAGGAGCTGCAGCAGACCCTGATGGGCTGGCAGTCCCCCACGGGTGGCGAGGGATCGCGGCTCATCATCAGCGAGGCGAAGATCCTCGACAGCAGGGGCAGGGCGGTCGATGGCATTGCCCCGATAGAGGAGGATCCGCTCTTAGAGGCGTACAGCACCCTGCCGATACGTCAGCATGCGCGCATCGGGCACAGAGGCGCCACGGAGATGAGGGGAAAATTTGACGAGGAGGTAGTGCTGAAGGGGACACGCTTCTGCTTCGACATGGAGCTGATCTCCTCAGCCGAGGAGGCGGACTCGTCAGACGAGGCACTCCTCCGGATCATCGACACGATCGACTCGGACCTCTTCCGCATAGGCGGGGGGAGCCGCAAGGGCTTCGGCAAGGTACGGGTCGTGCGGGCGCTACACCGCCGGCTCGACCTCCGGCAGCCGGGGGAGCTGTCACTCTACCTCGCCAAGTCCTCCTGCCTGAGCGCAGAGTGGGAGGGCTTCGCACCCTACACTCCGAGGGAGATCGAGGAGAGGGAGAGCGACAGGTACCTCCTCACACTCCGCCCGGTGGACTTCATCTTCTTCGGCTCCGGTCTCGGGGATTGTGATGCGGACAAGCGGTATGTGACCGAGCAGCAGATCGTGTGGGAGGGAGATCGCGCCACGATCGTCGATGCGGAGCAGATGATCCTGATACCGAGCTCGTCGGTCAAGGGGGCACTCTCTCACCGCACCGCCTTCCACTACAATAAGCAGCAGGGCATAGCCGCCGACAATCTGCCTGAGGGAGCCGTGATCGAGGACTACATCGGGCAGAAGAACGGCGCCGTCGCCCTACTATTCGGCACCGCCGGGGAGGAGAGCGGAGAGGGATGCAGCAGAGGGCACGTACTCTTCTCAGACGTGCTGCTCAAGCGCCCGGAGGCGGCCGAGGACCATGTATTCAATCACGTGCGGATCGACCGCTTCACAGGCGGGGCAGTCAGTGGAGCCCTTTTCTCCGAGAAATCCGTCTATGCTGCGGAGGAGGAGATCACCATGGAGATCACGATCGACAAGCACGCGCTGGAGAGTGAGGATCGGGATCGGGTCTGTGGCGCACTCTCGGCCCTTGAGAGTGCGATGAAGGATCTCTGTGGTGGTATGCTGCCACTGGGAGGCTCAGTGATGAAGGGGAACGGACGCTTCTACGGGTCCATCACCAAGAATGGAGAGACAATCTATGAGTACGATAGAGCTTAAGGATATCGACACGACGATCGCCTACGAGGGATACCTCTGGATGAGCAATGCAGACAGGGCTGTCGAGTACCACTATGACAGGCCGTTGGATGCCGCCCTGCTCGACAGCGTCAACCCCTTTGTCAAGGAGGGCTACCTCTACAGCAGGGAGGAGGGGATCTCGATCAGCATCAAGTACATCGACGGACGCTATCTGGTGAGTAAGCACCGGGTGGATGAGAGCGACTATGAGGATCCAGAGGTGGAGAGCCTGCAATTGGTTGCGCTGAGGATGTCAAGGCCGCATCTAAAGTTTCTCCGCTACTGGAGGGAGGAGGAGGACCCGGCCTGCCTCGGTATGGGGGTGCTGGTCTTTGACCACATCGCTTTTGTCGGATTTGAGGATTAAAGAGCACAGAGTATAGGCTATGGCAGTAGAAGCACCATTCAATTTCGTACCCCTGTCCGACCGGGTCTATCTCCCCGACTGGGCAGATCAGATCTCGCACGACATCCCCTTCTCTGACGGAGTGAGCGGGGTCATCAAGCTTACGATCACGACAGAGTCTGATCTCTTCATCCGCAACGGTCAGACCAAGGAGGCAGAGGACAATCGCTTCAGCCGAGTCAAGGGGCGGAGCTTCATCCCCGCCACCTCGATCAAGGGCGAGGTGCGCAGCCTGCTCGAGATCATGAGCTTCGGCAAGATGAGCGTAGACCCGAGGACAAAATTTGCTCAGCGCGAGTGGGACAATGAGAAGCTCTATACGCTAAAAAGGGAGCAGCTGAGGTTTCAGTGCGGCTACCTTAGGATGCGCGATGGGAGATACGAGATCGAGGACCACGGACACCCCTTCCGCATCAGCCACAAGGAGATAGACGACCTGCTCGGCGAGACGGTGATGGAGGAGCACTTCTCGGAGCACAGCAGGATCAACCTCAATAGGGAGGTGATCGAGGGGGGCAAAACGTACGACCCCAAGACCGCCGCCTACAAGTACCACCTCTTAGAGGGGTGGAGACTGGACGGCCACTTCTTCACATCTGTGGAGGGCGGCAACGGGAGGAGGGTGATCCACGATGAGGAGGGCCCGATACGGGGGGATATCGTCCTGACCGGTCAGCCGGATAAGTGGAAGGAGGAGCGGGCAAAGAACGCAGGGAAGTACTACGAATTTGTCTTCCCCTCCGAGCCGACCGCAGTCTATCCCCTCACTACGGAGGAGCTGGAGCACTACGAATTTATCTACCAAGACTCGGACGACTGGACCCACTGGAAGCCGCAGCTGAGAGAGGGAGAGAAGGGGATCCCCGTCTTCTTCCGCACAGACGGGCGGCAGGTCAAGGACTTCGGTCTCGCCCTTCTCTACAAGCTTCCCTACGACAATACGCCTGCCGACCTCCTGCCCGCCGAGCACAGGGAGACAAAGCCCGACCTGGCGGAGTGCCTCTTTGGCTACACCCGCCAGACGGATAGTCTCAAGGGGCGGGTACACTTTGGCAACGCCTTCTCCGACAACGCTCAGTCCGAAGACGAGGTGACATTAGTGCTGGGCTCCCCCAAGGCCTCCTACTACCCGATCTACATCGAGCAGCAGGGGACGCAGGGCAAGACCCTCGACTACAAGACCTACAACGATGGGCGGCTCGCCGGATGGAAGCGGTACCACGTGAGAGATGGCCTCTGGCAGGCCAAGACGGGTAGTGCCGACACCGACTCCACGCTGACCCCGATCCGTAAGGGTGCCACCTTCTGCGGGGATGTGGTCTTCCACAACCTCCGCCCCATAGAGTTGGGCGCCCTGCTCTCCGCCCTCACCTTCCACGGCAGTGACGGCTGCCATCACCAGCTGGGGCAGGGGAAGTCCTACGGCTACGGACGATGCCGCTACGAGGTGCGCCTGACGGGCGAGGAGCTCCGGGAGGTGAGCTACTACATGGGGCTATTTGAGCTGGAGATGGACAAGAGCCTCGGGTCCTGGATCAGCACACCGCAGATGCGGGAGCTCTTTGCCATCTCCGGGAAACTCGTCTCGAGGGACAGCCACCACTACATGAAGCTCTCCGTCTCACCTAATGTCAACGACTTTGCCGACGCCAAGAAGAGCAAGTCCTACCTCCGTCGCTACAGCGAGGAGGTGACCCCCGACATGCCGGAGTCCCTCTCGGCGGGAGTCAGAGAGCAAGAGGAGCGGAAGCGGCTCGACCGGCTCACGGAGCAGTGCGAGGCTCTCCTGCAGGAGGCAGACACGCTTGACCCCGCAGCGGGCGAAGAGAAGCTCACCGAGGTCATCAAGAGCCTCCGCGACGATCTCGACCACCCCGCAGTGCAGGCCCTCTCGGAGAGGATGCAAGCCAAGTGCGAGGAACTGAGGCAGCGGCAGGAGCAGCAGGCAAGAGAGGAGAGAGCATCGGCCGCCTATACCGAGGGTCTGGCTGCCACTCTAAGCCCCGACAAGTCCTGGAAGGCCAATCTCCATGCCATCAAGAAGTGGCTCACTATCACTGCCGAGAGAGAGGAGCGAGTCAAACTCAATGACGAGGAGCTGGGGCTGGTGATCGATACCTTCCAGCAGATCTACGATGGCGCCAAGAAAAGAGACAAGAAGGAGTGGCACGGCAAGGGCATCCGGAGGGAAGTCGCGAAGGAGCTCGGCGAGACCCAGATGCAGCAGATCTTTGACTCCCTAAGGATAGAGTGACCCATGAGCAAGACAATCGTATCGATCCTAAGCGAGCACCTGGTCCCCAACCTTATCTTCATCAGGGAGATGGAGGGGACCTACTCCGACCTCCTCTTCATCACCACGCCACTCATGGAGCAGCGCCGCAGCGGCATCCACCTCGAGACGGCGCTGGGGCTGGAGCCGGAGAGCGTCAGGCGGGTGGTGGTCCCCAATGACAACTACAGGGCGATCCTCAGGGAGCTCGAGGCGGCGGACCTGCCCGAGGGGCAGGAGTACTTAGTCAATATCACCGGCGGGACCAAGATGATGTCCCTCGCCGTGGCACGATACTTCGACCGGTACGACTCACACCTCGTCTACGTCCCTCTCGGTACCAACGTCTACTACGACCTCTCCTCCGAGGAGCCTTACGCCATCACCTACCGGGTGACCCTTGAGGAGTACCTCACCCTCTACGGCCTCCGGTACGAGTGCGACAACAGCCTCATTCAGGGGAAGAAAGAGCCCTTCTACACCTTTAACTACATGCGTCTGAGGGACTTTGCCATACCATGGCGCTATACCCATGCCAATGAAGACGACAGGCTGAAGCCCACCCAGCGACGCTATATGACCGGTGAGTGGTTCGAGGAGTACACCTACCTGCGGATCAAGAGTGACTTCCACCTGAGAGACGAGGACATCGCCAAGTCGGTCAAGATCTACCGGGACGACTCCGCACATAACGACAACGAGCTCGATATCACCTTCGTCAGAGACAACGCCCTCTACGTGATCGAGTGTAAGGTGACGATGTATGGGTATGGCAAAAATCCTAAGGAGACGGTGGAGGAGTACCTCTACAAGCTGGCCGCCATCAGCAAGGACTTCGGGCTCCGAGTAAATTCCTACCTCTTCACCCTCCACAAGATCGAGGAGATGCCCCAGGCGACGCAGGAAAATATCAAGAAGCGCATGCGCATACTCGGCATCCGGGGCATCGTGGACGGACAAAAACTGACGGATAAGGTAATAGACCTATAGAGCAATGGAGAGTAGCAGACCACGCAGGGTATTCATCTCCATACTGGGGACCGGCAACTACAAACCCTGCAGTTACCGGCAGGGCGACTTCACCAGCACCGAGACACGCTTCATACAGGAGGCGACGCTCGACTTCCTCAGGGCGCGTAGCGAGTGGAGCGCAACCGATGCCGCTTACATCTTCCTCACCCCCACGGCCCGGACCTCCAATTGGCAGGCAGTGCCGATCGACAGCAGAACCAACTCCCCCAAGGGTGAGGACTACGCCGGCCTCGAGCCGACGCTCAGTCAGATGGGTCTTCCCTTCCCCGTGGAGCCGGTCGAGATCTCGGAGGAGGGAGATGAGGAGGCGATCTGGTCCGTCTTCCGCTCCATCTACGACCAGATCCACGAGGGCGACAGGCTCTACATCGACATCACCCACAGCTTCCGCTACCTGCCGATGCTCCTCCTCGTGCTCACCAACTACGCCAGGGAGCTGAAGGGCACTGAGGTGGTCAGCATCACCTACGGCAATTGGGAGGTCAAGGCAGAGATCAAGCCAATAGTCGACCTGGGCGCACTCATCGAGCTGCAGGACTGGACCGTGGCGGCAGGCGAGTTTCTCCGCAATGGTCGCGCCTCCGGATTGGCAGAGCTAACAAAGGAGAGAGTTACCCCGATCCTGAAAGCGACAAAGGGCAAGAGCGAGTCGGCCAAGGGCCTCCGCAAATTGGTAGATAAGCTGACGACAGTATCGCAGAGCCTCACCACCATCAGGGGCAAAGAGATCCTGAGCGGGAAGGTCTTTGAGGAGCTGTATGAGTGCACCCACGGGCTGGATGCCGGTCTCATCACGCCGATGGTCCCGCTCATCGACAAGATCAAGGACTCCTTCGGAGACTTCGACACCAAGTCCTCTGTGAGCAACGGCTTTGTCGCTACCCGCTGGTGCTACCGGATGCAGCTCTATCAGCAGAGCATCACCATACTGCAGGAGACGATGAAGGCCTACGTGGCTGCGAGCCACGGCTACCCCTCCGAGGAGGAGTACTACACGGAGCTCGCCGCTAAGGCTTTTATAATAGCCAAGGAAAGCATCTCCGAGGATGAGTGGCGGCTGGGCGAGAGCGACCCCACCGATAGAGAGAAGAGGGCGGAGGTCGTCAGGCAATACCGCGACGGCTCAGCCGTGAGAGAGCTACATCCGCTATATACCGAGATCGGTCAGTTGCGCAACGACTTCAATCACGCAGGATTTAGGTCCAATGCAGTCAATGGGAGAGACATCCCCGGCAGGATAGAGAAGCTGATCAAGCGTACGGAGGAGGTGCTGAGGGGTAAGCAGACCATCGAAGCACTCCCGACACAGTCCCCCGGTGCTCCGCTGCTGATCAATCTCTCCAACCACCCCTCCGCCGGCTGGGGAGCACGGCAGAGAGAGGCGGCGGAGATGTACGGCGAGATAGAGGATATGGCCTTCCCCGCAATCCCGCCGGAGGCCGGAGAGAGAGAGATCACCGACCTCGCCGAGGAGTACGTTGCCCGGATCGAGGAGAGAGCCGAGACGAGAGACGTCACGATACACATTATGGGAGAGATGACCTTCTGCTACGCCGTCATCACGAGGCTTCAGCCGCTCGGCATACCCTGCCTCGCCTCCACCACGAGGCGACAGGTCACGGAGACAGCAGATGGTGTGAAGGAGGTCCGCTTTGACTTCGAGACCTTCCGCAGGTATCCCGGGGCATAAGAAGTGGAGAGAGTGCGAGTGAGATGAGTATAGAGGAAGACTTCGTCCTGACAGAGGACCAGAGTAAGGCACTCCGACAGATCCGCAACTTCATCGCCGATGACTCAGCCAGGGTGCTGATCCTCTCCGGCTACGCCGGCACCGGCAAGACCACGCTGGTACGGATGGTGGTAGACCGGCTTATGGAGGAGGAGAGCCTCCCATTCGTCCTCCTCGCCTCCACCGGCAGGGCTGCCAAGGTACTCAGCGACAAGGTGGGTGCCAGCCGTCACATAGAGGATCAGCCCACTGAAAGCCAGATACTCAACACGAGGTTTGCCACCACGATCCACCACTTCATCTACAGCTTCTCCGGCTTTGACAAGGACATTGACAAGATGCTGGAGGAGATCGAGAGAGGTGGCGGAGAGGTGGATCATACAGGCGACCTGCTCCTGCAATTTGGGCTACGTGCGGGAGAGGATATGCATTGCCCCCTACTCTACATCATCGATGAGGCCTCTATGGTCTCCGATGTCCCTCCGAGAGATCCCACTCAGGCCACCTTCGGCAGTGGACGATTACTACAGGATCTGCTCAACTGCAACTCCCTCGGGAAGTTTATCTTCGTCGGCGACAAGGGGCAGCTGCCTCCCATCGGTCAGGTAGACTCCCCCGCCCTCTCTACGAAGTACTTCCGGGAGACCTTTGGTATAGAGGCAGAGAGTGTCGAGCTGACAGAGATAGTCCGCCAGGCCAAGGACAATGACATCATCGCGGCGGCGGAGAAGGTCCGGCGACTCTACGAGAGCCCTCCCGCCGTCAAGTGGGGCACGCTCCCCTTCCGGCACCATAAGGACATCGAGCTGGTCGGTAGCCAGATCGAGCTCGTGGATAAGTACATCGTCGAGATCCGGGACAGAGACTACGCTAGGGCAACCATGATCAGCAGGGCCAATAAGCGGTGCAGCCAGGTATCCGGCCTCGTCCGACCCGCCCTGGGATTTACCGACCCACGGCTGATGGTCGATGAGCTGCTGCTGGTGACGCAGAATAACCTACCCAGCGGGCTGAGGAATGGAGACCTCGTCAGGGTCACCGGCATCGGTCGGCGCGAGCAGCGAGCCTGCCTCACCTTCCTCACCATAGAGGTCTCGGAGCTCACCTCCGGGCAGGTCTTCAGGCTATTCCTGATCGAGGATATCCTCTACTCCGGGCTCAGCAACCTCGGCAAGCAGGCACAGAAGGACCTCTTCGTCGACTTCCATAAGAGGATGCGAAAGAGAGGCATCCGTCAGGGATCAGATGAGTACAAGGGGCAGATGTTCACCGACCCCTACCTCAATGCCCTCCGTGCGGTCTACGGATATGCGATCACCTGCCACAAGTCACAGGGTGGCGAGTGGCCCCACGTCTATGTGGATATGCCGCGCAACATCACCCTCGATGCCACCCCTGCCAGCTACCAGTGGGTCTACACCGCCATAACACGCGCCGGTGAGCGGCTCTTCCTCACCGACGACTTCTTCATCAAGTAAGAGGAGGAGAAAAAAGCCCTAAAAGCGCAAAAATATAAGGTGGAGATGGCACGTTGTACAATCAATTCAAAAAACCTTTGTAT
>ERZ1031127.144-NODE-144-length-10737-cov-5.058322_pt1 | contig 10737 bp, 9 predicted proteins | sample MGYA00518224_ERZ1031127 | MGnify/ENA primary metagenome ERZ1031127 (study PRJEB33718, sample SAMN03159757) | human skin metagenome | collected 2014-05-20 | study: EMG produced TPA metagenomics assembly of the PRJNA266117 data set (Human skin bacterial metagenome... | reverse complement strand
ATGGAGCGGAGAGCTGCTTCCTCCTTCCCCGGCGTTGCCGTAACGAGCTGCGCCCCGAGCTTGGCGTTGCCAATGGAGAGGTGGCTTGCCACGGCGACGATCTCCGTGCCGTGCTTGCGGTGCGCGTTGCGAAGCCGCAGGAAGAACACGCCAGCCTCGTCTTCAGGATCGAAGGAGACAAGGACGACCTTGTTCGCGGCATCGAGATCGGCGAAGGTTATGCCCTCGTGACCGGCGACGCTTGAGGCGAGGAACGATGTCTCCTCGTCGGTGGCGAAGTCGGTGCGAAAATCGACCGACGGCGTCTTCAGCGCCGTCTGCGCAAACGCCTTGTAGGCGGCCTGGTTCTCCACCGTGGTCGCGTTGGGCGCGATGACTGCGGTGGAGCCCGCAGCGGCAAGTCCCGCGGCCGCGGCTTGGAGGGCCTCGGTCCACGAGGCCTCCACAAGTTGGCCGTCCCTGCGTACCAGCGGGGTAGTGAGGCGGAATTCCTTGAGCCCGTACCGGTAGCCGTAGCGTCCCTTATCGCAACTCCACTCCTGGTTGACATCCATATCCTCGCCGGCGAGTCGGCGGGTGATGGTGCCGTGGCGGTGGTCAACGCGGAGTGCGCAGCCGACCGAGCAGTGCTCGCAGGTGGTGTCCGTGGAGACGAGATCGAACGGGCGGGCTTGGAAGCGGTAATCGGAGCTAGTGAGCGCACCGACGGGGCAGATTTGCACGGTGTTGCCCATGAAGTAGCTGCCGGCGGAGGAAGCCGGATCGGCGAAGATCTGTTCCTCTGCGCCACGCTCTGCCTTGGCGATGCACGGGTCGCCGGCGATCTGTTCTTGGAACCTCACGCAGCGGGTGCACATGATGCAACGCTCGCGGTCGAGCAGCACGCCGGACACCAGGTTGATGGGCTTGGGGAACTCCCTCTTTTCCAGATCAAATCGGGTGGCCCCCTGGCCCGCGCTCATCGCCTGATTCTGCAACGGGCATTCGCCACCCTTATCGCAGATGGGGCAATCGAGCGGGTGGTTAACCAGGAGAAACTCCATGATTCCCTGTTGTGCCTCGCGTGCCATGTCGGAGGTGTACTGAGTTTTCACCACCATGCCCTCGGCGGCCTGCAGAGAGCAGGAAGCCTGGGGTTTGGGGAATCCGCGGCCGTTGCCGGCATCGGGGACATCGACCATGCACTGGCGGCAGGCTGCGATGGGCTCGAGACCGGGGTGGTCGCAGAAACGGGGGACATCGATGCCCAGCTTCTCCGCGGCGCGGATGACAACCGTGCCCTTGGGGACGGTGACCTTCTGGCCGTCGATTTCTAAGGTGACGGTCTCAACTGGTTGGTTCTGTTCCACCGTTTCGGTCTCCTTGTCCGTAACCTTGTCACTCATGGCAGCATCTCCTCGTCAGAGAAGATGGCGCTCTTTTCGTAGGGGAACAATTCCCATGCCGGCGTGGTGTAGCCGGCCTCGAACTCCTCGCGGAAGTTGGCCACTGCGCTGGTGACGCAGGCGACGGCACCGTCGGCAAGCGCGCAGAAGCTGCGTCCGCCGATGTGATCGCAGATGGAGATGAGCTTGTCCACATCCCCCGGCTTGCCTTTGCCCCGTTCCAGGCGCTGGAGGAGCTGCAGCAGCCACCACGTGCCCTCACGGCACGGTGTGCACTTGCCGCACGATTCGTGTTTGTAGAACTCCACAAAGCGGGTTGTTGTACGAACCACGGAAGTGGTCTCGTCAAAGATCTGCAGCGCCTTTGTCCCGAGCATAGAACCTGCGGCGCGCAGCGCCTCGTAATCGAGCGGCACGTCGAGATGCTCGGGGGTGAGGATCTGGGTGGACGAACCACCAGGCGTGAAGTACTTGAGGTGGTGACCGTCGCGGATGCCACCGGCCATCTCGATGAGTTCACGCAGCGTGATGCCGAGCGGTGCCTCGTACTGCCCGGGGCGTTTGACGTGCCCGGACAGCGAGTAAATGGTGGCTCCCTTGGATTTCTCGGAGCCGATCGCCGTGTACCACTCGGCGCCATTGCGCACGATCGCTGGCACGGAGGAGATGGACTCAACATTGTTGATCACTGTGGGGGAGGCATACAGGCCTTCCACGGCCGGGAACGGCGGGCGCAGCCTCGGGTGGCCGCGCTTGCCCTCGAGGGAATCGAGGAGAGCGGTCTCCTCGCCGCAGATGTAGGCGCCGGCACCGGAGTGCACCTGGATGTGCACGGTCTTGCCGGAGCCCATGATGTTCTCGCCGGCGTATCCCTTGCGGTAGGCCTCCTGGATGGCTGCCTGCAGGCGGCGGGCGATGTGGACGACCTCACCGCGTAGGTAAATAAAGGCGTGCTCGGAATGGAACGCGAGGCACGAGATAATCGCGCCCTCTACCAGTGTGTGCGGTGTAGCCATCATGAGCGGCATGTCCTTACACGTGCCGGGTTCTGATTCATCGCCGTTGACAACGAGGTATTTGGGCTTGGGGTTGTCCACGGGGACGAAAGACCACTTTCGGCCGACGGGGAACCCGGCACCACCACGGCCACGCAGGCCGGAGTCAAGGACGAGGCTCACCAGGTCCTTGGGGTCCATGTCGAGGGCTTTGCGCAGTGCCTGGTAGCCACCGCGACGCTCGTAGCTTTCGATCTTCCACGGGGTCGGGTCTGCCCAGTTGGTGGAGAGGATCGGCGTGATCTTGAGGCGGGGAAGCCCGCCAGTGCTTTCGGGGCTAGTCATGGTGTCCACCTCCCACGGTCTCGTCGTAGGTGTAGCCGTCCGCGATCTCCAGGCCGCGGAGGCTGGCTGGGCCGGCGGCGGGGCCATCGTCGGCCCGGCCGTCGTAGAAACCGGCGAGGACACGCTCGTTGTCGCGCCAACTTGTGATTTCAGGCCCGCGCGTCGAGTGAACCGGCGTGCCGTCGCGCAGTTTGTCCAGAATCTCGATTGCCTTCTTGGGTGTCATGTTGTCCATGAATTCCCAGTTGAGCATGAGGACGGGGGCGAAGTCGCACGCCGCGTTGCACTCGATGCGCTCGAGTGTGAACATCCCATCGCTGGTGGTGTCCTTGTCCTCGAGGGAGTGCTCTTTGTCGAGCCCTAGGTGGCGCCGGACGGCGTTGTAGATGATGTCACCGCCCATCGTTGCGCACAATGCGGACGTGCACACGCCTACGAGGTGTTTTCCTACCTCGTGGGTGTGATACATCGAATAGAACGTCGCCACGCCGACGACCTGAGCCTCTGTGAGGTGAAGAATCTCGGCGATGTGGCGAACCCCCTCGCCGGATACCTTGCCGTCCACGCTCTGCACGAGGTGCAGCATGGGCAGCAGTGCGGACTGGGGGTTAGGGTAGCGGCCCGCAAGCTCCTTCAGATCAGCGACATCAGCGTCGGTGAGTTTTGTTTTAGTATCGGCGAGATCGACGCGGTCGTCGTCGCCAAAGTGTGCCTCAAAGTGCTGGTGAGACGCCTGGGTGGTCACCGGTCTACACCTCCAAGTACGGGGTCGATGGAACTGATTGCAACAACAACATCCGAGAGCGTCCCGCCCTCACAGAGAGCAGGAAGCGCCTGGATGGCGTGGAATGCAGGGTCGCGCATGTGGACTCGGTAGGGATGGGTGCCGCCGTCAGAGACCACGTGGCAGCCGATAATGCCCTTGGGGGATTCCAGCTCCACGTATGCCTGGCCGGCCGGCACCTTGAATCCCTCGGTCACCAGCTTGAAGTGGTGGATGAGGGATTCCATGTCTTGGCCCATGATGTTCTTCACGTGTTCGTAGCTGTTGCCCTGGCCGTCCTTGTACACCTTGAGGTAGGCGGGGCGCGCGATCTTGGGATCTTCAATCATGAAGGGCTGGCCCTCCGTCTCAACGAGACGGTCGCGGCATTGGCGGGCGATCTTCAGCGATTCGAACATCTCCGCCAGGCGCACTCGGTAGGCGCCGTAGGCATCGCAGGTGTCCCACACCGGAACATCGAAATCGTAGGTTTCGTAGCCCAGGCACGGTTCGGCCTTGCGCAGGTCCCACTTGAGGCCCGCGGCACGCAACCGTGGTCCGGTGATTCCCAGCGTCATGCATCCGGTGAGGTCAAGGTAGGCAACGTCAACGAAGCGCTTCTTAAACACCGGGTTATCGTTGAGCATCTTGGAAAAGTCCGGCATCCTCTTTTCCAGCCAGTCAAGGCACGTATCGAGGATCTGCATGCCGTCTTCCGGCAGGTCGCCGGCGACTCCACCGGGGCGGATGTAGGCGTGGTTCATGCGCAGGCCGGACACGCACTCGAAGAAGTCGAGGATGTGTTCGCGTTCGCGCAGACCGTTGGTGAGAAGAGTCGTGCCACCCAGCTCGTTCCCGCCTGTGGCCAGTGCCACTAGGTGGCTGGCGATGCGGCAGAGCTCCAGGCACAGCACGCGGATGATTTGGGCGCGCTGCGGAATTCTGTCCGTGATTCCCATGGCCTTTTCCACGGCCATGGAGTAGACGCACTCGTTGAACATGGGGGCGACGTAATCCATGCGTGTGACGAGGGCGGAGCCCTGCGTCCAGGTCCGGTATTCGGCGGTCTTCTCGATGCCTGTGTGAAGGTAGCCGATGGCGGGCCGCAAGTTGGTGACGATGTCTCCGTCCATCTCCAGGCACAGGCGCATCACGCCGTGGGTGGAGGGGTGGGCGGGACCCATGTTGATAATCATGCGGTCCGCACGGTTTTTGTGCTGCGCCTCAACAATCTGCTGCCAGTCGCCGCCATCAGCCTGATACTGCGGGATGGAGGGATCTGAGAACTCTTGCTCCGGCGACAGGGCTGTCGAACCCGCGGGAGCGGTGTATCCGGTAGTCACTAGCGGTACCTCCTTCGGTTTTCTACGGATGGGATGTCTGTATCGGAGAACTCCACCGGAATGCCACCGAGCTTGTAGTCCTTCCGCTGCGGGTGGCCCGACCAGTCATCCGGCATGAGGATGCGGGTGAGGCAGGGGTGACCGTCGAAGATAATGCCGAACATGTCCCAGGTTTCCCGTTCGTGGAAGTTCACGCCGGGGTAGATGGATGTGAGGGACGGGATGTGCGGTTCGTCCACCGGGCACACCGCCTCGAGGCGAATGCGCCGGTTGTGGGTGAAGGAATACAGGTGGTACACAGCGTGGAGCTCGGCGTCCTTATCGTGCGGGTAGTGCACGCCGGAGACCGAGGAGCAGGTTTCGTAGCGCAGTTGCGCGTCGTCGCGCAACGCCCTGGCCACGCGGAGCAAAAGCTCACGGGGAACATAAACCGTAAGCTGGTCGCCTCCGGAGACCACCGGAGCGTCGATAAGCTCAGGAACCAGTTCGGTGAGCCGTGCTATGATCGGATTGTCCTGCGGGTTCTCGTCGGAAACGATCCGCGGAGGAAGGCGCACGATCTTGGAGAAGCCGGACACATCTCCGGTGCCGTCAACCCACATGCCGCGCTTAGCGCCAAAGACAGCGTGAGAACCGTCGCGGGCGTCGTCTCCGTCGCGGGCGTCAATCTGCTGTTCCCCTGCGGGGGGATTCTTATCTGTTTCAGTCACGTCGCACTCTACTTCTTCATCTTCACTAGCTTCTCGGGAGCCTGCCGGATCTCGCCGGCCAGTGCCGCCTCTTCTTTTCGGCGCTCGTCCTCGATCGTGTGCGTCTCGCCCACCTTCGTCTGCTTTGCGATGATCGCGCGCAGCTTGAAGGTTGCGTCGATGAGCATCTCGGGGCGTGGCGGGCAGCCGGGAACGTACACGTCAACGGGGACGATGTGATCGGCACCCTGGACAATGGCGTAGTTATTAAAAATTCCTCCGGACGAGGAGCACGCGCCCATGGCGATGACCCACTTGGGGTCAGGCATCTGGTCGTACACACGTCGGAGGATAGGGGCCATCTTCTGGCTCACGCGTCCGGAGACAATGAGCAAGTCCGCTTGGCGTGGGGAGGCACGGAACACCTCCTGGCCCCAGCGGGAGGAGTCATAGCGGGGGCCCGCGAAGCTCATCATCTCGAACGCGCAACACGCGAGGCCGAAGGTGGCTGGCCACACGGACCACTCGCGAGTGAGCCCGAAGAGCCACTCGGTTGTGGTGGTGAGATAACCGCCTTTGAGGTTGTCTTCAATTCCCATGGTGAATAATCCAGTTCCTTATTAATTAACGTGGGTAGCGGGGATAGGGGGTTGCCAGGGTTGCTGGGTACGTGTGGTGCGTGAGGGGAGACACGCACCTGAACCCGTGTTCCCCGTGTGCACCATCGCGTGCCCTTCTATTCCCAGGTGAGTCCGCCGCGGCGCCAGACGTAGATGTAGGCGGTAAGGAGGGTGGCGACGAACAAGATGATTTCCACCACCATGAACCAGCCCATGAGCCCGAAGCTGACGGCAAAGGGGAACAAGAAAATTGTTTCTACATCGAAGATGATGAACATCATGGCGATGGTGAAGTACTTGAGTGACATCTTTCCACCGTCAGATGGCCTATCCACGGCTTCGATGCCACACTCGTAGACGTCGTACTTGGCGTTGTTGTGGCGGTGCGGACCCAGAATGATGGAGACCACAATCATCACAGCGACAAAGATTGCCGCGATAGCGACGAGTGCGAGGATCGGAACGTAATAACTCACGAAATTCTCCTCTTTCTATTAACTATTGGCCTGCTGCGCGGGCTGACTCATCGCTTGACGCTTACGCAATACATCGGCGACAGTAGCGGGTAGCTGCAGCGGATCGACAGGAAGTGGCACCACCTCGTCGGCCTTGGACCACGTGGCGATCCACGCGTCGTCTCGCCGGGCGAGCATGACAACAAGTGGTGGGGGATTATCCACTTCGTTACGAATTTGGTACGCCAGTCCGATGCCCCCGAGCGGCGCAGTTTCGCCGTCCAGGAGGCAGAGGTCGAACTCGCGGTTGTGAAGCGCGCGCACAAGGATGGGCGCGGTAGCAAAATCTGTTAGTTCCACGGCGGGGAAATCAGGCCCGAGAGAGCCGCCGATGGCGGCGCGGACATCATCTCTGATGGTGCGTCGATCGGAGTACACAGCAATCCGTACCGGTGATGTTGCCGGGTCCGGGCTTTCGTTGGTGGAGCTAACCGCACTGGATTCTGGCATATCATCAGACTAAAACATTCCACCCCAGATTTCGGGGTTTTCAATGTTGTCGGGTCCTCAAATTCGCAGCTCCGCATGATTTTTCCCGCCACTCACAACCGTGATTTTCGCAACGGATTTGGTTCCTAATTCCTGGCGTGGATGAACGGCGCGAAATTGTTCACTTAAGTAACACTATTTCTGCGGTCAAGGAGGAGAGTCTGCTGTATATATTAAGTTCCATGAATAGCATGTGGGTACCCCCGAAACATCTGACCAATCCTGTAAGCGGGGCAACCCTCAAATCTGAGCGCCGTGAAACTAGTGACTGGCACCACAAAAACATGAGTAATTTTCATGTGATTGAAGCCTATGTAACACCCCGTGGTGACCGCTGTCACGATCGCTTGGCTATTCGATCGGGGAGGCGACGGGCCACCGCCACCCCACGAGGTGCGTCCCCGAACGCGGAGGACCCGTGCCCTCATTCGGGGTGAGCGCTTTATTCACTTGCCTGTAACTTTCACCGTTCCAGCTCTAGCTTGTCGACGGCCCCGACGCAAGGTCGGCCCCGACGCAAGATCGACCCCGGTGCAAGGTCGGTACCGACGCTCACGACGGGCTCACCGTCGCCTAGCCCCCACGTAGTGGCCGAGGTGATACGTGGGTGGGCGGGGAAGCGCCCAGCCGGTGCCGTCGCTGACATCTTCGCGGGACCGTGAAAAGTGGCGAGGTGGCGTTTATGAAGCTGGGGCGGCATACCATACAATGTTGTGCCGTGACTGCCTCGATACAAAAGACCTACCAAGTGCGCACCTTCGGTTGCCAGATGAACGTTCACGATTCTGAACGCCTCGCCGGAATGCTCGAAGAAGCAGGGTATGTGGAGTATCAAGGCGAAGACCCCTTAGTAGCCGGAGACCACACCGAAGTTCCGGACCTCATTGTCTTTAACACCTGCGCCGTGCGTGAAAACGCCGCGCAGCGTTTGTACGGCACGCTGGGGCAGCTCCTGGGCGTGAAAGAGGATCATCCGGCCATGCAGATCGCGGTGGGTGGCTGTCAGGCGCAAAACGACGGTAAGAAGATCGTAGAGAAGGCGCCGTGGGTTGACGTAGTCTTTGGCACACACAACCTGGGCTCCCTGCCGGCCTTGCTGGATCGGGCCTCCCACAACAAGCGCGCGGAGGTGGAGATTAAAGACTCCCTGGAGGACTTCCCCTCCGTCCTGCCCGCAAAACGGGAGTCCGCCTACTCGGGGTGGGTGAGCATCTCCGTTGGCTGTAATAATACGTGTACTTTCTGCATCGTTCCCCACCTGCGCGGGCGGGAACTCGACCGCCGGCCGGGGGACATCCTCGCCGAGGTGCGGGCCTTGGTTGACCAGGGCGTGGAAGAGGTGACACTGCTGGGGCAAAACGTCAACGCCTACGGCGTCAACTTCGCCGATGCCACGATCGACCGTGACCGTTCGGCTTTTTCCAAGCTCTTGCGCGCGTGCGGCGATATCGAGGGATTGGAACGAGTGAGGTTCACCTCGCCGCACCCGGCCGAGTTCACCAGTGATGTCATCGACGCGATGGTTGATACCCCCAACGTGTGTCCGCAGTTACACATGCCACTCCAGTCCGGTTCGGATGCCGTGCTGAAGAAGATGCGACGCAGCTACCGGACGAAGAAATTCATGGCTATCTTGGACGAGGTTCGCGAGAAGATCCCGCATGCGGCGATCACCACAGACATCATCGTGGGTTTCCCAGGGGAGACAGAAGAGGACTTCCAAAAGACTCTGGATATTGTGGAGCGGGCACGCTTCAGCAGCGCTTTCACGTTCCAGTACAGCCCCCGGCCCGGCACGCCCGCGGCCGAGTACGAGGAGCAGATTCCGAAGGAGGTTGTGCAGGAGCGGTTCGAGCGTCTGCAGGCACTCCAGGAACGCATCTGCGGGGAGGAGAATAAGCGATTCATCGGCGAGGAAGTAGAGCTCCTCGTGCAGGACCACGTGTCCAAGAAGGGCTCCGCCAACCACAGATTGTCTGGCCGTGCGTGCGACGGTCGGTTGGTGCACTTCGCGCCCCATTCCGCCGCTGGTGAGACGAGCGTCGGCGGAACGCAGACTGCAGCGAACTCCGCCATTCGGCCCGGAGATTTTGTGACCGTCACGGTCACCGAATCGAAGCCGCACTATCTCATCGCCGATTCGGGCGTGCATACGCACCGACGTACCAAGGCAGGGGATAACTTTGAGGCCGGGACAATCCCTACTACCGCCCCCAACCCGCACGAGGTTGGCCTGGGGATGCCCGCCATGCCCGGCCGGGCCTGAACCGGCATAGCCGGACCCACCGCTCCGGCCGATGGCCTACGATGGCCTACTATTCAATGAGAAGGTCGGGCTCATGCCAAGGCTCGCGATAAACAGGTAAAGGAAGTTACACATGTCATCCCACGATGAACAGTCCAACAGTGAGCATCGTCCGGCTTCCTCAGACGGTTCCTCTCCGGCTAAGCCCACGATGAGCTCGGCGGAATTGGCGCGAGCAGAAAAGGCAGCCGGGCGGAAGATTTACGTCGGCGGGGCAGCCTTCATGCTCCCCATCGCCCTTGCCATGTTTATCGGTGCCCAGTTCCTCCGCTATTTCGGGTCGCTCACGGGCATCGACGTATTTACCGTCAACGAGGGCGCAAAGGAGTACATGCTCAGCGCGCCGATTTACATTTCCTCCTGGCTGGGATTGACTGCACTAGTGATCCTCGGACCTGTCACGCTCATCACGCGCTCCGCAGTGGTCTCCTGGATCGGTTGGGCAACAAGTACTGCCGCGTTCTTCACCTCACTTCTGGTGTGGTGGCTGTCCCTCACCCCTCCCGGTGATCTGCCGTGGGGAGTGGGACTCGGGTTCGTTATCCAGGAGGCGGCCTACATTCTGGCGATCATGGGATTCGTGCTGACGCTGTTCACAAAGACCCCCGAGCAGATCGAACTGGCGGCGGAGAGGCGCAGGATCGATACGGCCCGTGAGCGCGCGAGCGAGCAGTCGGTTTTGTTGGCCGAGACACGTAACGCCGATCACCCGCTGCTTGCCGACGATCGTCGCAGCCGAGCCCACAATCGCACCCAATCGACGTTTGCCCGGCAGGCGCGCGACGAAGAATCAGTTCAACCAAAGCGGGAAACGGACGAGTAAAACAGTCACCCTGTACGAGCCATCACGTAGATGGACACCACGGGAGCGTGGGTGATACCGATAAAGCTCCCGGCGGACGAAGTAGTCCGCTGGGAGCTTAGTAGATTGGGGCTGACTGAAAACTAGCGATTCTCCACTGCCTGGGATGCCGTCTTCGCCCATTCCTCCCACTGGGCCGCTTGCTCGCGCAGTTCGGCGGCCTTCTTTGCCTTGCCCTTGGCCTCAGCTTGTTCTGCCTGCTGGGTTAGCTCTGCAACCTTCTTGCTGAACTGTGCGGCGCGCTCCTGCGCGGCGGGATCGGTGCGACGCCACTGATCGTCTGCTGCATTGGACACTCGAGACTCGACGGCCGCAATCTTCTGCTCGAACTCGCGGATACGGGACCGGGGAACGTAGCCAATTTCCTCCCACTTGTCCTGCAGCTCGTGGAGCTTGTGGCGGGCCTGTTTGAGGTCCTTGTCGGGC
>ERZ1031127.142-NODE-142-length-10872-cov-11.375335_pt1 | contig 10872 bp, 10 predicted proteins | sample MGYA00518224_ERZ1031127 | MGnify/ENA primary metagenome ERZ1031127 (study PRJEB33718, sample SAMN03159757) | human skin metagenome | collected 2014-05-20 | study: EMG produced TPA metagenomics assembly of the PRJNA266117 data set (Human skin bacterial metagenome... | reverse complement strand
GGTAACACCCCGGCCACCCCGGACCAATCCCAGCCGCAATTTATGGACCCTTACTCGGTGGAACAGGGCGCTGAACGTGTCACCGACCTGTTCCGGCACACGTTTGGCGCCGAGCCGACCGGTGTGTTTCGTGCGCCGGGACGGGTCAATGTCATCGGGGAGCACACGGATTACAACGGCGGGGTCGCGCTACCGATGGCCCTGCCCCACGCGACTTATGCCGCGATGCGCCCGCGCTCGGATCGCCGGTTACGCCTCATTTCGGCCCAGTTTGCCCCCGGCAGTGAGGCTCTGGAACTGGACTTGGATGAGTTTTCCCGCGGCTTGACGGACGCGATTCCCGAGGACGGTTCGCGCCTGGTCCGCGGCCCGGCGGCTTACGTGGGCGGCACGATTCTGAGTCTGGAGGACATCTTGGAACAGCCGGGGGCGGCGACCGGTTTCGATATTGCGGTGGATTCCTGCGTGCCGCTGGGGTCGGGGCTGTCCTCATCGGCTGCGCTGGAGTGTGCCGTGGCGGTCGGGGTTGACGCGCTGTGCGGGTTTGGCTTGGCCGACTCGATTCCGGGCCGTCACCAGCTGGTTGACGCGGGTCGGCGGGCGGAAAACTTTTATGTCGGGGCGCCCACCGGCGGGTTGGATCAGGCGGCGGCGCTGCTGAGCCACCCCAATCAGGTGTTCCTGCTGGATTGCCGGACTTTTGAGACGATAGACTTCCCGTTTGCGCTGGCAAAAGCGGGGATGGAGCTGCTGGTCATCGATACGCGGGCGCGTCATGATTTGGCTGATGGCCAATATGCGGCGCGCCGCCAGACGTGTGAGATTGCGGCCGCGGCGATGGGCGTGGAGTTCCTGGGTGAGTTGGTGGGGGTGCTGCAGCCCGCAGATTTCGACCGGCCACTAGAAAACCCTGACATTGCCACGATTTTGCCGCGTTTGTCCAAACGTCTGGGCGAGGGTGAAGCGGCCGCGGAAGTGTTTCGCCGGGCGCGTCACGTGCTGACGGAAATCGTGCGGACTCGCAACTTTGCTTACGAGTTGATGCGTCCCACGGTGGATTGGCGCAAACTGGGCCAGATGATGAACGAGTCTCACGGGTCTCTGCGGGTCGACTATGAGGTGAGTTGCCCGGAGTTGGATTTGGCGGTCCAAGCGGCGCTGCAGGCCGGAGCGTTGGGGGCGCGTATGACGGGCGGAGGTTTCGGCGGTTGCGCCATCGCGTTGGTTCACCTGGATGACGTAGACCGGGTTGCGCGTGATGTGACTGCCGCGTTTAGCCAGGCCGGCTGGGAACCGCCGGCGTTCCTGGTGGGTGAGCCTTCCGCAGCCGCCGGTCGGGTTTAGCTCGCGGTCGGGGCGTCACAAGGTCGTGTTCGCACAAGGTCGGTTCGGCGGTAGGGCTCGTTTCGGCTAGCCCCGCAGCGAAAGGCTAGCTCAGCAATAGACCCGGACCCTGCCGGGTTTGGGCCAGCAATACTTAGACAGCAAAAGGCCGGCCCCTCAAAAGGACCGGCCTCGCGTCTCTAAGGTCTTAGTTCAGCAACAAATTCTCAGCCACAGCGGTACTGACGCTTTGCGCCGCGGTCGCGGCTTGCGGTGCGGCAGTGATAGCGGACTGGGTGCTTTGCGTGGCGGCGCCAGCCTGATCGGGGGTCATCGCAGGACCGCCGAGTTCATCAAGGTTGCTGGTCAAGGAGCTGAACAGCCCACCCAGAGCGAAAGTTTGCGCCGCGATTTGAATCTTGGCGTGGGACAGCAGCAAATCGGCATGTTCCACGGATTTCATCGAGGCGGCTTTGTCGTCCAGGTTAATGGCATTGATTCCGCGTCCGCCGGTGGCCAGCAGGGAGGCCAGGTCGCGCAAATCCGGGGAGCCGACCGCAACGGTCACGCCCGCGCCGTGTGCGCCGGGAGCAACGGAAAAATCGGTGCCGTCCAGGACCGCTTCGCCCTGGTAGCTCGCTCCGTGCAGGGTTTGATCCAGCTTGGCCAGTCCGTCAGCCAGTGCCAAGCGAGCGGAGGGGTCGGATTTACCGGCGGCGACTACGCTGTGAATCCACTCCAAGTGCTGCGCGGCGGTGTCCAGGTTTTCGTTGGCGACGCGCAAAACTTCTACCCCGCGCTGGGCGGCTTCTAGCGTCTGGTGGGTCTGGCCAACTTTGGCGGCCAGCGGAGTTGCCCGCAAATCCAGGGAATCTACGCGTCTGGGTGCGGCGGCCTCATGTAGAGACTCGGCGTTCCGAGCCGGGGCAGTCCGAGCCGCCTGTTGCAGTGCCAACAGACTGGCATTGGTATTGGTAGTCAGTTGAACAACCATGATGGCCTTCCTTAGCGTCTCATCGTTCCGATAATCCTGGGGACTAGGGGCTTCCTGGGGTTTATTTTGGTGACCAGCCTGGTCGCCAATTCACTACCCATGATAACATCCTGAGAGCAACCTGGGAATAGAGAGTTTTTAATTGTGGGTAAAAAAATATCTGACACAGTCGGTCGGGCCGCGGTTTCCGCTTGGATTTCCGGGGTTTGCGGCGTCTCCGAAGCCGGGTCTGAGGGGACTGTGCCGCCGCGGCATTCTCAGGGTTTGATAGGACAATTGTCAGGTTTGAGTGCTGCCGTGCCGCGGGCTACGGTAGCGACCGCGGTTCGGTTTACCCTGCAGCTGTTGGAGGCGCGGGCGCCGGGTCAGGCGGTGGAGGTGCGGGTTCCGCCGTTCGGGGCGGTACAGATTCTGCCGGGGACGACGCATCGGCGTGGGACTCCTCCGGCGGTCATCGAGATGCCTGCCGAGGTGTGGCTGGCGTTGGCGGTTGGGGTTTTGCCCTGGTCAACGGCTATTTCACAAGGGTTGGTGGCGGCTTCGGGGAATCGTGCCGACTTGGGGGAGCTGTTGCCGCTACGAATCTAACCCGCCGCTTGTGAACGTGACGGGGCAGCCGCCCACTAGGACAGCAACCGCAGGGCGGAAGACGTCGCCGTGTTCGCTTGGGCGGTGAAAGCGGCGACACCGGATTGGGCCAGCTGCGACATCGTGCGAGTGACCAAGTTCTGAGCCAGGGCGGGGGTGCCGCCGATGGCCGCGCTCAACAGCTTGGAGCTGGAGGTCATCGCGTCTACGGTCGAGGCGGTCGCGTCACTCAAACCGGTGCGGACCTGGGCGACCGCATTCTGGGCGATGTCTAAACCTTGTGAAATTGCGGGGTTGGCGTTCGGAGCGGCCAGCAGACCGGCGAAGCCCTGCAGCCCCAGGCCTTCGGTGTTGAAACCCTTGCCGTTGGGCAGGGTGGCATCAATGGTGATGCGGGCGGTATCGCCAACGCTAAAGGTAGCGCGGAACCGGCCGTCCAGCGTCTTGTGACCGGCGAAAGATTCGTTGTCAGCCAGGCTATCCAGGCGCTGTGCCAGCAGTCCGAAGGCTTCGGCCAGTTCGGTGCGCCGAGCGCCGGTCAGGGACTGGTTGGACAGTTCCGTCACGATGGTTTTCATGCCGGCCAGTACTTCGTCGGCTTTACCCAAGGATTCATTGACTACGTTGGCTGTGGTGACTGCGGCTTGGGCGGTCTGGGATTTAAAGTTTTCGGTGGCGACTTCCGCGCGAGTGTTGGCGGTGGGGGAGACCTGTACTTCGTCGCCAAAGTCGTCAACCTTGGCTGTATTGGTGTTGACCTGAGCGTTTGTAGGAGTAACCGGGGCGGCCTTGGTGGCTCCGCGTAGCGCGCCCAGAGCGGCGCTGAGACCCGAGGCATTCGGGTGTGCGGCGGCGAGTTCTCTCGAGGTTGCGGCATTGTTCCACGGGGTGCTTAGATTATTAGCCCGGTAACTGCCCAAACCATTCAGCTGCATCTACGACTCCAATATCGATTTGTTCGGCATTCACTAGCCTCGGTGACTTACACCTGACATATTCGGCAGTTTTCGCCGCCGCATTAGAAATATTACGGACCATTTCTGCAGGAAAACGCCATTTCAGGGAATTGTCAGGACAATTGAACTCGGCGTGTCGCCTTGACCTTTACTAACGCTCGTTGTTACCGGAAAAAATTACCGCCCGGTAAGGGGCAAAATTATTGCAAATTCAAGGAAAACTCGGATTTAATTCAGCATTTTTTCAGGCGGGGACACACTGTTTGACCCCGGTTCCGTTTCGTTCGCGGTACGCCTTGATGCCGCCCGCGGGGGGCGCGCGAAAACGCGTGGGGTCGGACCTCGTGCCCCGGCCTTGTGACCCCCGAAAACGGCCGAACCGTTCCCGTCGTGGAGCAACCCGGGAAAATCCCGTATCTCGCGCGCGAGGCAGTCATTGCGAGTACAGTTTTGTACAGATTCTATAAACTTTATTGACCTTTTCATGGTCAAGTTTCACCGAGGAGTTTGCGATGTCTCAGTCAGCAAAGGGAATGGGAATCAGAGTTAGCGCGGGTGGGCCCTACCTGGTGACCGGCGGGGTACCGCTGCGAGAAGCGCGGATTCATCCCGATGGGTCGGGCTACACCTGGGATCCGGGTCGCGTCCTGCCCCAGAGCGAAACTTACGCCCTGTGCCGCTGCGGATTGTCGCATGACAAGCCGTTTTGTGACGGTTCGCATCATCAGGCGGACTTTGCGGGTACGGAAACGGCCAATCACCAGCCTTATACCGAACGTATCGACATTGTGGAAGGCCCCCAGTTGCGGATGGGCGACGATGGGCGCTGCGCTTACGCCCGGTTCTGTCACGGGCCTGCCGGGGATGCGTGGACGCAGGTCGCCACGGCGCAAACTCCGGCTCAGGTGGCGGCGGCCACCAAGGTCATTGACGAATGCCCAGCGGGCCGTTTGACGCGCCTGGACCCGCAGGGTGCCGTGCAGGAACCGGACTTGGAGCCGCTGGTGGTCGTTGCTCAAGATCCCCAAAATGATTGTTCTGCCGGGATCTATGTTCAGGGCGGGATTCCGCTGACGGACGCGAACGGTGAAACCTACCCGGTGCAAAATCGCTATGTGCTCTGCCGGTGTGCGGACACCAAGAACACCCCGTTTTGTGATGCCAGCCACGTGAATATCGGCTTCGATGACGGGTATATCAACGGCTGACGCGAGCGGGTGAATCGTGGGTTGGCGGGTCTGAAACGTACTGCTTGTTGTCGTGGCCTGCTGATAGGTCGACCGCGGCGAACAGACAGAGCCCGACATCACGGCTGGTGAACGCCCTGGTTCGCCGGGTCCGCGCGGGGCGGACGGGCACCGCGGGGGCGCGCATCGCTGGGCGGGCGCTACACCGAACCGGCCGACGCTTTGCGCTTCCAAATCGGCGCGAACGCCACCGACATGGACACCATCGCCGTCACCTTCGTTGACGTGGTTGACATTGCCCACGCGCAGCTCGGCTACATCCCCCAGGACGCCAATCACGAAGCCTTCCGCAAGGCCATCGGAAACATTGACACCCAGATTACGACCATATCCAGCGCCCGCGGCGAATTCGGTGCCATCCAGGCCCGCTTCGAACACACGATTAACAACCTGAACGTGATGGCGGAAAATTATGCAGCAACGAGCTCCCGAATTAAGGACGCCGACATGCCTGCCGAAACCGTCAACTTCATGCGCGCCCGCATTTTGTCCCAATCTTCCAACGCGATGTTGACCCATTCCATCAACAACCCCCGTGGTGTTTTGGCCCTGCTCAATGCCGCCTGACGCGCGCCACGTTCCCCCGCCTCTCGCGTAACCCGCCCCGATTTACTTTCCGTTCAATAGCAGCGATAATCCTGCGGATTACCGCGCAACCTCCTGGGGTTCGGTAATGCTAGAGCAAGCTTTGGATTACACTCGCCCTGCGTCGTTGTCCCCTTGGTTGTGTTCTCGGGTTGGTGCTGGTTTTTAGGTTCCCGCACACAACAGAAACACATGATTAACTCAACTGATGTTTCTGTGCTTCCTTGGGGAGTATTTCTCTTTGCAATCTATCTCATGTCCGATACACCCAGATTTCACTGTGTTCACTGCGATTGTTCTGGGTTCGAGCGCATTCCCCAGCAAACTTTTCCATCCCCCACACGACAAGAGGCATGGATGATATCTTTGTATCTATTCTTTCGGAGAAATGCTCAAGTCCATTGTTTCCGTTTTACTAACGCGCTTGTTGGAAGGCGCTGCGAACCCGTCTGTAGTGCGGGGTGTTCCTTGTTTGCCGGCATGGGTAGCGCGCGACTTTGCTAGCGATATGGCACCGGTTTTTCGACGAATTTGCGCACTTAGTCGCGGCACTTGCAGATTTCTTACGTTGGGGCTGCTTGGTCTCGGCGGGGGTGATTTGTCCTTTTTCCTTGTGTATATTGGCCTCAGGTGGCAATCCGATGCTATGAGTAAATAACCCTTGAATTAATCGTTCAAGTACCCTAGTATTAATCCATGAAACGCCGCGACTTGCTGAAACGCCTTGCCGATATCGTAAGCCGCAAAGGCGAATCGCTGGAACTCGAAGAAGGCGGCAACCACACCAAAGTCCGCATAGGGCAATGATCCGAGCCAATCCCGCGCCACCGCGAAATCCAGGAACACCTTGCTAAGGGCATTATCAGGAGGGCAAGCCGATGACCGCAAAAACCCCAAAAACCTCGAAAACCCAGAAGATGACCAACGTCACCGCCCATGCTATCCGTGAAAACGGCTGGTGGGTGGCCGACTTCACTTGCGATGGCAAGGAATACGGCACACAGGCGAAGCGCCTGGATCAGCTGGTGGACATGGTCAAGGACGCTTCAGCCCTGATGACCGGCCGCCCGGAAGACACTTTCGATGTCCACATCGTTGTCGACATGGCTGAATACATTAGCGAAGTTGAAAAATATAAAGAGGCTGCCGCGCAAGCCCGCGATGCCGAGGCGAAAGTTGCCGCCGCTTCGCGTTCCGCGGTCGCAAAACTGAAAAAGGCCAACCTCGGCGTGCGCGACATAGCCACTTTGATGGGGGTCAGCCCTCAGCGCGTGTCCCAACTTGCCCATGCCTAAGGCGTGTCCTCCTGTTCAATAGGCCTTTTGGGTGCATTCCCCGGGCGGACGGCATTTGTCCTGTCATTTGCACAATTGAAATGGGACTGTTCACATTTCGCCGGCCGCGCCTTACACTAAATTTTGCGGTGTGATTTCGGGAATTATCGAAATCCGCCCCGCGCGAGGGCAAGGAATGTTCCTCGATGATGGGTTGACGCTAGGTGTCTGACCCTTCAAAAAGACCCCAAGGATGGTGGGAGCGATGACCACGTTAAGTGTGGATGGATACTCCGCCGCGGTGTCAGCAGGCATGTCAGCGGCGGGTTTTTCTGCGCCCGACACCGATGATTTTGCCGAGCCTTTTCAGAATCGGTCTGCTGGTACGTACTCGTCTGGCACCGAGTCCCGCGCTGATGCGCCCTTGTCACTGGGGGAGTCCTCCGATGCGGATCTTTCCCTCGACTCTCTGCCTGGATTTTCCCGTTCCGGTTCGCCCGATTTGCCCGGTGCGCCCGGTTCGTCTCGCGCGGCTGGTGCTGCTGGTGCGTCCGGCGCGGATTCTGTTTCCGGTGCGTCCAAGTCTGCGGCGGGGGCCTACTCGCGTTACGCCGTGCTGGTCCCGCTGGGGGGCGCGCCGCGTGCCAACGCTAGCCGCGGGGGAGCTCCGCGCAGCATTGCTACCAACGTGATGGCTCTCAATGCTTACCGCTATAACGTGAGCGCGGAACAGATTTTGCACCAATCCCTGCAGCGTCTGTCCTCGGGTAAACGGATTAATTCGGCTGCCGATGATTCTTCCGGCTTGGCTCTGGTTCAGGGGCTGAAAACCCAGGTCCTCGGCAACCGTCAGGCGATTAAGAACGCCCAGGACGGGATTTCTCTGACCCAGACGGCAGAAGGCGTGTTGTCTACGGTTCACGATATGCTCCAGCGGATGCGCCAGCTCGCGGTCCAGGGTGCTAACGACACGTATTCTGTGTCCGCCCGGGTGCAAATCGGTTCTGAGATGGACGCTATCCGCGTGGAAATCGGGCGAATCGGTCAGGTCACCGAGGCGATGGGACGGCGGATTTTGGGCGGTAAATACGTGGAGCCCGCCGATGCGCTGCGTTTCCAGATTGGCGCGAACGCCTCGGATGCGGAAGTCATCGCCATCACCTTTGTTGATGTCACCGACATCGCCAAGAATCAGATTGGTCACATTCCCCAGGACGCCAACCATGAGGCATTCCAGCGCTCTATCGAGAATATAGATGATCAGATTCAAGTCATTTCCGGGGCTCGCGCCACGCTGGGAGCGTTGATGAATCGCTTCGAACACACGATTAATAACTTGAACGTCTCGGTGGAGAACCTCTGTGCCGCCCAAAGCCGTATGCAAGATGCAGACATGGCGGCCGAGTCCGTGAACTTTATGCGGGGTCGAATCTTGAGCCAATCTTCCCGCGCGGTATTGTCTCAGGCGCTGTCCGCTCCCCGCGGAGTGCTGTCGTTGCTGAGCGCTGCCTAGCCCAAAATCGGGGTGTTTCCCCGGTTTGTCCTGTCCCAGACAAACGAACGATGTGAGTTTATCGGGGATTTTTCCTTGATTGTGCAAACAATTGCAGTAAAATTAAATATCGGAAATGAATTTCCTAAAGTTTCTTGTCTGCCATCCGATTGAGTGGTTTGTCGGACAGGAAGTCTGACGCAAGGCTACCAGGACGGTAAATTGCCGACTGGTCTAATCAGGAGGATTTTAAAATGGCTTTGTCTATCAATCAGAACATCATGGCTATGAACAGCTACCGTAACTTGAGCTTGACCCAGTCCACTCTGGGCAAGTCTCTGGAAAAGTTGTCGTCTGGTTTCCGGATTAACCGCGCTGCTGATGACTCGTCCGGCTTGGCGATTTCTGAGGGCTTGCGCTCCCAGGTTCGCGGTAACAAGCAGGCTGTTAAGAACGCTCAGGATGGTATCTCGGTGGTTCAGACCGCTGAAGGTGCGTTGAATGAGGTTCACGACATGCTCCAGCGTCTGCGTGAGCTGGCTGTGAAGGGCGCTAACGACACCAATGATGATAAGGCTCGTGCCTACATTGAGCAGGAAATGGCTCAGCTGAAGGAAGAGATTTACCGCGTTGGTGCGTCGACGAACTTCGATGGCCGCAAGCTCCTGTGGAATGGTAAGGAATTAAAGGATAACACCACTGCTGGTACAGGCAAGCCCGAAATCGAGGCAGACGCTGTTCAGACCAAGTGGTGGGATGCCGCCAAGGGCGCAGGTGGCAAAGGTGCAGGCGGCATTCTGCAGTTCCAGGTTGGGGCAAATGGTGCGTCCCGCGTGGATGACATTGATGTCCAACTCGCCGATCTCGCCACGATTTTGAAGGACTCGGGAATGAAGGCTTACAGCCGTGACGGCAAGCCTGAGAATGATGCTACTGGGACAGCAACTGGCGCAAAGCCGGTTTTGACCAGCCACGCCCTGTTCCAGGCGGAACTCGGCTCTATCGATAAGGCGATTGCGTCTGTGTCCAAGTTGCGTTCTGATTTCGGCTCGGTCCAGAACCGTTTCGAGCACACGATCAACAACCTGAATGTGGCGGTCGAGAACCTGTCCGCTTCCGAGTCTCGTATCCGCGACACGGATATGGCCGAGGAAATGATGCAGTTCACTCGCAGCCAGATTCTGCAGCAAGCTGGCACTTCCATGCTGGCCCAAGCCAACCAGGTTCCCCAGACCGTTCTGTCCCTGCTCCGCTAATCGGACATGACAGACAGCCTGGCCGTAACCCGGCTCTAGCTTATCGGAACCCCCGCTCTCGCGGGGGTTCCCCCATTTAACCCCCTACGCGCTTTCCTCCACCCGCACCTTTCTACATCCACACCTGCATCCCCCGTACCGCACCGCAGCCTTCTCGTTTTGCTGCGGGGTCTTGCCCCGCCACCCTCACGCCCGTCCCGACCTCGTTTCCTCGCCTCCGCTCCTCACCCCGCCAACCGCCCGCACCGCCCTTGTGACCCCGCCGCACCGGCCTTGTGCGGAAAAACGGTATCGCGCGGGAACTTTTTAGGCCTCGACTAGGTGTTGGGTGATGATAGAGCGGACCAGTTCGCTGGTGCTGACGTGTTGGCTTTCTGCGGTGGCCGTGAGCGCTCTCTTCATGGCTACGGGGATTTTGACGGAAAGTATTTCGCTGCCTTCGGGGCTGAGGGCGCGCGGAGATCCGTTGATGACTTGTCCGAGGTTTTGTTCTCCGGGCGGGAAAGTTCCCCGTGCGTAGGCCTGCTCTAGCTTTTCCATGGTTTCATCGGTAACTGTTTGGCCGTTAATTGCGGTGAAAGTGCTCATCTTGTGCTCCTTACAGTCCGAGTTCTTTGCAAAATGTTTTTGTCGGTGGGGTCATGGCGTGGAAGATGCGCCAGTCGCCTTTGTTATCCTCGATGGCTACCATTTGTGCGAGCCTGCCATCGGGTAGCCAGCCTATGGCTATCCATCTGGGTGGCTCCGAATCATCGCCTCGCATACGGGAGGCCATGATTGTCGCCCAGGCGTATCTGATTTCCGACTCAGACAACCCGTGTTTCAAGGCATGAGGTTCAACAATGATATTCATCGCACCTCCGGAAATATCTTGCGTATTACCTACAATCATACCGCGAATCATACCCAGAGGAAATACCCTGCGTATGGTAACCATGGTGGCTGAACGGGTAACGCATAGCCTCTGCCGCTCCTCACCTCGCCAACCCCCGCACCGCCCTGTTACCCGCTCGGTCTTTCCGGGTTATCCGAGGAATTTAGGGGCTGTTTAATACCGGGTTTCGGGGTTTGCGGGGATTATAGGGGGAGAATAGCCGGGTAGCTGCCAATATTGGCAGCTACCCGGCTATTCTCCCCTTTTAGGCACACCCCAGCTA
>ERZ1031127.140-NODE-140-length-11137-cov-7.517596_pt1 | contig 11137 bp, 14 predicted proteins | sample MGYA00518224_ERZ1031127 | MGnify/ENA primary metagenome ERZ1031127 (study PRJEB33718, sample SAMN03159757) | human skin metagenome | collected 2014-05-20 | study: EMG produced TPA metagenomics assembly of the PRJNA266117 data set (Human skin bacterial metagenome... | reverse complement strand
GAGGGTGTTCAATATGAGAAGATTGGTGGCAGCGTTTATTCGCTAACAGAGCTTCAACGGGATGGCTTGGAAGAAAAACATTACTTCCTGGATAACTTGTATAAAGTCAAGAACAAGGAAAAGACTGACTACGATTTTGTCGTTTATGACTCAGAAACAGAACGGCAGTTCGCTGAACTTCTCGACGAACGAGAAGATATCAAGTTGTTTTTGAAACTACCGCCAAAGTTCAAAATCGACACCCCAGTTGGACCATACAACCCCGATTGGGCGATCATAAAGCAAGTGGATGGCGAAGACAAGTTGTACATGATCCGTGAAACGAAGAGCACGATGAGCGAGCATCTATTACGTACCACAGAGCAAGCAAAGATCGATGCTGCAACCGAACACTTCAAAACCATTGGAGTTAACTACTCGAAGGCCGCACCAGGAAAGTGGAATATTTAGAGTGGTGAAACAACTCATGGAAAACAAGAGGTGGATGCGGCCAGCAGGGAGGTGGTGAGCCCCGCCAGCGTCTGCATGAAGCTTATCGACGCCCCCGAGGCGTCCACATACGCCGACACCCAGGCGAAATCGCCTGCCTGCTCCACCGTTCTTACCTCCGCGTCCGCCGCCAACCGGTACGTCTGCTCCGCCGAGGCGTAGAACCCCATCGACTCCAAGAATTCAAGCTCCATACCGCTCATTGTGGCACAGGGGGGGGTGTGGCGCGGGGCGAGCCACAAAAAGTCATTCATTCCGTAGATGCGACGAAGGCAAGAGTCGGCTTGGGGACACGAGCAAAACGCTGACCGCCTAATAGTCGGGAACATTGGCAGATCAATTACGACCGACGCCGTCCGGATCGAGATGTGTCCCGCCCCGAAGGCCTGCCTTGAAATCGGATGACCCGAATCCTCCTCATACAGCCTGACAATCCGGGGTATTTACGCTTTTCTTCGGACGATTCTGGAGGACAGAAATTGTGTAGGAGTGGGAAAATTAGACTACGACGAAGCTTGAAAAGGCACGCGCCGCTTAGGTAATGAATGAGCAGCGGAGAGCGCTCAAGGGTGCTACCTAGGTGACAGGTTCTAAAACGAAGAATTGGCAGAGAACGTAATTTCTTACGAGCACCGGCCTGAACCTCGGGAAGCGGACATGGAGTTCCGGTACTCCCCGATTAACTACAAGACCTAGTTTGCGTCCACTCACAGTTAACAACTCATGCACAGTATCAATAAACCCTTAAGTGGCTTCTGCTACGCGATAGCTCTTACTCACTAATCTCATTTCGTTAGAAGCCCCGCTTTAATGCATCCAGAATGGACCGAGCCGTGTTTTCATCTGTAATTAGAGCATTAATTAGCCCCCCATTAATTGCAGAAATTATCGCGTGTGTTTTCTCCTGGCCACAGGCGACTCCGATTCTTATGGGAATCCTTCTAAGCGATGCCAGGGAGAGCGCAATTGTCCTTTCTGAAAATGAGGTCTTGATTTCGTTCCCGTCCTTGTCATAAAGCTGGTCGAGAATATGCCCAACTGCACCTTTTCGTCTAACAATCTCAAGGAACTCGCTGTTCAGGAACGGTGTGAGTGAGTTAGCTTCTCCAGGGACCAAGTCCACATTAGCTACGCCGACTATAGCCAAGTCTGCGCGAGAAGCTAACGTCAAAGTAGTCGCAACTCTTTCCTCTCTTAAAAGGCCTTTTTGAAGTTCCGGACTAGCGACAAACAGTGGAACAGACATCCGAGCACTAAATGCTCCGAACCGGTGCGCAATTTGATTGCAGATTGTAGGGGAGTCGCGGCCGAACTCGAGCCTCCCTCCGCCAGGTATCGAACCGAGCATCTGCACGACGGTACAGTCGGATCGATGAACCTGCGGCATAGCACTAGCAGTGGCAGCAACGGTCCTACCATTTCCGACTGCAAGAACTTTGGCATTTTTCGACATCTCGACCAAAACTTCTGCCGCAGTTTTTCCGACCGAATTAATGGGATTCTCCGTCCCAGGATTTGTAACCCGAATGAATTCTACAGGCAGGTGTTTTGAAACAGCTTTCTCAAGGTAGATCTGCCTTTCGAGCGGATGCGCGATTGAAATCCGCACCACTCCGCTTTCGCGTGCAAATTCAAGCAACCTGGACACGGTCGACCGTGAATAGCCTATCTCACGAGCAATTTCTTGCTGCGTTAAATTGTCCACATAGTACAAACGCGCAACTTGCAGTAAGAGCTCGACATGCTTCCGATCAGCCCCAATTTCCATGTCTACCAATTCTATTCGTCTTGAAGTACAAACAAATGCTAGTTCCTCAAAGAATCTGTAGGGTACCTACAGTTGGAAAAACAAAAGGGCCAACCAGTTACCCGGTTTGCCCTCTTGCTTGCGCGTATCAGCGTACTTACTCTTTTCCGAATTGATCGTAGAGCGCCTTGAATATTAAGGAACCTACCACTGAGCCGCCATCTAGAACTCCTAGGCTACGACTCGCGGTAAAGGCTGCGCGACCATGAACTGCTTTCATTTCCTTGGTCGATTCCGCACCTTTGTGAGATGCTGAACATGCCATTTGAATGGCTTTCAACGGTTCATCGGAATAGGTCTGTAGCGCTTCCACGCCTGGACAAAGTGAATCGACAATCGTCTTTTCGCCACGTGTCGACCCAGCTTTTTCCATCAGATTGTCTACACCATTCCGAAATGCATCTGCAAACTCGGAAAAACTGACTTCATCCTTACCTTTAAGGGTCTTTGCCATCCCCATTAGGCAAAAGCTGATGATAGTTCCGAGACTAGATGGAGCCGAATCGTTCATTACCCTTGAGGCTTTTCGAAGAAGCTGGCCCAGATCGGATTCTTGACTCTCTTCTAAGAACCTGGCCAAGCTCCGAAAACCATCATCCATTGAAATACCAAGGTCCCCATCTCCGTTCACCTGATCGAGCTTGATTAGGTAATCTCGGTTTGCAGTCATTTCTCGGCTTATCGCGACAGCGCCTTCGGCGACTTTTGTCTTATCTATCATTCCTATCTCCTACTTATTTAAGTTTGTGTAAAAGGGAGTGACAGCCGGCTCGAGCAGGAGAGCTTTCAGCTCAGGGTCAAGCTTGAAAATGGTCACTGAAAGACCTGCCATCTCCATAGATGTGGCAAATTCTCCGACGTGAGGCATGATCACGTTTACGTTTAGATCATCTAGCCTCCGTTTCACACTTCGATAGACAATCAGTTGTTCTTCAAGTGGCGTTGCGCCGAGTCCATTTACCATTACCGAAACTTCATCGCCTGAAGTTAATGGCAGCTCTTCGAGAATCCTGTTCACAACAAGGTCGGCGATTTCGTCGGCCGTCATCATCTTACGGACTTCAATGCCTGCTTCTCCGTGAATTCCCATGCCTATTTCGATCTCGTCTGAGCCGATTGAGAACGACGCTTCCCCAACTTTTGGAACAATGCATGGCGACGTGGCCACTCCCATTGTTCGAATGTTGGCAATCGCTTTTTTAGCAATTGCAGCAACATCATCGAGTGATTTCCCGGCAACAGCTGCAGCGCCAGCAATTTTGTACGCATACAGAATACCGGCAACGCCCCTGCGTTTCTCTGAATTCTCCTTGGGCGAGCTTGCAAGGTCATCATTGGCTACGACTAATCGCGTCTCAATGTCATCGAATTCAACTTCATCTGCGGCCATCCTGAAGTTGAACAAATCGCCATTATAGTTTCCAAATAGACACAAAACGCCTGATCCTTTATCACAGGCTCGGATCATATCCGCCATTTTCGATGCCGCAGGAGATGCGAAAACCTCACCAATGGCACAACCATCCAGCATTCCTTTACCTACATAACCTAGGAAAAGGGGAAGATGACCACTTCCGCCGGCAGTCACGACCCCAACTTTATTTTCTGCGGTGGGATAGTTCGACAAAAGAACCCTGTAGTCGCCATTCAGAAGCTTGACCTTATCCGAATAGGCAGCGGTTATACCTTCTACTGTGTCTTTGACAAACGTGTCAGCTGAATTCATTATCTTTTTCACGACACACTCCTTTCTAGCTTTTCATTTTCATTTAGCGAGTTTCTGTTTTGTTTGAGCGCAACAAGTCCGGAAACGTCTCCAGATGCGTGTAGTCATTGAGCCTTTCGAGGCTAAACCGAGCTCCTATACCAGCTGAATTAACATCAAGCTCTGAAATACTGGTATTCTCCAATCCTCTTGCGACGTTTCGCCATCGTTGAAGTGGTGCCCCGATGGAGTAGCAAACTAGAACTCTAATTACCACTCCATGCGTGACAATTGCTACGTTTTCGGAAGTACTATTCAGAATATCCAGTACTCCAGAAAGACTCCTTTCCAAAACTTCCGCAGCGTTTTCTCCTCCGGGATATCGTTGATCGAGCTCAAATTTCAACTCATCCGACTTGAATTGACCGAATTTACGTCGAATTTCTTCATTTGTCAGCCCTTCCATTTCCCCAAAGTCAAGTTCACGAACACGCGACTCAACCCCGAGCGGCAAGAGTAATCGGCTGTTGATGATTTCGGCAGTTTGCATGGCACGAATCAGGTCTGAACAGTAAAGGCATTCAATTTCAAATCCCGTTAGCCTTTCAGCTAGGAGCTCAGCCTGCCTAACACCAGTATTAGAGAGACCAACATCTACATTGCATAGATCACTCGACTGCCTTGCATGTCGGATCAAGAAGACTTTCCGTGCCATTTAGAGGCTCCTTACTTCCGTGGAAAAGTTATTTCTTTCGGATATTCCCATCGCTCAAGTTCTGATTGCTCGAACACAGGGGGTTCCTTCCCGAAATTAGCAGTAAGTGAGTGATGGTATAGTTCTGCAAGCTCCTCGATATACGCAGCTTTGAGGTACGCCTCATAGATATCCCTACCATCAACTGCGACCGCACCGTGTTTTTCAAGCAACACACAATCTGCTTCTTGTACTGCCTGTCCCACCGATTTTGCAAGCTCAGGCGTACCAGGCCTCGCGTATGGCGCCACTGGGATGCGTGCTTGCGAGAGCCCAAGGTTCGCTACCTCATATACGACAGCGGGAATGGGTTTATCCAAAATAGCCATCGTCGTCGCATAAATTGAATGTGTATGCACGATTGCCCGAACGTCAGAGCGGTTTCGATAGATGGCGATGTGCATCATCACCTCACTCGTCGGCCTAAGGCCTGAGTCATTTTCCAAGACTTCACAGTCCAGATTCATTACGATGACATCTCTAGGAGACATGAGGTCTCTGTCCAGGCTCGTCGGAGATACAACGATTAGACCAGTTTCTTCGTCACGTATAGAAAAGTTTCCTGACTTATGTTTACACAATCCATCATGCTGAGCCCGTTTGGCAATGATGGTTAGATCTTTTTTCAATGATTCGAGCAATTTGATTTCCTTTCCTGCTCTAAGTTTCATATTTTTGACAAATGCTCGGCGAGCCTGGAAGCCTCGAATGAGTTTCGGTTACTAATTCTTGACGGTTTCCAAATCTGCTTTCCGCTCCCGGATCAAGCTCCGCGAATAGAAAATGAAACAAACGAACCACACCAAGAACACCGCGAGAGGGAGAAATTGGCCGTTGACTATCTGCGCCAGATGCGAAAAGCTGTAGGTAAAAATCGGAGCGTCAATGCTCGAGTTCGAGATCAACTGTCCTGGTTGCAATGCAATTGCATTAGTTTCTTTAGCTAATTTCGTCATGATTGGCGCGAAGGCTGTGCCAACCCATAGAAAGACCGGAGCAAATACAGTGCATTGAATCAACATGCGAATGATGTTTCCCTTACTGGCAAAGTAAGCAGCAACAGCTATAGCGATGTTAATAATTCCAGCAAAAGGAAGAATCTCGTTGCCAGGAAGAATGAAGGCAAACCCGAGGGTCACTGGCACTGTCCAGATAACTGCCAACCAGATCTCGTTTGCACCACCAAGAAATGGCCAGTCTAGCCCTACCCAAAGCTGCCTGTCCTCAAACCTCTTTTGCATATACTCACTGATAGCATTAGAAATTGGCTCTAGAGCTTGCATAAAGTACTTCGAGATCACTGGGAAAAGCGTCAGAGCTGCTGCCGCCTCGACACCAAGTAGCAAGGTGTCTGCGATGCTAAATCTAGCGAGGACCCCGAACAGCACGCCGAGAATAAAGCCAAGCACATGATTCTCGGCAAATATTCCAACCTTTGCGCGCAAATCAGCAGCATTGAAGGATCTGTTCAGCGCCGGTATCTTTCTCAGCAACCAATCCAATGGATACATTGGAGCAGCTAGGAATATCATTCTGTGGGTAATGGTCACACCTGGTATACCAGACATTTGCTCTACACGGTGCTGGTGGAAATCGGCCGCTTTCAGCTCAAATACTGTTTGAACGCCAGCAAAAAGGAAGGCTAATAAAACCGAACCGGTAATGTAATGCACAGCAACCGCAGTGAAGATCTTCCCCCACACGTTCCACAAGTCAGCATTGAAGGTTTGAGATTGGTTGAAGATCAACATTAGGATATTGATTCCTACAACCAGCGGAAACATAACGAATGCTAGTGGCCAAGACCACGAAATCGTAGACATCGTCGTCCAGCCACCGTCAGTAATAGGAAGCGAAACTCCGATTGTCTTTGCCATAGCTTCGGCCGCGGGCGTAATTGCGGTTGTCATGAAGTTGATCAGCATCGACATACCGGTAAACGCAACACCCAGGGTGATACCTGATGAAACCGCATCCTTGAACTTCATCTTCACCATTAGCCCCGCTATGATGATGATGATTGGGACGAAAATCGCTGCACCGAGCGACAGAAGGAAATTGACTGAATTTTGTAGAATTTCCATTTCTTCCGCCTGGCCCTAACCTTGGTGCCCGTTTATAGCAGTGATCAGTTTCTGAAGCTCTTGATCCTGACCTATACCGGTAAGGAAGGCTATACCATTAATCAGCGGAACATCGAAGTTTCGTTCCTCCTTCACAATTGTTATGTATGCAACTGCATCTGAAAGGTACCTGTCGACAGATTTCAAATCGACAGCCTCGACCACAGCATCGACGCCTTTTTCATGTAAAAGGCGGTTCACCTTACTCGCAACTGTTTGGGAGGTAGCAACACCACTTCCACACGCCACAATAACTTTCGCACTCATTTCAATTCTCCTTTCTGAGTGTGTTTGAACCGGATTGGGATTTTTACTTGAGCCCATCTAGCGCAATACAGGCTTCGTATAATTCATCTGCGGTCTTAGCATTGCGCAGACCCTCGATGAACCCATCTCTCCCAAAGTTCTTTAGCAATACCTGCAGTAGCTTGACGTGCCCCTGCTTCTCGTTAAATCCGAGCATAAAGGCATATTTGATTTGCAAAATTGAACTGGGATTTCCCATTTCATGCCAACCAATGGGTGAGGCGAAACGCGAAACCGCAATAAAGGGATGGATGATATGTTCAATGTCCGAGTGAGGGATTGCAATTGGTACCGGTTTAGTAGGAAGAGCGGTCGGATATTTGATCTCCCGCTCCACTATTGCCTCTTTCAATGAAGGGCGGGCATAGCCAAGTTTCACCAATTGATCCGTAGTTCTGTCAAAGTACTCTCGTTGATCTTCAACTTCGACATCAATCTGAACTAACTCCTTCCGAATCAGTTCTCGAGACAAGCTCTCCGACATGAACAATCACCTCATTTCGAAGTAGATATTCGCTTTCGTTGTACGTTTTTAAATTTACGTCGCCGATTGAAGGATTACAATGCTTTGCGTGCACAGTTGTGCATTTCTCTCCTACTACTTTTTTCTTAAAACCTTTCCACCTGCCTTTTTGATAAAGCATCAATTCCATTTGTTCTTCATCTTGCACATTTGTGCATTTCGGCCGTATCTAGAATGGGGGAATCGAAGACTTTTTTACCCCCGTTTGATGGTGGTACCGCAGAAAGGTTAGGTTCGGTTTGGCCATTTGGCAATCTGGAATGATCGGTAGAGGTTTTCCAAGTATCAGTCACTGCTGTCGATTTGGGTTAGTTGGTACCACGTGTCCGCATAAATGGGGCGGAGAAAGCATACAAAGCCCACGCCAACATTCTCAGCGTGTTTAGAAGACTTAAATGGTAGCGGTGTGGTGAGTATCTGGTGTTATGTGTCACTACCTTTTGCACGCTTGATGTCATGACATTGTTCACGCTTAAGGTCATGACATTGTTTACGCCTAGTGTCATGACATTGTGCACAGTTTCATGAACTATTTATGCTGTGTGTCGGACACAATCGGATAATGAGTAAGGCAATTCCTCCGGCGATTCGCCGGAAAATTATTGAGTTCGACCCTTTCGACGGTCACGGTCTGTCTATCACCGCGTTTTGCGAACAGTTGAAGATCTCCCGCCGCACGTTCTACAACATTCGTGCCCGATACGATGAGGAAGCAGGTGGCGCGTTGCATCCTCATTCCAGTGCCCCGATCACCCCAGCAAGGACCTATGACGAGCATGTGACCACAGCACTGCTTGCGATCCGGAAGCGTTTGAAAGGTCAGGGGTGGTGGGACTATGGTCCCATCTCCATTCGGTTTGAAGGTAGTGCATCAGGAGAATTAACAGAATTAGAACAATAAAAATGAGTGCAGCTGACAGCCACTGTCCACGAGGAACAGTCGCTTCATCAATACGCGCATTAGCTTCCAAGACCTTAGACTCTGCCTCAATTCTTCTCACTGACGCAGCACTAGCTTGTTGGGCCATCTCCAGGATCACTCTGGTGGCATTTGGGTCTGCCTCGTTATAACGCTTAAACTCTTCGGCCGAGGGCAACAGACCAGCATAGCTAGCTACTACGTGACGGAAATAGGCGAGCTCTTCAGCTGAGGGATCGGCTCTTTCTAGGAGTTCGCCGAGTAGTCTTTCATCGATTTCTTCACATTCTCCCCCACCATTTCCCACGACTTCCTGATGGTGCTTGTTGTCATCTCTCGGGGGTTCGTGTTGCTCACAACCATGTTGGTTCGGCGACGAGGAAGGTAGGTCATGGAAGTCCGTCCCGTCTGTACCGTGCGGGCTACCCTGCCGTTCTGGAGAATTGTCATCGCGCATTCACCAGATCTTTCGTTGCTAGAGGCCGTAGTGGAAACATTTTCTCCGACTAACAGCGTAGCCTACATCGAATGTCCTCCGCTGAATTGTTTTATGACCCGACACTCCCACGGTGATGGTGCTACAGCAGGCATAAAACCAGGTTGGCTTGGACATCACCGCGAAGCACTACCCGCACCCTCGATCCGACGTGCGGTGAGACCGGGGCTCAAGCGATGAATCTTGGGGGTTCAAAGTCACCCATTATATTTTTCTAACGCAGAAAGTTGCGCAGATCGGTTAATCCTCCCGAGACAGCGCCAATAGCCGTCTAGCTTCATCATTGTCAAAGCACCAGCCTTCTTCCGTAGCTACGGGAGCGAGGATCACAAGGTTCGGAAACGTAGTATCTACTCCGTTCTTCTTCCGCTCGCGTTGCTCAACCGCATCGATGAAATCACGCCATGCAGAATGGCTATCCTTGAAAGGAATGATGATGCCACGCCGGCCCTCCGTGTAATAGGAGCTGTAAGGACCAACTCTGTGTGTGAAATTACGCAGTTGTGATGCTGTCATATCGCCGAAATCATCCCAGACGATCTCGTAGATCGTTTCAAGATCAGGACCTATCGTCAATCTCTCGGCATGGGGGCTGAGGGGCTCTTTCCCGTTGCCTTTCAGCGCGCTGTACAGCGATGGAAGAACAGGGCCGTGATTCCATGCTTGGAACGAGGTATCGGCCAAGTTATCTCCACTACGGTAGCCATACAGGCTTTCTGCGAGATAAGCGAGTTTCTGCGCTTTAAGGTTAGAAATCGAAGGAGAGCGCCCTTCATCCAGCTCTCAGCGCACTGCCCATTCGATAAAATCAGCAATGGTTCGATCGGACATTTCGCCCTCCTCTCACGCACCTCAACCAACGCGTTCAGTGTACCGAAAATACCCCCTGCCTCATGAAAGTAATCCAGCGAGGCAGTCCGCCCGAGGCAGTAAGCCGTTTCGCCGTACGGTTGAGCAAGAACATTTATTGCTGGGCACCAGTCGGCACCGCTTCCGATCGCACTACCCCGAATCCTGCCTGTTTGATCTGATTCTCATCGACCGATCGTTTTCGGAACTATTTTTACCTTTTGGCACTCTCCGATTACACCTGACCATACCCAATTCAGCCCACCTGTAATTCAACGTATTTCAATTGCTATCTAGTGAGACACACTTCACATTGAGAATGACGCCTTTTCTATTGACAATTTTTTCTCATGGTAATAAATTTTTTACTTGTAATAACCGGTTCAAACCTTTTATGGATAAATATCCGACCAAGGTTTTAGGTTTTGGACCGAAGTTTGTCTAAATAACAAGGAGGTCACATGATCACCTCTACAGCAGGACTCGTGACCGTGCTTATCCTCGCGATTCTTCTCATCGTATTTCTCATTGTTACGTTGAAAATGCACGGCTCGCTAGCCCTCACCATCGCAGCCGTAGCAGTTGCACTCGTCACAGGAGTAAGCCTCGGGGACGTGGGCGATCTTTTGGAAAAAGGCGTCGGTGGAACCCTTGGTTTTCTGGTTCTCGTCATTGGCCTGGGAGCCGTACTTGGAAAGATGCTTGAAGTTTCCGGCGGTGCGGAACGACTCGCAACGTCGATGCTTAACACTTTCGGCACAAAACGAGCCCCCATCGTCATGTCCTTGCTAGGACTAATCGCCGGCATTCCGGTGTTCGTCGAGGTCGGATTCGTCCTTCTCGTCCCGCTAGTCTTCGTAGTCGCTCGCAAGGCTGGAATGAGCAGGCTTCGCATCGGTGTCCCGCTCATCGTTTCACTTATGTGTGTGCACTGCCTTATCCCTCCACACCCCGCCGCGACTGCTATTTCAAAGACCTTAGGTGCAGACATCGGCCAGGTCATTATGCTTGGTTTGATTGTCGCGATTCCCACCTCTCTCATCGGCGGTCCGCTGTTCATGCGATTCGCAGATGCTCGGCTGGCTATGGAAGAAGTCGGTGCTCTCGGCAGCGCCACAACGGTGAAAGAGGGGGATTCGAACCGCACGGGTGGTGGCGAGGCTTCC
>ERZ1031127.138-NODE-138-length-11385-cov-11.745543_pt1 | contig 11385 bp, 9 predicted proteins | sample MGYA00518224_ERZ1031127 | MGnify/ENA primary metagenome ERZ1031127 (study PRJEB33718, sample SAMN03159757) | human skin metagenome | collected 2014-05-20 | study: EMG produced TPA metagenomics assembly of the PRJNA266117 data set (Human skin bacterial metagenome... | reverse complement strand
ATCGGCGGGGCCGAGATCGTCTACCAGGCGGGCGAGCCGCTTGACCTCCCTTTGAGGTGGGCGGTGACGGGTGAGATCGGGGGTTAAGGGGGCGTCGGCAAGCGAGGCAATGATTGGTGCGGCCTGGCTGCCGTGCCGGAGCAAGGAGGCGCCGAGGCGCGGATCGGTGGGCAGGAGGGCGAGCTCCTGCGTCGCGCCAATGCGCTTGAGGGTCGCATGCGCAGATGCCAGGGCCGGGGCCGGCGGCGGATCGAGCAACGGGAAGTCCGGGCCCGCGCCCCAGCAGTCCATAAACAGCGCGGCCTGGGTCAGATCCGCGGAGAGGATCTCCGGGGTGGTATGCGGAGAAAAGTGCTGGTAATCATCCTGCGAGTAGCAGCGAATAACGGTGCCGGGTGCCTCACGGCCGGCACGACCAGCGCGCTGATCAGCACTCGATTTTGAGGTAGACACCGTCACCAACCCGGACATGCCACGCTGCGCATCGCGCCGGGGAACGCGGGAGAGCCCGGCATCTACCACCACGCGCACGCCCGGCACGGTAAGCGAGGACTCCGCGATGGAGGTAGCCACGACGATGCGCTGTTCATCGGTATATAGCGCGGCGTCTTGCTCCGCGGTAGTTTGCTTGCCATGCAGGGGAAACACATTATGGCCTGATAAGGCATCGCACACGAGGTTGACCTCGCGCACGCCGGGCACAAAGACCAGCGTTGATTCCTGCTGGCGGGCTGCCTGCTTGGCGACGTCCCCGTAAAACTCCCTCGTTCCCGCCGCCCTGCCCGGCATGGGGGCGTAGTGGATATCGAGCGGGTGGGTGACTGCCTCGGTGACGTGGACGGGGGCGTCCATAAGTTGGGAAAAGCGCTGCGCATCCACGGTGGCGGACATGGCGATGACGCGGAAATCCTCGCGTAGCTCGGCCAGTTCCAGGCACATGCCCAGCACCAGATCCGTATCGAGCTGGCGCTCGTGGACCTCATCGATGGCAACGGCGGCAACTCCCTCGAGCTCTGGATCCTTTAGCAGGCGCCGCAGCAGCACACCCGGCGTGACGAACTCGACGTCGCTGCCCCTGCGGGACTCGCCCCGGATGGCGAAACCGACCTTGTCCGGGGTACCGCTAAGCGTGCTCAGGCGCTGTGCGGCCGCACGCACGGCCACGCGCCGCGGGGCGGTGACGATGACCTTGCCGCGCCCTGCCGCGTGATTGGCCAGCGCTGGTGGCACAAGCGTGGTCTTACCCGTGCCAGGCGGGGCCTGGATGACGACGTTTCCGGTGCTAGGTAGCGAATCGATGGTCTCGGCTACGGGAAGTCCCGCGCCGATGCGAGCGAGATCAAACATTTAGTTGGCGGCTCCAAAACCTTCGACGGGGCCGTTGAGATCCTGGCGCTCCCAGGCGTCCTCAGTATTCTCCAGCTTGCGCACCACGCGGCCGGATGCTCCCAGGACCAGCGAATTATCCGGAATATCGGTGGTAATGAGCGTGCCTGCGCCTATAACGCAGTTCTTTCCAATCGTGATGCCCGGCAGCACGGTGACATTAGCACCGAGCCACGTGTTATCACCGATGGTGCTGGGCTTGGCAATCTCCCATCCACCGGCGCGCATCTCATGATCGTTTACCGGATGTCCCACCGTAATCAGGGAGCAATTGGGGCCCACCATGACGCCATTGCCGAGTGTCACCGTGGCCTGGGCCAAGATGGTGGTGCCAAAATTAATGAAGACGCGCTCACCGCACACTAGATTGCAGCCGTACTCCAGATTCAACGGCACGTGCAGGCCCGGCACCGCAGATTCTTCCGGCAGAATCTCGCGCAGGATGCCCTTGGCGCGCTCTGGATCCGTATTGTGCAGCTCGTTGAGCTGCTTAACCAAGCGAAAAGTGCGCTGGTGCTCTTCTTTCGCCTCCGGCATGCTCGGCAAGAACCACTCCCCACCGGTCATCCGCTCCCATGAGCCGTAGCGTTCCAAGTCCTGCCGCCCTTGTGCATCCATGGGAGTCATTGTAGAGGGCGAGTGGATCGATTTATTGGGGTGTTGGGATTAGGGTGAGGTCATGCTTTTTGATTCGCTGCCGCGGCCGAGCGTGCGTGTGGCTCCGGGGGTGGGGCATGTGCCGGGATGGGTGGGCGTCGATAAGCAGAAAGCCTTGGTGGAAGAGATGCGCGGCATTGCGCGTGAGTATGCGGCGACGCCGATGGCGATGGTGCGTCCGCGGCTGAAATTGGGCGGACAGATGAGCGTATTTCAGCTGCATCTGGGCAGGTACTGGCACTATCCCAGCTATCGGTATGTAGACAATATGGACGGCACGCGGGTTCCGCCGGTGCCGGAGAGTCTGCGTCAGATTGCTCCGGGGGCACTGCGCGCCGCGGCCGAGGTAGCGCCCGAGCTTGAGCCGTGGGTGGAGAACTTCGTGCCGGAGATGGCACTCGTGAATTACTACCCGCCGGGATCGGCCATGGGCATGCATGTGGATGATTCTGAGGAATCGCCCGCCCCAGTGATTTCGCTCTCCATTGGAGATGAGGCGCTTTTCCGGATGGGGCACACCGAGGCGCGCACGCGGCCGTGGGACGATATCACGTTGTGCTCTGGGGATTTGGTGGTCTTTGGCGGGCCAAAGCGCTTTGCCTACCACGGGGTGGTGCGCGTTAATGATGGCACGTTGCCGGAGGGGTGCGGGTTGAGTGAAGGACGTATCAACATCACTGTCAGACAAGTATCTGCGCGGGCGGTAAGCTAGAGAAGTTACATAAAGCTTGAAGGAAAGAAGGTTCTCTTATGTCTCGTATCGGCATCATCATCGGCACTACCCGTGATAACTCGGCCGGCAAGGTCGTGGGTGAGTGGCTTTACGATCTTGCCCAGGGGCGCCAGGATGGGGTGGAGTACACCCTGCTGGACCTCAAGGAGTTTGATGTTCCACTGCTGACCACTGACGTCATTCCCGCCACCGCCAATAAGCAGTATGCGGATGAAAAGGTGCAGGCTTGGTCTGATGCAGTGGATGCCTGCGACGGTTTCGTCTTTGTTACCCCGGAGTACAACCGCTCCGTACCGGGTCCATTCAAGAATGCCTTCGACTGCTTGGCTGGGGAGTGGACCGGCAAGCCAGTCGCGTTCGCCGGTTACGGTCCAGCGGGCGCAATCCGCGGCGTGGAAGCATGGCGTTCTATCGTAGTGAACTTCTCCATGCCGCAGCTTCGCAATCAGCTGGACTTTGGTTTCTTTACTGACTGGGTCGACGGCGAGTTCCGCCCTGTGGATGCCAAGGTGGAGCGCACCAACTCCTTGCTGGCTGAGCTGGAAGACGCCGTTTCTGCTTAGTCGGTCCACGTTGGCTCTGGGTGCATAATAAGCGCGTTTCGTAGATTTTCTCCCGTGAAATTGTCACTATGTGCTTGTTGTGCATCTGGGAACTACACAACAGCCGCGTTCTGGCCTCTTGGTAGGCGAACGAGACCAATAGCGTGGCCGCAACTTGTCCCTCGCGCAAAAATTCAGCCCCCGCGCTCTTTCTGAGCAGCGGGGGCTGAATGCTAGGTGGCCGGCTTAGTTACTGCAGGCCAAACTGATCCCAAGCGGCAGGGGAGAGGTTCTGGTACACGTGCTTGTGCTCCTGGTACTCAGCCAAGCCGGTGGGGCCAAGCTCGCGGCCGTTGCCGGACTGCTTGAAGCCGCCCCACTCTGCCTGCGGCAGGTATGGGTGGAAATCGTTGATCCAGATGGTGCCATGGCGCAAGGCTCGGGCGACGCGCTCGGCACGGCCGGCGTCGGAAGTGTAGACGGCGCCTGCCAAGCCGTACTCGGTGTCGTTGGCGATCTCGATGGCCTCCTCCTCGGTGGTGAAGGTCTCGATGGTCACGGTCGGACCGAAGGCCTCGTCGTGGACACAGTCCATCTCGCGGGTTGCGCCATCGATGATGGTTGGCAGGTAGTAGACACCAGCGCCCAGGTCGGTGGTGCCAGTGCCGTGCTGGCCATTGGTGTCCTCGCTGGTAGCAGCGCGGCCGCCGGTGAGGATCTTGGCGCCCTGCTCGCGGGCCTTGTCCACGTAGGCGGCAACCTTTTCGCGGTGCTCGGCGGAGATGAGCGGGCCGGTTTCGGCCTTGTCATCGGTCGGGCCGCCGATCTTGATCTTATTGGCGCGCTCTACCAGGGCATCGACGAACTTATCGTGCAGGGACTCTTCTACGACGATGCGGGAGCCTGCGGAGCAGACCTGGCCGGAGTGGAAGAAGGCGCCGTTGAGGGCGTTGTCCACGGCAACATCGAAGTCGGCATCGGCGAAGATGACGTTCGGGTTCTTGCCACCGAGCTCGAGCGCGGTGCGCTTGACGGTCTCAGCCGCATTCTTGGCGATGATCTTGCCGGTGACCAGGCCACCGGTAAAGGAGACCATGTCTACATCTGGGTGCTGGGAGAGCGGGTTGCCGCAGTTAGCGCCAGCGCCGGTGATGAGGTTGCCTACGCCGTCCGGCAGACCGCACTCCTTGAGGGCGGCCATGAGCAGCATCGCGGTGTGTGGGGTGAGCTCCGCCTGCTTGAGGACGAAGGTATTGCCGGCAGCCAGGGCCGGGCCGACCTTCCAGGAGACCTGCAGCAGCGGGTAGTTCCATGGGGTAATCAGGCCACAGACGCCGACGGGCTCGGCGTCGATGCGCGAGCGCAAGTTGGGATCCTGCGGGTCGACTACGCGGCCGGCCTGGTGCTGGGCCAGGGTGCCGAAGTACTCGAAGGCGTTGGCGATGTCATCCATATCGCCCAAGGATTCCTCGTAGCGCTTGCCGGTATCGGCGGATTCGGCCTGAGCGAAAAGCTCCTTGTGCTCACGGATGAAATCGGCCACGCGGATGACGAGCTTGCCGCGTTCGGCGGACGGGGTATTGGCCCACTCGCCGTTATCAAAGGTTTCACGGGCAACCTTGATGGCACGCTCGGTGTCCTCATCGGAGGCCTCGGAGACTAAACCCACGGTGGAACCATCGGCCGGGCAGATGATGGTGCGGGTTTCGCCGCTCTGGGCGGCTTCCCACTTACCGTTGATAAACAGGGACTTCGGGGCGCCGTCGGCATGTACGCCCTTCAGCAGCTCGGTCTGGGTGGGGTCGAACAAAGTGTTCTGGGTGCTCAAGTGAAAAGCAACCTTTCTCTCATAGAGGTAGTTGTAATGGCCAGCTTAGCTATCTTCGCGCCAAGTGCGCTCGGGCTCGGCGCCATCGGAGACATCGGAATCGCCCGGCTGGGTCTGCTGCATGTAGAGGAAGGCCAGGTGACGCTCGTAGAGATCTAGCACGTTATTGATGATCTGGTTCTCGGAATAGCCGTAGACGTCATAGCCCAGCGAACCGGTCATATCGTAAACCTCGAGGCGGTAGTACTCGTCGCCCTCGCCCGTGCTGAAGTCGGGGCGCTCGGCCGCGACCGGGAAGAGTTGGTAGCGGAACATGCGCTCATTGTGCAGCTTAACTTCGAGGTCGAGCTGCGGAAGTTCGACGTCGGGAAGCTCGCTGGTGAGCAAGAGGGCATCGTAGCCACGGCTGCGCATGTGCGTTGCTACCTGCTCGAGGGCGTAGGTAGCGGTTTCGCGCAGGTAGGTATCCATCTCCTGCTTGGAAGGGAAGGTATTGGCGCGGTCGAGGCGATTTTTCCAGAGGTTGGAATCCGAAGGCTCGCGCTCGGTACGGGAAGAAATCACGCCGTGCATAGCGGTGGTGCGGGCCTCGCGCTGGACGTTTTCTAGGCGCAGGGACTTCCATAGGGAGAACATGATGAGGTAGACCACGAACGCGAAGGGCAGGCCCATCACAACGGTCGCGGACTGCACGGTGGCGATGCCGTCGATCTGCAGCAGCGCTAGGGTCAGCGCGCCCACGGTCACGGACCAGAAGATGCGCAGCCAGCGCGCGCCATCCTGGCGATTATCGGTAATGCGAGAGGTGAAGTTGGACATCACCAGCGCGCCGGAGTCGGCCGAGGTGATGTAGAGCAGCAGGCCGATGAAGGTGGTCAAGAAGATGACGATGCCGGAGCCTGGGAACTCGTGCAGCATGTCGTAGAAGCCCTGCTCCGGCACGTTGATCGCATTTTCGGCGAATTCGGGGTAGTCACCGGAGCGGACCATGTCCAGGGCGGTATTACCGAAGAAGGACATCCACATCAGGATGAACAGGAACGGGAAGGTCAGGGTGCCAAAGATGAACTGGCGCAGGGTGCGGCCGCGGGAGATGCGGGCCAGGAAGAGGCCGACGAAGGTAGCCCAGGCAATCCACCATGCCCAGAAGAAGAGGGTCCAGGACTGCATCCAGGTATCTACGGTGGCCTGGTCATCGGCAAAGGCGAAGGTCTCCATGGTCCAGGACGGGAACTTTGCAACGTAGTCGCCGATATTGGTCACGATGGCATCGAAGAGGTAGGCGGTCTTGCCAAAGACCACGACGTAGATCATCAGCGCAATGGCCAGGTAGACGTTCAGCTCGGAGAGGAAGCGAATGCCCTTATCGACGCCGGATACGGCCGACAACGTTGCAATGGCCACGGCGATGATAATGAGGGCGGACTGCAGACCAAGGCCCTGCTCGATGCCGAAGATGAGGTGGAAACCATAGGACAGCTGCACCACACCGATACCCAGGGAGGCGGTCACACCGAAGACGGTGCCTAGCATGGCGGCGATGTCTACCGCGGAGCCGATAGGGCCGTGCACGCGCTTGCCGATGAGCGGGTAGAGCGCGGAGCGGATAGCTAGCGGCATATTGAGGCGGTAGGCAAAATAACCGAAGGCCATGCCCATCAGGGCGTAAAGAGCCCAGCCGGTCAGGCCATAGTGGAACATGGCATAGACCACGGCCTCCTTGGCGGCCTCCATGGTCTCGCCGTCACCAACCGGTGGTTGCATGTACATGGTGACCGGCTCGGCCACGGCGAAGAACATGAGGTCCACGCCGATGCCGGCGGCAAAGAGCATGGATGCCCAGGAGAAAGTATTGAATTTCGGCCGCGAGTGGTCCGGTCCGAGGCGAATATTGCCGGCATTGGAGAAGGCAATATAGAGCACGAAGACCACGGCGATGGTGGCGGTGAGGACATAGAACCAGCCGAGGTTGTGGCCGATCCAGCCGGTGACGCTGGCGAGGGTCTCTGCCGCGGAATCGCGGCCGAGCCCGGCATAGAGCGCCATGGCAATAATGAGGACGCCGGAGATGATAAATACCGGCCAGTTTGTCTTGGGAGCAGGGACCTGATCCGCGCCTACGGCATCGCCGGTTTCAGCCTTGTAGCTGCCGACGAGGGCACGAACTTGGTAGCGCGGGCTGCGCTTCTTGGGCTCTCCAGATGGGGCTGCGAGAGAGGTGTTTTTACCCCCTTGTTGGGGGTCTTTACTTGAAGTGTGAGACTCCTCAGGATCGTGAGGGTCAAAGTTAGCCATCTACTTCTCCTATTGTTGGTTGGTTTGGGCCGAATCTTTCGCACGGGTGCCCCGAAATGCTCACAAGATCGCAGGGAGAGATAGGTGAGTGAAATGAATCATATTCGGGCGAACTATGCGCAAAGACTTCGGATTTCATCTCCAGAGACATCCATCCGGACAAGGTAAATATACATTAAGATGGGCAAACTTCTAGAGGGATGTGTACTCTGGAGGTAGTGCCCGCACATAAGGCGATGTGAATAAATACAGACTTTTGTATAAATTACAATATTTTCACTTCCGGTGGGGCAATCTTGACGTGTGAAATATTTCACAGAAAGAAGGGGATTTATGGGTTTTATGGACAAGCTGACCAAGAAGCGTTCCGCTAAAAAGGTCACCGATGAAGTAAGCGACGTCGTCGTCGTTGGCGGTGGCTCCGCAGGCTCCGTCATCGCCGCACGCCTGACCGAAGACAAGAACACCCGCGTGCTGGTCCTCGAGGCTGGCCGCCCAGATTCCCTGTGGGATCTGTTCATTCACATGCCATCCGGTTTCTCTTTCCCAATCGGTGCAAAGAACTATGACTGGATGTACGAGTCCGATCCGGAGCCGGAGATGAACGGCCGCCGCGTTTACCATGCCCGCGGCAAGGTTCTCGGCGGATCTTCTTCCATCAACGGCATGATCTACCAGCGCGGTAACCCGATGGACTATGAGAAGTGGGGCCAGAACCCGGGCATGGAGAACTGGGACTTCGCCCACTGCCTGCCGTACTTCAACCGCATGGAAACCGCCGCTGCGGCTGAGCCGAACGATCCGCGCCGTGGCCACGATGGCCCGCTGTACCTCTCCCGCGGTCCGGCTACCTCCGAGCTCTTCCAGGCCCTTTTCAAGTCCGTGCAGGAAGCCGGCTACAACCTGACTAATGACGTCAATGGTTACCGCCAGGAGGGCTTCGCTCCGTTCGACCGCAATATTAAGAACGGCAAGCGTTGGTCCGCTGCCCGCGCTTACCTCTACCCCAATATGGATCGCGAGAACCTCGAGATCCGCACCCGCGCTTTCACCACCAAGATCCTCTTCGAGGGCCAGAAGGCCGTCGGCGTCGAGTACGAGTGGCAGGGCGGCGTTCACCGCGTCTATGCCGAGAAGATCGTGCTGTCCGCCGGTGCCATTAACACCCCGCAGCTGCTGGAAATCTCCGGCATTGGTGACCGTGAGATTCTGGAAAAGCACGGCATTGACGTCGTCAAGCACCTGCCAGGTGTGGGCGAGAACCTGCAGGACCACCTCGAGGTCTACATCCAGTATGAGACCACCAAGTCCACCGCGTCCTCCCAGCCTTACCTGGATAAGTGGCGCTGGCCGTTCATGGGCCTGCAGTGGCTGCTGACCCACAAGGGTCCGGTTGCTACCTCCCACTTTGAGGGCGGCGGCTTCGTGCGTTCCAATGAGAACGAGGACTACCCGAACCTCATGTTCCACTTCCTGCCGATGGCCGTGCGTTACGACGGCCAGAAGGCGGACGTCAAGCACGGCTTCCAGTGGCACGTGGGCCCGATGTTCTCCGATACCAAGGGCCACGTTCACATCAAGAGCGCCGATATCCACGACAAGCCGTCCATCCTCTTCAACTACCTGAAGACCGACCAGGACCGCCGCGAGTGGGTTGAGGCCGTACGCGTTGCCCGCTCCCTGCTGGATACCAAGGCCATGGAAGAGGTAGGCGCCCGCGAGTTCAGCCCGGGCCCGGATGTCCAGACCGACGAGGAGATCCTGGAGTGGGTCCGCAACGATGGCGAGACCGCGCTGCACCCATCCTGCACCGCCAAGATGGGTGTGGAGTCCGATCCGATGGCCGTGGTTAACCCAGACACCATGGGTGTATGGGGCGTCGAAGGCCTCTACATTGCGGATGCCTCCGTCTTCCCGTCCGTGACCAACGGCAATATCTACGCCCCAACCATGATGGTGGGCGAGAAGGCCGCTGACCTCATCGCCGGCCGTACCCCGCTGGAGCCAAACCACGCTGAGTGGTACAAGGCCAAGCAGGATATGCCGCTCTACGCTGAGGGCGAAGCAGTCCGCGATCACAAGCACTCCATCCAGGGCGCTGACCACTAAGCGCCCTCCCGCCGGATGGCTGTAGCGCCGCGTTCCCTTTTCCTGGGGGCGCGGCGCTTTTGCTTGCCGACGTCCCCCTTTCCCACCGCGTACCCCTCCGCCTGACCAGAACCATGATTTAATCGCCTCGCAAGGAACCAGGTCCACTGTAATGGGGCGCCAGAGTAAAGGAAGGCATTAATGCTCAGCATTATCGCTCTAGTCATTAGTATCGTTTTCGCCGTTGCCGTTATTAAAAAGCTCGATGACATCGATGCGCACTTAAAGGAACTACTCGCCTCGCGCGAAGATGGCGAAACACCGCGTTAATCGTGCGGGTGGCTAAGGAGATGGTGAACGAATTTCGAATTAACCAACTGCAAAAGGCCCATACCGACCGTGAAATGGAATTTTCCTGCGATGTAGCTTGAAGGGCTATGTCTTCGTAGACCAAAGTGGTTTCCAAGCAGCAGTGCCAGTACTTCGTACGCGGGGTAGCCAACACTGCGGACTTCAAGGAAGTATCATTCCCGGATACCAGCGAAAAGAGTTAGTCATTTGGCTATTAGAAAGCTTCGCTACGTGTGGTTCGACCCGTACGCAATGTTCGTGAGTGTCTAGCCCTTGATGGAGAACCTGGTGTCAGTCTCGCTGGCCGCACCTACGCCGCCGTCATGTTCGCCGACACCCTGTTCATCACCATCCCCACAGGGGTGGGTGTGGATATCCACGTGAAGATTCTGGAGAATTTCGCCGCCCATGTCGCCCCGCGTTGAGTTGGCAGCCGAACCGTGAAGGACCAGTCATCGGCTATCCCATCGACTAATTCTTGCAGGTGGCAGGACTTTCGCGTGACTGTTAGTTCAGCCCATTTTAAATAGTTCATCGCATACTGTATAATTCAGTGCATGCTGACTATTGCTTCGCGCCTCGACGTCATGAACCGGCTCGGCCGGGCCATGGCTGATCCGACGCGCTCCCGAATCCTGCTAACCCTACTAGACGGTCCGAGCTACCCGGCCGTGCTCGCGCAAAGCTTGGATCTGACCCGCTCGAACGTCTCGAACCACCTATCCTGCCTGCGCGATTGTGGCATTGTCGTAGCTGAGCCGGAGGGCCGCAAGACCCGCTACGAAATCGCCGATCCCCACCTCGCGGCAGCGCTCGAAGCGCTGGTCCACGCGACGCTGGCCGTCGACGAGAATGTCCCCTGCATCGACACTGAATGCTCGGTGCCCGACTGCGGCGAGAAAGGAATGGACGCATGAGTTCAGCATGTGGATGCGAACACGAACCTGCTACGGAGATTGACGAGCTCGATCGGCCATGGTGGAAGGACCCTGAGCTACTGCTGCCGATCTTCTCCGGCGTAGCCCTCATAACAGGACTGGCGCTGGACTGGTCCGACTTGGAGACGCCCGCGACGGTACTGTATTGGGTTGGCCTGCTGTTGGGCGCTTACACGTTCGCGCCTGGAGCGATCCGGAACCTTGTCACGAAGCGCAAGCTCGGCATTGGCTTGCTAATGACGATCAGCGCGGTCGGTGCGGTGATCCTCGGATTCGTCGGAGAGGCCGCGGCGCTAGCGTTCCTGTACTCGATCGCCGAGGCATTGGAAGACAAGGCGATGGACCGGGCCCAAGGCGGACTGCGGGCGCTGTTGAAGCTGGTACCGCAGACCGCGACGGTGCTGCGCGACGGCACAGCGGCCGAGGTCGCAGCGAAGGACCTCGAGGTTGGCGAGCTAATGCTCGTGCGCCCCGGGGAGCGGATCGCCACGGACGGCATCATTCGGTCCGGGCGCTCCAGCCTTGACACCTCAGCGATCACCGGAGAATCCATTCCGGAGGAGGTTG
>ERZ1031127.136-NODE-136-length-11522-cov-5.859335_pt1 | contig 11522 bp, 10 predicted proteins | sample MGYA00518224_ERZ1031127 | MGnify/ENA primary metagenome ERZ1031127 (study PRJEB33718, sample SAMN03159757) | human skin metagenome | collected 2014-05-20 | study: EMG produced TPA metagenomics assembly of the PRJNA266117 data set (Human skin bacterial metagenome... | reverse complement strand
ACCTTATCTGCCCCGCACCTGCGGGGATGAGCCCCCTACCCCACCGCATAGATTGTTTTTGCACTAATCTGCCCCGCACCTGCGGGGATGAGCCCCCGCGTAAAACAGCACAAAAGCGCAGGTAGGAATCTGCCCCGCACCTGCGGGGATGAGCCGAACCTCCAGCTTCCCAGAGTCCCTCAGCTTGAATCTGCCCCGCACCTGCGGGGATGAGCCGCACGCCCGGAGATCGGCAAAATGGGGGCCGGGATCTGCCCCGCACCTGCGGGGATGAGCCGGGGGAGGACACACCGCTCCTAAGCAAGGCCGAATCTGCCCCGCACCTGCGGGGATGAGCCTATGAGGGCACTCCAGATGTGGATACTGTGCGAATCTGCCCCGCACCTGCGGGGATGAGCCGTTATTGACCTTTACGAGTGGTTAATTGAAAATATCTGCCCCGCACCTGCGGGGATGAGCCGTCGCCGACACGGCGAGCCAGTGGGGAATACGGATCTGCCCCGCACCTGCGGGGATGAGCCCCTGTTAGCCCACAAGCACGCAACAGCAGCCAAATCTGCCCCGCACCTGCGGGGATGAGCCTACGCGCCCCTCCCAAAGTGGGTTATTCGGCCCAATCTGCCCCGCACCTGCGGGGATGAGCCCTCAGTTGCGAAGGCCTGGTAGTCATGCGGTTTATCTGCCCCGCACCTGCGGGGATGAGCCCAAGGGCGAGATTCCGGTCGGTCTCATCCAGCCATCTGCCCCGCACCTGCGGGGATGAGCCGATGACCATGCGGCTGGTCTGGATGTCGTAGATATCTGCCCCGCACCTGCGGGGATGAGCCCTCAAAACTCATTACGCAAAATCTCCAGCTCTAATCTGCCCCGCACCTGCGGGGATGAGCCCGGGGAAAAATTAATGTTGCCAATGACGGGGAGATCTGCCCCGCACCTGCGGGGATGAGCCATCCCCGAGCTGGAAAAGCAATAACACGGGCGGATCTGCCCCGCACCTGCGGGGATGAGCCCATTTGCGCCGAACACGAGAAGGCCACGAACCAATCTGCCCCGCACCTGCGGGGATGAGCTCGTCGAGGAGGAGCGCTCCGACTGGACGCCGTGATCTGCCCCGCACCTACGGGGATGAGCCGAGGGGTCTATCCCCCGCCTATGCAGGTGACAGATCTGCCCCGCACCTACGGGGATAAGGCATTTGCTGGTTTTCACTGTCCCATGATTCGCCTTCCACTCCGCGAAAACACAGCGGGGACGTGTCGAAGGGTAGGTCAAAGTTCGTAAACTAGGTGGACTCTATCTAGCCCTTCAAGCCTCTTTCATGAACGTTCCCCTACCTGATTTGACCAGGCTCATCGGGTAATTTTCGACAACTGTTCGAAAAAGTCCAAATCCGCGTAACTGCGATGTTTTAATATTTTGAAGTATGAGCCCACACCCTAAGAACGCTGATAAAAACACCTCAGTGGATTCTTTCGACGAGTTCTGCAACGCAGCAGAGAGACTTGCAAGCTCATTTTCGGTCGAGTCCAGAGCGCTGTGGGCCAAAACACCGGAAAACCGCGAAGATAAATCGGGCGCGTATCTTTCGCTACCTCAGCATTTGATTGACTCGGCCTGTGTTGCTCTTGCGCTTACGCAGAGTTGGCTGAGCAATCAAACTTTAAGATTTTTGGAAGACGAGTCCGGTCTAGACAGCACGGCGATCCAATCCCTCATTACATTCGTCGCTGGAAGCCACGATATCGGCAAAGCAACATGCACATTCCAAACACAGCTAGAACCTCGTGGGGACATGAGCACGTACGCCGATCGTGTTCGTGCGGCGGGACTCGACCTCACAATGAGCCGTAGCGAATCCCGATTAATTAAGTTTCCTCACTCGGGTGCTTCACAAGCGATTCTCTTGGAATGGCTCGAAAATCATTCCACGCGCCCCATCGCGATGAGTATTGCCTCGATCTCAGCAGCCCACCATGGAACGCCTGCGATTGACCCTGGACTGAATAAGCCACTGCGGGCTATCAAAAGATACCCGGACAACTGGAAGTCCGTACACGAGGAGCTTCTCAACGGAATATCCCACCTGACCGGATTTGATCGGGTCCTCCCAACCATTGCGAAACCCCTGCCAACGACGGCAATTCAAATTCTCACGGGAATTGTCATTATGGCCGACTGGATTGCATCAAACCAGGCTGCGTTCCCCCTTGATTTGCATGGTAGTCAGACTGAGCGTGTCAGGAAGGGCCTAGATTTTATTGAGCTCTCTCAACCTTGGCATCCCGGCTCTTTCCCAACAGACGACGCGAATGAGTATTTCCATAGTGCTTTCTGCTGGCCGTCAGAATTCTCAGTTCGTCCTGTTCAACGAGCTGCATTCTCAATTGCTAATTCTTTAAGTAGCGCTTCTTTGATGATAATTGAAGCTCCGACGGGTGGGGGCAAGACGGAAGCCGGCCTAGCTGCTGCGCATGCATTTGCGGCAAACGCTGGAAGTCAGGGGATCGCTTTCGCAGCACCAACGATGTCAACTTCGAATGGTCTTTTTTCACGTGTATGTGATTGGGCAGCTCAAGTGACCCCGGATTCGCAGGTCAGCACTATGTTTCTTGGACACTCCAAGAGCTCGCTTAACCTCGATTTCACGAGACTGAAGTTTCACAGTATTGGTTCCTCCTCCGGAAGTGGCGCGGTGACTGCTACCCGTTGGCTTGCAGGTCGAAAGCGAGGAATTCTCTCAAACTTTGTCGTCTGTACAGTGGACCAGGTGCTGATGATGGCTCTCCAATCGCGTCATCTCATGCTCCGGCATCTTGGTTTTTCGGGGAAAGCGGTGATTATCGACGAGGCTCACTCCTACGATGTCTACATGAGCGAGTATTTAGGCGAAGCTCTTCAGTGGCTTGCTCGATATGGCTGTTCCGTGATCGTAATGAGTGCTACGCTCCCGATCGCACAGCGACAATCTCTCGTCGCTTCGTTCGCACATGGTCTTAACGTTGCGCCTCCGACGGTGGAGTCGCAGGCATACCCACTCATCTCTGTCATTAATAGGTCCGGTTTTGAGGAGCATCCGGTGGAGGTTCGCTCCCACAGCGCCCATTTTCTCGTCGAAAAGCTTTCCGACGATGATCCCTCCCTTGTCTCCCTTCTCACCGGTGAGCTTTCCGACGGTGGAATTGCTCTGGTCGTGTGCAACACAGTAAAGCGAGCACAGCATACTTTCCAGGCTCTTCAATCTGAATTCCCCGGCCAGGTAGAGCTTCATCACGCGGCTTTCATGGCTTCGCACCGCTCCAGTAAGGAGGCAGAACTGCGCCACAAGCTTGGCCCAGATGCTCATAGGGGCGGCGACCGTCCGGATCGCCTCATCGTCGTATCCACCCAAGTTGCGGAGCAGAGCCTCGACATCGATGCTGATCTCCTCGTCACCGATATCGCTCCGATGGACCTCATTATTCAGCGCATCGGCCGAATCCATAGGCACAGCAGGCCGGAATCCGATCGCCCGGAGAACTTGCGCACTCCGCAGGTTTTTATCAGAGGGATTACTGAATGGGATCCAGTCCCGGTTTTTGAGTCTGGCACCGCCGCAGTTTATTCGCCCGCTGTGTTGTATCGAACCTTCGCGGTCGCAGAACACACACTTTTCACTCACGGCTTTACTTCACCCGAGGATGTATCACCGCTCGTTCAGCGTACCTATTCACCTTCGTTGCCTATCCCAGCAGGTTGGGAAGAAGAATGGAATGAAGCTCAGAAAGTTCACGCTGAGATGGTCGATTGGGCTATTGCCAGGGCACGATCCTACAGGATTCCGGATCCAAAGGAAGTGGCAAACGATGTCACCCTCGACGACATTTATAAACGTTCTGGACCTCAGGCTTCTGCGAAAGAAGAGGACGCTGCAGGCCAGGCTCAGGTGCGTGATTCGACCCCAACAGTGGAGGTCATTCCGATAATTCAGACAGAGTTCGGATATGTACCATTGGCTAATCCAGGTGGTCCTGAGTTTTCAGAAGACACCGAGCTGGATTATTCGGCCTCTTTTACCCTTGCGGCCAGCTCGGTTCGCCTCCCCTCTCGCCTAACTCGTTATCCAAAGGCGTTGGATGCAGTGCTCGACCAACTAGAAACCAGTACACCTGTCGGCTGGATCCGCTCATTCCTGCTGAAAGGCGAGGTTGCGTTGCGCCTAGATGAAAACCGGCAGGTCGAGCTCAACGGCCATTTACTGCAGTACTCCGAAGACCTCGGGTTGATGGAGGTAGATCGACATGAGTGATTCGGTTGTATCGCCCCGCCTCCGGCGTCAACAGAAGTCTTCACGCTTCATGTTCTTATTGAAAGCGTGCCGTGATACGATGCCGCTCAAAGCTCCCAATGGACGTATGACTAATAACTTCTCAAGCATAGATAATGGTGACACCCACTTTCCCTTAAATAAGGTATTCCCGCTAATGCAGGACGGCTTTCTTTTCCAAAGAAAACAAGGGCTCATCACCGCTGGTAAAGAACACAACGCGGCGCAGCAAGTGCCACCAAGAAACATTTTAACTCGACTAGACGTGTGCACCTTTTTTAACTTGTTATCTTTAAACGGAAAGCGTGCTATCATGTTTGATATGACAGCTGCTCCAGATTGACAAGCCTTCTCCACTGACGATTTCGTCAAAGCTTGGACCACTGGCCCCGCTCGCCATTGACAGATGCCCAGTTCATCACAAGCCCGGCTTCCGTCTCCATACCATTTCTAAATACGTTCTGACTACGAGAAAGGATCACAATGAGTAGCTCTCCCCCGAGATTTTCGCTTCTCAGCGAACCGTGGATTCTGTGTGAAGCTTTCGATGGCTCCACAACAAAATTGAGTATCCGCCAAGTCTTCGATGGAGAACATCCGGTAAGAAGAGTCAGAGGTGATTCCCCCACCCAGGACTATGCGGTACTCCGCGTCTTGCTTGCCATCTCCTGGCGCGGTCACAGTGGTGAGTTGTCGGTCAGAGGAGGCGACGATAGTCCGTTTTTCTCATGGTTCGAGAATCGCCTGTCTGCTGTCCGCAGCGGGAAAGCGGATGAAGCGGTACTCACTTACCTTAAAGAGTTCGAGAACCGGTTCTATTTAGTCAGCGACGATGTTCCTTTCATGCAAACCCCTTCGCTCCAAACTAAGGCAAATGTTTACCTTTCTATTTCCCGACTCATTCCGGAGGCCGAAAACGCTTACTTCTCAATGAGAGAAGATAAGGATTCTCAACAGATTCCTCTAGATGAGGCAGCAAGATGGCTTATGACAGCACAGGCATACGACTATTCAGGAATTAAACCCGGCGCGCTCGGCGATTCCCGCGTCAAAGGTGGCAAAGGCTATCCGATCGGAACGGGATGGACCGGAATGACGGGCGGAACTATCATCACGGGCTCTACTCTTGCCGAGACCTTGGTGTACAACACCACCAAGGCGTGTATTAATTCTCTAGGGGATTTGCCGTGCTGGGAACGCCCCGTAGACACTGCTAGTGTCAGAGAGTTTCCTGCCCCCAAGGGAGCCGCAGACCTCGCCACCTGGCAGTCCCGAAGGATCCGAGTCCGCTACGAGGGCAACCTCGCTACAGGCGCCATCGTCACCAACGGGGACAAAATCCCGGATGCCGGCGCAAACGTTTACGGGGATCCAATGACACCCTATAGGTACAGCAAGAACAAATCGAAAAAGGGTCGACCCGATATTTACTACCCACAGAGGTTCGATCCCACGCAAACGATGTGGAAATCGCTCACACCGCTTGTTGCACTCGACGGCGACGCCCAGTTCACAGACAAGGAAAGAGCTCCCAAGCGGCCCGAAAACCTGTCCTCTCTCACTTCCGTTTTTTCTGAACTGGGTATCGAGGAAACTATCCCCCTTGAACTGATCTCAGCAACCTACGGCCCACAAGATTCAACCCCCTCAACAACGGTCCATGCAACGCTCAACATCCCATCAGCGATTCTAAAACCTGAAAATGTTGAGCTACGCGACGAAGTGGTTGCTCAAGCCACGGCGACCTCCAAAGCTGCGGTGGCGTTGGGGAGCTTCGCAGGGCAATTGCTGCAGGCTGCAGGCGGTGACTACGAATTTCAGCCGGGACCGAAGGATGGCGTACTAGCGGAACTAGAGCACCGATTTAATCTTTGGCTCTCCGAGGTGGACGAGGATGACATCAATGAACAAATCCAGCAATGGCAGGACATCGTCTACACCGCGGTCATGGATAGGGCTGCTGTCCTCGTCAAAGGAGCAGGACCGAAGGCATTAGTCGGCAGGCTTATCCCTCCCCGTCAGGAAGGTGGCTCACCCTGGCAACTGACCGCTGGCACCGCGTATTCGCAATTGAAAAAGAAGGTTCTGGAAACCCTCACCGAGTGCTCTGCCAGCAAGCAACAACGAGAAAAGGTATCAAAACCATGACACACGAAGAACAGACAACGCGAGGTCCGTCCCTTTCCACCTGCGTTGGTAAGACCGCAACAAAACTGCAGGATGACTATTTGGGCTCGCATGGTGACCGTGCTCAGGCCCATGCCCGCGGAGTCCTCGCTACCCTTCGTCGCAGCGCCGGCAACACAGCGATGTCTAACCCGCTCGCTATGGAGTCGGTGCTATTTGAGATGACACCGGCGCTCAGCGAGCACCTTGTTGGAAAAGGAGACCGCCCCTCGCCAAGCGAAGAGGCAGCGTTCAACGCGGTCACATTCTTTGCCCTTCATATGCAAGGTGCTCAACAACCGGCACATATCCAAGGACAAAGCTTCGCCCGTGCATGTGGACTCCTCAACATGCGCCGGGACAGCAATTCGCTAAAACCGCGTTTCGATGCCATCTTGCTGGCGCACGATGCACGAGCTCGGCTCATCCATATTCGCTCCCTCATCCAGTTGTTGAGAACTGAAGCAATCGGCTTTGATTACGGCCGGTTCGCCACTGATCTACGTAGCTTGAACGATCCGCGATACCGCAATGGCGTGCTCATTCGCTGGTCGCGCGATTTCGCACAAGCCCATTTCAACTCAACCAATTCATCCAAGAATTAACCGAAAGGATTTCAAAAATGTCACTGACAATCGACATCTCCGCCCTTCAGACCCTCCCCCCGAGCCTCATCAACCGAGACGACACCGGAGCCCCGAAGTCTGCAATCTTCGGTGGCGTGCCACGGCAACGAGTCTCCTCTCAGGCATGGAAGCGCGCAATCCGCAAGTACGTCGCAGAGAATCTCGACCCCGAGTCCATCGGTGTTCGCACACGCCTTGTTGTCGACGTCATCCTCAAGGAAATTGCCAACATCAAAGGCGAGGAAACAGACACTGACGATGTGAAGGCCGTAGAGGCTCTGTTCAAATCAGCAAAAATCGTGCTCAAGGATGCTCCTGCCAAGAAGGACGATGAGGCAAGCGAGGAAGCCCCCACGAAGAACAAGACTTCCACTTACCTGCTGTTCCTCAGCCCCCGCCAGATTCACAATGCAGCCCAGGCGATTGTAGATTCCCGCGAATCCGGAGAGAAAATACCCGCCAAGAAGGCGAAGGAACTCCTCAACCAGGAGCACTCTGCCGACATAGCAATGTTCGGCCGCATGGTTGCCGACGACTCCACCTATAACGTTGACGCATCCGTCCAGGTTGCACACGCCATCGGCGTTCACGAGAGCTCCCCTGAGTTCGACTACTTCACGGCCGTTGATGATTACGTTGAGAGCTCCGATGAGACCGGCGCGGGAATGATTGGCACCGTGCAGATGATGAGCTCCACCCTGTACCGCTACGCCACCATCGACATGGATTCCCTCGCCGAAAACCTCGGCAGCAAAGATGTGGCAAAGACGTGCGCGCTGCACTTCATCGATGCCTTCATCAAATCCATGCCCACCGGCAAGATCAACACCTTTGCCAACCAGACACTGCCAGAGCTTGTCTACATCGCGCTCCGCGATACACGCCCTGTGAGCCTCGTCAACACCTTCGAGGAACCGGTAGCAACAACCGCAACCACGGGACGTCGAGAAGCAGCAGCCGAGGCCATGGCGAAAGAAGAGAAGGAACTCGAGGAACAGTACGGATTCACACCCCGTGCGGCGTTCGTCCTGGGCCTCGGTGAGCTCCGAGACGCATTTGCCGACATCGCAAAAGAGACCACTCTGCCCGAGCTGGATGCCGTCCTCGAAGCAGCCTTGAACGAGGCGAACTAATCCATGACGCATTCGCTACTCCTACTGCTGAAAGGTCCCATGCAATCATGGGGTGACAGCAGCCGATATAAATCGCGAGAGACAGCGGCGGTGCCAACCAAATCGGGAATTCTCGGACTCATCGCAGCTGCTCAAGGCAGACGACGGAGCGATCCTCTTGAGGACCTCGCCCAGCTACGACTCGCCGTGCGGGTGGACCAACCAGGGACTCTTCTCCGCGACTATCAGACGGCACAGCACTGGCAGGTCAAAGAGGGCCCTGCTGAGCTCGTTACCCGCTATTATCTTGCCGATGCCGCCTTCGTCGCCGCAGTAGAATCCGACGACAGAGCGCTACTCGAATCGATGGAAGAAGCACTGAGACACCCCAGGTTCCCGCTTTTCCTCGGCCGACGCTCATGCCCCGCACCAGCACGTCTGGTACTAGGTATCCGTGATACTGACGCTGTTCAGGCGCTTATCGACGAGCCGTGGCACGCCTCGCAGCACCACCGCAAAGCCCGCTCATTGCGGGTTTCGCTACCGATCCACCGTGACGCTCTCCCCGAGGAAACAAACGGAATCGCAGCGCGAGATGTTCCGATCAGCTTCTCACAAGAGCACCGCCAGTACGGATGGCGACGCGTGGTGATTGACAAGCGGACCGCAGACTTCGACAACGATGCTGCGCAGGAATCCGACAGGTTTTTTGAAACGGTGATCGAAGCATGACCACATTTACGAGAATCTACGTCAACCCGCAAAAACGCCAAGGGCGAAAAGTACTGATGAACCCGGAGGCTATGCACGCCGAGGTACGATGGCTGTTCCCTCCCGATATTTCGACGGCAGACGCACGTGTTCTGTGGCGCCTCGACCAGCACGATCACGAGTACACGCTGTACATAGTTGGACCGGAGCGTCCGGAGATAGCTGAGCTCGCAGAGCGCATCGGATGGGCCACGCGCCCCGCACAAACCGCCGACTACGACAAGTTCCTACGAGCACTAACCAAGGGCCAAAAATGGAACTTCGCGTTAACAGCCAACCCGACCATCAGTGTCAAGGGCAACGGCAAACGCGGGAAATCAATCCCGCTGGTCAAACTTGATCAACAGATCAAGTGGCTCCAGGATCGCTCCGCAAAAAACGGGTTTTCCTTGCTCTCCGTCGAGGGCAGTGAGGCTCCCGACCTGCGAATCACTCGCCAGGAGGTTCTGCGGTTTTCTAAGGACCCCCGTTCCAGAAAAGCCACCGTGGCGTTAACCACGGCGCGCTTTGAGGGTTCCCTGGAAGTAACAAATGCGGATGCCCTCCGCACACTTCTCACCCAGGGCATAGGCAAAGGCCGAGCCTACGGCTTGGGCCTTATGACCCTGGCAAGGAGGTAACGAGTGCCCACCCCACGCCAGCTCCCGTTGGACAGGCAAGCTCTCACCCGCATGGAGGAGCGCATCAGCTTCCTCTACGTGGAGCGCGCAATTGTCAATCGGGACGCAAACGCAATCACCATTTCGGATGAGCGTGGGGTGATCCATATCCCCGCCACGGCTCTGGCCGTACTTCTCCTCGGCCCGGGTACAAAAATCACGTACGCCGCCATGGCAATTCTTGGCGACTCCGGGGTCTCCACGTGCTGGGTCGGCGAAAAGGGTGTTCGCTATTACGCAAGCGGGCGTCCGCCCGCCAAGACATCCCGGTTTGCTGAGATCCAGGCGACGATAGTTTCAAACCAGCGTGCACGCCTCGCCTGCGCGCGGCGTATGTACGCGCAACGGTTCCCCGATGACAACGTCGATACTGCCACGATGCAGCAACTTCGCGGGCGCGAAGGCGCCCGCATGAAGAAGATCTATCTCAGGGAATCGGCACGTACTGGGGTGCCGTGGGAACGACGAACCTACGATCCCGAGAATTTTGAACTCGGCGACCCCATCAACAAAACCCTCACCGCTGCCAACGCGGCGCTGTACGGAATCACCCACGCAGTTATTTGTGGGCTCGGGTTTGTTCCTGCTCTTGGTGTAGTCCACATGGGGACCGACCGCGCCTTCGTCTACGACATTGCAGACTTGTACAAGGCAGACATCACCATCCCGTGCGCCTTTGATGCCGTCGCCGCTGACCCGATGAATGCTCCACAGAATATTCGCGGGAAAATCAGGGACAAGATAGTGGAAACGAAGCTTCTTCCACGGATGGTCAACGATCTGTACAGCCTCATGAATCTCTCCGATGACGAGGATCCGATCAACGCCGAACTATTCCTGTGGAATGAGATTTCCGCAATTCGTGCTGGCCAAAACTGGGCCGACGATGAGGCAACAAAATGATGGTCCTCGTTGTTTCTGCCTGCCCCGCAGGATTACGTGGTGACCTCACGAAGTGGCTCTTCCAGATTTCACCTACCGTATTTGTCGGGCGCCCCAGTGCACGGGTCCGGGAGGCGATCTGGGGCCGCACCGTTGAGCTTTGCAAGGACGGAACCGCGATCCTCGTGTGGAGTTCCGATAACGAGCAAGGCCTGGAATTTCGCACCCACCAAACCGAATGGCAACCCGCCGATTTCGACGGGCTCACCCTCATCCGTCGTCCGACGCACCGCACCCCGCCCCAGAGACGCACAGGCTGGAGCAAAGCGCGCATCATAAACCGAGCCCGCAGGAGGTGATAGCCAAGTCAACTCGCAGTCTCCCCCAACCCACATTTTCCCCCCTGGCCATCAAGGCTTTGCCCTGCACCTGCGGGGATGAGCCCGAAATCCCTCCACGTGATCGGAGGAAAGCCGGGAATGCCCTGCATGTGCGGGGATTCTGTACCGGAGTGTCGTGTAACCACACTTTGGCCAGTCGCAAGCAATTCCCTCACTAAAATCAATAGCTTATTCGTCCTGAGGAGTCCTCATGCCCAAAACGCTCATCAACCTCAGCAGCCCCTTCGATGAAGATGGCAATTTCGATGCCGGAAAGCTGTTCGAGCAAATCAGGGCTTCTATTGAGGCGAGTGAGAAAGCTGAGGAGCCCAAGCCTGAGGGGCCCAACCAGCCCGAGGACGAGTAGATCCCACCGCCCTCGACTACCCTGGGACCCATGACTACTGCCCCGAAAACGCTGACTTCCACCGAATCTGGCCGCACCGCCCTCACCATCGCCGATGGCCGGGCGCACCTGCTCTCCGCTGACTCGCGCCTCGGTAAGCTCCTGTACCTCTCGCCGGAGGCGGATTTCGCCGAGGGCGGCTCGATCCGGGGCGGCGTGCCGATCATCGCGAAGCCCTTCGGCGTGGTCTGGATGCCGAGACGGAAATCCCACTCAT
>ERZ1031127.134-NODE-134-length-11641-cov-5.374417_pt1 | contig 11641 bp, 11 predicted proteins | sample MGYA00518224_ERZ1031127 | MGnify/ENA primary metagenome ERZ1031127 (study PRJEB33718, sample SAMN03159757) | human skin metagenome | collected 2014-05-20 | study: EMG produced TPA metagenomics assembly of the PRJNA266117 data set (Human skin bacterial metagenome... | reverse complement strand
CCCCGGTAGGGGTAGACGGCGAGGAAGGACCGTTCGTCGGTAAGCACAACTGCATCAGCCGGGGAGTCGATGCGCGTGCGCAGCTGGTCGTTGAGTGCCTCGTAGAACGTGGCGGAGCCGGGGGCGAACCGGTCGGCGCGCTCGCCGTAGCCGTCGGTGTCCGAGTGGGCCCGGTCAATGGCGGTTTGGTTGCGGGCGGGGATCCCCTGGGCGTAGTAGATGCCGGCGAGGGCGATCACAACAGCAACAGCCGCAGTGACGCGGGGCCTGGTGGGCAGGTAGGTGAGGTGGAGTTGGGCGAGCCCCAAGACACCGGCCGTCGACAAGCAAATTGCGATGACGGCGTCGAGACGGAAGCCGAGGAGGGTGGTGCCGGCGAGCGAGGCGACCATGGAGGCGACGATCCAGCAGTACGTGACGATGACGGTGATGGTGAGGCTCATGACGTCGGTGTCAAGGACGTTGAGCACCATGTACACGAGGCCGATCATGCACAACAGCCCGATGAGGGAGAAGCTGAACATGGGAAGCGGCACCTGCGCCCCGGAGTACGGCAGGTAGTGCAGGCTTGTCGCGCCGGAGCGCGGCTGGCCGGTGAGCACCGCCTTGAGGTAGGGGAACCACACCGTCAGCGCGATGAGGCTCGAGCACACCCCAATGATGATCATGCGTATCAACGGGGAGAAGGAGCGGGTCACCAACGCACTAACGAGCGCCGCGGCGACGATGAGGGTGCCGGCGAGGACGGAGGTGTACAGCGTGTACATGGACGCGGACAGGCCGAGGTAGATGGTGACCCCGGCAAGTGCCCACGGGGCGCCGAGGAGGGCCCGCCCGGCGAGCACCATGGCGGCGGAGCTGCCGGCGGCGACGATGGCCGCGTAGGGCTCGGCCGCGGAGACGACGAGCACGATGCACGTGGTGACGAGCGCGATCCCGGTGGCTACAGGCACCGATCCGACGATCCGCTGCCACACGGGGGTAAGCAGGCTGACGGCGGCGGCGATGGAGGCGAGCGCCCACGGCTGGAAGGCCTCCCAGCCGGGCAGGCCTAGGAGGTTGGCCATGCGCCCGCCGAGCCAGAACCACCCGGAGGGGTAGAAGCTCGGCATGTCGATGTAGTTCATGTCCGACAGGTGCCACGAGTTGGTGAGCCGGGTTAAAAATTGCGTGCGGAATTCCTGGTCGCCGGTCATGCCGTCGAGCCAGAGCCTGCTGGTGGACAGGGGGATGGCGGTGGTGGTACACACGATCCCGGCTGGTGCCAGATAGCACGCAAGGTACACAAGTGGCTTAAGTTGTTTCGGCCCGTGGAACCACAGCCAGCACCCCACGGCGACGACGACGCAGATCACGACGGTGCCCGCGGTGGCGACGGCGGTGGTGAGGTTGGAGCTGGCGAACGCGGGCAGGTTGGTGCCGCGGAGGATGAACCACACGAGAAGCGTCGCCGCACCGCCCCCCAGGGCTGATGCGGCCATGGCCGCAAGCGTAGCGCCGATGGAGAGGCGGTCCGGAGCGTACTCGCTGCCCATTATTAGAAGGGGAGCTTTCTAAAGATGGGCTTGGGAATGTGGTTGAGGATAAGGGAGACGTACTCGAACGCCGGGTGAACCCACACGGTGTCGTCGCGCTTGACCACAGCCTCGTGCACCGCCTTGGCCACATCCTCGCGGTTGACCGTGAGTGGGGCCTCCTTCACGCCCGCAGACATGCGGGTGCGTACCTGGCCGGGGCGGACGAGCAGAACGTTGACGCCGTACTCGCGCAGGGCCTCGCCGAGCTGGCCGTAGAAGCCGTCGAGGCCCGCCTTGGCGGAGCCGTAGACGAAGTTGGAGCGGCGCACCTTCATGCCCGCCACGGAGCTCATGGCCACGATGGTGCCGTGGCCCTGGGCCTTGAACTTCTGGCCGAGCAGCACGCCGACGGAGACGGCGGCGGTGTAGTTGGTCTGGACGGCCTCCACGGCCTTGGCCTGGTCCTGCCACTGCTCCTCGTTGTCGCCGAGGATGCCGAAGGCAACGATGGCGATGTCAAAATCGTGGCCGTCGAAGGCCTCGTCGATAACGCCCGGGTGGCTGGCAAAGTCCAGGGCGTCGAAGTCGATGACGCGGACGCTGCGCGCGCCGGCGGACTCGATCTCGGCCTTGGCCTGCTCGGCGTGGCTGGAGCCGGGGCGGATGGCGAGGGTGACGTGGGCGGGCAGGAATTCCTTTACAATGGCCAGCCCGATCTCGCTGGTGCCTCCCAAAAGGAGGATGTTTTGTGCTTCTCCTACTGCATTGAGCATGGTGTATTCCTTACTTCAGTTCGAGGCGGCGGGACATGTCGGAGGCGAAAACGCCGTGCGGGTCGAGCTCGTTGCGCAGCTTGAGCCAGCCCTCGAGGCCCGGGTACATCTTGTGGAAGTTTTCGGCGCTCGTGCGGGATTCCTTGGCCAGGTAGAGGCGGCCGCCGAACTCCATGACGCGCCGGTCCAGCTCGTCGAGGAAGGCGCCGAGGCCCTTGCGGATGGGGAAGTCCACGCACACGTTCCAGCCCTTCATGGGGTAGGACAGCGGCGCCTTGTTGCCCTCGCCGAACAGCTTGAACACGTTGAGGGCCGAGTAGTGGCCGGAGGCCTGGATGTCCTTGATGATCTCCTTGAACGGCTCGACGGCCTCGGTGGGCACGACGAACTGGTACTGGAGGAACCCGGCCTTGCCGTAGCCGCGGTTCCACTCGCCGATGAGGTCGAGCGGCTGGTAGAACTGCGTGAGATTCTTGATGTCGTTCTTCGAGTCCTTGCCCATCATGTAGTACAGCTCACCGATGGTGTTGAGGGTGAGCTTGTTCATCGTCCACGAGGGGAAGATGTCCGGCACCGTCATGAGCTGCGGCGCGTTGAACTTGAGCGGATCCTTGGCCAGCTTGGGGGCGAACTCCTCCAGCTGCGCGAGCGTGGCGAGGCTGCCGCGGGAGATGGTGGCGCGGCCGAGCTTCGGCTCGGGGTTGATGCAGTCGAACCACGCGGAAGAATAGGTGTAGTTCGCCTCGGCGCCGTTGGAGTGCTCGGCGATGGTCTCGTCGAGGTTGTTGGTGCGCACCGTGTCGGAGAGGAAGTAGGCCGTCTCCGTGCGGGTCATCTGGATGCGGGCGCGCAGCACGATGCCGGTGAGGCCCATGCCGCCGACGGTGGCCCAGAACACGTCGGAATCGGGCTCGAGGTGACGGATCTCTCCGTCGGCTGTGAGCAATTCCATGCTCACAACGTGGTTGCCAAACGAGCCTGCGGAGTGGTGGTTCTTGCCGTGAATGTCCGGGCCGATGGCGCCACCGATGGTCACCTGGCGGGTGCCGGGCAGCACGGGAACCCACAGCCCGTAGGGCAGTGCGGCTTTCATGAGCTGGTCCAGCGTGACGCCGCCGTCGACGTCGACGATGCCGGTGGCGGTGTCGATGGAGTGGATGGTGTTGAGCCCCGTCATATCCACAACGATGCCGCCGGCGTTTTGCGCCGGGTCGCCGTAGGAGCGGCCCATGCCGCGGGCGATGATGCCACGGTGGTCGCCGGCTGCCGAGTGGTCAGCGGCATCCTTCACGGCGGCGACGATCTCGTCCACCCCGTGGGCGAAAAGAACGTTTGCCGTGGTAGGGGCGGTGCGTCCCCAGCCGGTCAGTGTACGTGCTTCTGTGGTGTAGGCTCCCTTTCCGCCCGAAGCTGCGGAAGAGGATGCGCCCGTCTCAGTAGTCATATCCTGTCTTAGATTACTCGCTTCACAAATCCATCAGGTCCCGAATTTGCTGAGGCAGCATGTCCTGGCTCGTGATCGTGGGACCTTGGTATTCCTTCAGAATCTTTTCTATCATGGCCCGCTCCTCCGCTGGGTGGAACGGAAGTTCCTGGGCGAAGAGGAGCGTCATGTGATCATCAAGGGGCACGTTGGTGCGCGTCGCTGCGATGTGCTCGCCGGACGCCGCGCCGCCGCGTGACTGCTTGAATCTTCTCAACCACTTCATAGTGCCCCTAAGCCTATACTGAACCCATGGAAACAGACGAAAAGGTTGTTCTGTGTGCCACCGTTTTTGCGGTGTACGCGCTGCCGGATTACGTGGAATCGTTGCCGGCCCGCCTCGCCATCGATGCCGCCCTGGGGGCAGCGGCGGGGGTCTACATCGCCCACGACGAGCCGCGGCCGGTGCCCGAGGAGGAGCCGGTGAAAGACCTGCCGTCCTACGCGTTCCCGGCGATCATCGCTGGCCTTGTGGTTACCGCCTGGCTGGACCACAAGAGCCGCCACTGGCTGGCCGATAAGCTGCCGCTGAAACGCCCGCATACGGTCATCGGTGCCGGTATTGCCGCTCTTTCCTGGTTTGCCGCATGATCTGCGTGGTGGACAAAAGCCCAGATCACACCGTGATCTGGCAGCTCGACGGCTCCCAGCTCACCTCCGCCTGGGTGGACCCGCCCGCCCACGTCACCTGCGGCGCATTCCTCATGGATACCCACGACTGGCGGGCGGGGGAGCTGGCCGCGAAAGCCGGCACCACGGCGAAAGATCCGGCGGATTTTAAAGCAATGTACACCGGCGACCCGGTGGGGGAGAACTGCTGGTGCCACGCCAAGGTAGTGCAGGATATCGCCGCGTTTTGGGAGGAAAAGGAGGCCCGCCGGGTGCGCACCAAGAAGGGCCGGGAAGCGCACGGCGCCGCCCCGCGGCCGCTGCCATTGCCGAACAATTAGCAAAAGTCGCTATACTGCCCTGCGTGGATTCTCTAGGCAAGCAGGGCTACCGGTTCATCGTCTCCGGATGTATTTCGGCGGTCTTCGATATCGGTCTGACCTACCTGTTCCAGTTCGGGTTCGGGTGGTCGCCGTTCTGCGCCCGCACCATCGGCTTCATCGTCGGCACGCTCGTGGCGTACATGATCAACCGCCGGTGGACGTTCGGCATGGGCGCCTCCACCAAGCGGTTTGTGCAGGTGTGGCTCCTCTACGGGATGAGTTACGTGCTCAACACCCTCATCTACGATCAGGGCTTCTCGCTTCTCGATGTCTACATGAACAGCTACGTCGCCGCCACCATCGCGTTTGTGGTGGCCCAGGGCGTGGCAACCGTAATCAACTTCTTTGTCCAGCGATGGTTCATCTTTAACAAGAACCGCAACGGCAACTAGGGCCGTTCGAACCGTTCCTTGCGCCCGAGCCGCTGGAGCCGCAGCCATTCGCGGAACCCGGCCGGGTCTTTCTTTTGTACCAGGAAAAACCAGGCAAAACGGGCGTATTCCTGGGGCAGAAGCTTGCGCATTCCCGGCTGGTTCATGAGGTAACCCCTGTTGCGGTAGGTGAAGTAGCGCTTGAAATCGCTGTCGGGGTACTGGGTGTGCATGCGCCCGCCGAGGATGGGTTTGAACTCGTCGGAGCCGTCGGGGTGGAGGTAGGCGGTGTCGAGGCAGGTGCCAAAGTTCAGGCCGCTGCGCGCAAGGCGGCGGTGGTATTCCACCTCGTCGCCGCGGATGAACAGGCGATAATCGGGCACGCCGATGGATTCCATGGCCTTGGCGGTGATGACGGCGCCGTTGAAGAGGCTGGCGATGCCAGGGAGGAATCCGCGCCCGAGTTCGCTGCGCTTGCGTCGCCATACAAGGCCCCTGCGCAGGGGGAACGCGAGTTTTTCGGGTTCTGTGAGGTTGAGCACCACGGGGGAGACTTCGTCGAGGTTGTGGTCCTTCATGCAGGTGAGGAGGGTCTGCAGCACGTCAGGTCCCTCGGGGCGCCCGTCGTCGTCGGCGCACCACACGGCGTCGGCGCCGAGCGCGAGAGCGGTCATGAACCCGTAGGCGAACCCCCCGCCCCCGCCGAGGGTGGTTTTGCTGGGCAGGTACACGGCCCGCTCGCCCGCTATTTCATGGACTAGCTTGTCGACGTCCTCCTGGTCGCCGTTGTCCACAACGATCACCCACCGCACGGGGTAACTCTGGTTGCACACCACGGTGAGCGAGTTGCGGAGAAGTTCGACGCGGTTGTGCGTGACGATGACGGCAGCGATATCCATGGAGTTCATCTTATTCAGTGCGGCCTGCACCCACGGGTTGGCCGAGAGTCGAAGTGTCGCGCCGGCGGGCGTCTTCTCCTCCACCACCTGGCGGATGGCGGGCCACAGCGTGGGATCGTTCCGGGCCGGGAAACCGGCCTGACAGTAATCGGTCACGCCGAGGTCCCACATGCGGCGCGCAAACTGGGCAAACAGTGCGTCGCCCTCGGTGCGCGAGCGGGAAGCGTCGAAAAGAACAAGGACGCTGTCGCCGGGCCGGGCGGGGACCTCCTCGTCGAGGAAGGCCAGGACGTGGAGGGTGGGCACCTAGTCCTCCATGCGGTCGAGGAGGCGACGAACGTGGTCGGCGGCCTCCTTGCCCTCGTAGGACTCGATGATGGACGGAACGGACCCGGCCTGGCGGATCTCGCCGTGATCCACCCACAGGGCGGTGGTGCACAGCTGGGCCAAAAAATCGTTGGAGTGGGAGGCAAACACCAGGATGCCGGAGCGCTTGACCAGCTCGGACAGTCGGGCGCGGGCCTTGGCCATGAAGGCCGCGTCGACGGCACCGATGCCTTCGTCGAGAAGCAAAATCTCCGGCTCGATGGAGGTGACCACCCCGAGTGCCAGGCGGATGCGCATGCCGGAGGAGTACGTGCGCAGCGGCATGTTGAGGTAGTCCCCAAGTTCGGTGAACTCGGCGATCTCGTCCATCTTCTTCTTCATCTGCTTGCGGGTCTGCCCCAGGAACAGCCCGCGGATGATGATGTTTTCGTACCCGGAGATCTCCGGGTCCATCCCCACGCCGAGGTCGAAGACGGGGGCGACGCGGCCGTTGATGTCCGCCGAGCCGCGCGTGGGTTCGTAGATGCCGGACAGCAGGCGCAGGAGCGTCGATTTGCCGGCACCGTTGTGGCCCACAAGCCCCACGCGGTCGCCTTCTCGCAGGTGCAAGTTGACGTCTTTGAGCGCCTCGACGACGATGACATCGTCAGCGGTCTTGCCAATGACGCCCCCGGCTGCGCCGAGGAACGCCTTCTTCATCGAGCGTGACTTCGCGTCAAAGATGGGGAAGTCAACGCACGCGTTGTAGGTGTCGATGGAAACCAATGCAAGTCCTTTTCGTTGTGCGGTTCCGCTTTACAAGTCTGTCTTACCGGGCCGGGGAAAACGTTTCCTTATCCTGCGGGGAAAACTTCGTCTTCCTGCGGGGAAAACTTCGTCTTCCTGCGGGGAAAACTCTTGTTTTCCCCGTGTAAAAATCTTCCTTATTTGCGGGGTGTAAATAAGCGGAGCGTTTTACACCCAGTAGCTGACGCGGAAGCGCCACTTCTTCATTGCTAGGAGGGCCAAGCCTACGCCGACGACGGTGCAGGCGAGGACCACGTACCAGTTGTAGGCGTGGATCGGGGCGCCAATGAGCGGCGCGCGGACCACCTCCATGTAGTGGTACAGCGGGTTGAGCAGCGCGAGCTTCGCGCGGCCGGCGACCTCCGGGCCCTGGTTGGTCAGCGTATCGGTCATCCACACGATGGGGGTGACGTAAAAACACAGCTGCGTGAGGGCCTCCAACAGGGGCGATACGTCGCGGTAGCGCGTGGCGATGATGCCAAAGAACATGGCTACCCACGCGCCGTTGACTACGAGCAGTGCCATCGCCGGGATCACCAGCAAAATGTCCCACCCCAGCGGACGCGGGAAGATGAGCATGAGGATGAGCCAGATGACAAGGTTGTGCCCCAGGAACAACAGCTGTTTCCACACCAGTCGGTACACGTGTACCGATAGTGCGCTGGGCAGCTGTTTGATGAGCCCCTCGTTGTCGATGAAGATGTCCGAGCCTTCCTTGATGCAGCCGGAGATGAAGTTCCACATGATGAGCCCCACGGTGACGTGGGGGAGGAAGGTCTCCAGCGGAATCTTGAACAGCAGGGAGTACAAAAGGCCGAGGGCGAGGGCCATGACGCCGGTGGCGATGGTGATCCACAGTGGGCCGAGGACGCTGCGGCGGTAGCGCTGCTTGATGTCCTGCCAGCCCAGCTGGAGCCACAGTTCGTACTGCTTCAGCCCGCGTACAAGGTCCGCCCACGCGGCCTTGAAGGTCCGCGACTGGCTCGGTGGGGTGTCCCTCACCTCGGTGGCGGTAATGCGCGCCAGATCCTTATCAGTATTGTCAGTGTGCACGAGGTATAGCTTAAACCGTGTGCAGTAGGATAAGGGAGAGCAGGTTCGACGAAAGGGGTTGCGCAGCATGTACGATGCCGCACGAGTGCGAGGTCTCTACACCTCACTCGGTGAAGGCTGGATCTACCTCAACGCAGGTGAACGCCCCCAGATTCCGGAGAAGGTTGTCTCTGGCGTGTCCACAGCCTTTCGTACCGGCCCCCTTGTCGAGTCGCCCGAACCCGGCTCCCGGCACTCCGCAAATTCCGTGTTCGGCGCCAGCCACCTCGCCTCCGCCACCCGCGCGGTGGCCGACCTTTTCTCCGTGCGCAGTGACCATGTGGTTCTCGGCCCATCGTCGTTCGTGCTGGCGCGCGCGCTGAGCCACGCGATGTCCGGCAGGCTGCGCCGCTCCGGCGTTGTAGGTGCCCGCGATCACGCTCTGAACACGGCGTTTGTCCGCTACAACCTGACCATCGCGGAGCCGGACCTCGGCACCGGCGAGATCCCCGCCTGGCAGTACCGGAACCTCATTGATGGCTCCACCCGGCTGGTCATCATCCCCGGTGCACACCCGTACGTGGGTACGGCCACTCCTGTGGAGGATATTGCCGATATCACCCATTCCACCTCCCGCGCCTGGGTGCTTCTCGACGCCACCGCCCTCGCCCCCTACCGCCTCATTGATATCGACTCCTACGGTGTGGACATCGTGCTTGTGGATCTCGCGGCCCTCGGTGGCCCTACCCTGTCGGCCCTCGTGTTCCGCGATACCTCTATGTTCCCCCGCTTCGATCACCCCCTCGAGGTCGGCCCAATCGATAGCGGCCTCCTCGGCGGCGTGTCCCCGCTCATCGATCACTATGCAGGCCTGGAGGAGGATCTTGAGGGGCAGCGTGCCCATCGGCTCCGCGAGTCGATGGCGAGCCTCGACGTGTACCTCTCCAGCCTCCTGCGCCACGCCATCGAATCCCTGCGCGGCCTATATAACGTGCATCTCGTGGGCATCACCGGCGAGGCGGCCGGCTACGGTATGGCCGCCATCGACCGCGTCCCGCGCCTCACCTTCGTCGTCCGCGGCATCGACGCCGAGACGGTTCAGCAGCGCTTGTTCTCCAATTCGCTGGTCACCTCGCTCGCACCGCATGATCCCCTGCTAGAAAACATGGGTGTCTTCGAGGCTGGTGGTGCCTTGAGCATTGGCCTCGCCCCGTTCAACACCTACGCCGACATCGACCACCTCACCCGCGTCCTGGCCTCGCTCGGGTAGCGGAGTCCGTCGCTGCATAGACACATCGCAACGGCGTTTTCTGGTCGTGCGTGTTACACCCCGAACAGGGAAAGTGGAATGCAGGCGATGCCATCTTCTCGGCGGTAAGCCCGATCCCCGGTTGTGATGATGATCATGTCGACGACCTCTTCCGGAAGCTCGTTCCGCAGCCATAGGAGATGCTTTCCGTCCTCGGGGGAGGGCGTGTGCGTCAGTTTCACTTCCACGGGGATAATGCCCCCATCCGCGCTTTCAATAACAGCATCGATTTCATGGTCCCCATTGCGAGTGCGGAAATGGCCGACGGTGGCGAAGTTCGCCTCGGCGGCAACGCGAATGCAGAGCACCGCAAGAGCCTCAAACAGGCAGCCAAAGATATGGGCGTTCCGAGGAGCTTGAAGGGACCTTTCGGTCAATCCAAGTAGGTGCAGCGCAAGACCGGGATCGGCAAGGAAATGTGTCGCCTGTTGGGAAACACGTGGGAATGGGGCGGAGGCAAAATTCCAGGCAGGTAAAGGGTCGAGAATCCAAATCTCGCTGAGTTTGTCCCGGTATGTCGCAGATGACTTTTTTGATGGCTTGTTAGACTCGCCAGGTGTCGCAGAATCTAGGATTTCTGAATAGCTTGCCTGTGTTGCTGTTGCTGCGGCATAGGCGCGCATCCATGTGAGGAGTGCTGCCTTATTGCGCGTCGTATAACCCTGGTTGGGTAAATCGCGGTCAAGGATCCGGTCGATGTACGAAGCGATGTGCTGCTTTTGTACGAGCGGGGGAAGATTCTGCAGCCCGGGCAGTCCTGTCGTCGCAATGCTATGCGCGTAGTCGGCGGAAGTTTGATCGGTCTGCCCGGTGATGGTGGCGGAACCTGCAAGAATTTCTTTGAGGGAGATGAGATCTTCCCGCGAGTCACGCTCAAAGACGGCCATCGGGCGCATACGCAAAGACAACACGCGTCCAGCGTCACTGTGTGTCGTGGTGCCTGCAATGGGAGTAGCTGAACCTGTAAGTAGGAAGCGGCCTGGATCGCACCCGTCGTCCACCGCCCGACGCACAATGTCCCACACCTCTGGTACCCGTTGCCACTCGTCGATGAGGATTGAGCCATCAGGAAAGTGGTCGAAAGCGGGATTGGCGCGAAGGATAATGCGATCCTGCTCACGGTCTAAGTGCAGTGTCGTTGTCGCACGCTGTTCTGCCGTGCTTGTTTTTCCGACGCCTTTGGGCCCATCGATAGCAATTGCACCGACATAGGGGAGTAGCTCGTTAAGCTGCAGGTCGAGAGCGCGTGGCAGGTATGTCATGGTTCCTAGGGTAGCAAACGCACGAATCGTAGGGTACCAAACGCATCAATCCTAGGTACCCAAACGCATTAATTCTAGGGTACCAAACGCATGAATCCTAGGGTACCAAACGCATTTTTCCTGCACTGCCGGTCATCCGCGAACTGGGCGGAGGGGAAGCGACCCCGGGAACGGCTGCTGAGTAGGGCTGCTAATGTGGGTATAACCAGGCAACGGGGTGCGTCCCGCCACAAGGGGCGCTGAGAAACACCCGTCGAACCTGATCTAGGTCGTTCTAGCGAAGGGATTTGTCAGCATGAATACACATGCCTATCCAGAAATCATGTCCGCGGTTCGTGAGCAGGAGCCGCTCGTCCAGTGCCTCACCAACTCCGTGGTCATGGACATCACCGCCAACGTTCTCCTCGCCATCGGGGCGTCGCCCGCGATGTGCGACACGCCCACCGAGTCCGCAGAGTTCGCGGCGGTGGCCTCCGGTGTCCTCGTCAACGCGGGCACACCGTCCTACGAGCAGTACGCAGGCATGCGGGCGGCCGTCGCCGGCGCAACAGCGGCCGGCACCCCGTGGGTTTTGGACCCGGTGGCCTGCGGCGGTTTGACGGAGCGCACGCGGTTCCAGCGCTCCATCGCGTTGGAGAAGCCGAGCGCCATCAGGGGCAACGCCTCAGAGATCATCGCGCTTGCGCACCTCGACGAGAACGCCGCCGGCGGCCGCGGCGTGGATTCGGCGGACACCGCCGATGCGGCGATCCCCGCAGCACGTGCCCTGGCGGAGCGCACCGGTGGGGTGGTGGGGATTTCGGGTGCCACTGATATCGTCGTCTCGGAGGGCCGTATTACGCGTATCACCGGCGGGGATCCGCTCATGCAGAAGGTGATCGGTACCGGGT
>ERZ1031127.133-NODE-133-length-11735-cov-5.897260_pt1 | contig 11735 bp, 10 predicted proteins | sample MGYA00518224_ERZ1031127 | MGnify/ENA primary metagenome ERZ1031127 (study PRJEB33718, sample SAMN03159757) | human skin metagenome | collected 2014-05-20 | study: EMG produced TPA metagenomics assembly of the PRJNA266117 data set (Human skin bacterial metagenome... | reverse complement strand
CAGCGCTCACAGATGATGCCCTTGTAACGGACGCGCTTGTACTTACCGCACTGGCACTCCCAGTCGCGGGTAGGTCCGAAGATACGCTCGCAGAACAGGCCGTCTTTCTCTGGCTTCAGGGTGCGGTAGTTAATGGTCTCCGGCTTCTTCACCTCGCCCTTGGACCAACGACGGATGTCGTCGGCAGAGGCGAGGCCGATGCGGAGTTCGTCAAAGTAGTTGACGTCGAGCACAGTGTAAACCTTTCACTCGTGATGTAGTCACGAGGCTGTTCGTCTTTTGTAAGAGTAATTCTGGTTCGAATGCAGGCGGACAAGCCGCCTACCTGCTATGCGATATCGTCTGTGCGCTCGTCGCGGGACAGGTTAATGCCCAGGGACGCACTCGCCGATTCGAACTCGTCGTCATCTGCACCGCTGAGCTCAACAGGCGTTCCGTCGGCAGACAGAACCTCCACATTGAGGCACAGGGACTGCAGCTCCTTCAGCAGCACCTTGAAGGACTCCGGGATACCAGGATCGGGGATGTTGTCACCCTTCACGATCGCCTCGTACACCCGAACACGGCCGTTCACGTCGTCCGACTTGATGGTCAGGAGCTCCTGCAGCGTGTATGCAGCGCCGTACGCCTGCATGGCCCACACCTCCATCTCGCCGAAGCGCTGGCCACCGAACTGTGCCTTACCACCCAGCGGCTGCTGGGTAATCATGGAGTACGGGCCAGTGGAACGTGCGTGAATCTTCTCATCCACGAGGTGGTGCAGCTTGAGCATGTACTTCTCACCGACACACACCGGGTACTTGAACGGCTCGCCGGACCGACCGTCGAAAAGCTTGGCCTTACCGAACTTATCAACCAGCCGGTTGCCATCGCGGTCGGGCAACGTGGAGCCGAGCAGACCCTCGATCTCCTCGTTGGTGGCACCGTCGAACACCGGGGTAGCCAGAAGCGAGTTCGGCGGAACCTCACGCAGATCGTCCGGAATACGCTTGGCCCAATCCGGGTCACCCTCGATGGCCCAGCCGGACTTAGCCAGCCAGCCGAGGTGAACTTCGAGCACCTGACCGATATTCATACGACGCGGCACACCGTGCGTGTTGAGGATGATATCGATCGGGGTACCGTCCTCCATGAACGGCATGTCTTCCTGCGGCAGGATCTTGCCCACAACACCCTTGTTGCCGTGGCGGCCGGCGAGCTTATCGCCGTCCTGAATCTTTCGCTTCTGGGCAACGTGGATGCGAATCATCTCGTTAACTCCCGGAGGAAGCTCATCGCCCTCGTCACGGGAGAACCGGGACACGCCGATGACCTTGCCGGTCTCACCGTGCGGAACCTTGAGGGAGGTGTCGCGCACCTCGCGGGCCTTCTCGCCGAAGATGGCGCGCAGCAGGCGCTCCTCGGGGGTGAGCTCGGTCTCGCCCTTCGGGGTGACCTTGCCCACCAGGATGTCGCCGTCACGAACGTCCGCACCGATGCGGACGATGCCGCGCTCGTCGAGGTCCTTGAGCACGTCCTCGCTCACGTTCGGGATCTCACGGGTGATCTCCTCGGCACCGAGCTTGGTGTCGCGGGCATCGATCTCGTGCTCCTCGATGTGGATCGAGGTGAGGATGTCCTCCTCCACCACGCGCTGGTTAAGGATAATGGCATCCTCGTAGTTGTGGCCTTCCCACGGCATGAACGCCACGAGGAGGTTGACGCCGAGGGACATTTCACCGTCGTGGGTGCCGGGGCCGTCGGCCATGACCTGGCCCTGCTCAACGCGGTCACCGATGTTGACAATCGGCTTCTGGTTGTAGCACGTGTTCTGGTTCGTGCGCTCGAACTTGCGCAGCATGTACGTGTCACGCTTGCCCTCATCGCTCATGACGGTTATGAAATCGGCGCACACGTTCTCCACAACACCGGCGTGCTTGTTGATCACAAGGTCGCCAGCGTCGTAAGCGGCGGGAGCCTCCATGCCCGTGCCCACGTACGGGGACTGGGAACGGATGAGCGGCACTGCCTGACGCTGCATGTTCGCACCCATGAGGGCACGGTTAGCGTCGTCGTGCTCGAGGAACGGAATCATGGCGGTAGCAACCGACACGATCTGGCGTGGGGACACGTCGATGTACTCGATCTGCTCCGGGCCAACAACCTCGATGGCGCCGTCCTTGAGACGAACCTCGTTACGCTGCTGGGTGATAACACCGTTCTCATCGTGCTCGGTGTCAGCCTGGCCGATGACGTAACGGTCTTCCTCGTCGGCGGTGAGGAAATCGACCTGGTCGATGATCTTGCCGTTTTCTACCTTCTGGTACGGCGTCTCGATGAAACCAAACGGATTGACGCGGGCGTAGGAGGCCAGCGAACCGATGAGGCCAATGTTCGGGCCCTCAGGGGTCTCAATGGGGCACATGCGACCGTAGTGGGACGGGTGCACGTCACGAACTTCGATGCCGGCACGCTCACGGGACAGGCCGCCGGGGCCCAGAGCCGAGAGGCGACGCTTGTGCGTGAGGCCGGACAGGGAGTTGTTCTGATCCATGAACTGGGAGAGCTGGCTTGTTCCGAAGAATTCGCGGATAGCTGCACTCACAGGGCGCACGTTGATCAGGCTGGTAGGCGTGATCGACTCCGCGTCCTGCGTGGTCATGCGCTCGCGCACCACGCGCTCCATGCGCGCCAGACCAACGCGCACCTGGTTCTGAATCAATTCGCCCACGGTACGCAGGCGACGGTTGCCAAAGTGGTCAATATCGTCGGTCTCGAGCGGGATCTCCACGCCATCCGGGGAGGTCATGGTGCGCTCGCCGGCGTGCAGACGCACGAGGTACTCGATGGTGGTGGCGATGTCCTCTTCAGTGAGGGTCTTCACGCCATCGTGGTCGCCACCGAGGCCAAGCTTGCGGTTGACCTTGTAGCGGCCCACCTTTGCAAGGTCGTACCGCTTCGGCTTAAAGAAGCTGTTCTCCAGCAAAGCCTGCGCAAGGTCGCGCGTGGGCTGCTCGCCCGGGCGCTGCTTGCGGTAGATCTCGAGCAATGCCTCGTCCTCGGAGGCTGCACCGTCGTTCTCCAGGGTCGACATCATGATCTCGGAGAAGCCGAAGCGCTCGCGGATCTTCTCCTCGCTCCAGCCCAGGGCCTTGAGGAGGAGGGTCACCGGCTGGCGACGCTTACGGTCGATACGGACACCTACGGTGTCCTTCTTATCGACGTCAATTTCGAGCCACGCACCGCGGGAAGGAATAACCTTCACCGAGTGAAGCGGGCGCTCCGTGGACTTATCAAGAGTCTCATCGAAGTACACGCCTGGGGAACGCACGAGCTGAGAGACGACGACACGCTCGGTGCCGTTGACGATGAAGGTGCCCTTGGGGGTCATCATCGGGAAATCGCCAATGAACACCGTCTGCGACTTAATCTCGCCGGTGTCCTTGTTCTCAAACTCCGCAGTCACATACAGCGGTGCAGAGTAGTTAATGTCCTTCTCTTTACACTCATCAACGCTGGCCTTCACCTGCTCGAAGTACGGCTCCGAGAGGGACAGGCTCATGTTGCCAGAGAAGTCCTGAATAGGAGACAGCTCCTCGAGAATATCTTCAAGGCCACTCGTCACCTTGAAATCCTCGCCGTGCTCAGCCTTCTGCTGCTCACGCCACTCGGGCGTACCAATGAGCCAAGCAAACGAATTCAGTTGTAGGTCTAGTAATCCAGGTAGCCCAATGGGCTCCTTGATCTTCGCGAACGAGTATCGCTTAGGAGCTCCAGGGTTCTTTACATTCAGATTGGTCTGGCGGGAGACTGCCAAGATGCATCCTTCCAGCACCTCGCGCGGCCAGAAGCACCCCACTATTTGAGCACCTGACCGCTTGGTTTTGTATAAGCTTTCGGTCTGCTATAGGAACCGGTGCCCAGATAGCACTGAATGACCTTGTCAAATTCCAGCTTTTGCTTTCTTTTGATCAAGGCCTTCAATCATCGACCACCGATTCTAGCGCAACAAACTACGATAGCCCACTACGGTCAGTTTGTAAAGTGCCGCTTTCTCCGTTTGTCAAATACGCCGAATATCCCCAGCGCACCAAGCACAAGCACGACTGCCCCGATACCTGCCGCAATCCAGTTCGCCGTCTTCCACGCCGTTGGGTTTGCCACGTTCTCGGCGATCTCCATCAACGCGTCTTTATCTTCTTGGGACATCGTCCCGTTGAACAGGAGAACATCATCACGCTGCTCGCCTGTGAGGTAGTAATCCTCCACGGCCTCATCCATGCCGACGATCATTCCGGTGGCCTTGTCCACATCGATGTCCCGCTTGGCGCCATGGTACAACACCCGGCCCATGGCATCGGGTTCCCCCACCGCCTGTGGCTCAAATTCTTGCCGGTACGTCACTACGTAGCGCCCGTCTACTTCGGCCTCCCCCGACTTCACCGCGGGCTTCGCCGCCCGCAACGTGGCGTCGAAGAGCGGGTACTCGTCAGCCTCAGCGTTGGGAGGGAACGCGAACCACAGGCCGTCCACATCCACCGTAGCCACGGGGCTGGCCAGCTGCTCCGACACGGTTGCCGGCGTCAGCGCCTCACCGCTCATGCGGTCAAACCGGTAGCTATACACCTCGGCGCTGAGCAACCCGTCCAGATCGGTGGCCCGCCCTGTGCGCCTGGTAGACAACCCAATCCGGGCTGTGGCCTCCTCGTTGGTGATGGGCGAGGTGTACACCACGTGCAGCTGCCGCTCCACAGGCTCGATCTTGGTGGCTGCATCCGCCACCGCGAGGCTCTTGGCGGAGTCGTCGGTGAGGGTGTAGGTCAGTTCGCCGTGCGCCACGGGAACGTTCTCCCCCACCTGCGTCAGGCGAGGCGTGACAAGCCCCCACACCAGAAGGGCCAAGCCGATGCCGATAAGCAAGGCGGAGACTACTCGTGAACGTGGAAGCATGGCCCTACTCTACCTCGAAGGACCGGCCGAACCGCAACCACTGCCACCAATCCCGGCCCGCCGCGGCGGCCGACTCGGCAGGTTGTGACGACCGGGCCGGGTTGTGCGCGGATGCGTGCCGTTATCGGCCCCGCCCTGCCGCGGCACTCGACCGTCCCGGACAGGTAGGCCGAGTTCTGCACGACGGCGGCGTTGGCGAATAAAAGGGCAGAAAAAATCCCCCACCGCCGAAGCGGTGAGGGAAAGTTCTACGCTAGGTAGGACTACTTGAGGGATGCGGTTGCGCCAGCCTCTTCGAGCTTGGTCTTAGCAGCCTCAGCGTCCTCCTTGGAAGCACCCTCGAGGATAGCCTTAGGAGCAGCCTCAACGAGCTCCTTAGCTTCCTTCAGGCCCAGGCCGGAGACGATCTCGCGGACAACCTTGATCACGCCGATCTTCTTGGCGCCCACGTCCTCGAGCACGACGTCGAACTCGGTCTTCTCTTCCTCAGCAGCAGCCTCGCCACCTGCAGCGCCAGCGGCAGCAACAGCAACCGGAGCAGCAGCGGTAACGTCGAAGGTCTCTTCGAACAGCTTGGTGAACTCAGAGAGCTCGATGAGGGTCATTTCCTTGAAAGCTTCGATGAGCTCTTCGTTGGTGTACTTAGCCATAACGGTCAAGTCCTTTCAGTTTGTTTTCCGGGTTACCACCCGGGGAGGTAAATGGTGATGAAATTTTCGATCCTGTTAGCAGGCGAAGTAGGTTACTTCTTCTCCTGCAGTGCAGCGGAAAGACGTGCGACCTGGGATGCGGGAGCAGAGAACAGGCCAGCAGCCTGCGTCATCTTGCCCTTCAGGGCGCCAGCCAGCTTGGCCAGCGTGGTCTCGCGATCGTCGAGGTCTGCAAGCGCCTTGACCTGGTCAGCGCTGAGCGCAGCGCCGTCCATGTAGCCGCCCTTCACAACGAACTTGTCGTTGGTAGAGCCAAACTTCTTCATGGCCTTGGCAGCGTCCACTGCCTCGCCCTTAATAAAGGCGACAGCGGTAGGACCGGTGAGGAGATCATCAAGGCCCTCAATGCCAGCCTCAGCTGCGGCAAGCTTGATGAGGGTGTTCTTGGCGACGTGGTACTTCACGTCTTTACCGAGATCAGTACGGAAATCGGTGATCTGCTGAACAGTCAGACCACGGTACTCAGTGAGAACCAGCGAATCAGCCTCGTCAAAGTACTCCTTGAGTTTTGCGAGCTCCGCAGTATTCTTCGGGTTTGCCATTTCCTCGCCTCCTTCCATTAAACGGTTCTTCAAAAATTGTCCGCCACGAGGCATAAATAATGCCCCGTGCAAGAGCACAGGGCACAAACCAATTCAATCATTGGAAGGTGTTGCAAGTGACTCCTGCGTGGGCCGTTTCCTTGAAGAGGAAACCTTCGAGCCTTTCGACTGACCGACGGTCTACGGTGAAACTTGGTCTAGGACGTCTCTCAACGCCCTCTCACAAACTTCGTCCATAGACCATACAGCCCACGCGGAATCAACGCAAATTAGCTGGACAAGCTGGACGAGGACGTGTCAGCGGAGATGCTTACCGCCGGGATCGACTCGTACACGTACTCCTCCGACTGCACCTCACGGAACACATCACCGGGAAGGGTGACGGAGCCGAGGATTTGGGTGCGGGGGACGTAGCGGAAGTTGAAGAGGCCCGTCTTCCACAGGAGCTCAAACTCCACGGGCGTGTTCGCTGGCACGTCCTCAGGCAGCGGGAAGGACCACTCCCCTGGGGAAAGCTGGGTGGGCTCCAGCGTCGACAAGCGTGGTGCGATAGCCGAGGGGCCCGCAACCAGACCAGCCTCGTCGAGAGCCCGGGTGAAGATCGTCAGCGGGGTGCCGGCCGGAAGCGGAGTATCCACATTGACAGTCACCGCGATGGGGAGGCGCAAAACCTGGCCCTCAGAAACGACCGTCCCGATGGTCAACGTGATGCCGGGGGCCTCCTGCGCCAGGGCCACAGAAGGAAGCGATGCCAGGGCCACAGTAGCGGCGGAACCGGCGAGGAACGTACGACGATTGAGTGTGAAAGTCATGTCTACCTACTTCTTAGTGATCTTGAAGATGCCGCCGACGGTACCCTGCCACCAGGTGCCGTTATCGTCGATCGTGCCCACCATCTGGAGCGTATCAACGCCAAAGACGGTAACCAGGCCCGGGAAATCCTGCGAGTACACGGTCTCGCCGGTTTCCATGTCAATGATGGTGCCTGAGATGACCGAACCGTTGACCAGACCGAAGCGCTTGCGCTCGCACACGTAGATGTAGCCATCCGCCGTGGACAGGCGGGGCACAACTGCCGAGTACACATCGTCACGCTTCCACACCGGAGTCAGGCCTGCTGTGGTGACATCGTACCGTTCCAGGCCCGGTGCGAACAGCGCGTTCGCGGGCTTGGACGGGCCTGCGCCCTCCGGGTAGCGCGGATACGGGTAGCCGAACGTGGATCCCACAACGATGGAATTCTGCACGCCAATAGCCGAACACTCCGTGCCCGAGGCACCCGGAGTGAACACACCGTGGGAACCCACCAGACGGCCCGTAGTGGTTTCGTACACAATGAGGTTCTCCTGCTCATCCGCATTATCGGTGAGCATGACGTAATCCGACCCGTTCGGGCCGAAGAAGGTGGGCGAGGCACCCGAGCCCCACGAAAGCTGGCCCGGCTTGCGGGCCGTGCCACGGTCATACAGGGCAAACCAGTCAATCGACGGCGTACCCTCATCATCTGCACTCAGCATGTAGATCGCGTGCGAGGTAACAACCGACACGCCCGACGGGCAGGCCGAGATGGAATTGTCCACGGTCTCGTATTCAGAGCCGGACTCGTTGAGGAAGATGGAGCGGATCTCGCGCTTATCCACATCCACCACGGCAAGCGCGCCGTGCGCCGAGGCGACCCACACACGGCCCTGCCAGTCCGGCACCACACCGACCACCTGGTCGCCCTCGTACTGGGACAGGAACTTAGTCAGGGAGACGCGCGCATCCACGTATACCCTGCTACCATCCGCCGAGTGGGCCACACGCAGGAGCGTGTTGGAACCATCGACGAAGACCATCCGATCCTCGTTATCAATGAAGGCGTACACGCCGCCGAGGAGAGCGCCCTTAGGAACCTCAAGCGAGCCCAGTGTGCGGCCCGTCTCCGGATCCAAAATGGCCACCTTCGGCTGCAGGAACGTAAGCTTCGAGCCGAAGCGCTGGGTAACAAGTGCCTGGACGAAGCCATCCGAGCCGATCATGATCGTGGGGCAGGCACCACCCATATCGATGTGCTTCACATCCCATGGTCCTGCGCCCGGGCCGGGAACCGGCGAGCAGTCCGACGACTGTGCTTCGCCATGCATGCACGCCATTCCTGGCGCGCCGAGGTATTCGTTGACCTCGGCGTTGTATTCAAAATTTGACATGAATAATCCTCTAGGTGTGAGAATTTGCTTTTGACACTCGGTATTTTACATACAAAAGTAATAAAAAGCACCTCTGAGCAGCACTTTAGATATACAAGAGAGGTGCCTTAACGCTGGCGCAGAATCTCTTAGCTTGCGCCCCGCAGTAATCGCCGGCTGCTCAGCGATCCACGGACGTTTCCCGGCCCGCCTCGCCCGAAGTGTCAGAAGCCCAACCCTGGTGGGCCGAAAAGAGTACCACCCCGCGTAGCTCCCCCATCCCGACACACCTGCCTGATCTCCCAGGCCGCTTCCCGGCCCGGTCGCCTTCAGCCACCCGCAGCTCGAATCGGAGTGGGCCAACAAAAAGCGCCCCCGCACCCACATGGGTTACGGAGGCGCCACGCAGCTAGCTTTACATCACTACCTGCCTTTGGTGCTCAGCCTTGCAGCCGACGAGCTTAATCCTGCTCGGTGAAGTTCTTCTGCACCGACGGATCGACCTGGATTCCCGGGCCGTTCGTTGCAGCGATGGTGACCTTCTTCAGGTAAATGCCCTTGGAGGAGCTGGGCTTGAGACGGTTGATCTCCTCGAGGAGAGCACCGTAGTTCTCAGCGAGCTTCTCTGCATCGAAGGAAGCCTTGCCAATAAGAGCGTGCAGGTTGGAAGCCTTATCAACGCGGAAGGAAATCTTGCCGCCCTTGATCTCCTTCACAGCCTTGGCAACGTCCGGGGTAACCGTGCCCGTCTTCGGGTTCGGCATGAGGCCACGCGGGCCGAGAACGCGAGCAACGCGGCCGACCTTGGCCATCTGATCCGGGGTTGCGATAGCAGCGTCGAAGTCGGTCCAGCCGCCCTGGATCTTCTCGATCAGCTCAGCGGTGCCGACGTAATCAGCGCCAGCCTCTTCAGCAGCGGTAGCGTTGGTGCCTTCTGCGAAGACCACAACGCGAACTTCCTTGCCGGTGCCGTTAGGCAGGGACACGGTGCCACGAACGAGCTGATCAGCCTTGCGGGGATCAACGCCGAGACGCATCACAACGTCGATGGAGGCATCGTAGTTCTTGGAGGAGGTCTCCTTGGCCAGCTTCACAGCCTCGAGCGGGGTGTAGAGGTGGCTGGAGTCAATCTTTTCCGCGTTCTCGCGGTACGCCTTGGAGCGCTTTGCCATAATTCATCAATCCTTTCGGAGATGGGTTCGATGTGTGGTGAACGGGCCTGGCCGGCCCTTCCACAATTGAGCGTGCTGTGCCACTAGGTGGCACACAGTTCATGGCCCGGTTGGAATTCTTCGTCGAAAAGCCAAAGAAACCGGGCCAGGAAGTTACAGACCCTCGACGACGATGCCCATCGAGCGGGCGGTGCCGGCGATGATCTTGGCGGCGGCGTCGATGTCGCGCGCGTTGAGGTCAGGCTCCTTCTGCTTAGCAATTTCCTTGACCTGGTCGAGCGTGACCTTGCCCACCTTATCGGTGTGCGGAACGCCGGAGCCCTTCTTCAGCCCAGCAGCCTTGAGCAGCAGCTGCGCTGCCGGAGGGGTCTTGAGCTTGAAGGTGAAGGAGCGGTCTTCGTAGACGGTGATTTCTACAGGCACAATGTTGCCACGCTGAGACTCAGTGGCAGCGTTGTACGCCTTGCAGAACTCCATCATGTTCACGCCGTGAGCACCAAGGGCAGGACCAACCGGCGGTGCAGGGTTCGCCTGACCAGCCTCGATCTGCAGCTTAATGAGGGCCGTAACCTTCTTCTTCGGGGGCATCTTCTACCTACTTTCCTTGTTACCAGCGGGCCGCCTCGAGATGCTTATGTAGGGCGACCTACCGTCCGGATGCCTTGTTACAGCCACCGGGAAACGTACACTTACATGCCTTTAAGGCACGGGCGCAAATGTTACACCACGTGCGCTTAAAAAAGCTAATTGATCTTTTCCACCTGATCGAAGGTGAGCTCCACCGGCGTATCGCGGCCGAAGATGGACACGAGGGCGTGGAGCTTGCCGGAATCGCGGTCGATATCCGAGATCGTCGCGGACACCGTTGCCAGCGCGCCGGAGAGAATCGTCACGGACTCGCCGACCTCGAAGTCGACCTCCACCGGCTTCTTCTCCTGGGCCGGGGCAGCGACCACGGTCTCACCCTCGGCGTTAGGTTCCGTCTCGTCGGCGGTCTGCTGCGGCATGAGGAACTTGGCCACATCGCGCGGCTTGACGGGCGTAGCCTGGCCCTCATTGCCCACGAAGCTGGTCACGCCCGGCGTACCGCGAACCACGGACCACACGGAATCATTCATCTCCATGCGGACGAGGACGTAGCCGGGAAGGAGCTTCTTCTTGACAATCTTCTTCTTGCCGTCCTTCATCTCTGTGACTTCTTCCACCGGCACGACGATGTCGTGGATGTACTCGTCCACCTCAAGGTTCTCGGCGCGCTGGGTGAGGTTGGTCTTCACCTTGTTTTCGTAGCCCGAGTACGTCTGGATGATGTACCACGTGCCCGGCAGCTTCTTCAGCTCCCGGATGTACGCGCGCAGACGCGCCTTGTACTCCTTGAGGGCCTTCTCCTCCGCCGAGATTTCCCCCTCAGCCGGGGCGTCTCCCTCGGCCGGGGTTTCCGCAGCTTCCGGTGCGTCGTGCGTCTCCGTAGCTTCCGGAGCCTCGGTAGCTTCCGGTGCGTCCACGTTTTCTTCCAGCTTTTCGACGTTGTCCTGCGTCGTAGCGTCTTCCATCACAAAAACCTCTTCACTTCAAAAATTTATCCCGCCTACTTGGTAACCAAGCGGCGGGATCATTAAGTATCAAGAACTTTTATACCATGTAGGCTACGGAGTGAGCAACCAATGCACACCCTTGAAAGTAAGGATGTCCGTTCCCCAGACGATGATGGTCATAACGATGAGGAACAGGAACACAATGAGCGTGTAGTTCAGCATCTGCTTGCTCGAAGGCCAAATAACCTTCCGCATCTGCTCGATAACTTCGGGGATGAAGGTCTTGACCCCGCCGCCCCACTTCTCGTCCTTTTCTTCCTTGATGAGCCGCTTCTCAGCGTAGGCGTCAGCGCTCGTAGTGCTCGCACCCGTAAGCTGCCGCTTACCGGTCGGACGAGCCGTGCGATTTTCCTCAGCCACGTTTAATCCTCTTTGCACTAGAAGTACTTTGCAGGGGCGACAGGACTCGAACCTGCAACCTGCGGTTTTGGAGACCGCTGCTCTACCAATTGAGCCACGCCCCTTTGCCGGGCGTGCACTTTACATGCACCCGACACACTGTACCAGAAAACCCTCGCACCTTGGCGAGGGCGGTCAGTGCAGTAGCGGTGGAGAGGTTCGAACTCTCGACCTCACGATTATGAGTCGTGCGCTCTCACCAGCTGAGCTACACCGCCAT
>ERZ1031127.132-NODE-132-length-11798-cov-5.402367_pt1 | contig 11798 bp, 8 predicted proteins | sample MGYA00518224_ERZ1031127 | MGnify/ENA primary metagenome ERZ1031127 (study PRJEB33718, sample SAMN03159757) | human skin metagenome | collected 2014-05-20 | study: EMG produced TPA metagenomics assembly of the PRJNA266117 data set (Human skin bacterial metagenome... | reverse complement strand
GGCAGGGTGAGCAGGTTACCGTTCATCACCTCGTTGGTGTTCTGCCACAGCGAGCGGTCGCGGGCCACCTGGTCGGAGGAGTCCATCGTGTCCTGCGCCTGCTTCGGTCCCAATGTTTGGGAGTTGGTGGGCAGCACGCGGACGGTGATCTTGCCGTAGTTCTCCGGATCCGAGGTCACCGTCATGTGCGCGGAGAGGAACTCGCGCTCGAGGCCACGGAACGGGGTGATGAGCTGGAAGGTGGGATCGTTGGTCTCCGGGTCGGCGGCCACCACGTAGTACGGGGGCTGGCGCAGGTTCTTGCGCTCCTCGGTGGCGGACGGGTCGTTCGGGACGGACCAGAAAGCCTCGTTCTTGAAGAAGGTGCCGGGATCGTCCACGTGGTAGCGGGCGATGAGCTCACGCTGCACCTTGAACAGGTCCTCGGGGTAACGCAGGTGCGTGTTGAGCTCCTCGGGGATCTCGTTCTTGGGCTTCACCGTGCCGGGGAAGGCCTTCTGCCACGCCTTGAGCACCGGGTCCTGCTCATCAAACTCGTACAGGGTGACGGAGCCGTCGTAGGCATCCACCACGGCCTTGACGGAGTTGCGGATGTAGGAAACCTGATCGTAGAGCAGGCGCTGATCGGTACCCGTCGGGTTGAGGGCATCCTGGGTGGTCTCCGTCAGGGACATGCGCTGCGAGTACGGGAGGTTCGTCAGCGTGGTGTAGCCGTCGACGATCCACTTGATGTGGCCGTCGATGACCGCCGGGTAGGCCTTGGAGTCCGTGGTCAGCCAGGGTGCGACCTTCTCCACGCGCTCGCGGGGATCGCGGTTGTACAGGATCTTCGATTCGCCGCCGACGCGGTCGGACAGCAGGAAGTTGAGCTCCTGGAACTGAAGCGCGTAGGCGATGCGGTTGAAGTAGTTGCCAATCGGCACGCCACCCTTGCCGTCATAGGTGTACATGGTGGAATCCGTGTCATACTCCCACGACTGATCGTTACTACTGCCCACGATGGCGTAATCAACGATGTCCGGCACCTTGGAAATCACCGTGCCGTAGTAGATGCGCGGCTGTTTCAGGTCCAGGTTGAGCTTGTCCGGATGGCCGGCGGCCGTGTCCTTCTCCACCGTGGATAGGTCCGCGACGGTGAACACCGGGTAGCCACCGCGGGTGGAGGACGCGTCACGGGCGACCTCGTCCACGCGGTTGGCGGGTGCTGCGACGAACCCGTTTCCATGCGTGTACACCGTGTGACGGTTGAGCCAGTCCTTCTGGTTATCGGCCAGGGCAGTCGGATTCATCTCACGAGCGGCGACCACGTAGTCGCGCACCTCGCCGTCCTGCTCGTAGCGGTCGATGGAGAGCGGGTTTTGGAACCCGTAGAAGTTCTTCAGCTGCTGCATCTGAGTAAACGTGTCCGGCAGCACCTCAGGATCGAGAATTCGGATGTTGGACACAGTCGAGCTGTCCGATGCCACTTCCTCGTCGCTGGTGGCATCGGCACCCCAGTTGTCCAGGTAAGTGACGTGATCGTCACCGATGCCGTACGCGTACCGTGTGGCCTCAATATTGCGGGCGATGTAGGGGGATTCCGCCTCCTGGCCGTTCGGCTTCACCTTGAACTGCTGGACCACGGCCGGCCAGGCGGTGCCCACCACAAGGGAGGACAAAACCATGAGCACGGTTGCGACGGCCGGGATGCGCATGTCTTTGAGCACGACGGCGGAGAAGAACGCGACGGCGACGACGATGCCGATGACCATGAGGATGATCTTGGCGGGCAGCTGGGCGTTGATGTCTGTGTAATTGCCGCCGGTGAACGTGGCGTACTGATTGTCCAGCAGCGTATAGCGTTGCAGCCAGTAGTTCGCCACCATGAGCAGCATCCACAGGCCGGCGGTGACGGCGAGCTGAACGCGCGCGGGGCGGGACACAAACGCCGTCTGCCCCGCGGCACGGTTGCCGGGGCGCAGCCCGCCGAGCAGGTAGTGCCCCACCAGCGCGATGAAGAACGCCACCGCGAGGAGCACAAGCAGGGAGCCCACAATGAGCTGGATGACGGGCAAAGTGAAGGCGTAGAACCCGAGGTCCTTGTGGAACTGGGGGTCTTGCACGCCGAAGGGCTGCCGGTTGAAGAAGAACAACACGGTCCGCCACGCGGCCTGCCCCATGAGGCCGCCGAGGATTCCCACGATCAGCGGCAGGCCGAGGAGCAGGCGCTTCAGCGATTTCTCGATGACCTTGCGGTACTCGTGGATGGTGGGTGACATATCCCCGCCGTCGAGTTCGTCGGGGCGGTATTTGAAGGCCATGTAGCCCGCCAGCCACGTCACTCCTGCGGCCACGAGGCCGAAGACGAGGAACAGGATGAGCCTGGTCACCAGCGTCTTGACAAAGACGGAGTCATATTCGATGTGTCTAAACCACAGCCAGTCTGTGTAGTACCCCACCAGCCACGGCACAAAAACGGCGAGGGCAACCACGACGGTGATCGCGGTGAGGAGCCCCCGGTTCGGTTTCCGAGCAGGTGGTCTCAATCCGGTAGCCACGTGCTACTCCTTTTCATTGATAGGTCAAGTTACCGCTAGTCTAATAAATGTTTCGTAGTGCCTACGATGGAGGTTCGATTCGAGCATGGAATTTTCTCAACAACACCTGAACAGGGCCGTCTTGGAGGCTATCGATTTTGTCCACGCCGAGGGCTGGGACGCTCCCCCCACCCTCTTCGCGTTGGTTCCCAGTCGGTTGCTTATCGACGCCCTCCCGGACCCCGATCTCGAAGAGGCACTGTCGCTGGTGGTCCAGGAACTTCCGGATAACCTCCCGGCCGGCTCCCCCGAGCTCGGCGAGTACCTCACCCGCATCATCTGGCCCGACCAGGTGGTGGGAGCAGTGCTTGCGCAAGAGATAACCTTCCGCGATACCTCGTCCGATGACCCGTCCCCCCGCCCGGCGCGCCTGTTCTCCGCCGTGCTTCGCGACGAGGACCTCGCCCAAACCATCCTGCAGCTGCGCAGCACCGAGGAGGGCCTGTTCTCCGACGATGATTACGAGCTGCGTGGCGGCCCCGGCATCGCGCCGGAGCTTATCTCGGCCCTGCAGTACAGCTTCACCCTCGGACTAGACGAGGACGACGACATCTACGAGCGCGACGAGGACGAGTAGCGGTCTACGTTAGACTGGACACCATGAAACGCGTGCTAGCAGCAATGGCCGTAGCAGGATGCGCCACCGCCCTCGTAGGGTGCGGGGCGGATGTGGACACTAACGTGTCCACGCAGGTTACGGAGTCCGCGGACACTACATCCACGAACGAGCCGACGTCTTCTTCTACCGCGTCGTCGACAACGCAGCGCAGCTCCTCCCCCACCTCGGAGAAGGAAGCGGACGATTTAGTAGACACGGTTGCACGCACATTTTCCTCCCTTGCACCGGAAGAGTTCTTCGCCGGGCTGGAAAACTGCCACCCCAACGGCATCCCGGATTCCTATTCCTGCGATGGACCCAAGGTGGGGCAATTCCAGTTCTTCGATTCCGATGTCAAGGCGACATCCACCGCCCAGGTGTTGCGAGAGCTGTCTAGTTCCCGCGTGGTGGAGGAAAGTGGCAACAGGATCGTCGGCTGGTCCGTGCTCGGCTCCACGGCGATCATCACCGTGGTAGATGAAAAGCAGGGGCTGACCATGCAGCAGATGATCTCCTCCGACAAAGTCGACCCCTCGGCGCGCATCAAGGAGCTCGGCCTAGCAGATCAGTAGCCGGCCAGACGGCGGATTTCGGTACCCACACCGCCTACCGCAGAGTTGTAGTAATTTCCACCTCCCCCACAGAGTTGAAGTAATTTACTAAAACTCTGTCTCCGTTTAACCCCTTTTTCGGCCTTTTCCCCGCAAAGTTGTAGTAAATTACTACAACTTTGCAAAACCGATCGCACCCCTGCGCTTACTCGCTGCGAACCGGTAACGAGGTGCGCCGCAACTCCGCTCCGGCGCTGCAAAGCACCGTCAACAAGCGCCATGCAGCTGGTTACTCGTCGGTGGCGGTACAGCTTGTCACCGGCTGGCCTGCGGCGTACGCGTCGATGGCATCGACGGCATCCTGCAGGCTCGACACCTTTGCCACGGTCATGGAGCCGGGATCCTTGGTGACCACCTCGTCGCAGTTATCGGCGGGCGCTAAAAAGAGCTGCGCACCGACCTCCTCCGCCGCCGTCATCTTGTGCTTAATCCCACCGATCGGGCCCACCGTGCCGTCCGGATCAATAGTGCCCGTACCAGCGATGTTCACGCCCTTGGTGGTATCGCCGGGATCCAGCTTGTCTATAACACCCAGCGCGAACATCATCCCGGCGGACGAGCCGCCGATATCCGAGAGCCGATACTGCACTGTCATATCGCCGGACGGATCGGCCTTCATGAGGATGCCCACGTACGGCTTCCCATCCTTCTCACCGAGGGTGACGGGGATGGTCACCTCCTCGCTGTGCCGGCGAACGGTAAAGGTGACCTCATCTCCCACCGCACGGGAGGCAACATACTCCGAAACATTGGAGGGAACGGTGACCGGGTGGCCGTCGACAAGCGTGATGACATCGTCGACCTCAAAGTGACCCTCAGCGGGAGCACCCTCCATGACCTCGGCGATGACCGTCTCCAACGGGATGCCGAGGAAGTTAAGGGCGGCGAGGGTAGCCGATGACTCGCTGTTGATAAAGGCCTGCTTGTTCGCCTCCGCGACATCCTCCTGGCTCGTATTCGCGGGGATGACAGAGTTCAGGGGCACAAGCTCGCGGTCACCACGCAGCCACATGGACACCGCATCGCCCAAACCGAGGTCCGTGTACACGCTCACCGTGAGCATCCGCAGCTGGCCGTCCGTCTGATCCACGGGCGCGCCATCGATCTCCACCACGTCCTGGCCGTCCTCCGTAGTACCCAGAACGTCAAAGCTCGGGCCGGGGCCCATAGCGGCGAACGGCACACCCAGGCGCAGACCCGTCACCCCCACAACACCGGGCAGGCTTGTAGCAACAACCAGCCCAAGCAAAACGAGAACCGTGACGGCTCCCCACCGAAACGTAGAGGACGAATTTTTCACGACCATAACCCTACATGTTCGCTTACAGCACGCCGAAACTATCTAGCGTGCGGTAGGCAGGCCACGGTAGGTTAGAACTATGAGCAATAGATTCGGATTTACCTCTGGCGACGACGATCAGGACGACAACCGCGACAACAACGGCGATTCTCGCGACGATAACAACTCCGGCGACGGCTCCAGCGATAACCAAGGATCTAACCCCTTTGGCGGCATGCCTGGTTTTATGAGCTGGTCCTCCGACGGCGGGTTCCAATCCGGCAACCTCGGAGACTTCTTACAACAATTTGGGGCCATGTTTAACCCAGCAGGCGGTGGCGACAATCCACCCACCGGGTTTGGCATGTTTAACCAACCCAGCGACTCGGGCGACGCCACAGGTGACGACAAGCGGATCGACCCATCCATGGTGATCAAGGTAGGCGTGGAGGAGATCGGCTCCGAGCGCCACCCCTCCGATGCCGAGCAAACGGCCGTGCGCGAAGCCGCCCGCCTCAGCGACCTCTGGCTCGACGGAGTGACCGACATCCCCGCAGCCGGCGGGCCCGTGCAGGCATGGAACGCCTCCACCTGGCTGAAGAACCCCGCCGAAACCTGGGTGCGCTTCCTCAACCCGATCGTGGAAAACAGGGACAACCTCCACAGCACCGGCGTCCCCGACGAGGCGAAGCAGCTCCTCACCCCCATCATGGGCGCTATGAGCCACTTCCAGATGCTTCAGATCTCCAACCAACTCGGCGGCGACCTCGGGGAACTCGCCACACAGGTGCTCACCGGCAGCGATTTTGGCATGCCTGTAGCCCCCGTGGGCACCATCGCCGTGCTCCCCTCCAACGTCAACGCCGCCGTGCGCAGCCTCGACATCCCCCAGGAAGAGGCCCTGCTCTACATCACCGCGCGCGAGGCGGCCCGCCAGCGCCTGTTCAAGCACGCCTCCTGGCTGCAAGACTCCATCATCGGCGCCGTGGAAGAATACGCCCTCGGCCTGGAGATGGACACCAGTGAGATGGATGAGGCCATCCGCGACATGCAGGCCGGCGAATTCGACCCGCAGCAGCTCCTCGAGCAGATCTCTAACTCCAATTTCGAGCCACGGATCTACTCGCGCAACGAGAAATCCGCCGAGCTCCTCGAAACTCAGCTCGCCCTCGTGGAAGGGTGGGTGGAACTGGTCACCCACGACGCGCTCATCAACCGGATCCCCTCCGCCGCCAAGATGGAGGAGGCCTGGGACAGGCGGTTTGCCTCCGGCGGCTCCGCCGACACCGTCCTCGACGGGTTATCGGCGTGACCATCAAGACCCCCAAGGTGGCCGCCGCCGTGGACCTGTGGCGCCGTGTGGGCGATGCGGTGGGCCAGGAACGTCGCGATAGTTTGTGGAATCACCAGGACTTCCTCCCCCGCGCTGAGCACCTGGACAATTCCGCCGCCTTCATCGACGAGTTGCTTACCGACGATTTCGACCCCATCGCCGAGATCACCAAGCTGGAGGAATCCGGCAACTTTGGCAAGGGCCACGATGATCACGATGCCGACGACGGCGGCGACGGTAGTGGCAGCGGCGACGATTCGCCCGAGGATAAGTAGGCTGCTCTAGCCCCGGGACGGGAATATCGTGACCGGGGCGAGAAGCCTAAGACCGGGGCGAGAACGATGTGCCGGGGCGAGAAGCCTTGGACCAGGGCAAGAAACAATATGCCGGGGCGAGAAAGCCTTAGACCAGGGCGAGAAACGATATGCCGGGGCGAGAACGCTAGTTCTCGCCCCATCTTCCGTAGGCCTCCAGGTAGCCTTGGGCCCTTTCAGCTAACGGGGTTTTAGCCACCCAGCGCTGAAACTCCGGGCCATGGTTGGGGACAAAAGTGTGCACCAACTCGTGTACGACCACCGCATCAAGGACATACTGTGGAACCTTCTGCAACCGGTGAGAGATACGGATCGTTCCCTCAGCGGGAGTGCACGACCCCCAGCGAGAATTCTGATTTGTCACCCAGCGGATGGAAGTCCACGAAGCCCGTCCCCCTAACACCTTCTTGTTCAGGCGCGTAGCGGTTGCCTCAAGATCCACAGCGGGAACCGTCTTAGCCTGCACTTTTCCCAGCAATTCACGCGCCATCATGTTCGCGCGCTGTTGCGACATGGAGGCGGGAACCCGCACCTCAAAAACATCCCCTTTAAGACGGCCCTGGACGCTCTTGCGTCGGCGCGCCGAACGGATGATCCGAATCGTGGGCTCAACGGGGCTGGATGCTGAATCCACAACTGAGCCGGCTTCTTTTGCGGATGCTGCCGCGGAATCATCGGGATGCGTGCTGTTCACAGTGTGACAGTGTACGTGGCCCCACAGATGGGGGGCCCAGTGCCGCGAATGTTTTTGTTTTCTCGCACTGCGCGCCCGCGCCCCTCGTAGTATCCTCATGCCTAAATGAGGGGAATCTTTTCAAGGGGAACAATTGGTGAAACAGTTCATCCGCACCACAACTGACAACAAACCGACACTCGTCGCGGTGAGCACTCCGCACGCCGTAGACAAGCCGGCACTGCCAACGGAGGTGGCACCTAAACTGCAGCTGCCACCGTTTAGGTTCAATCCGTTGGCCACGCTCATATTTCGCTCGAAAGAGTCCGTTCAATTTGGGATCGACACAGCCCACACGGCAGTGGTGACCTTTCCAAGCCATCAGCTTGCCAGCAGCACCGTAAGCTACCTCAAAAGGTTCCACTCCACGCGCACCTACAACGAACTCATCACCGGACTTGCAGCATGTGGAAACAGTGTTGAGTGGGCCCGCGCTTTCATTGAGGACTTGATGGCGTACCGCGTTATCGTTCCGCAGCGCACGAAGATCGAGGTCGCCGTGGTGGGCACCAGCCCGCTAGCAAAAGAGGTGCGCCACCTCCTGCCTTTTGATCACTTCCAGCTGCTCACCTCGCTGCAAACGGAATCTGAGGAGCACTTCCTCGCGCGGGTGCCGGAAAAAGCAATCCTTGTCCTCGTGGACACGCTCATCGAGGCTCCGGTGTACTCCGCAGCAATCCGTGATTCTGCACGCACCATCGTGCAGGGGTGCATTCTCGACGGCCGTGGGTACGTGGGCCCAGCCATGATCGACGGTGATGGGCCGTGCCCCCTGTGTGCAGAGCTTTACCACCTCGATCTCGACCCGCGCTGGCGGATGCTCCTCACGCAGAACCCCGTGAGACGGGGCTCCCGCGACCCGCTGATCGTCGCCGAAACCGCCGCCCGCATCATCTCGATGACGCTGAAAGCCGCAGGCGTGATGGTCAGCCCACCGGGGGTGGGGAATTTCTTCCACTCACCACACACGCTTCTCACTCCTGGCCAGTTCGAGGTGGTTGATCCCTATGACATGACCATCGACGTACGCCACATGGAGCCACACCCTCACTGCCCGGAGTGCTTCGCCAGAATCAGCGGTACTCCTCTAGAACATCCCGCAGGTCATCCGCAAATTTATCCAGCTTAACGGGCCCCACTCCGGGGATGGCAAGAAATTCCGCATCCGTCGACGGCATCGCCTCCGCAATTGCCATGAGCGTTGCATCCGTAAAGATCATGTACGCAGGCTTACCCCTATCTTTAGCCTCGGCTGCACGCCAGGCACGAAGAGCTGCAAACAACGCCTGATCTGTGTCTTCAGGGCAGGTGGTGCAGTGGCCCAACACCTTCTCCTCCGGCGTGGTGAGTGGCCTTCCGCACACACGACACCGAGAGCGCCGCTCCATCTTGTGTTGCGTCGGCTTATCGGCCTTTTCTTCTGGGACAATGCCATCGAGGAAGCGTGTCCGCTTGCGCGTGGCACGCCCGCCCTCTGAGCGTGCCTTGGACCAAGACATATGGAGGAATCTGCGGGCACGGGTAATACCCACATAGAACAGTCGCCGTTCCTCCTCGATCTGCCGCTCGCCCTCTTTCAACGCCTGCTTGATAGGAAGCGAACCTTCCTGCAGCCCGGTCAAGAACACGGCATCCCATTCCAAGCCCTTTGCAGAGTGCAACGAAGCGAGTGTTACGCCATTAACATTGGGCGGTTGCTTGGCATCCTTGCGGCGAGCCATCTCCTGCACAATTCCGTTGAGCGTGAGCGTGGAGTCCGTCCGAACGAGGTCCTTGACCAGCGAGAGGAAAGCGTTTTGCATTTGCCAGCGCTCGCGGGCACCCTGCCCTTCTGGTTCGTTCTGCGTCATCCCCTGTCTGCGGAGAACTTCGGTCACGGCATCCACCGGATCCAACTCCTCGGCGCGGCCGGTGGAGGCTAGCCGAGTCAATCCGCTCATGGCCTGCCTGATTTCCGGGCGGAGGAAGAATCCCTCGCCACCGCGCACCTGGTAGACGATGCCAGCCTCCGACAACGCTTCCTCGAACACCGCGGACTGAGCATTGATGCGGTACAACACGGCGATTTCCGAGGGCGCAGTTCCCGTCTCAATCAACCGCTTAATACGACGGGCAACGTCGTGCGCTTCGTCCGGCTCGCACTCGTAGGTGGCAAACTGAGGAGGCTGACCGGCGGGCTTCATACCCTGCAGCTTCAACTTAGTCCCGGCGATTCGGCCTTTCGCCTGGCCGATAACCGCGTTCGCCAGATCGGTGATCTGCGGTGTGGAACGGTAATCCCGCTGCAGGCGCACGGTGACCGCGTTGGGGTAATCGCGGGTGAAATCGAGGAGGAAGCTCGGCGAGGCTCCTGTGAAGGAGTAGATCGTCTGATTCGCATCCCCCACGATGGTGAGGTCGTCCCGCTCCCCCAACCACGCGCGAACGAGGCGCTGCTGGGCGGGGGTAACGTCTTGATACTCATCAATGACAAAAGTCCGGTATTGCTGCCGGAACTCGTCGGCAACGCCGGGTACCTTGCCAATGCCGGTGGCCAAGTGATTGATGACATCGTCAAAATCAAGAAGCGCCACCCCCGGGCGGAACTTCAGTTCCTCATACTTCGCGTACACCTGCCCCACCTCTTTGGCGGAAACGGGAGGGGTGCGATGGAAATTCTCCATCTGCTCTGCGTAGTTATCCGGGCTGATGAGCGTGGCCTTCGCCCACTCGATTTCCCCTGTGAGATCGACGAGTGTTTCCTTGGCGGTACTCACGCCCACGGCGCGTGCGGCCTGCGCGACCAGCGGGAGACGTTTATCCAGTAGTTGATACTGCAGGTCACCTGCGAAGCGCGGCCAAAAATACGCCAGCTGGCGCATGGCCGCCGAGTGGAATGTACGGGCTTGAACGCGGGGAATCCCCATGTGGGCGAGCCTGTCACGCATTTCGCCCGCCGCACGTTTGGTGAATGTCACCGCCAGCACCCGCTGCGGGCTGACTGCGCCCGTGTTGATGAGGTGGGCGATGCGGTAGGTGATGGTGCGGGTTTTACCGGTGCCTGCACCGGCCAGAATGCATACCGGACCGCGTGGCGCGGTTGCCGCGACGCGCTGGTCAGGATCAAGATCGTCGAGACTGAAGTTATCCAACGTCACTCCACCTATCGATGAGGGTGCGTGCAAGCGAGCCACGTCCGGTGAGCGGAACCCTGCCCGAGAGCACCTCACTGCGGGTGACCCACCTGGTTTCTTCCAGCTCGCCGTCGGTGGGGCTGACCGCTTCACTGTCGGTGGTTTCCGCGTGCATTCCCAGCATGAGGCTGCCCGTCGCCGCCCAGGGCGCGGACATGACGTAGCGGGAATTCTTCACCCGACGCCCCGTCTCCTCAAGCACCTCACGGGTGAAGGCATCCTCGATTGTCTCCCCCGGCTCCACGTAGCCCGCTACAAGCGAGTAGTAGTCCCGACCCGGTTTGCGGGTGAGAAGCAGCTTCTCCCCCATCGTCACCAGACCGATGACTGCGGGGTCGAGGCGCGGGAACACCTCGTTTCCGGATTGGTCGTAGCCGAACCTTCCATCTGCTTCGTAGCTGACCTTCTCCCCGTTCACGGGGCTGTACTTGAAGGTCACCTGGTTGCGAAGTCGCATGAAAGTACGCGCCAGGGGGTCGCTTGTCGGTTGGTCCTGAATCCTTGCAATTTTCAGGCTGCGGGGTGACGCACCGATGAGGCCCTCGAGCTCGCCGGGTGAAACGAGACCGGCGCGGTTTCCACCCTCCACGTCGATAGTGACCGTTGGGATCTCGTCCACCTCAGCCAGCGGCCACCCGTAGACGGGTTGTTCTGTGCCGGAGCCGCCCTCGGTTGCAAATGTTCCCTTGGCAGTGAAGAGGTAGAGAATCCGTTCCCCACCCTGTGTGCCGCGGCCTTCTACCACCGTTTCTCTCCCCTTCCGAATGTCTTAGCTGTTAATCCGCGATACGACGCACGTACAGCAAACGATCTCCTGGCTCGCACATCTCGGCCTCGGGCGAGTCGATGCGGTACAGCTCGCCGGAGCGCACCACGCCCAGCACAATATCTGCCAGGTGACGCGGGTTGGCACCCACCTCGTCCTCGCCGATCTGGCGCTCTGCAATGGAGAACCCTTCATCCGGGCTGAGGAGGTCCTCCATCATCTCCACCACGGAGGGTGTCACTGTGGCCAGGCCGAGCATCCGGCCGGCCGTTTCGGAGGAAATAACTACCGAGTCCGCGCCGGATTGCTCCACCAAATGCTGGTTTTCCGCCTCTCGCACCGCGGCGACGATCATCGCACTTGGTGCAAGCTCTCGCACGGACAGTGTCACCAGGACGGCGGTGTCATCAACGCT
>ERZ1031127.131-NODE-131-length-11837-cov-6.003480_pt1 | contig 11837 bp, 13 predicted proteins | sample MGYA00518224_ERZ1031127 | MGnify/ENA primary metagenome ERZ1031127 (study PRJEB33718, sample SAMN03159757) | human skin metagenome | collected 2014-05-20 | study: EMG produced TPA metagenomics assembly of the PRJNA266117 data set (Human skin bacterial metagenome... | reverse complement strand
CGCTCGACCCGGAGGGGCGCGGGCTAGATGTGGTTGTTTCTAACCCGCCGTATGTGCCTGAGACCGCCGAGGTGGATCCCGAGGTCCGGGCGGACCCACACGAAGCCGTCTTCGCGGGGGAAGACGGCATGAGCTTCATCCCTCAGCTCGCCCGCACCGCGTTCGCACTTCTCCGCCACGGTGGGTACTTCGGCGTTGAGCACGATGACTCTACACAGGCCGCCGTGTGCGGGGCGCTCACCGCCGCCGGTTTTACTGATGTGCGTCCGCTCGCCGATCTTGCCGGCAAGCCGCGGTTTGTCACCTGTCGCCGCCCGTAGCAGGTAACTGGCACCCCACGCATCAAACACATCGTGCACAGCGGGTAACTCGAGGTGCCTTTGAGCCTGCGCAATAATCGCCGTGCCGCGCCCCGGTTCTCCCCACAAAAATTCTCGTTCGACGCCCGGGCTCTGCGAACATCCTGCTCTTCGTACACTCGTCACCTAGCACGAGTGTGTGGTTTGACGGCTGTTCCGGTTATGGAGTGCGTGGGTGTGGTTTGGGGTGTGTTGGGCGTGGCACTAGATGTGGGGTCCTTGATTGGTGGAGATATTAGGTGTCTTATCCAAAATCTGACCAAGCAAGGACCCTTATCGTGAATCCTAGTGCAAACCTGATCGCTGATACCATTTGCCGCACCGCTTGGTTGGGTTTGATGATCACCAATGCCACCGATGGCGGGGATGTGACCATTATCGATGCGGTGGCTGTCGATCCGATCAACGAGTGCCCGGCATGCACGCAACCCGGAGTTAAGCGTGCTCATGTGATCCGTGAGCTTGTAGACCTGCCGGTGGTGGGTTTCCCAACGAGGCTTAGAGTCCGCCTGCCCCGGTACCTGTGTGTTAATCAGGCGTGTCCGCGTAGGATTTTCCAGGCTGGGTTGGATTGTGCTTTTGATGGTGAGAAAACCACGGGGCGGGTGACCCGCTGGATTTTGCAGCGGTTAGCCATAGACCGGATGTCAGTGCGTGCGGTAGCGAAAGCGTTACATATCGGGTGGGATTTGTGCTGTCAACTGGCCTTAGATCAAGCCAATGAGTTGATCTATCACGATCCGGACCATCTGGCAGGTGTGCGTGTCATTGGGGTTGATGAGCACAAGTGGTCGCATAACCTTAAAAGCCCACGGTGATGGGTTCGTCACTGTGATTGTGGACATGATCAACAAGCCGGCGCGGTTGTTGGATGTGGTCAAAGGGCGGTCCTCACAAGCGTTACAGTCCTGGTTAAACCAGCGTGACCAAAGCTTCAGGGATCGTATTGAGGTTGTGTCCATGGATGGGTGTGCCGGCTACGCCAGTGCTGCTGAAGAGGCAGTACCGAAAGCAACTCGTGTGATGGATCCGTTCCATGTGGTGCGTTTGGCAGGCGACAAGGTAACAAAGTGTCGCCAGGGACTGCAAATAGAAACCACAGGTGGTCGAGGTCGTCGTGAGGATCCGTTGTATAAAAACCGCAAAACAATGCTGACCAGGGATAGCCTTTTGACTGATGGGCAAAAAGCGCGTTTGGATTACCTATGGGCTTTTGATGAGGACTACCAGCCACTACACCAGGCCTACCTGGTGTATCAACGGGTTATCGACGCGTACGAGATGAAAAACCGATGCCGAGCCAAAAAGGCGATGAGCAACCTGATCGACCAACTGCGTGTCATGAAAGGCAAGGCACATAAGGAGAGAGCCCAAATAGGACGCAGCCTTCATAAGCGGCGTCGTGACATACTCAAGTTTTTCGACCGAGGGGTCTCCAACGGGCCAGTCGAAGCGATCAACGGACGCCTCGAACACCTCCGCTGCATCGCCCTAGGATTTTAAAAACCTCAACCACTACATCTTGCGATGCCTCATCCACTCCGGAGGCCTCACCAACAAAATCAACGCACTCTAAAACCGGAAGAGCCCCTTTAGGTTCGCACTATTTACGCGCACCCTTTGGTGCGCGCTTTTCGACGCGAACCTTTAGGCGCGCATCTCACTGTGCGTTGTTGGCGCGCGCTTTTCGACGTTCGCTTTTCTACGTGCGCATTTTATGCGCACCTTTCGACGTTTGCTTTTGCGTGCGCACCCGCTAATTGTGTTTGTGGCCGGCACCGATCCAGTGGAGGAGCTGGTGGATATCTTCGCTTGCGATGGCGTAGTAGATCTTTCTTCCGTCACGAGTGCTCTTCACCGTGCCGTTGTTCTCCATGGCGCGTAGTGCCGCGGAGGCTGTAGCAACTCGTACGCCGGTAGTTTCGGCGAGCTCGCTGACGGTCAGCTCGTTTTGTCCGGCGTAATGGATGGCGGATAACAAGGTTAGCCGGGTGGGGTCACCAAGAATTTTGAAGGTGTTCGACCAACTAACAATATCAACGGTGTCTGACACGTGAACCTCCTTGTCAATCAGTTTAGCGCTGGTCAGTTCGTTTGTGCGGAGTGAAGCGGCAATGTCAGCGGATTCGCGTTACCGGGGAGCAGCGCGCCGTCAATGGTGAGCGATGGAAATCCGTGTTCACTGGTTGTAAACTTGCCGCGAACACGGAAAACGCGGGCAAGAACCTCAGAGGTCAGCACCTCGAGCGGGGTCCCCATCTTCTCAACGGAACCGTTGTTGAGCAGGATGATCGTATCGCAGTAGCGGGCAGCCAAGCCGAGATCGTGGATCGCGAGGATGACGATCGTGCGGTGCTCCGAACAGATGTGGGTGAGCAGCTCCATGAGCCGGTACTGATGATGCAGGTCTAGGTGGTTAGTAGGCTCGTCGAGGAGCATGACGGAGGCGCGTTGCGCCATGGCCCGGGCGACCATCGCGCGCTGCACCTGACCACCGGAGAGCTCGCTCAGGCGGGTGCCGGCGATATCGTCCAGGGATGTGTGCATGAGGGCCTCGGCGATGACTGCCTCGTCGCCCTCGTGTGCCTGGGAGAACGGCCCGCGCCCCGCCCTGCAGCCAAGCTCAACAACCTCGCGGACGGTGAGCGGGATGGCCTCGCCGGAGTGCTGGGCGACGTAGGACAACCGGTGGACACGCTCGGTGGTGCGGTAGGAGGAGAGCGGGTGAGCGTCGAAAAGTATCTCGCCGTCGAAAGGATGGATGCCACCGATAGATTTGAGGAGGGTCGACTTTCCTGAACCATTTGGGCCGACGAGCCCAATGATGGTGGGCGAAGGCACAGTAAAGCTGACCCCGGAGAGGATGGTTTTGCCCTCATATCCCGTGGACAGATCCTTCACCTCGAGCATTATTTCTTCCTTTTCAAGATCACGAAAAATGCCGGAACGCCGATGAGCGCCGTGATTACCCCGACTGGAAGTTCCTGGGGCGCAAACAGCGCGCGGGCGAGTGCGTCGGCGACAACAAGAGCGATGGCCCCGAGGAGCGCGGAGAGGGGGATGAGCGTGACGTGGCGCGGGCCGCCGAGCATCCGCACCGCATGGGGGACGATGAGTCCAACGAAGCCGATCGCGCCGACCGAGGCGACTGTGGCAGCCGTCATGAGAGAAACCGCGACAAGAACTGTGTAACGGAGAGTGACCACCGGGATGCCCATAGTTTGCGCCGTCTCGTCACCAAACGCGAGGGCATCCAGGAAACGCGACAATACCCACAACACCACCATCCCCACCATACCCACGATAACGACAGCCCACACGGTGTGCCAACGTGATGCGCTGAGGGCCCCGAGCAACCAGAACATGATCCCGCGGGTGGACTCAGCATTGCCGGACGCAGTGACGATAAGAGAGGTGAGCGACTGAAAGAGAAACCCTATGAGCACGCCGGTGAGGACCACCCGCGTGGCGTCGGCAGCGCTCTTTCGAAGCAGCATCATGAGGAGGAAGAACGATGCGAGGGCGCCGATGGCGGCGCCGAAGATGATGCTGTACTGCCAGGTGGAAAAGAGGATCGCGATGACAGCGCCGGTAGAGGCCCCGGAGGAAATCCCCAGCAGGTACGGCTCGGCGAGGTCGTTGTGCGTAATCGCCTGCATCGCCACGCCGCACACCGCGAGAATGGCACCCACGAACGCGGCCATGAGGATGCGGGGGATCCGCAGCTCGGTGATGATGGACATGCGCAGGGGGGACGGGCTGGGCAGCGCCGGATCAATGAAACTCTTGAGCTCCCCAAAGCTCATGGAGCTCGACCCCACCGTCAGCGAGACGACCATAGCCACCACCAGGATGATCACCCCGGTGATGGCGATACCAGCTGTTTTTCGCACGGTCGCTCGACTACTTTGCGAGCTTGAGGGCAAGATCGCCGTTGAGGGCTTCGGTGATGGCCTCGATGACCTCGTGGGAGCGCGCGCCGGCGGAGGTCGCCACACCCGGGACGACGATGTAGGCGCCGTTCTTCACGGCCTTCATCTCCTTGGTGCCCGGGGTGGACTCCAGATCCGTCACCTTTTCTTCCCACTTATCGCCCGGCTGGCCGCGCTTGGGAAGATCCGCGAGGATGATGACATCGGGATCCTTTTCCGCCACCGCTTCCCAACTCACCTGCGGCCACTCTTCCTTAACATCGGCGAACACGTTAGTCATGCCGGAACGCTCACCCATCTCGGTGACGATGGAGGATCCCCCGGCCACGTACGGTGCGCCGCCGATGGAGGAGTAGAGGAGCATGAAGGTGGTGCCCTCGGGGGCCTTGGCGGCGCCTGCCAACGCAGCGTTTTGCTCCTCGATGAGCGCCTGGGCCTCTTTCTCACGTCCGAAGAACTTCCCCAGCTCGGTGAGGTCTTTTTGGATCAGCTCGAAGCGGGTCTTTCCGGCGTTGTCGCCGTAGTCTGCGCACTCCGTGTTGCTTTGGTAGGTGCCTACCTCGAGCTTCTGCCACTCATCGCGGGCGCCAGCGGAATCGGGAGTCCAACTCTCCTTGAACGGGGTGAGGATGAAGTCCGTATCGGCATCCCGCAGCTGCTCAGAATTGGGCACAGACGGGGAGATTTCCTTGAGGCCATCGATGCTGTAGCCGGCGGGAGGGGCATCCTTTTGGTGGCCGTAGCCGGCGATCTGGTCCTTCGCACCGAGGAGCAGGAGGGTGTCGGTGGCGCCCTGTTCCATCGTCGTGGCGCGTTGGACCGGGACGTGGGCGGTGACGGTGAAGCCGCAGTTATCTACGCTCAGCGTCTCCGCAGCAGACGACGTTTCCGATTGTGCTTGGTCGGAGGAATTAGTGCCACACGCGGAAAGGGTGAAGCAAAGTGACAGTGCTGTGAGGGCAGAGGAGGCTGCGAGGAAGCGTGAACGCATGATGTCCTTTATGAAAACTCGATTGAATGATTGAATGTCTGTGTAGATAGCATATGGGGTGCGGGCGGAAAAGGGAAATGGAGCCGCGACCAGCGCGGTGACGTGGGCGGACGAGGCTTCCGGGCAGGACGGGCCGTGGTCATGCAGGGGCCACGCAGGGGTACTGTGACCGTCCGTGGCCGGGTCACCAGTTAATTGTTGGCTAATCGACGCCTCGTGGCCGGTCAGTGCGAGGGGGGTACGGCCGCGACGGGGTAATATGTTGCGTGATCGGATTGTAGACCAAAGAAATGGGGTAACCACCGTGTCGCGCACTTTCAATTGTCTGGACGAAAAGACCAGGGAGGTAGGGTTGCGGTCTGCTGCAGACGCAGTGGAGGCCGGCCGCCTCGTCGTTCTCCCCACAGACACGGTGTACGGCATTGGGTGCAACGCGTTTAGCCCGGAGGCAGTAAACAAGCTTCTGCAGGCCAAGCACCGCGGGCCGGATATGCCCGTGCCCGTGCTTGTGGGCAGCTGGGATACCGTTCGCGGGCTCTCCCGCGACTACACGCGCCAGATGAACGTGCTCATCGAGGCCTTTTGGCCCGGCGGTCTTTCCATCGTTGTCCACCAGGCGCCGAGCCTGACGTGGAACCTGGGAGACACCAATGGCTCGGTGATGCTTAGGATGCCGCAGCAAAAGCTCGCCATCGAACTGCTGCAGAAGACGGGTCCGATGGCCGTGTCCTCTGCAAACATCTCCGGCAATCCGCCTGCTCTTAACGCCGCAGAAGCCGAGGCCCAGCTGGGCAACTCCGTCAGCGTCTACCTGGAGGGCGGGCAGGCCGAGATCGGCACCCCGTCCACCATCGTGGATCTCACCGGCGCCACACCGCAGATTCTCCGCGAAGGCGCGGTGCCGAGCGAGAAGGTCTTCGAGGTTCTCAAGGCAAATTCTTAAAAAACGAGTGACGTGGCGTGTGGCCCCGGTAAACGGAGGCGGCACGGTACGTAGCTTCCGCACTAGTAAAGGAGTCGCGTGGGTACAGCAGGCGTTGGCGTTCCGCTTCGAGAGCTCGGAGTGGTGCTTCTTACTTCCCTCGTTTTCGCTTACCTCACCACCGGCATCGTCCGCTCCCTCGTCATCCGCTCCGGGCACCTCTCGGACATCCGCGAGCGCGATGTGCACACGGTGCGCAAACCACAGCTCGGCGGGTTGGCCATGTTCACGGGATTTCTCCTCGCCGTCTATCTGGCCCAGCAACTGCCGGCGCTCACCCGAGGCTTTAGGCCGATCACCCCGGAGATGGATGCTGTGGTGGTGGCATCGGCAATCATCGTGTTGGTCGGGGTGATCGATGACCTGTATGAACTCGACGCGCTGAGTAAGCTCGTGGGGCAAATCGCGGCGGCCCTAGCAATGTGCCTCATGGGGCTGAAATGGTCCATTTTGTACCTGCCGATCGGGGAGGGCACCACCCTCATCCTGAGTGATGCCCAGTCCACCATCATCACCACCCTGTTCGCCGTGGCGCTCATGAACGCCATCAATTTCATCGACGGCATCGACGGCTTGGCGGCCGGGGTGGGCATGATCTCTGGACTGGCAACACTCGCCTTTGCTCTATCTATCCTGCACGATCAGGGCGGCGCGGTGGCAGCCTACCCGCCGGCGATCATCGCCACTGGCCTGGTGGGGATGTGCGCGGGCTTTTTGCCCCACAACTTCTCGCCGTCCCGCATCTTCATGGGGGATACCGGTGCGATGTTCATCGGCCTGCTTCTCGCCGCGGCTTCGACGTCGGCCTCGGGCAAGATCAACATGAGCCTGTACGGAACGGCCGATTTCATCGCCGCGATGAGCCCGCTCTTCGTGGTTTTGGCCAGTGTTTTTATCCCCATGCTCGACCTCGTCATGGCGGTCACGCGAAGGCTAGCTAGGGGGCAATCCCCGTTCACCGCCGACCGGATGCACCTGCACCACCGCCTCCTGCGCATGGGGCACAGCCAAAAGCAGGTTGTCCTCGTGCTGTACACCTGGGTGGGGGTGGTCGCCTTCGGCGCCGTCGGCTTTACTATCTTCCCGCCACTGTGGGCCCTCATTCTCCTTGTTGCAGCTACGGTGTTTGCCGTGTGGTACACCGTGCGACCCGCTGGGCTACACTTCTAGCCGTGAACGAGAACGTGAACAACAAGAACACCACCCCTTCTTCTGTAGATGAGGGGCAGGAGCAGCGCGCAGCAAGTATCTACACTGACCAATCGCGTCCTCTTAAACGAGCGCTCACCTTTGGCACCATCGCGCTTGTGGTTGTGACACTTGCATCCCTTGTGGGGTGGTTGATGGCCGCCGGTACCCCGGGGCTCTACGGCGCGCTCATCGGAGCCGGCCTGGGCGGTGGCTTTATTCTCATCACCGTGGTGCTCGCGGTCGCGACGGCCAAGTCCACCCCCACCGTGACGGCCGCGGTGGTATTGGGCGGATGGCTAGTCAAGCTTGTGGCCATGATTGTGGTCCTGGCCCTCATCAAGGACCTCGATTTCTACAGCAAGGGTGCACTGTTTCTCACAGTTATTCTCGCCTTGATTATTGTTTTGGCCTCGGAGACGTGGGGAATCCTGTCGTCTCGGACCACTTACGTTTCGTGACTTACACCTAACGGGGTCAATTTGGGGGTAGGTAACGTAGATAAAAATCACGGCACTGATAAAGTACGAACAAGGTAGCAATACCTTTCAGTTGCCGTGCCGATGTGCGTTGGAATCCGCTGCAACTGAAGTAATAATTCAGACGTCCATCGCACCGCTTGCCTCACAGCGGTAAATGAACACGGGAGAGAACGCTGAGCGTTACATATCTGTCCATGAAGGGCGAGTTTCACGCCCCGGACTTGTTTCATGAATTTTTCCCGGGTTTCGTAGATGGCAATGGCGAATCGCACAACCTGTGGCTGTCCGATTTCGCCGGAGGCCTATTCGCACTAGACCGTCTGATGTTTGTCCGACTGCTTTGTGTGGTCGCGATCATCGTTTTCTTTGTTCTTGCTATGCGCAACCCCAAGAAGGTGCCCGGCAAGTTCCAGTCAATGGCAGAAATGCTTCTTGACTTCGTCAGAATTCACATCGCAGAAGATATCCTCGGCAAGAAGGAAGGTCGGCGGTTCCTGCCGCTCATCACGACCATCTTCATGCTGGCTCTCTTCATGAACCTTCCGTCGGTAATTCCGTTCCTCAACATTTCACCTAACGCGCGCATCGGTATGCCGCTGGTGATGGCGTTGATGGCCTACATTGCCATGATCTACGCAGGTGCAAAGCGCTACGGCTTCTTCAGATTCCTGAAGAGTTCCGTCGTGGTGCCGAACATCCCGTGGTTCCTCCACATCCTCGTGGTGCCGATCGAATTCTTCTCCACATTCATCCTCCGCCCCGCGACGCTGGCCATTCGTCTTATGGCCAACATGCTGTCGGGCCACCTGATTTTGGTCCTGCTGTTCAGCGCGACCAACTTCTTCTTCTGGCAGTTCAACGGGTGGATGGCTGTATCTGGATTGACGCTGATTGCTGCGGTCGCATTCACGCTGTTCGAGCTCCTGGTCATCTTCCTGCAGGCATACATTTTCGCCCTGCTGACGGCCGTGTATATCGAACTGTCGCTGCATGCGGACGAACACTAAACGGTTCTTAACTGAATACGACACCCCTGTTAATTACACATCTTCCGCAGTACGCGAGGAACGAAAAATGCGTACTGCACTTTAAGAAAGGGATACACCCACAATGAACGAACTGCTTCTTGCACAAGGCGCAGGTGCTCTGGATCTCGGCGTACTCGCCACCATCGGTTACGGTCTGGCTGCGATTGGACCTGGCCTCGGCATCGGCATCATCGTTGGTAAGACCGTGGAAGCTATGGCACGTCAGCCTGAGATGGCCGGTCAGCTCCGCACCACGATGTTCCTCGGTATCGCGTTCACCGAGGCCCTCGCCCTCATCGGCATTGTTGCCGGCTTCCTGTTCTAGTAGAACAGAAGGTTTCGCAACACCATGAAGAACGTTTTATATCTCGCAGCGGAGGGACCTTCCGTAGGGGGTCCAGGCTCGCACCTGCCCCTGACGGACTCGGTTTCCGTCCTTCTGCCGGCGCCGTATGACATCTTCTGGTCTCTCGTCGCGTTTCTGGTAATCCTCTTCGTATTCTGGAAGCTTGTTTTGCCCAAGTTCCAGGAAGTCCTATCGGAGCGCGAGGATTTGATCAAGGGTGGCATTCAGCGCGCTGAAGCCGCTCAGGCCGAGGCCAAGCAGGCACTGGAAAAGTACAACAGCCAGCTTGCTGAAGCTCGTGCCGAGGCACAGCAAATCCGTGAAGAGGCTCGCGAACGCGGCGAGCAAATCAAGGCGGAGATGCGTGCACAAGCAGCCGAAGAGTCCAACAGGATCATCGAAGCAGGGGAGAAGCAGCTTGCCGCCCAGCGCGAGCAGGTTGTTTCCGAGCTGCGCCGCGATATGGGGCGCAACTCCGTCGATCTCGCGGAGCGTTTGCTCGGCCGACAGCTGTCGGACGATCTCACTCGCTCGAGCACGATTGACCAGTTCCTTGCAGATCTCGATGACGTATCCACAGTAAGGAAGTGAGCGGTATGCACGCAGCTAGCCGCGAGGCGCTGACTGATGTCACCGATCGGCTCAGGGGTCACCTTGAGCAGGGCGGTCAGCTGGTCGCGCGCGCCGCACAAACCGGGACTGAGCTTTTCGACGTGGTGGAGATCCTCGATTCCAACCGCACGTTACGTGTAGCCCTAGCCAATTCCGCCACTCCGGCGGAGGCTCGCGAGGGACTCGCCCGTAACCTGCTGGCTGACAAGATCTCTGACAATACGCTCGCCGTACTACTTGATGCAGTGGCGCAGACGTGGTCCACGGCCGGAGAGTTCCGTCAAGGACTCATCCTTCTTGCCCGTCGTTCACTGTTCATCGGTGCGGAGGCAGAAGGCAACCTGGTCCAGGTGGAAGACGAGCTGTTTAGGCTGAGCCGCATCCTTCGAGACAATCCTGAACTGACCCGACTCCTGGGTGACAAGAAGACCGAGCCGAACAAGCGCCGCGAGCTTCTCGCGAATGTGTTGTATGGCAAGGTCACTCGCACCACGGAAGCACTCGTGCTGCAGGTAGTTGGTCGAATTGAGCAGGATCCGATTGAGGATTGCAGGACACTAGCGGAGCAAGCCGCCGAAATGCGTGGGAAGACCATTGCCCGTGTCGAGACGGCCCATGAGTTGTCCGACGAGCAGCGCAACGCCCTCGCGGATAAGCTTGCTCGCATTTACGGTCACGAAATGTCCATCCACACTGAGGTTGACACCAGCCTCCTCGGAGGGATGATCATTCGCGTCGGTGATGAAGTCATTGACGGCAGCACAGCAGGGAAACTGCAACGTCTGCGCGTGAACCTCGGCTAATTTTTAAAGAAACGATTAATTATTTTGCTGGAAGCTACTACGAGAGCAGGAAGAACATGGCGGAGCTGACGATCTCCTCCGATGAGATCCGTAGCGCGATTGAGAACTACACCTCGAGCTACTCGCCGGGTGCGACCCGCGAGGAGGTCGGGCAGGTAATTTCGGCTGCTGACGGTATTGCCCAGGTATCTGGTCTACCGTCCGTGATGTCGAACGAGCTGCTGGAGTTCCCGAATGGCGTCATCGGCGTTGCCCAGAACCTCGACACCGATTCCATCGGTGTTGTGATCTTGGGCGACTTCGAGATCTTGAAGGAAGGCGACGAAGTTAAGAGGACCGGTGAGGTTCTCTCCATTCCGGTCGGGGATAATTTCCTCGGTCGTGTAATTAACCCGCTGGGGCAGCCTATTGATGCCCTGGGCGATATCGAGGCGGAAGAAAACCGCGCACTCGAGCTGCAGGCACCGTCCGTGCTGCAGCGCCAGCCAGTGGAAGAGCCACTGCAAACTGGCATGAAAGCAATCGATGCAATGACCCCGATCGGCCGCGGCCAGCGTCAGCTGATCATTGGTGACCGCAAGACCGGCAAGACCGCGATCTGCATCGATACCATTTTGAACCAAAAGGCTAACTGGGAATCGGGCGACAAGTCGAAGCAGGTTCGCTGCATCTACGTCGCTATCGGTCAGAAGGGTTCCACCATCGCCGGCGTGCGCCGCACGTTGGAGGAAAATGGTGCCCTGGAGTACACCACGATCGTGGCTGCTCCTGCATCTGATTCTGCCGGTTTCAAGTGGCTCGCCCCGTTCTCTGGCGCGGCCCTCGGCCAGCACTGGATGTACCAGGGCAACCACGTTCTCATCATTTACGATGATCTCACCAAGCAGGCTGAGGCCTACCGTGCCATCTCGCTGCTGCTACGTCGTCCGCCGGGACGTGAGGCTTACCCCGGTGATGTGTTCTACCTGCACTCCCGTCTGTTGGAACGCGCGGCAAAACTGTCTGACGACATGGGTGCCGGTTCCATGACCGCCCTGCCCGTCATCGAGACCAAGGCCAACGACGTGTCCGCCTTCATTCCGACCAACGTGATTTCTATTACGGACGGTCAGGT
>ERZ1031127.130-NODE-130-length-11872-cov-6.752814_pt1 | contig 11872 bp, 7 predicted proteins | sample MGYA00518224_ERZ1031127 | MGnify/ENA primary metagenome ERZ1031127 (study PRJEB33718, sample SAMN03159757) | human skin metagenome | collected 2014-05-20 | study: EMG produced TPA metagenomics assembly of the PRJNA266117 data set (Human skin bacterial metagenome... | reverse complement strand
ACACCCCCAGTACCAACTACGCAGACAACCGGTACCAACAACCCCTATTTCGCAGAAAAGACAGAGAAAGGCTTTTCGGCTCCCGGATTTAGAGAGTAGAACCCAATGTTCGAGTGCTCCTCAGTTGGGAATGTCGATGGAAGTTGAGACTGGCGATGATTCCACATCGAGTCGAAATAAACGTGCTGCTTATTAAATGGTCGGTAAATCGAGGTTCTTATAGCTTTCTTATCGAATTGGCTTGTGTCATTTCGGTTCAAACACGGAACAAGGCTAGAAGACCACTTGATCTTTCGAGTATCACTGTATTGAGGAAAATCGCTCAAGAAATCAGTTGGGTTACCCGGGTAAGACTTGAAAGCCATTACAGCTTCGCCATACGCCCTAATCGTCAGAGCCATATTTCTGCAAAGAGCTGATTCCGCAAAATTGTAAACCCAAGAGTCTCTACTTGTTCCCAGTCCCATTGAGTTGATGGCGAAGAACTTCGTACCAGCTTCATTCTTCCCTCCAACGACCGGCCAGGTGGAAAATTCATCACTTCGTTGGTTTAACCAGTCACCATGCTTATTCGGGGGGATGGTTTGCCATTCAATGTTTTCGATAGTTGAATTCTCGACGATGTCGAGCTTTTGCTCTGCGGAGAGATAGTCACCGATATCGCGGTAGTGGAGGGTGAAACCGGTCTTAGCGGGGTCTTTAATGCCGATCATGATGGAGACCGAGGCGCGGGATCCAGAGCCAAAGATCTTTCCGCCTTCCTTTCTGGACTGCTCCCCTGCTGTGCGCTGGTTACCTCGCAGGTTGAAAACGTACATGTCGGTGAAGTCTTCTGCCAAAGACAGTCGCACACCGTCACCAGAGTTACCGTCAAGCCAGCCACCGTTGGAAACGAAGGCGACCACGCCCGTGTTGCCGATGCGATCGGTAGCCCAGCGGAAGGCGCGGAGGTAGGAATCGTAAAGAGAGTTCTTGTTGGTTGCCGTGGATTTGGCGGCATAGGTCTGCGCAATGCGGGAATCCAGGGAGGGATATTTTAGGTTCGCGTTGTTATCGTTCGCGCTGCTCTGCCCCACCGAGTACGGCGGGTTACCGACGATGACGTTGATTGGTGCCTTCTTCTGGCGGACGATGCGCTCGTTGTTGTTCTTGAAGATGGTGAGGTCGAGGATGTCGCCGTCTTCGTGGATCTGGAAAGTATCGGCAAGGGCGATGCCATCAAAGGGGACGTAGTCCGGTTCGGGGTCGCCGTTGCGCTGGGCTTCGGCGGCGCGGAGGGCGTTGTAGGTGGTCTCGATATTGACGGCGGAAACGTAGTACGCGAGGAGCATGATTTCCGTGGCGAAGAGTTCGCTAGCGTACTTGCGGGCCAGGTCCTCTGGTTTGATGAGGCCGGATTGGAGCAAACGAACCATGAACGTGGAGGTGCCGGCGAACGGGTCGAGGATGCAGACCCCTTCGTCGGAAAGCCCCTTGCCGAAGTGCTGGAGAGAGACGTCGTTCGCGGTGCGCAAGATGAAGTCAACAATTTCTACCGGGGTGTAGACGATGCCGAGCTTTTCCGCGTCGCGTTTGAAGGCCTTTTGGAAGAAGCGCTCGTAGAGCTCCTTGATGACCTGCTGCTTACCGGAGGCGCTCGAGACTTCGGCGGCGCGGACGCGGACCGACTCGTAGAACTTCTCGAGGGAATCGGTCTCGGACTCGAGGTTCGCATCCGAGAGGGCGTCGGCCATGCGCTGCATGACCTGAGCAACCGGGTTGTGCGCGGCGAAATCGTACTCGGTGAACAGAGCGTTGAAGACCGGGGCGGTGATGAGGTGCTGAGAGAGCATCTCCACTGCCTGCTGCTCCGTGATCGAATCATTGAGGTTGCCACGCAGGCCCTCGACGAAAGCATCGAACTCGCGACGGAGTGTTGGGCTTGCGGTTTCCAGAAGCGCGTTAATACGCGTGATCTGCGCCTGCGCGATCGAGGCGACATCGCCTGCCCAATCCTCCCAATACGTGCGGGTACCGACCTTGTCGACGAGCTTGACGTAGAGGGCCTCCTCCCACTTTTCCAGGGAGAAGAGGGCGATCTGCTGGGCGGTGTTATCAGTGTCCAGGTACGCCTCCGGACTCTTCGTATCCGTCTTGTCGAGCTCCTTGCGCGTGGCACCGACGTGGCCGGTCTCGATCGGGAGCTTCTCAACGTTGCCGCCGTTAAGGGCGATGGAGTTGACCTTCGCGTTGAAACGATCGTCGTGGGCGCGCAGCGCGTTGAGGATCTGCCAGACAACCTTGAAGCGCGTGTTATCGTTCAAGGCTGCCGACGGGGACACATTCGGCGGGACCGCCACCGGGAGGATGATGTAGCCGTAATCCTTGCCCTCCGCCTTACGCATCACACGGCCGACGGATTGGACCACGTCAACCATGGAGTTACGCGGATGGAAGAAGATGACCGAGTCCAGCGCAGGGACATCGACGCCCTCGGAAAGGCAGCGGGCGTTAGTGAGGACGCGGGTGACCTCCGTATCCTGTGCATCCTGGGCGGACTGGAGCCAGGTGAGCTTCTCGGCGCGCTCCATGGCGTTCATTGTGCCGTCGACGTGGTCGACCTCGATGTCCAGATCGACGTTGAGAAGGTCGACATCGTTAAGAGCTGCTGCCTCGCGGAGGGTGTCCTGGTAATGGTGGATGAGCGCCGGATACTGCTCCGCAATCGCCTTCGACGTCTTAATGTCCTTGGCGAAAGCCACGGCGCGGTGCATCGGCTCTGCTGCTTCGTCGAAACCGTATTTCTTGCCCTGCTCCCTGCCCGAGCGCTTAGCGAGACCATTCCACGCACCGATCATGGACGAGGCAAGAGTGAGATTAATGCCCTCCGTGCCACCACGGCCCATGACCTCAGCGGCAACATCCTCATCCACCGTCATGACGAGGACCTTGTAATCGGTGAGCAGACCCTTTTCCACCGCCTCGCCGAAACCCAGGCGGTGGAACTCTGGGCCGTAGATGGCCTCGTCATCCATGGAGGCGAGCTCTGCCGAGTGTTCTGCAGCTTTGCCCTTCACGTTATCGTCGAAAAGCCGAGGAGTAGCCGTCATGTACAGGCGCTTGTTGGCCTTGATATAGCTAGCATCGTGGATACGGACGAAGTTGGAGGCATCCTCCCCCGCCAGCGTGACACCGGTGGTACGGTGCGCCTCATCACAAATAACCAGATCAAAGAGGTCGAGACCGTGCTCCTGGGCGCTGTGGACCGCGGGCAGCGACTGGTAGGTGGAAAAGACAACGTGCAAGCCAGAGGCGCGCTTGCCGCCAGCGTTCAGGCGCGCGGCGATCTCCTCACCATTAGTGGAAACAGGAATCTCCACATCATAGGCAGCGATATCCTCCGCCTTCTTGCCGACCTTCGCATCCGAACACACTGCATAGGAACGAAGCTCAACAGTGGACTGCGCCGTCCACTCCTTCAGTGTTTGCGAAAGGAGAGAAATGGACGGGACGAGGAATAGCACACGAGCGCGCCCCCCCCCCCCGCCGATTTGCGTAGGCTTCTGCAAGACGCAGGGACGTAAACGTCTTACCCGTGCCACACGCCATGATCAGCTTGCCGCGATCATGGGATTCGAAGCCCTGCAGCGTCTTATCGATCGCCTCCTGTTGATGCTTGCGCGGAGTGAACGGCTCGTTGCGAGTGAGGTTCACACGCATCTGTGACCCAGGGAAGACAACATCCCAATCCAGCGGCGACTGCGCAATATCATTCAGGCCAATGCGCTGGCACGGGATGAGCTGATCTTTTAAGGCATCCTCGGCGTTGTGGGACCAGCGATCCGTCGTGGCGATGATCAGGCGATTTTTGAAATGCTCCTTGCCGTTTTCGGTTTCGAAGCTGCGGCCCGAATCCTCGAAGAAAGAATCGATCGCGCTCTTTTGGAGGTAGGTTTTCTCCTCGTAGAACTTGCACTGGATCGCCGTCCACGAGTGGTCCTCGCGGCGGCGAGCAACCAGGTCAATGCCGGTGTCCGGGCCGTTCGCGTAACGCCAATCGGTCCAACGGAAGACCTCGTCATACTCCGACGACAGCAACGGATCCGTCTTGAGGAAGTTCACCATCAACTTCTCAAAACCGATGCCATACTTGGCCTTCGGCTGATTCTCGCGGAGTTGGGCAAGGGCTTCTCTAAACGTGGACATGATGGTAATTATGCCTTGCTTTACATGAAAACACGTCAACATTAAACGCGAAGTTCGTGCGGTTCAGCGGTCTGTTCATCGAGTCTCCCGGAGTGTAGGCATCAACCGGATGTACCTTTCTACATTACCGTTTGGTGCTACACCCTGCAGTTATTGCCAAGAACAGGTTTTCGGATTCCACCTTTTCTGAGCAGTTATCTGTTCCGGTGACACCGTGCTTTCCTCCGGCAATCTGGCAAGCACTGGGTTTAGACACTGACCAGCGAATTGAAGGGCATCATCCAAGGTGATGATGCCTCTTGCGAAAATTTTGTTATCTCTGGCAGTTTTGGCGTATCCACTATCCCATTTTTGACCAGGAGAAATCATCTCTTTCGGTAGCGTCATTCTCCGTCTTTGATGCTCGTGGCTGAGAGTTCTGACCAGCTTCTCGAAATCGAATTCTTAGGTCTGAAGAATCGTCAATATATCAAGCAAGTCATGGTACCTAGTACTAGCCTCTCGCCCCTCCCGGTGGCGCTCATACATCGCACAAACCTTATCTGCGAGATGGCTCTCGATCGGTGTAGAAGTAATCGCGAATTCGGGAATGTCATAGCTAGTGAAAGAAGACAAGACCGGCTTCACCATGATCTCTTCGGTTGGCTCCTGTGTATGTCTGTGAACTGTGACATCAACTTTGAAAATTTGAAACTGTTTTCCCCCATAATTCACTTGAATGTGTACTGCCATAGTAGGTGTTGCATACCCGGTGTCATCGCCGACCGAATGGGTACCAACCTTGGTGACAGAATAGGTAAACGGATCACCGCACTTTCGTGAGCAGATATCCGCGAATTCTTGTTTCACCTCTTGAGAGTCGGACCAAGCCTGATCTCGTGAAAAGTCCATATCTGAGGTATAACGGCCGCTTCCATTGCGCATGAGGAGCGAGGTTGCCCCCTTTAATGTCCACCCCGGGTCTGGCACGCTATACAGACGACCAAGGAGCCCTTCAAAGGCGATCTGATGTCTCAAATGTTCAATAGAAACTCCTCTAGCCACTGCCTCTTTCTTGATCCTCTCATTCAGTGCCCGCTGAAGATTCTTATTCCTCGCTTGACTCATCATTAGCCTCCGTTTCAGCTATCGAGTCATCCTGGCCTTGGTCTTCATCCGCACCAGCCTTGTCGGATTCATCGGCTGCTTCGACTTTGTATTTGTGATTTCCAAAAGCTCCGGGAAGAAGTTGATTCCAGTTTATCTTTTGGGATTGCACTAAAGCCTCGCTAAGTTTCGCGGCTCCCAAAGCACCAGACCCGAGGCTCATTTCTTTAAGCGCCTTCTTCACCTCTTCAGACCCGACGATTAGATTTATTTGCGGTGACCAATTCTTCATCAATGCTTCGACTTCTCGCATGACCATCGGCTGCAGCATTTTTCCAAATTTTTCCCCCTGCTGAGCGAGCTGCGCTGCTGCAACATCAGCAATGTGGGGTTTGGCTAATTCCATTTCTGGTCTTTCCAGACTTTCCATCGCCATCTTAAATGCAGGGGATACTTGTTCCATTAGCTTGTTGCTGATCGTGTTAGCACGCTCAACGAGATTCTTCTGGCTCTCCAATGGAGCATTTTCAAGATAAAACTTGTCCACTAATTCACGGCCAGATGTTGCACCATAATGAGTACAGTATTCGTCCAGCTGTGATGCCAAAGAAAGATACCCAACGTTTTCCTTCTCTAAAGCATCAGCGACAATCATCGAAAGGTACTCACGCTCGATTTTTTGTGCTGCCAGGTCAACCACTGTCCTATTGACGGACGTAACTGGTAAACCATCGACATTGACGATGTCTTCCCTATCTATTTTCTGGTTGCTCAGGATTTTGATCCCAGATCTCGACGTTTGCTTCCGGAACGTCGCTGAAAATGTATCCACCTGAGGGATAAGGTTCCCGATGTGGTGGATAGCAGCTGCAGATTCATGCGATACGACAATCCTCGGCCCCTCTTCCCAACGCTCCGATAGAAAGTGCTTGGGATCCAGGGAAATCCACGACGCTTGAATGTCCGAAAGAGCACCCATAGGTGCGGAAGGCAAATAGTAGACACCGTGGCTGGACTTATACAGGACACCTTTCTGGGCAAGCCGATTGATCTGCACCCGGGTGATCCCCTCCCTTTGCGCTTGCGCGGTTGTAACAATGCCCCACTGATCGGAAGCAATTGTTTCTAGAGTCTCCAAGATATTACCGGATCCCATGGCTCACCTACTTCAAAAGTACCCTTGAATACTTTGAATGTATCACCCCAGAGCGAAACATTTCAAGTAATTGCTGATACAAATAAAGTTCTCGCCGACCGAGGATCAAGCTACCCAGGTATCGACTGAAGTACTTATCACTACAGGGGGAGCCCACCGGTGTAGGCGTCTCCGTGTTCACCAGCAAAATGCAGCGCAAACCACTGTCTACGATGGCTTTCTCATTCGAGGCAGAAAACATGCCTGCACCACCAACCACAGTGATTTCAATAAGCCGCTAGGCTTCCTGCATGCGACGGATCCTAGGAAACATGTGTATGTCCAAGTAGTTGTTGGACACGGAGTCTCGGGGCTTTTTTGGACTGGGAAAAATGGTGCGTATTCGAAGCCCTATTTCCTGCAAGCATACCCACGAACAACAGGAAAACCTCGAATACCGAATCACCGCTAAGCACCTTTTTGACCACGAACCGTAATCCACTCGCTGACACCGATGCAGAAACCAACGTTTACTGCAGCAGGATCGCCTTGGCAAGCTTGGTGGAACTTTCGGGAGACTACGGGGTAAAGGAAGCGTGGTAGGCGCACACGCTACGTTAGTGAACTAGTCCGCCCTATCCTATTGCCTATACCTTTGGGTAGATGAACCACTGTATTAAGTAAACAGCAATCATAGGCGCTCCGCAGAATCCAGCTAATACGTAAATGAGTCTGACGGTATCGGCGGAGATTCCATATGTTTCAGCCACTCCGGCACAAACCCCTGCTATACGCTTATCCTTTTCGACCCGGTGCCATTTATTTTTTTGAGGCATGATAAACATCCGTACTCAAATGTCGAGATGCCGCCACTGCTGCTTAGCGCGTTTGTATGTACAACGATTCCGAGACACTGCTCGTGACGGTGTGCTCGAGATAGCAGCAATGATGGCGATTACCCAGCGAGCAGAAAACCTGTCTAGTTGCGACATCAATTTTTCCTGTCGTTGCTTCGGTGAATACTGCGCCCATTCGGTATGAGTGCTTGGTTTCTGAAGATCAACACTCGGAAACGGGCCATGGACCACATTGTACGGAAGTTAAAAATTACGGTCCACAGTTTTTATACCTTCTATCAATTAAGCCCTGGTTTGGCATCGTCCGTGCAATTTTCGGCACAAGCTAAAAATTTTTAACATAACTTGCACGTTCGGCGTTGGGCAATGGTAACTGGGTGTAGCCTCCAGTTCGCGTATTTCATGCCGTACCGGAGACTGTGGCCTTAATCATTAGGGCGGGAATCAGTCGAGCTCTTGTGGATGTAGATTTTCTCCTTGTAGGACTTGCAGTGGACAACTGTCCAAAACTGATCCTCGCTGCGGCGAACCAGCAGGTAAATGCCGGTGTCCGGGCGCTTCGCGTATGGAAAGTCTGACCCTATCAGGGGATCCGTCTTGATCAACTACTCAAAACCAATGCCATACTCGGCTCTGGGCCGATTCTCGCGGAGGTGGGCAAGGGGCTTCTTTAAACGTCAACATGGTGATGATAATTGCGCCTTGCTCTACCTTTTCCGTGGCCGCAGGCACTGTAACGCGCCTACCAGGACGTAGGATAGATATAACAGTTAGCCGAAAAACTAGGGAGAGGTAGGACAAAGATGAAGACGAAGCGGATGGTGGCGGCGACGGTGGCGTCGGCAATTGCGTTGACGGGGGTGACCAGCGTGGCTGGTGCCGAGGAAACGCAGAAGGGGTACCAATGCGTAGCTAACGGCACCACGTACACGAACCCGCTCGTGTGGTCTGCACCCGTTGTGGGCATCATCAGCATCTACGCCGCCATCCCCGAGAACATCCGCGCCCAATACGGGCTGCCCACCTCGCAGAACGTGCGGGACATTATTGGGCAGGCGCTGCCGCAGGTGGACAAGCAGCAAGTGGAGAAGTTCGTCACCAACGGGACGATCGCCGCGTTTTCCATCTTCAGCTTTGTGATCGGTGCGCTGGCCAGCGCACCCGGATACTACCAAAACTGCGTCACCGACATCAAGACGCCGGTGACCGGGGATAACTCCCAGACGGAGTGGGATAGCTCGAAATGGCGGGGATCCTCTGAGGAGTAGTGATGTGGGGGCTCGTCATTCGCTGTCCCAGGCGAGCCCCGGGGCGAACCACTGATCGGAGGGGAACCGGCCGCGTAGTGGCCAGAGGCGGTCAAGCTGGCGGAGAAAAAGCTTCGACTTCCAGGAAGCGTTATCGATGCGAATCGGCGTTAGTGCCTCGCTTTCAAGTTGACGGTGGCGGGTGAGCTCGTCGTTTACGGAATCCGCAATGGGTTCATCGAACTCGCCGTGGGTTTTGCCGACGCCGTCGTACTCGAGGGCGATGGATCTATCGGGGTAGAAGAAATCGACGCGGCCGATGAAGGCGCCGTCGGTATCCAAGATGCTGGCTTGCTGGAAGGGGGCGGGGAAGCCGGCCTGGAAAAGGGCGACCTTGACGTCGGATTCGCGGGGGCTTTCCGAGAAGGCGTTGATAAGGCGGACGGCGGTGCGGGCGGTATCGATGCCGGTGGTTCTGGCTCTTTGCGCGAGAGCGTAGAAAATTTCATCTTTTGTAGCCAGCTGTGAGGCGACGGCGAAGTCGCCGCAGCGGACGGCTTGGGCAAGACCCTCCCAGCGGGCGATATCGATGACCGTCAGGGCTGGGGAGGTAAGCGAAATTTCAAAACCGCAGACGGTGGTGGTGCGCAGATCGTCCCTTGTGAGGCGGGTCTGGCACACGCCTGCGCGGGGTCTTCCGGTGCCGATGATGTGCACCTGCTCGCGCTTGTGGACGATCGCGGGCATGCCCCACAGGGCCGCCGCTGACGCACCGATTAGTGGTCGTCCCTCAATGCCCAGGGCGGCGCAGCGGAGGAGGTACTTATCCTCGCGGCTGAGTTTTTGGTATTCCTCCTGAACTACGTAGACGCCGCGGGCGAGCTGCATGTGCGCATACACCGCATTGCGCTGAAAAGAGTTAAGACCCCGAGTGAAAAGAAGATGTTCCCCCACATTCATGGCTCACATTTTCACATGGGGCGGGGGTCTTCGCCACCGGTAGAGAAAAAGGTAGACGTTTGGCGCGTAGCAAACGTGACGGACTGGGTCGATGGGTGCGACCCTCGGATAGATGTCTACCTTTTGTCAGGTGGGCGCGAAAAAGCCCCCGGCAGCATGGTGGCTGCCGGGGCGTTTTCGTCGCTCGGGTTTAGACGTCCAGGAAGCGGACGTCCTTCGCGTTACGGGTGATGAAGGTGCGGCGAGCGACGACATCGTCACCCATGAGGATGGAGAAGAGCTCGTCGGCACGCTCGGCGTCGTGCAGGTCGACGCGGCGCAGCGTGCGGTAATCCGGGTCGAGGGTGGTTTCCCACAGCTCGGAAGCGTTCATCTCGCCCAGACCCTTGTAGCGCTGGATGCCGTCGTCGGTGTTGATCTTGCGGCCGGCCTCGAGGCCCTCGGCAAGAAGCTGGTCGCGCTCGGCGTCGGAGTAGGCGAAGCCGGGCTCACCCTTCTGCCACTTGAGCTTGTACAGCGGCGGGTTGGCGAGGTAGACGTGGCCTTCCTCGATGAGCGTCGGCATGAAGCGGAACAGCAGAGTGAGCAGGAGAGTGGCGATGTGCTGGCCGTCGACATCGGCATCGGCCATGAGGACGATCTTGTGATACCGCAGCTTGGAAATATCGAACTCGTCGTGAATGCCAGTGCCCAGGGCGGTGATGATTGCCTGGATCTCGGCGTTTTTAAAAGCACGATCGAGGCGCGCCTTCTCCACGTTCAAAATCTTGCCGCGCAGCGGGAGGATCGCCTGGAACATGGAGTCACGGCCGGCCTTGGCGGAACCGCCAGCGGAGTCGCCCTCCACGATGTAGAGCTCGGACTTTTCCGGGTCCTTGGAGCGGCAATCGGCAAGCTTGCCGGGCAGGCCGCCCATATCGGTGGGAGACTTCCGGCGCACCATCTCGCGGGCCTTGCGGGCGGCCAGGCGCGCCTGAGCCGACGAGGAGGCCTTCTGGATGATGATCTTCGCCTCGGCGGGGTTCGCCTCAAACCAGTGCGTGAGGTGCGTGTTCACCACGCGCTGTACGAAGGACTTGACGTTGGTGTTGCCGAGCTTGGTCTTGGTCTGGCCCTCGAACTGCGGATCGCCGACCTTGACGGAGACGACGGCAGACAGGCCCTCGCGGCAATCGTCGCCGGTGAGCTTGGGATCCTTCTCCTTCACCAGCTTGTGATCGCGCGCGTACTTGTTCATGATGCTCGTCAACGCCGCACGGAAGCCCTCCTCGTGCGTACCGCCCTCGATCGTGGCGATGGTGTTGGCGAAGGTGTAGACGTTTTCCTTGTACGAGGTGTTCCACTGGAGGGCCACCTCGAGCTCGAGATCCTCCTCCTCGTCCTCAAAATCGACGATGGAGGGGTGGAGCGCCGTCTTCTTCTTATTGAGGTATTCGACGTAATCCTTGAGACCATTGGGGTAATGGAACTCAACTGACCGGGGGGTGACGTCCTCCTTCTCGGCCTTCGACGGAGCGTCGGCAAGCTTCTCATCTACCTCATCGAGGGATAGTGAGTCAGCCTGGAGCAGCGACTCATCGGCCTCGAGGGACTGCTCCTCCGCCTGGTTCTTGCGCTTATCCGTGAGCCGGATGAACACGCCCTTGTTGAGGAACGCCATCTGCTGGAGACGGTTGGCGATGGTCTTGTAATCGAACTCGACCGTCTCAAAAATGTCCGCGTCCGGCCAAAAACGGATCTTCGTGCCCGTGCCGCGGGCCTTACCGCCCTTCTCCAGATCGTCCGGAACCTGGTTATTAAAACGCTGGTACCAGTGATAACCGTCGCGCTTGATGTCCGCCTCCACGCGCGTGGACAGCGCGTTGACCACGGAAATACCCACGCCGTGCAAGCCGCCGGACACCTTGTACGAATCATTATCGAACTTGCCGCCCGCGTGCAGCTGCGTCATGACGACCTCGACCGTCGGGCGCCCCGTCTGGTGCATCTCCACCGGGATACCGCGGCCGTTATCCGTGACCTCCACGCTGCCATCCTCGTGCAGCACAACGTCTACTTTGTCGGCGTACCCCGCCAAAGCCTCATCGATCGAGTTATCCACGACCTCCCACACCAGGTGATGCAGGCCGCGGGACCCCGTCGAGCCGATATACATACCCGGGCGCTTGCGAACCGCTTCCAGCCCCTCGAGTACAGTAATCGACGTCGCATCATAATCGTGATGCTCCGGGTGCATTTGGTCAACCAAGTTTTCCTGAGATTCAGCCACGATAAATTCGAAACTTCCTCGCTATTTTTAGACGTGTAACATACGTTATTCTACACTGTCGAGGGGGACCACACACAAATACTGTCTCTTATACACATCTGACGCTGCCGACGAATAGAGAGGTGGAGATCTC
>ERZ1031127.129-NODE-129-length-11907-cov-29.028434_pt1 | contig 11907 bp, 6 predicted proteins | sample MGYA00518224_ERZ1031127 | MGnify/ENA primary metagenome ERZ1031127 (study PRJEB33718, sample SAMN03159757) | human skin metagenome | collected 2014-05-20 | study: EMG produced TPA metagenomics assembly of the PRJNA266117 data set (Human skin bacterial metagenome... | reverse complement strand
GATCTACACCTCTCTATTCGTCGGCAGCGTCAGATGTGTATAAGAGACAGATTAGGGACAAACGCCGTCATTTCAGCGTTTGTCCCTATTTGTCATCATTCTTCTTTATACAACTTTTATACATCCCTTTAACGACGCGTTTTCATTCTTTTTCATCAAGTGAACTTTTGTATCTTTATTCATATGGCAAGTCCTAAACTATCGTTTTAAATTGTAGTTTTTTGTTATACTGGAAAAGCACTTCCGTGCACAAAGGAGGTGTCACATACAATGATAATCTTGCTATTTGTACTAGATAAGCTCATTTTTCCAATTATTGTTGGTTATGTTCTTTATCTATTACAACAAGAGCATAAGTAAAAAGAAACCCCCAGCCGGCACGCTGGGGGTTTTCACATACAATGATATATCTGCTATTTGTTACTTTCAGTATATCCTTTCTTATGCTTTTTGTAAAATTAGATATATACTTTCTTTTAAGAATATAATTTTGAAGTAACTGTCGTTTCATTGTCGCCCATCTGTCGGCAATTTTTCGTGTTCATTTTTTTAGTTGAGGAGTAGTTTATGAGTATGAACAAATCAAAAGTTGCAGAAATTAGAAAACAAAAATCGTTAACTCAAGAAAATTTAGCAGAAAAGGCTTATGTAACAGTAAGAACAATTCAAAGAATGGAGGCTGGAGAAGAAGTTAGTAGTGAAACACTTAAAAGTGTCTCAAACGCATTAGATGTGACAGTCAATGAACTATTCGAATCTATCTCGTCTTCTGATAAGGAGGAGGAAATAATGGAAATATCTAAAGAACAACAAAAGCAGTTTAATTATCGTAAAAATGAACTTTTTACTATTAAATTAATAACATTTAGTTTTATTTTTGTGTTTTTAGGACTATTTGGAATCTTTGTAGGTGAGTTAAACGGTTTAGAACAAAATATTTACCGCATCATTTGGATTTTCGCTTTATTTTTGAGCTTAGCAATAATGTATTATTTTTTAAATGTTTTTATTTCAAAAAAATTAGATAAAAAATATCCTATGACTATTGGAATGAAAAATAGAAATAGAAAAAATGAACCTGTAAAAAATGGCTGGGATTTTATGGCTAGATATTGGTGGATTGTTTTTCCTATTGGAGGGTTTCTAAGTTGGCTAATTCCTGAATTAACAGGAAAATAAAATACAAAACAAAAGATCTTTAGCAAGGGGGCTAAAGATCTTTTGTTTTAATCTTCCCAGTCTAATTGAAGTTGTTTTAAAAATGCTTTTCGCTCTTTTTCTAATTGTGGATCATATTCATTTTTTATTTGTTTTTCATAAGTACGTTCTTCTAACCATCTCGGCGTTTTTTCCCGACTTATATATTGTCGTGACTTATCTATATTCGCCATTTGTGGCTGTCGTTTATTGTGAATGCGTTTCTCAGCGTCAAAAGTAAACTCTAACCATTCAATTTTACGTCCTTTTTTTGCCTTTATTTTATTGATATTAAGGTTATTAAAAATAAAGCCTAATTCTTTAATGATAGGGGCTAATACTTTTTGATTAATATTTGTCATACGGTAACTATTAGGAATATCCAGCCGTTCTCTAAAATCATCAATTTTAATTTTTACATAGCCAGTATGTTTATACTGCTTAAGTATTCTGAACATATGCTTAGAATATGTAGATTTAAGGTGTGTCATTTCTTTAAGTTCAAATTTAGTGAAGTTACTAGTTAATGAATTAATAATATGTTCTAAATCTGGATTAACACCAATAGCCACATACTCTTTATCTTTATAAATTTCTACTTTAGTAAAAAGAATAAATTTTCTAATAACATTCTCAGTTTCTTCTCTATATGTTAAAGAGAAAACTTTGTCATAGAATTTTTCTAAATCTTGAATAAAAAGCTTTTTATCATGACTATAGTAATTACTTAATTCTTTTAATTCTTCAAATGGCACATTAACAGTCAAATTGCCTTTATCTTTTAATTTATTACACAAAGTAAAAAATAGATTAACTTCAGTATTATTAAATTTTCTCAGTGGAACTAAATTCATATCATTTTTATATACTACTGTTTCTCCACTCAACTAACTCCACTCCAATCTAAAAGAAACCTATATAGAATAAAGATTCCTATTAACTTTAATTGTAAATACTTATAATCACTATGTTATAAACAATAATAACATAAAGAAACCTAATATAAAAAAAGTTTCTTTAGTTTAATGATTGGTTGCCTTTAGTTTAATGATTGGTTGCCTTTAGTTTAATGATTGGTTGCCTTTAGTTTAATGATTGGTTGCCTTTAACATTTCAAATCTATTGTCACTCTAAGGATCAAATGACTCCTAAAAAGGTTTTAAAAAGATTTATAAAAAGATATTAAAAAGTTCGGGGCAATTTGCCCCTCACAAATTCAAAAGACAAAAAGGAAACCCACCACATTTGTGGTGGGTTTTTATTATTTAAAAAAGTAATAAGTGATATAACTTTAATGCATTATTCCAATTGCTTTATTGACATTGAGCCTCTGAACCCTTAATAAACCCTAAAACTGTCGACTCGTCGGTTTCATAGCTCACACTATCCCGACATTCGTCGAAACAGTTTAATTAAGGGTTCTTCTCAATGCTCAATAAATTTTCTCGGCATAAGCGCATGTGCTATTCTTCATTTTCCATATCTTTTACAACCTTTAATATCGGTGTGATTAGTAATGATAAAATAAATGCTGATTCTAAAATCAGAAAAATATTTGTTCCTTCAAAAAATATTAAGTTGACCACATATCCAAAAAGACAAAATACAATAAAAAAACAAATAAAGTGAACAATAGAATTCAAGGCGAGCACTCCTTTTTGGTTTCTACGCTATTTTAAGCTTGATATAGCTTCTTCATTAAACAAAAGGTAATTTTCTATTTATTTTGTATTAAAGACGCTCATATGCTTTTAAAATGGCATATATAAGCACTCCAAATAAAATATAAGGTACAAGATAGAAAACAAGCATGAAATAACGCCATGCTGAATGCCCCGTTTTAAGCACGTGGTTCAGCCATTCGTAAAAATGTTGGACGCCTAACCAGTCACCTAAGGGACTTATAACTAAAAAGGCGACCATCACTAAGGCAACGATAAAAAACATGGCTGTGATGCCTTTAGTTAAACGATGTATGACTTGATCATATTGTTTAATCACTATTGCGTTGCTCTTCATACGTTCATCAATCATTTTTTTATAATTATTATTGGCTTGTCGCAGTTCGGATTGGTTGTTTTGAACTTCCTTAACTACGTTTTGTGTGTCTGTTTTGACATCTTCTAATTCTTTTTGTATAGCTGTGTGAAAATCTTGTTTTAAATTATCGCTATTAATCCGTTCAATATAATGTCTTGCCGCGCTTATAAAACGCTTTTGTGTGAAGTCTGTGGCTTGATTAAAGTTCGAGGCCGTGGTCTCGATCGATGTTAATAATTGGTCGTGACGTTGGTTTCTCTCGTACTCTCTTTTCTCGATCTCTTCGAGCCTTTTCATCAACAAGTCTTGCTGATTCTGCAGCTTGTCGGCGACGCTCAAGCTCATTTGTGTCTTGGGCGAATTGGTCCCAATCTGATTGAGTGACGCCTGTATCTCGTTCAGTTGATTCATGACGGTTTGAAGTTGATCGTTTTGGCTGGAAGTTCGTGTCTGATTTATGTTTTTGTTGTTGTCGTCGTTGTATTTGTCTTTCAAAGCCATGTTGGATGCCTCCTTTATTGTAATCTTCGCCCAATTTACGCCCGCGTACTTTTTTATTTTCAGCTAAATGCCGATAGGTAATGCTTTTGGGGGTAACACGTTCAATCGTAATACCATGTTGATTCAGATGTTTTTGAAATTCTTCCATATTTGTCGCTGTTGATTGGTCAATTGCCTCACGTATGTCATCTTTCCATGAGTATTGTGCTGTCGACGTCGTGTTAGGGTCGGCAATCGCTTTTTCTGTTTGGGTATAACGTAAGCGTGCTGTGTCTTTCTCAGGCACGCTCAACCCCTGTGCTCGACAAACCTCGTCGTTGAACGCTCTCACATCGCGTAGGGCTTGTTTATTATTGTTAAATTTCTTACCTGTATTGAGGTCAATTGAATTAAGTACAATATGATTGTGTACATGGTTTGTATCTGCATGCGTATAGACGGCGACTTGATGATTGGGGACGAGTTTTTCAGCAAGCGCTAATCCTAATTGGTTACATTGTTCGGGCGTCACTTCGCCAGGTTGAAACGATTGGATAATGACATGCCCTTGATTACCGTCTGTTTTGCCATACAATTCACGAGCGGCTTTAAAACTAGATTTGGCATAGTCCACGTCACAATTTAAGCCACTTTTCTCAACGGCACGTTTTTCAGCGTAATTGATGGCCCGTGATGTTGATTTAGTCGCACTTAATTTAGTTGTTGCCATTGGTATCACGCGCTTTTTTCTTTTTATATGATATATATAAATCAATACCTGTGATAAAAGTTAAAAGTGAAAAACACAAAATCACCGGAAATTGTGGATCAAAGAAAATAAAATAAAACAATATCATTAAACACATCACAAATAAAATGGCACTTACAATCATTTTTATTTTTGGATCATGTTCCATATCTCATCTAACCTTTCACGTAATTCACTAATGTTACGTTCTAATGCTTCGTAGTTCGGTGCTTCGTGTTGATGTTGGTTGCAATATTTCGCAATCTGATTGGCATTTGCACCTAACATACTCAAATCTTTTGCTACCGATTGTCGTGTTGCTTGATCCAATTTGGGTGATACCAATCGGGCGCCTTGTGCCTTTTTCTTAACGAAAGCAGGCACACTCATATTTAAAGTTTCAGCTGATTGTTGTAACTTTAAATATTCGGATTCGCTCACACGAAAACTGATTTGTTTCGGCGCCTTACGGTTGGGTTTACGGTTTCGCCCAACAGTTTCGTCGCTAGCCACAAATTTATTTTGTTCGCTCATTATTCCCACCACGCTTTCTACGAAAGATAACGCCTTTCTTAAATTTTACTTTATAAGATAAAGCAAAATTTATCAAGTCGTTAAGTGGTTTGGCAAGCATTGGCTTTGCTAGCCACTAACGTGGCAGACGCGCCAGCTTGTTGGGGATTATCCCCAAGCCCCTTATGTTTTTTGCTTACGCAAAAAAGAGTGGCTAATTGCTAGCCATTGTTCATTAAGTAATACAAATAAATTGAAGAAATAATTTGGGTTGAACATTGACATTTATTTGCTATTTGTTTAAGTTGAATTTAATACGATAAGGGAAAGGGTGAACCAACTACATGATTAACTAATCCTATTTTCAAAAGGAAACAATTGAAAGTATTTTATTTACAAATAGCGTTTGATTTGTGTTGTTTTCAATTGTACTTTTCAGGATAGGATGAAAATTCTGTAGTTGGCTCTAAAAGTATTTTGTTAGAGTTCATCTATATAGATTTATGCCTCCTATTCTGAATAGATTAGGAGGCTTTTATTGTCTTCAATTACTTATGAGAGGATGAGGAAATATGAAAATAATGTTAGAGGGACTTCATATAAAACATTATGTTCAAGATCGTTTATTGTTGAACATAAATCGCCTAAAGATTTATCAGAATGATCGTATTGGTTTAGTTGGTAAAAATGGAAATGGAAAAACAACGTTACTTCACATATTATATAAAAAAATTGTGCCTGAAGAAGGTATTGTAAAACAATTTTCACATTGTGAACTTATTCCTCAATTGAAGCTCATAGAATCAACTAAAAGTGGTGGTGAAGTAACACGAAACTATATTCGGCAAGCGCTTGATAAAAATCCAGAACTGCTATTAGCAGATGAACCAACAACTAACTTAGATAATGACTATATAGAAAAATTAGAACAGGATTTAAAAAATTGGCATGGAGCATTTATTATAGTTTCACATGATCGCGCTTTTTTAGATAACTTGTGTACTACTATATGGGAAATTGAAGAAGGAAGAATAACTGAATATAAGGGGAATTATAGTAACTATGTTGAACAAAAAGAATTAGAAAGACATCGAGAAGAATTAGAATATGAAAAATATGAAAAAGAAAAGAAGCGATTGGAAAAAGCTATAAATATAAAAGAACAGAAAGCTCAACGAGCAACTAAAAAACCGAAAAACTTAAGTTCATCTGAAAGCAGAATAAAAGGAACAAAGCCATACTTTGCAGGTAAGCAGAAGAAGTTACGAAAAACTATAAAATCTCTAGAAACCAGACTAGAAAAACTTGAAAGCGTCGAAAAGAGAAACGAACTTCCTCCACTTAAAATGGATTTAGTGAATTTAGAAAGTGTAAAAAATAGAACTATAATACGTGGTGAAGATGTCTCGGGCACAATTGAAGGACGGGTATTGTGGAAAGCAAAAAGTTTTAGTATTCGTGGAGGAGACAAGATGGCAATTATCGGATCTAATGGTACAGGAAAGACAACGTTTATTAAAAAAATTGTTCATGGGAATCATGGTATTTCATTATCGCCATCTGTCAAAATCGGTTATTTTAGCCAAAAAATAGATACATTAGAATTAGATAAGAGTATTTTAGAAAATGTTCAATCTTCTTCACAACAAAATGAAACTCTTATTCGAACTATTCTAGCTAGAATGCATTTTTTTAGAGATGATGTTTATAAACCAATAAATGTCTTAAGTGGTGGAGAGCGAGTTAAAGTAGCACTAACTAAAGTATTCTTAAGTGAAGTTAACACGTTAGTACTAGATGAACCAACAAACTTTCTTGATATGGAAGCTATAGAGGCGTTTGAATCTTTGTTAAAGGAATATAATGGCAGTATAATCTTTGTATCTCACGATCGTAAATTTATCGAAAAAGTAGCCACTCGAATAATGACAATTGATAATAAAGAAATAAAAATATTTGATGGTACATATGAACAATTTAAACAAGCTGAAAAGCCAACAAGGAATATTAAAGAAGATAAAAAACTTTTACTTGAGACAAAAATTACAGAAGTACTCAGTCGATTGAGTATTGAACCTTCGGAAGAATTAGAACAAGAGTTTCAAAACTTAATAAATGAAAAAAGAAATTTAGATAAATAAATTACCTTAAATTTAAGCAATAAAGATTATTCTTGTTGTCTTTTTATTGAATCATTGATGGGTAATATTTATTAAGTTAGTGTATTGCATAACCTATACAATTCTACTACCTATAATTTGTAATTATGTTAACTCATCAAAGAGGCTTAAACGCTGTGAAATCAACGTTTAAGCCTTTTCTTTATGATTATCGTTTATTCATCTTTTATACATCGTTGTTCTCACGTGTTTTCATTCTTTTTCATTAAGTGAACTTTTGTATCTTTATTCACAATTTCACGTGATAACACACCGTTTTAAATTGTAGTTTTTTGTTATACTGGAAAAGCACTTCCGTGCACAAAGGAGGTGTCACATACAATGATAATCTTGCTATTTGTACTAGATAAGCTCATTTTTCCAATTATTGTTGGTTATGTTCTTTATCTATTACAACAAGAGCATAAGTAAAAAGAAACCCCCAGCCGGCACGCTGGGGGTTTTCACATACAATGATATATCTGCTATTTGTTACTTTCAGTATATCCTTTCTTATGCTTTTTGTAAAATTAGATATATACTTTCTTTTAAGAATATAATTTTGAAGTAACTGTCGTTTCATTGTCGCCCATCTGTCGGCAATTTTTCGTGTTCATTTTTTTAGTTGAGGAGTAGTTTATGAGTATGAACAAATCAAAAGTTGCAGAAATTAGAAAACAAAAATCGTTAACTCAAGAAAATTTAGCAGAAAAGGCTTATGTAACAGTAAGAACAATTCAAAGAATGGAGGCTGGAGAAGAAGTTAGTAGTGAAACACTTAAAAGTGTCTCAAACGCATTAGATGTGACAGTCAATGAACTATTCGAATCTATCTCGTCTTCTGATAAGGAGGAGGAAATAATGGAAATATCTAAAGAACAACAAAAGCAGTTTAATTATCGTAAAAATGAACTTTTTACTATTAAATTAATAACATTTAGTTTTATTTTTGTGTTTTTAGGACTATTTGGAATCTTTGTAGGTGAGTTAAACGGTTTAGAACAAAATATTTACCGCATCATTTGGATTTTCGCTTTATTTTTGAGCTTAGCAATAATGTATTATTTTTTAAATGTTTTTATTTCAAAAAAATTAGATAAAAAATATCCTATGACTATTGGAATGAAAAATAGAAATAGAAAAAATGAACCTGTAAAAAATGGCTGGGATTTTATGGCTAGATATTGGTGGATTGTTTTTCCTATTGGAGGGTTTCTAAGTTGGCTAATTCCTGAATTAACAGGAAAATAAAATACAAAACAAAAGATCTTTAGCAAGGGGGCTAAAGATCTTTTGTTTTAATCTTCCCAGTCTAATTGAAGTTGTTTTAAAAATGCTTTTCGCTCTTTTTCTAATTGTGGATCATATTCATTTTTTATTTGTTTTTCATAAGTACGTTCTTCTAACCATCTCGGCGTTTTTTCCCGACTTATATATTGTCGTGACTTATCTATATTCGCCATTTGTGGCTGTCGTTTATTGTGAATGCGTTTCTCAGCGTCAAAAGTAAACTCTAACCATTCAATTTTACGTCCTTTTTTTGCCTTTATTTTATTGATATTAAGGTTATTAAAAATAAAGCCTAATTCTTTAATGATAGGGGCTAATACTTTTTGATTAATATTTGTCATACGGTAACTATTAGGAATATCCAGCCGTTCTCTAAAATCATCAATTTTAATTTTTACATAGCCAGTATGTTTATACTGCTTAAGTATTCTGAACATATGCTTAGAATATGTAGATTTAAGGTGTGTCATTTCTTTAAGTTCAAATTTAGTGAAGTTACTAGTTAATGAATTAATAATATGTTCTAAATCTGGATTAACACCAATAGCCACATACTCTTTATCTTTATAAATTTCTACTTTAGTAAAAAGAATAAATTTTCTAATAACATTCTCAGTTTCTTCTCTATATGTTAAAGAGAAAACTTTGTCATAGAATTTTTCTAAATCTTGAATAAAAAGCTTTTTATCATGACTATAGTAATTACTTAATTCTTTTAATTCTTCAAATGGCACATTAACAGTCAAATTGCCTTTATCTTTTAATTTATTACACAAAGTAAAAAATAGATTAACTTCAGTATTATTAAATTTTCTCAGTGGAACTAAATTCATATCATTTTTATATACTACTGTTTCTCCACTCAACTAACTCCACTCCAATCTAAAAGAAACCTATATAGAATAAAGATTCCTATTAACTTTAATTGTAAATACTTATAATCACTATGTTATAAACAATAATAACATAAAGAAACCTAATATAAAAAAAGTTTCTTTAGTTTAATGATTGGTTGCCTTTAGTTTAATGATTGGTTGCCTTTAGTTTAATGATTGGTTGCCTTTAGTTTAATGATTGGTTGCCTTTAACATTTCAAATCTATTGTCACTCTAAGGATCAAATGACTCCTAAAAAGGTTTTAAAAAGATTTATAAAAAGATATTAAAAAGTTCGGGGCAATTTGCCCCTCACAAATTCAAAAGACAAAAAGGAAACCCACCACATTTGTGGTGGGTTTTTATTATTTAAAAAAGTAATAAGTGATATAACTTTAATGCATTATTCCAATTGCTTTATTGACATTGAGCCTCTGAACCCTTAATAAACCCTAAAACTGTCGACTCGTCGGTTTCATAGCTCACACTATCCCGACATTCGTCGAAACAGTTTAATTAAGGGTTCTTCTCAATGCTCAATAAATTTTCTCGGCATAAGCGCATGTGCTATTCTTCATTTTCCATATCTTTTACAACCTTTAATATCGGTGTGATTAGTAATGATAAAATAAATGCTGATTCTAAAATCAGAAAAATATTTGTTCCTTCAAAAAATATTAAGTTGACCACATATCCAAAAAGACAAAATACAATAAAAAAACAAATAAAGTGAACAATAGAATTCAAGGCGAGCACTCCTTTTTGGTTTCTACGCTATTTTAAGCTTGATATAGCTTCTTCATTAAACAAAAGGTAATTTTCTATTTATTTTGTATTAAAGACGCTCATATGCTTTTAAAATGGCATATATAAGCACTCCAAATAAAATATAAGGTACAAGATAGAAAACAAGCATGAAATAACGCCATGCTGAATGCCCCGTTTTAAGCACGTGGTTCAGCCATTCGTAAAAATGTTGGACGCCTAACCAGTCACCTAAGGGACTTATAACTAAAAAGGCGACCATCACTAAGGCAACGATAAAAAACATGGCTGTGATGCCTTTAGTTAAACGATGTATGACTTGATCATATTGTTTAATCACTATTGCGTTGCTCTTCATACGTTCATCAATCATTTTTTTATAATTATTATTGGCTTGTCGCAGTTCGGATTGGTTGTTTTGAACTTCCTTAACTACGTTTTGTGTGTCTGTTTTGACATCTTCTAATTCTTTTTGTATAGCTGTGTGAAAATCTTGTTTTAAATTATCGCTATTAATCCGTTCAATATAATGTCTTGCCGCGCTTATAAAACGCTTTTGTGTGAAGTCTGTGGCTTGATTAAAGTTCGAGGCCGTGGTCTCGATCGATGTTAATAATTGGTCGTGACGTTGGTTTCTCTCGTACTCTCTTTTCTCGATCTCTTCGAGCCTTTTCATCAACAAGTCTTGCTGATTCTGCAGCTTGTCGGCGACGCTCAAGCTCATTTGTGTCTTGGGCGAATTGGTCCCAATCTGATTGAGTGACGCCTGTATCTCGTTCAGTTGATTCATGACGGTTTGAAGTTGATCGTTTTGGCTGGAAGTTCGTGTCTGATTTATGTTTTTGTTGTTGTCGTCGTTGTATTTGTCTTTCAAAGCCATGTTGGATGCCTCCTTTATTGTAATCTTCGCCCAATTTACGCCCGCGTACTTTTTTATTTTCAGCTAAATGCCGATAGGTAATGCTTTTGGGGGTAACACGTTCAATCGTAATACCATGTTGATTCAGATGTTTTTGAAATTCTTCCATATTTGTCGCTGTTGATTGGTCAATTGCCTCACGTATGTCATCTTTCCATGAGTATTGTGCTGTCGACGTCGTGTTAGGGTCGGCAATCGCTTTTTCTGTTTGGGTATAACGTAAGCGTGCTGTGTCTTTCTCAGGCACGCTCAACCCCTGTGCTCGACAAACCTCGTCGTTGAACGCTCTCACATCGCGTAGGGCTTGTTTATTATTGTTAAATTTCTTACCTGTATTGAGGTCAATTGAATTAAGTACAATATGATTGTGTACATGGTTTGTATCTGCATGCGTATAGACGGCGACTTGATGATTGGGGACGAGTTTTTCAGCAAGCGCTAATCCTAATTGGTTACATTGTTCGGGCGTCACTTCGCCAGGTTGAAACGATTGGATAATGACATGCCCTTGATTACCGTCTGTTTTGCCATACAATTCACGAGCGGCTTTAAAACTAGATTTGGCATAGTCCACGTCACAATTTAAGCCACTTTTCTCAACGGCACGTTTTTCAGCGTAATTGATGGCCCGTGATGTTGATTTAGTCGCACTTAATTTAGTTGTTGCCATTGGTATCACGCGCTTTTTTCTTTTTATATGATATATATAAATCAATACCTGTGATAAAAGTTAAAAGTGAAAAACACAAAATCACCGGAAATTGTGGATCAAAGAAAATAAAATAAAACAATATCATTAAACACATCACAAATAAAATGGCACTTACAATCATTTTTATTTTTGGATCATGTTCCATATCTCATCTAACCTTTCACGTAATTCACTAATGTTACGTTCTAATGCTTCGTAGTTCGGTGCTT
>ERZ1031127.128-NODE-128-length-11941-cov-4.875652_pt1 | contig 11941 bp, 11 predicted proteins | sample MGYA00518224_ERZ1031127 | MGnify/ENA primary metagenome ERZ1031127 (study PRJEB33718, sample SAMN03159757) | human skin metagenome | collected 2014-05-20 | study: EMG produced TPA metagenomics assembly of the PRJNA266117 data set (Human skin bacterial metagenome... | reverse complement strand
GATCTACACCTCTCTATTCGTCGGCAGCGTCAGATGTGTATAAGAGACAGGGTAGTGGCAGCCGATGTTGCCACGCTCGTCGTACACGGTGACGTACCCGAAGTCCCGAAGGTGGGCGTTGGCGATGTCTTCACCTGTGATGATGGCCCCTGAAGTAGTGACGAAGTTGCCGTCGCCAACGTAGTTGGTGCCTGGTGCCGCAATGACGAATGCGGGGACGAGCGAGAGGTCCCATCTGCCGTCGGTTTCTTTGCTGTGGTCGGCGTTGATGAGTCGCCACAGTCCGATGGCGTTTTTCAGTGCGGGTGCTTTGTTGCGTTCCTTGTCGCCTGGCCACCATTTGTGCACGAGCGCTTCGAGTCTATCCATTTGGTCGCTGGGGAGGGCGAGTTGTGCATAGCGGGTGCCGGTGGGGTCTGCGGTGCGGCTGAAGAGGAGGCTGCACCGTGGTTTCTTCGGCTTGGTGGTGGCGACGATGGTGTTGGCGTGCCGCTTGAGTTCGTCGGCTGTGGGTGGCCGCCCGGCGGCGGTGGTGGTCGTTGCGTAGGTGATGAGTGCGTTCCGCACTTCTTCGGGGTCTGTCGACTTGTTCATCGCCTGGGAGATGATGCGGAGTTTTTCTATCGATAGCTTGTCGACGTTCCGCTCCACCTCTGCACTCACGTTCCGCCAGTTCTTGGCTGCGGTGAGTAGACTTCCCGCCGTTGTGGTGAGGATCCCGAGCTCGTCGGCCAGCGCCCGCGCGGGGTCTCCGGTGCCGTCGACAAGCGTGTCGATGGCCCTGAAGAAGGCGAGACCGGTGGGGAAAAGATCGTTCATGGTGCCGACGGTAGGGCGCAGGTGGCGGGCGCGCCAGGTCACAGCCCGAAACTGTGGAGAACTCGGCGGAAAATCGCGAATTCCACAGGCGAAAAGTGGTTAATCGGTGGAAGTATGCTCCGAGACGTGGGCGAGGACATCCCCAACCGTCGACAAGCTGGAAAAAGCGAAGGCGTCGGAGCGCACGCCGGTGGCGTCCTCCACACGGACCGCAAGCTCAATGAGGGCGAGGGAGTCGAGCCCCAGGCCGTCGCGAAGCGTGTCGGTGGGGGAGACCTCCCGGCCAGCGACGTGGGCGATGATGTCAAGGACAGTGTGCGTGTCGGCCATGATCCTCTTCTATACTCTTGTGGCGACTAGACTTTTTAGGCTATTAACAAAAGGATAGACGGTGAACATCATGGACACGGTGGAGACGGTGTGGAAACGTCTCACCCACGGTAGGCAACAGCAAGCCCAGAAGCTTTCTAACACGGAGCGCCCGGGCCTTGTGGGCGTCACCTTCGAGGGCACCCTCGAGCGCGACGGCCACCGCATCGTGTACAAGGAGATCGGGCCCGCCGACGCCCCCGTCACCGTCGTGTTCATCCACGGCTTCACCCTCGCCGCCGACAGCTTCTTCATGGAGACCGACTTTCTTCGGGACAACTACCCCCAGGTGAAGAGCCTGCTCATGGATCTGCGGGGCCACGGCGAGACCGGCGAGATGCCCGCCGATACGCTCACCATCGAGGACTGCGGCGACGACATCCTCGAACTCATCCGCAAGCGCAGCCCCCACTCGCGGATCATCCTCGTCGGCCACTCCATGGGGGGCCTCATCGCGCTCAACGCGATCCGCAAGGGGCTCGAGGACGTGGCGGGCCTCGTGCTCATCGCCACGTCCATCGAGTCACTGTCCTCCCAGGGCATTCCGCAGGTGCTCGCCTCGCCGCTGGCCGACAAGGCGCAGGAGGCCGTGGAGATGGCACCCGGCGACGCCCAGAAACTCAGGGACGTGATTTCCACGGTGCTCGCCCCGGCGCTCGCCGCCACCGTGTTCAAGCGCAACGGCACCGACTACGACCTCGTGGAATTCCACGCCTCCATGATCGACAACACGCCGCTGGAGACGTTCGTCGGCTTTTTCGACGACCTTCAGGACCACGACGAGCTCGACGCCGCGCCTCTTCTTCAGGGCATCCCCGGCTACGTGCTCGTGGGCAAGAAAGACGACGTCACACCCGAATCCCAGGCCGACCGCATCCACAGCGTGTGGCCCAAGGCCAAGCTGGTGCGCCTGGACAACGCCGGCCACATGCTCATACTAGAAACCCCCGATGCCGTGAATAAGGCGATCGGGGATCTCGTCGAGGGTGCGCTGAAAGATTAACGATCCTGGGTGGCTCCCTGGTAGGTGGCCGTCGGGTCGGTGATCTTCAGGTCCTTCGCCGCCTTCACCGCCACCTCGCGGTCGAGCTTGCCGGCCCGAGCCAACGAGGAGAGGGTGGCCACGGCGATGGATTCGCCGTCGATGTTGAAGTAGCGGCGCGCCCCTTCACGGGTATCGGAGAAGCCGAAGCCATCCGCGCCAAGCACCGTGTAATCGCCGGGCACCCACTTGCGGATGGAATCCTGCACGGCGCACTCGAAGTCGGACACACCGATGTACGGGCCGTCGACCTTCTCCAGCACCTCCGTCACGTACGCCTTCTCCGCATCCTTGGACGGGTCGCGCAGCGCCTCGCGGTCCTTCGCCCGGCCGTCGCGGGCGAGCTCGCTCCACGAGGTGACGGAGAACAGGTTGACGTTCACCCCGTAATCGTCGCGGAGGATGTCGCGCGCCTTGAGGGCCGACTGCATGCCCACGCCGGAGGCCAGGATATTGGCCGTGGGGCCGGAATCATGGCCCTCGTCGTACAGGTAAATGCCCTTGTGCAGGCCCTCCACGTCGAGGTCATCCGGTGCGGCGGGCTGGTGGATCGGCTGGTTGTAGATCGTGATGTAGTACATCACGTTCTCGCCGTCGGCGGAGCCGTACATCCGCTCGATGCCGTGGGGGATGAGGTAGGCCAGCTCGTAGGCGAATGCCGGGTCGTAGCTCACCACGGCCGGGTTCGTCGCCGCGATGGTCAGCGAGTGCCCGTCGAGGTGCTGTAGCCCCTCGCCGGTCAGCGTCGTGCGGCCGGCGGTGGCCCCGAAGAGGAAGCCACGGGCCATCTGGTCACCGGCGGCCCAGATGGAGTCGGCGGTGCGCTGGAACCCGAACATAGAGTAGAAGATGTACGTCGGGATCATCGCTACACCGTGGGTGGCGTAGGCCGTGCCGGCGGCGATGAATTCGGCCATGGAGCCCGCCTCGCTGATGCCCTCGTGCATGATCTGGCCGTCGGTGGACTCGCGGTAGGAGAGCATGAGGTCATCGTCGACAGGCGTGTACTGCTGGCCGAGCGGGTTGTAGATCTTCAGGGTGGGGAACCAAGAGTCCATGCCGAAAGTGCGGGCCTCATCGGGGATGATGGGGACGAACCTGTCGGCGATGTTCTTGTCCTTCATGAGGTCCTTGAAGATCCGGACGACGGCCATGGTGGTGGCCACCTTCTGCTTGCCGGAATCCTTGAGATGCCTCTTCAGGGTCTCGGTGCCGGGCACCGTCAGCGGTTCGTAGCGGTTGCCGCGGCGCTCGGGCAGGAACCCGCCGAGCTCCTTGCGGCGCTCGAGCATGTACTTGATGGAGGGGTGATCGGGCCCCGGGTTGTAATACGGGGGCTCCTTCGGGTTCTTCTCCAGTTCCTCGTCGGAGATCGGGACGTGCTGCTTGGTGCGGAAGTACTTGAGGTCCTCGAGCGTCAGCTTCTTCATCTGGTGCGTGGCGTTCTTGCCCTCGAAGTTGCGGCCCAGGCCGTAGCCCTTAATGGTGTGGGCGAGGATGACGGTGGGCTGCCCCTTGGTCTCCAGCGCCTTCTTGTAAGCGGCGTAGATCTTGCGGTAATCGTGGCCACCGCGGTGGAGGTGCCAGATCTCCTCGTCGGTCATGTCCTCCACGAGCTTGGCGGTATCGGGGGTGCGCCCGAAGAAGTGCTCGCGGACGTAGGCGCCGTCGTGGCCCTTGAAAGCCTGGTAGTCGCCGTCGACGGTGTGGTTCATGAGCTTGACCAGGTTGCCGTCGGGGTCAGCCTCGAAGAGCTTGTCCCACTCGCGGCCCCAGATGACCTTGATGACATTCCATCCCGCGCCCCTGAAGAAGGCTTCCAGCTCCTGGATGATCTTCCCGTTGCCGCGCACCGGCCCGTCGAGGCGCTGCAGGTTGCAGTTGATGACGAAAGTGAGATTGTCCAGCTGGTTGGTGGCCGCGGTCTGGATGAGGCCACGTGCCTCCGGCTCGTCCATCTCGCCGTCGCCGAGGAACGCCCACACGTGTTGCTGGGAGGTGTCCTTGATGCCACGGTTGTGCAGGTACTTGTTAAAGCGGGCCTGGTAGATGGCATCCATGGGGCCGAGACCCATGGAGACGGTGGGGAATTCCCAGAACTCGGGGCGCCCGTGCGGGTGCGGGTAGGACGGCAGGCCGCCGTGCTCGCGGGAGACTTCCTGGCGGAAGCCGTCGAGGTCTTCCTCTGTGAGGCGGCCTTCAAGGAAGGCGCGGGCGTACATGCCGGGGGAGGCGTGGCCCTGGAAGAAGATGTGGTCTCCTCCGCCGGGGTGGTCCTTGCCTCGGAAGAAGTGATTGAGACCCACCTCGTAGAGGGGGGAGGCCCCCGCGTAGGTGGAGATGTGGCCGCCGACCTCGATGCCGGGGCGCTGGGCGCGGTGCACCATGATGGCGGCGTTCCAGCGGATCCACCGGCGGTAGTCCTTCTCGATGTCCTCGTCGCCGGGGAATTCCGGTTCGAGCGAGGTCGGGATGGTGTTGACGTAGTCGGTGGAGGTGAGCGATGGAAGCGGTACGCGCTTGGCCGTAGCGCGCTCGAGGAGCCGGAGCATGAGGAAGCGGGCGCGCCCCATGTCGTTGCTTTCCAAAAGTCCGTCGAGGGATTCGAGCCACTCGCGGGTTTCTTCGGGGTCATCGTCGTGCAGGTACGAGGCGACACCGTCGCGGACGAGGATGTAGTTGCTATCGTCCATCATGTTCTCTGCCATGGTGGGTTCAATCCTCCTTGAGGTGAAAAAGATTACTTATCGGTCAATTCTACGGACTCTTCGTCCTCGTCGCCGGGAATCATCTGCTCGAGCAGGCTGCCGTCGACACGCTTGCGGATGAAGGCGAACCAGGCGATGGCCCACAGGATGGCCAGGACAACGAAGGTGGAGATGGTGATCTTGCCGGCGGTGTCCTGCACCCACATGGCGACGATGATGAGTGCCAGGAAGGCGAGGGTGAGGAAGTTGGTCACCGGCGCCCAGAACAGCTTGAAATCGGGGCGCTGGACCTCGCCGCGTGCGGCGCGGCGGACGAAGATCCAGTGGGAGACCATGATGGACATCCACGTGCCGGCGATGCCAATGCCCGCGAGGTTCATGACGATGTTGAAGGCGTCGGTGGGGTAGACGTAGTTGATGAGCACGCCGACGAGCCCGAGCCCTGCGGTGATGGCAATGCCACCGGCGGGGACGTGGTTCTTGTTCATCTTCGCCGCGAGCTTCGGTGCGGAGCCGGCCACGGCCAGGGACCGCAGCGTGCGGCCGGTGGAGTACAGGCCGGCGTTGAGGGAGCTCATGGCGGCGGTGAGGACGACGAGGTTCATGATGTCGCCGGCGTGCGGAACGCCGATGGCGGAGAAGAACGTAACGAACGGGCTCTCATTGGAGGAGTAGGCGTCGTAAGGCATGACCATGATGAGCAGGAAAACAGAGCCGATGTAGAACAAGGCGATGCGCCACATGACCGAGTTGACGGCCTTGGGCATGACCGCGCGGACGTTTTCCGCCTCACCGGCGGCGACGCCGACCATCTCGGTGCCACCGAAGGCGAACACCACGCCGAGGGCGAGGGTGACCATGGGTGCGAACCCTTCGGGGAAGAGTCCGCCATTGTCGCGGATGAGCTGGATGCCGGGCTCGTAGCCGGCGGTGGAGTTGCCGGTGACGATGAAGATGATGGCGATGATCATGAAGATGACGATGGCCGCCACCTTGATGAGGGCGAACCAGAATTCCAGCTCGCCGAACACCTTGACGCTGAGCAGGTTGAGAACGAACACGATGGCTAGCGCCCCGAATGCGAGGATCCACTGGGGGATCGAGGTGAAGATGGACCAGTAGTGCACGTACAGTGCGACGGCGGTGATGTCGGCCATGACGGTGACGGACCAGTCGAGGAAGAACAGCCAGCCGGTGGCGTAGGCACCGCCCTCGCCCTGGAACTCACGGGCGTAGGAGACGAACGCCCCTGAAGAGGGGCGGTAGATGGTGAGCTCGCCGAGCGCGCGGATCATGAAGAACGCGAACAGGCCGCAGAGGGCGTAGGCGAAGGCGAGCGCCGGGCCGCCCATGGAAATACGGCCGCCGGCGCCGAGGAAGAGGCCGGTGCCGATGGAGCCGCCGATGGCGATCATCTGCATGTGGCGGGGCTTGAGGGCTTTGTTGTAGCCCTTGTCTGCCTTGTCCACGTGCTGTGATGACTGTGAAGTCATGATGCGTTCCTAATCATAGAGAGTGCGAATAGTGTCATATTTATTTTAATTGATGGATGTGTGACGCACGTCAATCTCTCTGGTCTCCTACTTTTGGTTGGTAATAGAGGGTTTTCCTGGTGCTCCTAGGGAATTGACAGTAAGATATGGGGCATTATTCACTTTGTTTTCTTTAGAGGAAGGTTTTTTACACGTGGCAGATAGTCGCGATCAGGATTACGCGCGGATCCTGGGGGCACGTCCCGGTCTGATTGTGCAGGAGCTGGGATGGGATGATGACGCAGATAGCGCCATCAGCGAGGCTCTGGAGGACACCATTGGTGCGGACCTCGTCGATGAAGATACGGACGAGATCTGTGACATGGTGCTGTGTTGGTGGCGCGATGAGGATGGTGATCTTGTCGACGGCCTCGTGGACGCAGTTCGAAACCTTTCGGATTCCGGTTGTATCTGGTTGCTCACCCCGGCGACGGGCACTCGGGGCACGGTTGAACCCGGTGTGATAGCCGAATCGGCGCAGCTGGCGGGCCTCGTCCAAACGGGCGCGCAGCGTCTGGGTAGCTGGCAGGGCTCCTGCCTCGTGCAGCGCGGAAACAAGCAGGCTAAGTAACTCTTTTTGCGCGGGCGTGAGCCCGTGCTACAGTTACCTGCACGTCGGCGCTTTTAGCTCAGTTGGGAGAGCATCTGGTTTACACCCAGAAGGTCACAGGTTCGAGCCCTGTAGAGCGCACACAGTAAGCCACCTGCTTCAAACGGAGAGAAGCAGGTGGCTATTTTTTGTGAAAGGACAAACGACGGTGCTGTGGTCACTGGTGGCGGGCTTCGCCGCGGACAAAGTATTCGGGGATCCCTCAAAGCACCACCCGGTGGCGTACTTCGGGCGGTACGCGCAGTTTTTGGAAAAACACCTGTACCGCGACTCCAAGCTCGCCGGCGCACTCTTCACGGCGGCTGCGGTCGTCCCGCCGACGCTGGCGGTTGCCGCGCTGCCCGCAAAACTAAGGAAACTCGTGCTCCCCGTGGCGGTGTGGGCATCGCTTGGCGGAACCACGCTGGAAAACGTCGGCAAGCACGTGGAAGCAGACCTGAAGGCGGGGGACGTCGCGCACGCACGGACGTGGGTGCCGTGGCTGTGCTCGAGGGACCCACACTACCTCGACGGGGACGGGATTGCCCGGGCGGCCGTCGAGTCGCTGGCGGAAAACACCTCAGATGCCGCGGTGGCACCGCTCGTGTGGGCGGGGCTCGCGGGCGCGCCGGGGGTGGTGGCCCACCGGGCGGCAAACACCCTCGACGCGATTGTGGGCTACAAAAACGACCGGTACGGGAACTTCGGGTGGGCCTCGGCGCGCCTCGATGACGTGCTGGGCCTCATCCCGGCCCGCGTGACCACGCTCATCCACTTGGGGCTCGCGCCCAAGCAACGGGAGGTGTGGAGGCGCGTTGCGCGGGCGGCGAGGACGCACCCGAGCCCCAACGCGGGGTGGGTGGAGGCATCGGCCGCTGAGGCGCTGGGCGTCACCCTCGGCGGGCGGACCGTCTACCCGCACGGCGTGGAAAACCGGCCTGAGCTGGGGGCAGGCCCAGCTCCCAGCGTGGAGACGGTGGGCCGGGCCGTGCACCTTTCGCGGCTCACGCAAATTGTGGCCCTCGGCGTGGGACTAGTGCTCCACGAGTTTCAGAAGCGGTCCTGCCGGCGCGCCTCGAACTTGGTGTAGGGGTTGCGGCGCGAACCACCGTAGCGGGATCGCGTGGGGGCAGTCGGACGCTGAGGTTCCTCGTCCGATGCTGCAGCGGGGGCAGTCGCCGCCGTCTTCTCCGCCCCGTCCGAGGAAAGAGCATCCTGTCCTGCCGTCGCAGTAGCAGATCCGGCGCGCTCGCCCGGTGCGGGCTCGGAACCCGCCGCTGTGGAGGGGGCCGCGTAGCTCACCTCCAGCGCCTCGATTTCTTCGCGTTCGCGCTCGTCGCGGCGCCGCTCCTTGAGCTCCATGCGGATGAAGTACAGGAGAGCGAGTGGCGCGCCCACGCCCATGGCGATCCATTGCAGTCCGTAGGAAAGGTAGGGGCCGCCGTCGAGCTTGGGCAGCGGGATGGGTTGCAGCACGCCGGGCTGGTCCTTGGCAAGCTGCACGTAGCCGGAGGCGAGGTCGGTGTCGGTGAGTGAGGAGATCTGTGGCAGGTTGATATCGAGCACGTACTGGTGGTTTTCGTCGCTCGTGGGTTGGCGGCCGGAATCCGGCTCACCGGGTAGCGCGTTGCCGGTGATCGTCACGGTGTCGGTGGGGGCGGCGGGAATCTGCGGCACCCCGGAGTTTTTCTGCTGCGGGACGTATCCGCGGTTGACCAGCACGGAGTGCCCGTCGTCGGTGGTGAACACGGTGAGCACCTGGAAGACGGGGTTGCCGTTGATGGAGCGCAGGCGGAGGATCACTTCTTTCTCAGGTAAGTAGTGGCCGGTGGCTGTGACCTGGCGCCACTGCTTGTCCTCGGGGAGGTCACCGGTTTGTGTAAACACCTCGCCCAGTGACACGGGGTCGGTGCGCAAAGCGGTGCGGACCTGTGTGTTCTGAGCGCTTTTCACCTCGTGCTTGCCCAGCTGCCACGGCGCCAGCACGGTGATGGCGAAGTAGGAAAACAAGATGATGAGGACAGCGGTGATAACCCACCCGGGTTTGAGGAATGTCTGCCAAATCTTCTTTGTGTTCACAAGGTCCTAGTCTAAGTGATCGAGGCACCACTGAAAAAGACCAGGTAGAGAGTCTTCAATCTGGGTCCTTGTGGTGGTGAACCCGCTCCTGCCGCCGTAGTACGGGTCATCGATCGACGCGCCACGCGGTGCCTTGGGGTCAAAGGAGCGCAGCAGCCGGATTTTTGCCGGGTCTGCTCCAAGCGCGACGAGGCTGCGGACGTGGTTGGCGGCCAGCGCGACGATGAGGTCGGCGGCGAGGTGTTCCTCACCGACTTGCTCGGCGCGCAGGTAGCTGCCGTCGATGCCGGCCTTCTTGAGCTCGACGAGGGCCCGCATGTCCGCATGCTGGCCCACGTGCCAATCGCCGATGCCGCAGCTTGTCACCCGCACGCGGGTTTCGCCCTGGTGCTCGAGGTAGTCGTTGAACAGGGCTTCAGCCATGGGGGAGCGGCAGATGTTGCCTGTGCACACGAAGGTGACGTGGAGGCTAGCTGCTGTGGATCCAGTCATGCACGTACTCCTTCAATGCCTGCGGGCTTGCCACCACGTCGTGGGCGAGCGCCTGTTCCTGCGGGGTTCCGTACCCCCACTGTACAAGGACTGCGGGAATAGTAAAGGCCTGCGCGCCCTCGATGTCATGGATGCGGTCGCCGATGAGAAGCATCTGAGAGGGGTCGCTGGGGTGGGGGAGGTTGTCCAGGGCGTAGCGGATGACCTTTTCCTTGGTGCGCCGTGGACCGTCCTCTTGGGCTGCTGCGAGGAAGTCGAAGTATTCGAGCATGTGGTAGCGCTCGAGGGTGGCGCGGGCAAACCCCTCGCCCTTGCTCGTCGCGGTGGCAAGTTGTAGGCCCGCCTCTTTGGCCCAGGCGAGGAAGTCGACCATCCCCTCGAAGGGCGCCGAGTTCACCCATCCGGTGTCGCCGTAGTGGTCGAGGTAGAGGGACAAGCCGCGCTGGGCGTCCTCGCGGTCGAGCCCCAGGCGCATCATTGTGTCTTCCATGGGTGGGCCGGCAATGGTGGAGACAAACTCCTCGGAGGGGCGCTCCACGCCCATGTCATCCAGCGCCCGCAGGAAGCTGTCCCGGATGCCGGGGAAAGAATCGATGAGTGTTCCGTCGACGTCAATAAGCAGCGTTTTCATAATGTCCCCCATTTTGCCATACTGGTGAGGTGCACTCTGCGAGCGTAGACCTGGGTTTTCATGGCGATCAAGAAGAGGGGACGCGGCTGAATTTCGCCGTCAACGTCCGCGGGCTCACCCCTCCCGCAGGCCTTCGGGCAGCGTTGGAGGAGGAGCTTACCACCCTCGGTGCGTACCCGTCTGCGGCCCGGAAGGAGGCGATCGCCGCGGAGCTTGCTCGCCGCAACGGGGTATCCGTCGAGAGGATCGTCCTGCTCTCCGGCGCCGCCGAGGGGTTCACCATCATTGCCCACCTGGGCTGGCGCGACGCGCTGGTCCTGCACCCCGGTTTCACCGAGCCCGAGCAGGCCCTGCGCCAAGCCGGCGTTCCCGTCACCCGGGTTGTGATGGAGCCGCCTTTTAGCGCCCTCCCCGCGCGCACCGCGGACCTCGAGCGCCCCGCGCACTTCGGCGTTGTTGGGTGCCCGATCAATCCGACGGGTACGGTTGTCTCCCCCTCACTGTCCGCTGAGTTTTTGCTTGTCGACGAAGCGTTCGCCGACGTTGCCGACATCGGGGTAAACAACGTGGCCCGGCCGAACACCTTTGTCACCCGCTCGCTGACAAAGACGTGGAACCTTGCGGGGCTGCGCTGCGGCTACATGATCATCCCCGAGGGGTTCAAAGACAAGGTGGAGGCTTTTCGGCCCCACTGGGCGCTGGGGTCGCTGCAGTTGGCGGCCTTCGAGTGGGTCCTGGAAAGCGGAGACACCGAGGCCATCAAGCGCGAGATCGCCGCTGAGCGGGCCGAGATGGTGGAATTGCTCGCCACCGCCGGATTCACCATTGCGACGAAGTCGGTGGCACCGTACCTGTTGGTGAAGCCGCCGGGAGATGCCGAACCTCTGCGCCGGCATCTTGCGGAGCAGGGGATCGCGGTGCGCCGCTGCGACACGTTCCCCGGGCTAGACTCGAGCTATTGGCGCCTGGCCGTACGGCCGGCAGACGATGTACGAGAACTGATACGAGAGGTGAAAGCATGCCAACGGTAGGAGATATCGTCCGCGTGATGGACTCCCACTACCCGCCCCGGCTGGCCGAAGAGTGGGACAAGGTAGGACTCTCGGTGGGGGATCCCGCTGACACAGTGACAAAGGTTGCATTCGCCCTCGACCCCACCTACGAAGTGGTGAAAGCGGCCATCGACTCGGGTGCACAGATGCTCATCACGCACCATCCGCTCCTGCTTAAGGGCGTGAATTACGTCAACGCCGCAACCCCCAAGGGGCGCATCATCCACACGGCGATTCGCGGCAACCTTGCCGTTTTCTCCGCCCACACCAACGCGGACGCGGCCCGGCCCGGTGTCAACGACGAGCTGGCGCGCCTGGTGGGCATCGTGGGGGACACCGTCGCCCTGGACAAGCAGGAGGAGAGCCTGGATAAGTGGGGGGTACAGTTCCCCGCGCACGGCCCCGTTGACGAGTTCCTCGCCGAGCTCTTCGCGGCGGGTGCCGGCAACGTGGGGGAGTACTCCGACTGCGCGTTCCGGATCCCCGGAGTGGGCCAGTTTCGGCCCGGGGAGCACTCGGCACCGGCGATTGGCAACCACGGTGAGCTAGAAACTTTGGACGAGGTGCGCATTGAGTTCGTCGGCAAGCGAAAGGACCGGGAGGCCATCCGGGCGGCGATCTACAGGGC
>ERZ1031127.126-NODE-126-length-11989-cov-4.901542_pt1 | contig 11989 bp, 9 predicted proteins | sample MGYA00518224_ERZ1031127 | MGnify/ENA primary metagenome ERZ1031127 (study PRJEB33718, sample SAMN03159757) | human skin metagenome | collected 2014-05-20 | study: EMG produced TPA metagenomics assembly of the PRJNA266117 data set (Human skin bacterial metagenome... | reverse complement strand
GGGCTCGGAGATGTGTATAAGAGACAGCATCGGCCTGTTGGCTGTCGCCATCTTCTCTCTTGCGAACTACCGCCTCTACGGTGTCCTCGCAATGTTCACGCTCGTTGCCTCCGGCACTCTGGTGTACGGTTCACTCGTGCTCCTCGGCCGCTGGATTGGTTACTCGCTCGACCTCGCTGGCGTGGCCGGCCTCATCATCGGCATCGGCACCACGGCGGACTCGTTCGTCGTGTTGTACGAACGCATCAAGGACGAGATCCGCGAGGGTCGGACGTTCAGATCTGCGGTGCCGCGAGGCTGGGACCGCGCCCGGAAGACGATTATTTCCGGTAACTTCGTGTCCCTCATCGCCGCGGTTGTGCTCTACGTCCTGGCTGTGGGCGACGTCAAGGGCTTCGCCTTTACCCTCGGCTTGACCACCGTGTTCGACCTGGCCGTCACGTTCTTCGTCACGGCGCCACTGGTAGTTCTCGCCTCCAAGCGGAAGTTCTTTGCCAAGGCGAGCCTCAACGGCCTGGGCAAGGTGTACGAGCTCGTCGAGCAGCGTCGCGCCGCCGGCGAAGTTCTCGAGGCCGACAAGGGCTGGTACAACCAGCGCTACCTCGCCCAGGGCGCAGATGATTCGGCCTCCACCGGTTCGGTGGAGGAGGAAGCAGAGGACAAGGAGGCTGGCTCCTCGTCCATCATGGTGGATGATGATCGGCCTTCCTCACTCATCTCGTTGGAAGAATCCATCGCCAACGAGCCGAAAGTTCCAGAACACCTACGAGCGAAACCCACTGAGGAAGACACCCCACATGGCCCCGCTAATCCTGGGCAGGAGGAGAAGTAACAATGACTACTCAAGTACGGGTCGATAAGAACGAACTAGACCCTTCGCAGCACTCCTTCTTCACCCGCCTGTACACAGGTGAGGGCGGAATCGACTTCGTCGGCCGACGTAAGCTGTGGTACATCATCACGCTCGTCGTCCTTGCCGTGTGCGTGCTCGGAATCGTGTTCCGTGGCTTCACGCTCGGCATCGACTTCGAAGGCGGCACCAAGATGACAATGCCCGCCGCCAACCTTGACACCACAGCTGTGGGGCAGACCTTCGAGCAGGCCACGGGTGTCACCCCGGAGGATGTGCAGATCGTCGGTGCCCAGGATTCGCGCATTCTCGAGATCGCCTCGGAGCGCCTGTCCGACGACCAAATCATGGCGGCTCGCGAGGCTCTGTACACCGAGTACCAGCCGCAGGATGCTTCCGGTGAGGTAACGCCGGATGCCGTGGGCGATTCCACTGTGTCCGAGTCCTGGGGTTCCACCATTACGAACCGCATGGTCATCGCTTTCGCCGCGTTCCTGCTCCTCATCTTCGTGTACATCGCAATCCGCTTCGAGCGTGACATGTCCATCGCCGCTATCGCCGCCCTCGGCGTAGACGGCGTGTTCATCGCCGGCTGCTACGCCCTGTTCGGCATGGAGGTCACCCCGGCCGTGGTCATCGGCCTTCTCACCGTGTTGTCCTTCTCCCTGTATGACACCGTGGTGGTGTTTGACAAGGTGGAAGAAAACACCGAGGGGTTCGAGCACACCACGAGGAGAACGTACGGCGAGCTGGCCAACCTGGCTGTGAACCAAACGGTGATGCGCTCGATCTCTACAACGGTGATTTCCGCGCTGCCGATTATCGCGCTCATGGTTGTGGCCGTGTGGATGATGGGCGTAGGCACCCTCAAAGACCTCGCCGTGGTGCAGCTCATCGGCGTTATTGAAGGCACCTTCTCCTCCGTGTTCCTCGCTACTCCGTTGCTGGTGAGCATGAAGAACAGGCAGAAGAAGTACAAGCGCCACAACATCGAGGTTGCCGCCGTGCGCCACACCGATGTGGACGGTGCAACGCTTCAAGAGGCTGTCGAGGCAGGTCTCATTAACGAGGACGGCACCCCGTCCATCAACGCCACTCACCACGAGGTAGAAGGCGTCAACGAGCTGCGCCCGACCGGCGTGGCCCAAGATGAGGCGGAGCGCTTTAATACTGACGATGGCGATACTCCGCTGGGTGCGAGCTGGCGCCCGAGCCGTCGGTACTAACGGCCCTTAGACGCCACGCATTCGACCCCACCCCGGATTAACCGGTGTGGGGTCCTTTGTCTCCGCATCCAGGCGTACCGACCCAGGGGTGTCCCACCAGACACTCCGAGACAAGGCAGACCGAATGCCGCCATGCAGTCGCTCGAAAGCGCCGGCGAGGCTCGGGCATACATGGCACCGGACGGGCCCGATGTGCGGATCCCCGCAGGCCGTTTAGCAGCAGCGTGGTTAACAACCTAGAATGAAGAAGTACGCGAACGTCGCTTAAGGCACCATTGTGCAGGCACTGTCGGCGGAGCATAGGGTCGCAAGACAGCTCGGCTACCGGAGGAGGAACTGAAGTGAAGATGCGTCGGATACTCAAAGCCGTGACAGCGGTGGTGTGTTCCGCGATGCTTCTCGGGTCATGCTCTTCGGATGGGGGACAGCGAAGCGATCAGGCTTTGTTCTCCTATTTCGTCCCGGAGCAGATTGCCACCAGCAACTCCGCCAGCTACCTCGGATTCCTCACTGATTCTTCGCTTATCAGCCCGCGCCTGTACCCCGGAGTTTTTGTGCACGGCCCCGCCGGGCAGATGATCCCCAATCGCGATGTTGCCACGGCCCAGCTGCTGCCGGGGGCAAAACGTCAGGTTGTCTACACCATCGCGGATAACGCAACATTTTCGGATGGGGCACCTTTGACGTGCACCGACTTCACCCTCGCCGTGCAGGCGGGGAAATTCCCCGAGGTGTTTAACTCTCATGTGCCGCTCGTGCAGCAGATTGAGGAAGTCAAGTGCAACCCGGGTGCCAAAGAGTTCACTGTTGTGTTCCATGAGGGGCAGGGCTACAGGTGGCGTCACCTGTTCCGCTCTGGCACGGTGATGCCCGCCCACGTGGTGGCCTCCAAGTTGGGGATTACAGAGCAAGATCTTTTTGGTCGCATCCAAAGCGGCGATGTCGAGCAGATGCGGCAAATCGGTGAGACCTGGTCGGAGGCGTTCCGGCTGGATCGTTTCGATCCCGCGGCGCAGGTCAGCTTCGGCCCGTACAAGGTGGAGCGCATCACCGAGGGTGGTGGCCTGGTGCTTGTCGCCAACGAGCTGTACAACGGCGATGCCCCGGCGATTTCCCCGCTGGTCATTCGCCCGCAGAGTTCGACGGCAGGCAGCTTCCACGAGGACGGTGGTGCCGTGGGCATCGCTGATGTTCCGGCCGTCAGCGATGCGGCGTGGACGGAAAAGAAGTCCACGTACCGGGTCGAAACAACTAGTGGCAAGTTAGTGGACGAACTCATCTTGCAAAAGTCCGGCCAACTGGCGGCTCCGGAAGACCGGCAGGCGCTCGCCGCGTGTATTGACCAGGCACAGGTGGCACAGGAGTCCACCACGGTCTCGGGCGTGACGGTGAGCCCACTGGGCACGCGGCTTTCTCCGGCGGATACCCCTACGGCCATCGCCACGCAGGATATCGGCGCGGCACACCTCGGCGTCGATATTCCTGCGGCAGAACGGCTGCGGGGAAAGACGATCCGCGTGGCGTACGTCGGGCCTAACCCCAGGTTTGCCGCCATGATCCAGGCGATGCAGAAATCCTGCGAGCCAGCTGGTATCACAATCGAGGATGTGTCGGCCGACTTCGATCCGGCCACCGCCACGATCGAGCCCCCGATCATTGGTGATGCCAGTGCTGCCTTCCCAGAAAACGCAGGCCTTGTGGCTCCGGATTCGCAACCCCAGCCGCAGGCGACCACGTATGCGGCCAGCAACTATGCCACCGCGTCCGCATCCGTTGTCCCACCCCAGGCAGATGCCTTCCTCATAGCCGTGGAACCTGGGTTTGAGTACGGTAATGTGGCAGCCTCGACGGAGGAGCAGGAGGAGCTACGACACGCGGAGGAGATGCTGTGGCAAGAAGTACCGACCATTCCGCTGGCGTCGCAGCCGCGGGTGTTTATCATTGACAATGCAGTTGAGAACGTGGCGATCGGAACGACTCGTTCCGGGATCGGCTGGAATATGGACCGCTGGTCTAAAGGAGCGAAATAAATCATGACTTTTACTACCGCACGCGAGGCGTTGGACGCACTGACACGGCATGTTCCGGGTTTCCCGGCTGAGGGCGTTGTGTTCGAGGACCTTACCCCCGTGTTCGCCGACGCGGATGCTTTCCGTCTCGTCATCGATGAGCTGGCACAGTTTTGCAAGCAGCTCGATGGGGAGGTTGTCGCGGGTCTTGATGCGCGCGGATTCCTCGTCGGCTCCGCCGTTGCGTACAGCCTTGGGCAGGGTTGCCTCGCGGTGCGCAAGAAGGGGAAGCTGCCTCCGCCTGTCATCACGGAGGAGTACACGCTCGAGTATGGCACCGCTGCGCTGGAGATTCCCGCGGAAGGCATCGACATCAAGGGCAAGAGGGTTGTGCTTATTGACGATGTCCTCGCCACCGGTGGAACCCTGACGGCGGCAACGGACCTCATTCGCCGGGGCGGTGGGGAAGTCGTCGGTTATGTGGTGATCCTGGAGGTCGATGGCCTCGGTGGTCGCGAAAAGTTGGGTGATGCTCCGCTGCTGGTACTTTCCCATGATGGCGAGTAGATTTTAATAAATGGCGGGTGATACGAATAAACAGCGGCCGCGCCGGAGCATGTCGGCCCGGCTGGCTAAGAGCCTTACTGGAGGGTGGTCGCGTGTCGACCCCGCAATTGAGCCGCTGTTGTCCATTCACCGCAAGTTTTACCCCAAGGCGGATGCCGAGACCATCGAGCGCGCCTACCACACCGCGGAGCGCCTCCACGAGGGGGTACTGCGCAAGTCGGGGGATCCGTACATCACCCATCCGCTAGCGGTTGCGACTATTTCGGCGGAGATGGGTATGGACACCACCACGGTTGTCGCGTCCCTGTTGCACGATACCGTCGAGGACACGGATTACACCCTTGCAGATCTCACCCGAGATTTTGGGGAAGAGGTTGCCAAGCTTGTCGACGGTGTAACCAAGATCGATAAGGTCGCCCTCGGTGCCGCAGCTGAGGCTGAGACGATCCGGAAAATGGTCGTGGCGATGGCCGAGGACCCACGCGTCCTGGTGATTAAAGTGTCTGACCGTCTTCACAACATGCGTACAATGCGGTTCTTGCCGCCGGAGAAGCAGGCCAAGAAGGCCCGGCAGACGCTCGAAGTCATCGCGCCACTTGCACACCGCCTCGGTTTGGCGAGCGTCAAGTGGGAGTTGGAGGATCTCTCCTTCGCCATCTTGTACCCCAAGAAGTACGACGAGATCGTGCGTCTCGTTGCCGAGCGTGCTCCCGCCCGTGACCGGCAGCTCAAGGAAATCATTGCGGCCGTCAAAAAAGAGCTCAAGGCCAACCACATCATCGCCGAGGTGGTCGGTCGCCCGAAGCACTACTGGTCAATCTATAAAAAGATGACCGACCGCGGGCACGATTTCAACGAGTTGTTCGACCTCGTTGGCATCCGTATCCTCGTTGATACCAAGGCGTTGTGTTATGAGGCCATCGGCGTCATGCACTCGCTATACCCGGCTCTGCCAGGCCGCTTCAAGGATTACATCTCCAACCCGCGCTACGGGGTGTACGAGTCACTCCACACCACGCTTCTCGGCCCCAACGGCAAGCCACTGGAGGTGCAGGTTCGTACTCATGAGATGCACTACCAGGCGGAGTACGGCGTGGCGGCCCACTGGCGCTACAAGGAGACCAAGGGCAAGCACACCGGCGGCCAAGCTGAGGTCGACCAGATGGCGTGGATGCGTCAGCTGCTCGACTGGCAGAAAGAGGCGAGTGACCCCAACGAGTTCCTAGACACGCTGCGGCGCGACTTGAGCTCGAAGCAAATCTTCGTGTTCACGCCAAAGTCGGATGTTATCAACCTGCCGGCGGGTTCCACACCCGTGGACTTTGCTTACCAGGTGCACACCGAGGTGGGGCACCGAACGATCGGCGCGAAGGTCAATGGCCGGTTGGTTGCCCTGGAGACCAAGCTCAACAACGGCGACCGTGTAGAGGTGTTCACCTCCAAGGATCCGGATGCCGGACCGTCGAAGGACTGGGAGTCATTTGTCGCCTCTCCGCGCGCAAAGGCGAAGATTCGCCAGTGGTTTGCCCGTGAGCGGCGCCAGGAGGCCCAGGAGACTGGCAAGAGTGAGCTCACCACTGCGATGCAACGCTCCGGGTTCCCGCTCTCCAAGGTGTTCACGGAGAAGACCGTCAAGGTTGTGGCCGATGAACTGCACTACCAAGATTCCCAGGCAATGTTTGCAGCCATTGGCTCGGGCACAGAGACTGTGGAGCACGTGTCCAAGCGCCTTATCGCCCTGTTCGGTGATGAGGAGATCCCCGACCCGGAAAAGGACGCTGAGGCGCTTGCAGAGGAGCTTATCGCTGCGGCTCCACGGATCCAGCCGAATAAGAAGGGGCACAAGGGCAACGAAGCGGGGATCCTCGTCGAGGGTGACCCTGATATCGCGGCGAAGCTTGCCCGGTGCTGTATGCCGGTTCCAGGCGATGCCATCTTTGGCTTCATCACTCGTGGAGGCGGGGTGTCAGTTCACCGCGTGGATTGCACGAACGCGGAGCAGCTGCACAAGGAGCCATCGAGACTGATCAACGTGTCGTGGGCCCGCGAAAGCCAGGGTATCTTCTCCGCCACGCTTCAGGTGGAGGCCTTGGATCGAGACAACCTTCTCTTCGATCTCATGAAGGTGGTCAGTGAGCAGAAGGTGTCTCTGCTTGCTACCTCGTCACACTCCAGCGACGATAACGTGGCTTTCTGCCGGTTCTCTTTCCAGGTATCGGACACAAAGCAGCTGGGTGCCCTCACATCGCAGCTCCGCAACGTTGAGGGCGTCTACGACGTCTACCGGCTCACCTCCGGGGGATAAAGCCGAATAAGCCACGCGATCCGCAGTCAGCGGATAGAGCATCCCGCCCGAGAACTGTCTCTGTGCCCATGCGTATGCACTCTCGCCATGAGTTAGGCGCTACTTCCCGATGAATTCGCCGTGTGGCAAATCCGCCGCTAAAGGCCGCACCAAAAAAACTAAAAGGCACCCGCAAAGCGAGTGCCTGCAAACGTATCTAGTTACTGGAGAAGATTACTTAATGAACTTCTGAGCGGTGGTGTAGATCGCGAACAGCGCGCCGATAGCTGCGGAGATAGCGGCGATGTAGGCGGAGATGTCCTTGATTACATCAATAGCTTTCTTGTGGTTGCAGTTCGTTGTTCCTGCGTTCCACATGAAGTCGGCCTTCTGAGTGACGGTGTCACAAACGATGTTGTTGTCTTTGTCCTTCACAGTGGTGTCGACACGGTGGTTGTCCTTATCCTTCTTGATGAAGTAGTAGAAGGTTTCCTGCGAGGAACCTTCGCCATCGGTGTAGACGCGCTCGAAAGTCATGTCCTTGACATCTGTGATGTTTTCGGGGCGCTCATCGGCGATGGCAGGAGATACAGATGCAAAAGCTACAGTGGCAGCGGTGGCTACGGCGAGAATGGATTTACGCATACCGTGATGATAAACGGAAAGCAGGCCATTTTCAAGGTTTACACACTGAATTGGAAAAATAACAGTGGAGATTTGGGAAATTTAATCATTTCGTAACCACTTGTGAAGCCACGAAGCAGCCTGCCATCGAACGGCAAAAATTAAAAAAGGACACACCGGGAGGTGTGCCCTTGGAGCCTCTTGTTCTAAAAAGCTCAGAATGTTACTTCACAAAGTTCGTCGCCGTGTTCAGAACACCGAGAACGGCCGAAATCGTGCCAGAGATGGTCGTGATGTAGGCGGTGATGTCCTTGATCACCTGGAGCGGGGTCTTGTACTCGCAACGCCCGTTGTGGGAGGTGAACATGAAGTCGTTGACAGCGGGGTTCTGGCTGTCGCACACGAGCTTGTCACTCGGATCAACAACGGTGGTGGCATCGAGGTTCCATGGCTTCTCCTCGTTCCAGCCGAACGTGTATTGGAAGGGCTCATCGGAAGAACCGAGGGTCACCGGGCGGGGGGTTTTCTCCCAATTGGTCGCAGAAGCGGGAACGGCGAGCCCAGTGGCGAGAACCGAGGCGGTGGCAACGGCCAGAAGTGTCTTACGCATAGTTAAATCCTTACCTGGAAACAAAGAGGTATGTTCTTGAATTTTGTGGCTTGGTTGAAAGCCAGGCCAGATTTGCTGGGGGATTCCCGGAAAATCGTCTTGGGGAAAGTATAGTGGATAAACCTGCGATGGAACAGTGCCACAATGAATGGGATAGTCAACCTGGTCAAAAGACGTGGGAAAATATGGTCGCTGCGCCCGGAAGTACCGGTAAATGTGTGAGAGAATCTGCCGGTTCAACGAGTGTTGGCAAGTACGGTGTTTGGCGAGTACAGGGTGCCGGGGAGCGCCGTCGTGGTTAGAAGAAGCCCCGCACCCATGATGAATGGGAACGGGGCGTGGGCGGTATTGCGGTACCGGGAGGCCTAGTTACTCGACCTCAGCGGACTCGATGCGAACCTCGTCAGCCGGGGCGCCGTCGGAGCCACCGGTCTTGGTGCCCTTAGCGGCGATGGCATCGATGGTGGTGAGACCCTCATCGGAGATCGTGCCAAAGTAGGTGTAGTTCGGGGGCAGCGGGGAATCCTTGTAGTTGAGGAAGAACTGCGAACCGTTGGTGTCCGCGCCAGCGTTAGCCATGGCGATGGTGCCACGCTGGTAGTTCACAGGAGAGTTCGTATCCTCAGCCTCATCGGTGGGGTACTCGTTGGCAAAGCTGAAGCCCGGGCCGCCGGCACCGTTGCCCGTGGGATCGCCACACTGCAGCACGTAGATGCCCTGAGTGGTGATGCGGTGGCACACCGTATCGTTGTAGTAGCCGTTGGAGGCAAGGTGCGTGATGGCGTTGACGGTGCAGGGGCTGACGGAGCGGTCCAAGGTCATCGGAATATCGCCCTGGTTCGTCTTCAAAGTCACGTTGACCGTGCCCGTTGCGGGGATATTCTCGGTATCGGGGGCGGAAACCTCCTTGGCGGCCTTTCCGTCCTCCGGGTAGGAGCAGGTAACCGTCTCCGGCAGGGCTTCCGACCGGGCGAGAGCCAACGCGGGGGCCGTGACCTGGTTCTCGTCGGGGCTTTCGGTTGTGGTGGTCATCGAGGTGGAGTTCACCGTGGTCGTGGAATCCTCGGCCTCGATCTTCTCGCCGTTGTCGCGAGAGGCAAAGAAGTCAATGCCTGCCACGACGAGGACGATGACCAGTGCAGACGCAAGCACGGTGCCCAGCGGGCCACGCTTTTGCTTACGTTCCCGCGTGGCCAGGTCTTTGCGCAGCTTTTCCAGAGATTCCTCGCGGATCTCCCTGTTCGTGTGCGAGTCGGAATTAGTCACTCAAAACTCCCTGTTGGAAAAATCTCAAATTAGCGTCATCAAATGACAGTTCGTGTGCATTTTATCCTAGTCTGCCTTGGTGGCCGGTCCCGCACCACGGCAACGTATGCGTGGTCTGCGTCAGGAGCCCACTTGTGGGAAATCGGACCGCGGGGAGCCTTACCGGTTCGAGTGTCTCACTACTGCGTTCCACGGGCTCGGCAGCGCTCAAGCGCTGTTTAGCTCGTATTACCAGGGCAGTGGTTGGTAGGCTCACTGGCATGGAATGCAAGATTGCAGTTACTGGCCCTTTCCAAGCGAACACGTACGCTGTCATTGATGATGGCCGTGTCACGGTAATTGATCCGGGCATGGGTGCCAAAGATGTCCTCCAACAGTTCTTTACGGAAAACGGTTTGACCTTGGACTCCGTCGTGCTCACCCACGGGCACATTGATCACGTGCGCGACGCCGCTGCTCTTGCTAACCCGGCACACGTTCCTGTCTTCTTGCATCCCGACGATTGGTTCATGCTCGACGATCCGGGTGCGGGTGTGTCCCCCGAGGCGGCACGCGCGTACCACGCCGAGGACATGGAAAAGGTGGATGACCTGCGCGAGCTCACACCGGAAACCGGTGCCACCATCGCCGGCCACCAATTCGAGGTGCGTCACTGCCCGGGGCACTCGCCGGGTTGCGTCATTCTCGTCAGCGACGAGGTGAAATCGGTATTCACCGGGGACGTGCTGTTCCGTGGTTCCATCGGGCGCGTCGATTTGCCGGGCAGCTCACCGGCCGCGATGCGGGAGTCGCTGCGCCAGGAGGTGAAGACGTTGCCGGAGGATTACACGTGCTTCCCGGGCCACGGCCCAGGCACAACGGTGGCGGCGGAGCTTTCCTCCAACCCGTACCTGGTCTAAAACGCTAGGTCGCTTCTTCGTCGGCTTTGCTTTACCCGGACGCTATACAGCGTTGCCGCTCGCACCGGTCGTCGTTTCCCCGTGGGGTTGGTTGAGTTACCGGTAGGTCGGCTGTATGAACGCGCCGGAGGACGGGGAGGCGTGGCGTGGTTGCCCGCCCGTTTCGGGCGGTGGCGGCGGAAAATGGCGGGTCGAGTAAGATGCCATGTGTGACTGACGTTTCATTTTCTGCCCCTAAAGGTGTCCCCGATTATGTTCCTCCGCAGTCCCGCGAGTTCCTCGCGGTACGCGAGACGTTTACCCAGCAAGCACATCGTGCCGGATTCGAGCACATTGAGCTGCCGATCTTTGAGGATACGCACCTCTTTGCACGCGGGGTAGGCGAGTCCACCGACGTTGTTACCAAGGAGATGTACACTTTCGCCGACCGTGGCGATCGCTCCGTCACCCTGCGCCCGGAGGGGACCGCCGGCGTCATGCGTGCCGTCATCGAGCACAACCTTGACCGTGGGCAGCTGCCGGTCAAGCTCGTGTACTCGGGCCCATTCTTCCGTTACGAGCGCCCCCAGGCCGGCCGCTACCGCCAGCTTCAGCAGGTGGGTGTGGAGGCCATTGGCGTGGATGATCCGGCCCTGGATGCCGAGGTCATCGCCCTGGCGGATCGCTGTTACAAGTCTGTGGGCTTGACTGGCTACAGGCTTGATATCTCCAGCCTGGGGGATTCCGAGTGCCGCCCGGCCTACCGGGAAAAGCTGCAGGAGTTCCTCCGCAAGCTCCCATTGGATGAGGAAACACAGCACCGCGTCGATATCAACCCGCTGCGCGTACTCGACGATAAGCGCCCCGAGGTGCAGGAAATGCTCGTAGACGCGCCGCTCCTCATTGATCACCTCTCCGCTACCTCCCGCGAACACTTCGAGACGGTGACTGGGCTTCTCGACGACTTCGGGGTGGCCTACACACTCAACCCGCGGTTGGTCCGTGGCCTGGATTACTACACCAAGACGTGCTTCGAGTTTGTGCACGAAGGCCTTGGTGCTCAGTCCGGCGTCGGTGGTGGTGGGCGTTATGACGGCCTCATGGCGCAGCTCGGGGGACAGGAGCTCTCCGGCATCGGCTTCGGTCTCGGTGTCGACCGCACCCTCCTGGCTTTGGAATCCGAGGGTGTGAAGGCCGGCAGCGCGAATCGTGTCGACGTGTATGGCGTCCCACTGGGGGCCGATGCGAAGCGTGCTCTGGCTCTCCTCGTCAATGAACTGCGCCAGGATGGCGTCAGCACGGATATGAGCTACGGCGACCGTGGACTCAAGGGTGCCATGAAGGGTGCCGCCCGTTCCGGCGCGAGGTACGCCCTCGTGCTCGGCGAACAGGAGCTGGCAGACGGCACGGTTGTGGTGCGCGACATGGAAACCCACGACCAAGAGGCCGTGGCGCTCGATTCCGCAAAGAAGTACCTGGCAGACAGGCTTGCGTATGACGCAGGCCTGCCTTAGCGGCAGGCCTGGGTAAGAGGAAAGCCTGGGTAAGAGGCAGGCCACAAAAAACCGGACCACGAGGATGGTCCGGTTTTCTTATTTGTTCATGGGAAGAAGGTGCGGGTTAGCACCTGTCTCTTATACACATCTCCGAGCCCACGAGACCGAGGCTGATCTCG
>ERZ1031127.125-NODE-125-length-12132-cov-6.430239_pt1 | contig 12132 bp, 9 predicted proteins | sample MGYA00518224_ERZ1031127 | MGnify/ENA primary metagenome ERZ1031127 (study PRJEB33718, sample SAMN03159757) | human skin metagenome | collected 2014-05-20 | study: EMG produced TPA metagenomics assembly of the PRJNA266117 data set (Human skin bacterial metagenome... | reverse complement strand
CATCAACACGCCCATGCAGCAAAAGATCGTGGCCGCCGAGGGCGGTACCTACGACGGCACGAAGTTCATCCAGCCAGAAACCGTCGCAAAGGCGATCATCGACGCCCTCACCATGACCCCCGACGCCACGCCGACGGAGATCATGATCCGGCCGCGTCCCAACGGTCACGATGGTCCCACCACCGTGGCCCGCCACAAGGAACCGCACGAGGGGCGGAAGTGACGCCGCGATGAAGAAGAAGCCGCGCTACACAGAGCTCGACTACGAGTTCGATCCGCTTCTGCGCCTCGAACGACGCCACAAGAGTTCCGTCCAAGCCGTCGTCTGGGGATTCACCGTCCCTATCCTCACCATCATCACCGGCTTCCTCGTCGCCGTCATCGCCCGCGCGAACGGCGGCCCGCTGTGCGACGCGGGACTTGCCAGCTGGCTGTGCACCCGCTGGGCGGAGATCGCCATCTGCGTCGCCCCGCTCATCGTCTCCTTCGGCGGCCTCATCGGCGCCGGCATCCAGTGCTACATCAAGTTCAAGACCTACAACCGCTGGTGGCCCTGGCTCGCCGTCATGTGGGTCCTCATCCCCTTCACCATGGGGTGGATGACGTCATTCGGGACGATTGCGATTATTGGGCGGGGGTAGGGGTCCGAATCCATTGAGGCCCTATGCCGATGATCCCGAAACTTCCTACCGCTTCCTTCCCGCATTTAACAACCCTGAATTGGGGTAGAGACTACAGATTCAGATGTTCTTCAGGGAGTAAATACCTGGCCCCTTTTTTTTGGGGGACGATTCGCAACAAATTACACCACAGTGTTGCTTAAGGATCGTGGCCTACGGGCAGAATCTGAAACCTATTTTTCCTAGCAGGAAAAGGCGGGGTTACCGGGACATTGGCACTTTTCAGGGCGACTTGAAAAAGAAGGTAGAGCCGCGGCCGGTTTCCGATGGCGTCGCCATCAGCGCGCCCTTCGGTTTCGTATGGGACGAGGTGCCTGAAGACATACGCGAAACGCTAATCACCTTGGCTGAAGATGTACACTATCTAGGGGAAAGCCACAGTGTAGTCGTGTTATTTCCGGGCCAAATCGAGCCAAATCTGTTGCTTTCGCCTACTGCGAATTACTTCACTCCGGATGCACATTCGCGGACCGTACCTACAGAAGGTCGAACAGATGCGCTCATCGAAGCCTACGAGAAACAGTACGGGAATAAGTCCACGCCGAAATCCCAATACAGATTCACGAAGACACAAGCGCCAAAAAGTGAAGTTCCAACTGAGGAATACACCGTGGAAGCATGGTATGAAAAGGTTGAGCCACCAATGCCTGACGATGCGCCGTGGAACATTGCCTACTTGTTTTCGCTGGATAAATCCGTTGCTCGACATGACAGGGTCGCCCTGTGCACACGCATGCATAAAGCGCTCATTGCTCGGCTCGGATATGGTGCAGCACCAGTGATTACCGGGAAATACAGTGATACGGTTCAGCCACCAGCTAACCGGTTGGCCATTCAGTATCTCTCTTCCGAACTTTCGCAATTGCTAGGTCTACTCGGTCCGCATTTGGCGCTTTTCGTTCCAACTGGTACTGCACCGTCGGAACTCGAACAGATCCGCAAAGCACTTGATATTTCTCAGTTATGGACGAAGACTCTGGGGAAAATCACTATCTCTTTCATCGGTTCTACCCGATCCGCCTCCCATTTCTGGCCAACGCCCAAACCCGGATGCTTACGCCTTTGGGAGACAGAAATGCCTATTGTTCCTGAAACTCGGAAAATCAAAACAGGTACCCGGAAATGGACTCTCGGTGACTCAGCTCTGCTTTCCGCAGGATTTGTCTGGAGGGAGCGATTTAACGCTGAAGGGACTAAACAAGAACAATACCGCTCCCTGCGCGACCAAGTAGAGGCACAGGGAATGCGGGTGCTGTCTACGCGTCTTGTTACTCGAAGGGTGCAAGACTATGTCCACCACACGCACCACAGTGTCCCTGTTCAGCCGTACCACACCACGTTGGACCTCGGTAGCCTTGCGAATCCACAAGCAGTAGTCATGCTTGGACAGTCGCGTCATTTGGGTTCAGGGCTGCTAAAGCCCATCGACGTTGATCTTGATTCCATTGAGTTATTTGGAGGTACAAAATGACCGATCAAACAACACTGTCTCTGGAAGACTTTGATACGTTTTTCGCCGCGCTCAATGGCGGACATCATCCCTTTAGCTGGCAGCGTAGCCTGCTACACCACCTCATAGAGAATGGACGGTGGCCGGATCAGATTTCCGCACCCACCGGGGCTGGAAAATCTTCCGTGGTGGACATTCATATTTTCGCCAATGCCCTCCACTCAGTTGGAATTGCGCCACGCTTACCTCGTCGTTTACATGCCGTAGTGAATCGGCGTGGCCTCGTTGATAGTCAGTATCAGCATGCCCAAGACATTCAACGGGCGCTGAACCAGAGCCTGGATGATCCGCATGCTCCAGAAGTACTGAGAAAGGTAGCCAACGCACTCCAACGGTTGGGTGTTGGCCCGGAGACCCAGCCGCTCATCGTGTCTGTACTTCGCGGTGGCTTGTCCACGCGAAACTTACCAGTTTGCGACCTTTCAAGCTGCGCTGTCATCGCGTCAACTCCCGATATGTGGGGTTCACGAGCCCTGTTCCGTGGGTATGGTTCGACCTACTACGCCCGACCCCGCGAAGCAACCCTGATGACCAGCGATTCCGTTTTGATCCTTGATGAGGCCCAGTTGAACCAGCAACTGCTTAAAACTGCGCGCAGGATCCGAGAAATCCAGCTTGGAGGTGCCCAGACTGGTATTCCACAACTCCAAGTTGTGGAAACTACGGCTACGCCTTCAACGAGTGCTGACTCCTTACAGTCGATTTCCGTACGACCAAATTCCTTTGAGGCTGGTCGCGATGAAGCCCTTTCGAACCGCCTCAGCGCTACCAAGCAGATCCATCACGAAAAGCTTCCGAATTGGAAAGGGGACAAAGGGAATGCCTCGGTAATCAAAGCCTCGGTCGAAAGAATCAAATCGTGGCTTTCAACTCCCACTAGAACGGGGACTATTGGCTGCATCGTTAACCATGTTGATACTGCCCTCAAAATCACAACTGCTCTACGTAAAGAGAAGACAAGAGTTGTGGTATTGGTGGGCCCCATGCGGCCATTTGATCTCCAGAAACTGGATGCAGATTATCCTGGCCTTCTCACAACGCAAGGTAATGACGACATCGATGTCATAGTTGCAACCCAAACCTTGGAAGTAGGAGTTGATGTTGATTTCCAACACCTGGTGACAGAGTTGGCTCCCGCAACATCAATCCAACAGCGCATAGGACGGCTAAACCGCCTGGGAAGGTACAACGATTCCGAACTGGTCATCCTCGAGCCATCTACCGATGCGCATATCAAAGACAACGGTAACTATTTACCGTATAAAAGCGAAGATCTGTCCACTGGACTTCGTTGGCTTAACGGTTTTGCTGAGGGAACGAATATAAACCCGGCGTGCTTGTTAGCGCATCCCGCCCCGATCTCTAAACCCCAACGCCTGTTGTATCAGCGCCTAGAGTTTCGCGATATCGAATTACTTGCGAAGAGCTCAGAAAAGCGAGAACACCCGTTTGATTTGGATTTATGGCTTCACGATTCCTTGGAAGCTGAGCCCCCTAGCGCTGGAGTCGCAGTACGGTATGGGTTGCCGCAAAACCAGGAGGCTGCAATTGAATTGCTTAACCAAGTGCCACCTCGAGCAGTGGAGGTTTTCCCCGCCGCCATTTTCACAGTGCGAGCACTCTTAAGACAGCTGCAGACACTCAGCGAGGAACAAAAGATATACATTCCTCTCTTTATCTACCGTTCCGGAGAAGTGGGAATGATTTCTGAGCAAACGGTCATAGCACCGGGTGATGTGCTAATCGTTGGTGCCCGAATCCCAATAACCACAGAGAATGTGTTGACTCGAACCATTGTAGATAAGAAAGAGCCTGAACAAGTCCCATTTACTGATTCGGATATTTACGTGTACGGCCAGGACGCTTCCGTTCCTGACGAGATCTTTCGTTTGGCACATGAATTAACTCCAGAAGAGTTTATGGTTGCTTGGTACGAACGCTACCCGGCTGACCAGGGACGCAGCGTAGAGATTTCTGCAGCAGCAATAGAAGACCCGAAAGGAGATTTATCTCCCTGGATCCTGGTTCGCGATAAGTCTGTATTAAGGACCAACTCTGAGACAATCCAGGAATGGACCCCCTCCGGACTGCCCACTGTGGAAGAGCATCAGGATGCCGTCGCCCAGCGTACTAAGGAATTGTGCGCACGCCTCGGAGTTTGCCAAGAGCTTTCCGATCGTATTATCACGGCAAGTGCTCTCCACGACGAAGGCAAACGGGATCCCCGCTTTCAGCTCATGCTTGGAAACAGCCGAACAGATGTAGACCTAGCCAAAAGCAAGAAACGCAGTAAACAGGAGATTAGACGCGCCATCGCTGGTAGTGGCTTGCCCACAGGGTGGAGGCACGAACAGCTCTCCGCAGTGATCGCAGAAGATAAGCGGCGCAATGGCGATCAACGAATAGACAAATTGGTTGTACACATTGTGGGTACAAGCCATGGGCGTGGGCGAGACAACTTCCCGCAGGTAGGAGAACAAGTTTCCGCTGGCTCAGAAACCGCTAATCGCTTGTTCACCGAAGGACAATGGGAAAGCCAAGTTCGGTATTTGACGCGCACGCTCGGTGTCTACACGCTTGCACTTTGCGAGTCCTTGGAACGCGCCGCTGATGGACAAATTTCTGGAGAAGGACGATGAAATACGCTATCACAGTCGCCGGCGACATAACCTCAGGTTTATCGCACTTCGCACTTGCAGGGCTCAGTCTTATTGCAAGGTCATTGACGAGTAGCCGTGTTGTGACATATTGGAGTCAAGAATCCACGCCCAGGGGCATCCTCGAAATGGACGATGTCACTCCGCTGGAGCTCGCAAAGCGAATTCAATCGCTTTGCGACCAGTGGCTCAACGGATGGGCAGCAGTAAGGGTGAAATATGCAGGAGGTACGTTTTCTCCTTTCAGTCCTCGCTTCAAGCCGATCGATCCAAAAAAGGAACCCGAGGATTGGGTTACACACCAAAAATCACGCACCGCAGAATTGGATAAGCTGCTAGAAAATAACGACTCGCTTGCGCTCCAATTCATCCAGGCACTCGGTGAGGCTTCCTACTGGAGTTTTGACTCTAAACAAAAGCAGCCCAAACCTGACCGCGGGGCCTCTCGCTGGGAAATGAAGACTCGAAACGCAGGACAAGAATTTGTATCCAACCGGTTTTTCAAGTTTATGCAAGAAATTTCGGACTGGCCAGCAGAACAAATCCTTTCGGGAATTGAAGGCGAGACTGTCCATGATCCTTTCTATAATGCGAGCAAAGGTGAATCACGGACTGCCTCTGGCTTTACGCCACCCAGAAAGACCGACGTTGCCCTCGCATTTGTGGCGATACTTGGGATTTCGCAGTTCCCGATTAGTTACCAGGTGCGACAGGTATCTGTTACTCCAGGCGCCTTTCCTTCGAATTCGGAAGAGCACAAGCTAGCCGTTCTACCGGTTACCGCCAAACCTATAACGCCCGAGCGGTTTGAAAGCATTGTCATCTCAAGAGACTGGAGTCAAATTGTATCTTCATTTTCTACGGGACCCGAGACCACTCCTCTCGCCGAACAGGCGACTCTCGCATTGAAAACGGAGGGTGTGATTGCATGTGCGGCTTTCAACATTTATAGGACTAACAGCAAAGTTCCAGAAACTTATTTCGAGCAGGGGAAGATTCATCTGCTATGATCCGCGATGAGGATTTTCTCCCGATCAGCCTGGTTCTTCACTCCAGGTTTTGCGAGCGCAGAGCTTGGTTGGAAGCAAATGGCGAATCCACTTTTACCTACCAAATGGAAGCTGGAACAACGGCCCACCATGCCGTGGACACACCTGCTAACACCCGCTCCCACCGTGCAACTTCGCTTCCGCTGCGTTGCGAATCTCTGGGGATTGTAGGAAAAGCAGATGTTGTCGAGTTTTATGATGACAATCAAGTGGGCATTGTGGAGCACAAAGCAACGCCAGTACGTAGAAAAGCCGTAGTTACGCCGGCAAACCGGTTACAACTTGCGCTCCAACGTGTATGCCTGACTGACATGGGCTTCGATGTAATCGAGCAAGCAATCTACTTCACTGATCATCGGCGTAAAATCCAAATTGATCTCGACGACGCCGACATCCGAGATGCTCAGCAAGCAGTATCTAGTACCCGCGCAATCGTTGACAGTGAAAGTGCGCCCCCTCCGCTACTCAATGATGAAAGGTGTGCTCGCTGTTCTCATTACTCGGTTTGTCTTCCTGATGAGCACCATGGCGGACAAGTACGCCGACGAGTAAATGCTTCTGACCCTGACGGCCAGATGCTCCATCTCACTGTACAAGGATCACGCGCGAGTATTCGGAACGGCAGAGTAATAGTAGAAAAGGCCGGAGAACGGCTTGCTGACGCGCCTCTTGAACGTGTTCAGGGGGTAGTGGTTCACGGCAATGTGGACATCTCAAGCGCTTTGCACAGAAATTTCCTGTGGCACAACATTCCGGTGGTCTGGTGCTCAACTACCGGTCGAGTCTACGGCTATTCGTGTCCGACCGATGGGCCAAATGCCGCCGCCCGAGTGCAGCAACATGTATTAAGCAGTCGTGGGTGCTTACCGATTGCTCGCGGAATGGTGAACGCGAAAATAATGAACCAAGCTACCCTACTCCGGCGGAATGGTGATTCAGATCGCACAGTTCAGCTACTAATCGATGCTGGTGCTTGTTCTCTCAAAGCCGAAGATAACCGCCAATTATTCGGAATCGAAGGGGATGCGGCAGCTCTCTACTTTTCTGCTTTCTCTACGATGCTCAACAAGGCTCGAATCGACCAATTAGGGTGGACCTGGACTGGCAGGCGCGGACGAGGCGCTTCGGACCCAATCAACATTCTCTTGAACTACAGTTACGGGCTTCTCCGCGCTGAAGTGATACGCGCGCTACTGTCCAGTGGATTAGATCCACATGCTGGATTTTTGCACAGCAGTGGTAGGAACAAGCCTGCTTTAGCCCTTGACCTCATGGAGGAGTTTCGAGCTCCGGTGTCTGACTCTGTTGTAATATCTCTAATTAATCGACGAGAAATCAAAGATACCGATTTCACGCATATCCATGGAGTAGCTCGTCTGCGGGATACCGGCAGAAAGAAAATCATCAGAGCATTCGAACGCCGAATTCAAACCAGCATCAAGCACCCCCTCTTCGGCTACGACGCTACGTGGCGACGTGTCATAGAGATCCAAGCACGTATGATTCTCGGAGTTATTGACGGGACGCAGCCTTCCTATCAAGGAGTGAAAATTCGGTGAGAGAAGACGCGCGACGCACATTGATATGTTACGACATTATCAGCGACAGGCGGAGGACAAGGACTGCCAATCTTCTGTCTGAGTATGGCGACCGGGTGCAATATAGCGTGTTCGTAGTCGACATATCTCCGGCACGCTTACTTCAACTCAAGGATCGACTCAGCTCTATCATTGATAATGAGGAAGATTCCATCCTCTTTTGCGATCTCGGTCGTGTTGCTAAACTTTCCGAACACAAATTCGGCTACCTCGGCCGTTCTCGGGAGGTGACAGACAATGATGTCTTGATCCTCTAACGGCTATAGCCAGGTTCACCTCGATTTCCGAGCGTGTCGGTATCACGCGAAGCCCGGGTCACGCTCGTTGCAGCAAAATCGCTGTTCAAACCCGAAAATTCAACAGTGAAGGATGAAGATTCAATCCCGAATGCTATCATCTAAATTAGCGCTCGTTTTGTGCTGAAAAAACCCTGTTTATCGCCCTGCTTTTGCAGTGGCGGTCGCTGCTCTTTCGGGAGCAGCCTTTCATTGAGGGCAGCTACGGGGCGAATTCCGTCTATGTGAACTTGCGTCGCTGCTCTTTCGGGAGCAGCCTTTCATTGAGGGTGGATAGTTTCGGGGAGGGTGTGGCACAAGGTACACGTCGCTGCTCTTTCGGGAGCAGCCTTTCATTGAGGGCCGGCAACGTGTGGCGACTATTCGGACGCGCCTAACGTCGCTGCTCTTTCGGGAGCAGCCTTTCATTGAGGGTCGCTTCATCGACATGAAAGTCACCGCCCTGTACGGTCGCTGCTCTTTCGGGAGCAGCCTTTCATTGAGGGACCCCGCGTGTCAACCCAGATAGTCGGGCCTCCGAAGTCGCTGCTCTTTCGGGAGCAGCCTTTCATTGAGGGCTCAACGCACAGGAACAGTAGGGGGTGTAGACAGTGGTCGCTGCTCTTTCGGGAGCAGCCTTTCATTGAGGGAACGGGTGGGACGAGGACACCATCCGCCAAAACGCACGTCGCTGCTCTTTCGGGAGCAGCCTTTCATTGAGGGACGATTAGAAAGCTATGACGAAAACTCAGGTGCAGCGTCGCTGCTCTTTCGGGAGCAGCCTTTCATTGAGGGATTGGGCGGTTGCACCACCAGCAGGGTTCACCCGGTCGCTGCTCTTTCGGGAGCAGCCTTTCATTGAGGGATGCACTTCAGTGGCCAATTCATCTACTCAACCGAGTCGCTGCTCTTTCGGGAGCAGCCTTTCATTGAGGGTCAGATTCATCGACGAGGTGATGCACACGTTCCAGGTCGCTGCTCTTTCGGGAGCAGCCTTTCATTGAGGGCCGTGGGTGGGCGAGGCATGGACGCATCAGCGCTGGTCGCTGCTCTTTCGGGAGCAGCCTTTCATTGAGGGCCTAAATCCGTGCCGGTCAGGCCATGCAGGTGCGCGGTCGCTGCTCTTTCGGGAGCAGCCTTTCATTGAGGGATTGAGGAGATCAGGCAGGCTGAATCCGCCGACACCGGTCGCTGCTCTTTCGGGAGCAGCCTTTCATTGAGGGAAGACCGCACGGGGGTCCGCATGGCGGGTGCAGTGTCGCTGCTCTTTCGGGAGCAGCCTTTCATTGAGGGCAGGTTCAGGAGGATGGCACGTTGAAGGATGTCACGGTCGCTGCTCTTTCGGGAGCAGCCTTTCATTGAGGGTCCTTAGCTAGATATTCTTCTTCGCAAACGGACCCGTGTCGCTGCTCTTTCGGGAGCAGCCTTTCATTGAGGGCCCCCACCACCATGCCACTCACCACCTGGCAGGAAGGTCGCTGCTCTTTCGGGAGCAGCCTTTCATTGAGGGTTCCGCGGTGCCATCAGCGTCCTCGGCCGCCAACGCGGTCGCTGCTCTTTCGGGAGCAGCCTTTCATTGAGGGGCAAACTCAGAAAAAAACGTAGTAGCCACCATTGAAGAAGTCGCTGCTCTTTCGGGAGCAGCCTTTCATTGAGGGGGCCGCAACGTCATCACCTTCCCCCGGCAGGGGATCCTGTCGCTGCTCTTTCGGGAGCAGCCTTTCATTGAGGGATGAACACGCCAGCCCAGCTCATCCCCTACCGATGACGTCGCTGCTCTTTCGGGAGCAGCCTTTCATTGAGGGGCAAGCAGAAAAAGAAATCAGGCAGATACTCGACCAGCGTCGCTGCTCTTTCGGGAGCAGCCTTTCATTGAGGGTCATCTACGGCGTACAGGCACCCGTCCGAACCTAGGGTCGCTGCTCTTTCGGGAGCAGCCTTTCATTGAGGGATTAGCCACCGTAGGGAACTAGCGAACGTTTTACCGGGTCGCTGCGCTTTCGGGAGCAGCCTTTCATTGAGGGGCACCTTCTGGAGCGGCTCCTGCCACCATGGTTGCTCGGTCGCTGCTCTTTCGGGAGCAGCCTTTCATTGAGGGCGAGTCGCGCAACGCTCGGCCACGGGACCATCGGACGTCGCTGCTCTTTCGGGAGCAGCCTTTCATTGAGGGATGGTGATTTCGAACAGAGCAACGCAGGTGATTGAGGTCGCTGCTCTTTCGGGAGCAGCCTTTCATTGAGGGGCAGCCGACGCCTCCGATGTGGAACCGGAGCCGGGTCGCTGCTCTTTCGGGAGCAGCCTTTCATTGAGGGGTGGCTTGATACTACGGAGAAGCCACGTAGGGTTCGTGTCGCTGCTCTTTCGGGAGCAGCCTTTCATTGAGGGTCCGGGTCGGCTTTTGTTTTCCCGGATACGGGCACGTCGCTGCTCTTTCGGGAGCAGCCTTTCATTGAGGGGAATCTTACGCGGGACGAGGGTAAGCCCCCCAAGGTGTCGCTGCTCTTTCGGGAGCAGCCTTTCATTGAGGGCCAGCCGCAGACTAATGGTGACAGGTGGCATCCAAGGTCGCTGCTCTTTCGTGAGCAGCCTTTCATTGAGGGCGCGATAATCCATCTCATACTTTGCGGCGAACAATTCCATCGCTGCTCTCTAGGGAGCAACCTGTCACTGAGAACTATTTTCCCTGGTCGGGGATTGGGAGGCTTCTTTCGGCGCCCTGCGTGACCGCGACGTCACCGCCCATGGGCTGAGCCGTGGGGAAGCTCTGGGGAGGGGGAGGATGGGCGTCGAGAAGCGGAAAGAGGAGGAAGGCGTGGCCACGGTCGTTGAACAGGGTGTTCATACGCTAATGGGGGGCATCCACAGGTGGCGTGGGTTCTGCTCGCTAAGCCGGCGCGCGTCGATACTGTTTCAACCTTTGAGCTCAGCCTAGGATTCAGGCGCGGCCTTTACCTGCTACGTCACCTTCTGTGTAGTGCAAGGCGAGTTACTGGAGTAGGGACAGATCCCCCCTCCACGCTTCTCGTCAGATCAGCGCCACGCGAGAGGGGGGCATATTACTGTTCCGACTCGGTGGACGCGAGTTAGAGCACTAGTTTTGGCGTGCTAATCAGTGCGCGGCGGCAAGCCGTCGACACTTCACCAGGCCAAACCCTGACCACGAGTGCGCGACCGCGCACTAGTTAGATGTTGAAAAGTACTGGGACTTTCGGGCTTGTGATGAATTTGGTGTCGAAATTTTCGGCACCAAGTTTGGGTCGGTTTTGTGTTTGCCCTGGCGGGCAAGTGTGCTACCTATGTTTGGGTGCCGGTTTTTTCGGTTTGGGGTAAAAACTAGTGCGCGGTGGCGCGGATTGACGCACGCGGGAGGTTGGGGAGGGCGGTGCGACGGGGCGTCGAGAAGCGGAAAAGCGTGCTCGGACGGGAACTCGGTAGAGGTGCCTGGCAGGGCTGGGCAGTGAAAAACCTACAAACGGGGTAGAAATATCTGACAATTGGCTGCGACATAGCTGTGTAGCGCGTATTCTAAAAGCACCCCCCCACAACCGAAAGGTCCCCACCATGAAGAAGATCGCAGCCGTCACCACGGCAGTGGCCATCAGCCTCGCGGGCGTTGCAGTTCCGCAGGCTGGGGCGACGATAGTCACCGTCAACCCTGACAACACGTGCACGTTCACTGGTACCCAAGCCGACACAGACTATGCGATCCAAGCCGGAAAGGAAGCCTGGCTAGAAGTTGCACGCGCCTACGACATCTACGTTCCCGGCACCTATTCCGACCTCGCAAGCCTGTGGACAGGCAAATTGCCGACCACTAACGAAACGAAGATCTACAACGTCACCATGTCGCTGTACAACAAAGCCCGTGACAAGGATGGCGGGGCGGATCTGACCGAAAAAATCATGAAGCTTTACGGCACAATTGCTGATGGTGTGATTGAGGCCAACAACACGCCGGTCGGCCAGAAAGGCACGATGAGAAAATCCGAGGTCGAGGCACTTGTTGCCCGCGGAGTGAGCCCGAAGCCCACTATTCCGCCCGAGGCGAAGTTTGGAATCCCTGAGGTGGACAACATGCTGAGCAAGATGATCGACGCTCAGTACAACTACATGAACAAGATGGAAAAGTTAGCACTAGTCAGCGGAAAGTGGTGCCTAGCCGGCCGATCAGGCGACACCAGATTCGCCGCGGGTGCCGAAGCTGCGGGCCTCTCCGAGGAGGCCGCCATCGGGCTCAGCGTCACCGCCGGTGTGCTGGGACTCGCCGCCATCATCGCCGCGCTCATCACGTACGTGCCGGCCGTTCGCGCACTCATGCCGCCGCAGATCCTCGCGCTGCTGCCCGCGGCGTAGGCTGCTTTTC
>ERZ1031127.124-NODE-124-length-12220-cov-5.679244_pt1 | contig 12220 bp, 9 predicted proteins | sample MGYA00518224_ERZ1031127 | MGnify/ENA primary metagenome ERZ1031127 (study PRJEB33718, sample SAMN03159757) | human skin metagenome | collected 2014-05-20 | study: EMG produced TPA metagenomics assembly of the PRJNA266117 data set (Human skin bacterial metagenome... | reverse complement strand
CCTCTCTATTCGTCGGCAGCGTCAGATGTGTATAAGAGACAGGAGGTTACGTCCACCTCACCGTTCTTGAAAGCGTTGATGGAGGCATCTGCTTCCATCTGGCGGAAGATGCGGCGGTCCAGCTTGCCCTTATCACCCCACCAGTTATCGTTGCGCTTGAACACAGCCTCACCCTTGTTAAAGTCAACGTAGTCAACGGTGTACGGGCCTGCGCCCCACTCGGGGTGAACCTTGTTCACATAGTCGTTGTAGTTGGCCGGATCCTCGAGCGCCGGGTGGGCTGGCTCATTGAACAGAGACTGCCACCAGGGGTAGGTACCCCTGAAGGTGATAACTGCCTGCTTGGGAGTCTCACCCTGCTCGACGGAGGTGATGCGATCATAGCCGTCGGTGGAGTTGGGCTTGAACTCATCGCTCTCGCCGTTGTTGATCTTCCACGTTGCGTGGAAGGTCTTCCAGTCCATGTCGGTGCCATCGTTGTACTTGGCCTCGTCGCGGATGGTGAAGGTGACTACGGTATTGCCGTCCTTGATTTCTTCCTTCACGTCGGTGAGGTAGTCATCGTTGATGGAGTAGTTACCTTCGCCATCAAAGAGTACAAACTGCGGGTTGTACCAGCGCCACAGGTTGAGGGTGTACAAAGGAGCATCCGCGTGGTTGCGGTTTTGCTGTGAGGAGATCTCGGCGATCGGTGTGACTAGCTCGCCGCCGTCTTTCACCTGATCGTAAGGCGTTTCATTGTAGTCTGCTGCCTTGACTTCTATCGCCTGGTTGTCTGAGCTATTTGAGGCCTTGGAGGAGCTGTTGGATTCCGAGGAACCGGAGTTGTTGCTCGCGCAACCGGTGAACACGAGGGCCGAAGCAGCCAGAATCGCCGCGAGTTTTGTGGGCAAGGGGCGCACTTTCATGCGTATGACTCTCCTTTCAGGAACAGCGACTCTGACAGTGAGGGTGCAGGCCACTTAAAATGTTCCACGAATTTTTGATAACGGTGAATTAGCTGGCGCACAGCATCTGGCAGGCACGTCTGTCAGGTGTATTACAACTCACTGTGCATAACTAATAGTGACTACGTTATCTAGTTTCTAGGGCAATTTCAGGGCTTTGCCATGAAAAACGTCCAAAGGGTGTAAAAAAACAGCCGACGGATGCTCGTCCGTCGGCTGCAAATTATTAAATTGTTGAACGAAACTTACTTCTTCCAGCCAATGTTCTGAGGCTTGACCACGGCGTAACCGTAGGCACCGACGTTAGCAAGTCCCTCCTTCTGAGCTTGGATAGCCGGACCGCCGAATTCGGGGATGAGGCCGAACTTGGCCAGGAATTCCTTCTCCAGCTCGTTGGAGCGTGCAATCTGCTCTTCACGGGTGGGCAGGGACTGCAGCTCCTTGATCTTGGCATCGCCTTCCTTGTCACCGGTGGAGGACAGGTTCAGCTCGGAATCAGAGTTGTAGTACTGGCCGAAGTAGGCAACGGCGTAGGCATCGCCAGCCGTGATACCCATGGGGAGGATATCGAAATCGCGGTTGGTGGAAATCTCAGACCACTTGTTGGAGGGGAGCTCCACAATCTCGATCTTGATACCCACGTCGCTCAGCATCTTCTGTGTGGCGGCGGCGGTGTTGCGGGTGATCTCATCCACGCCAACGAGGACGTAGCGGAAATCTAGCTTTTTGCCGTCCTTCTCGCGGACACCATCGGCGCCTTCCTTCCAGCCTGCGTCTTCCAGGAGTTGCTTGGACTTCTCTGGGGCAAACTGAACTACCTCGGAGTAGAGGTCCTTGTAGTCCGGCTGGAACGTCATGAACATCAGTGATCCTGGGGGGTTGTCACTGAAGGGCAGACCCTGGAACCAGATCTTGGCTAGGGTTTGCCTATCAAGCGCGGTGGCAAACGCCTCGCGCACCGGGAGCTCGTCCAGGCCCGGGGACTTGGCGTTGAGAGTCAGAAGTGAGATGAACGGACGGTGACCGTATTTCATCTCGGTGCCTGGCTGGTCCTTGACGGATGCAAAGCGGTCGCGCGCGCCGGCGGGGGTGTAATCAATTTCGCCGTTCTTGAACGCGTTGATGGAGGCATCCGGGTTCATCTGGCGGAAGATGCGCTGATCCAGTTTGCCGGGGTTACCCCACCACTCGGGATTGCGCTCGAAAATTACTTCGCCCTTGTTGAAGTCGGCCGAGGCAACGGTGTACGGGCCTGCGCCCCACTCGGGGTGAAGCTTCTTCACGTAATCGTTGTAATTGGCCGGATCTTTGAGAGCTGGGTGTGCAAAGTAGTTGAACAAAGACATCCACCACGGGTACGGGCCATCGAAGGTGACCACGGCCTGCTTGTCGGTCTCACCCTTGGTTACGGATTTGATCTTCTCGTAGCCGTCGGTGGCGGAGGGGGAGTAGGCCTCGTTTTCGCCGTTGTTGATCTTCCATACCGTTTCAAATGTGGTCCAATCAATCGGGGTGCCATCATTGAAGTGCGCCTTGTCATTGATGGTGTAGGTGAGGACGGTGTTGCCGTCCATCATCTCCTCTTTGACATCGGTCACGTAATCGTCGTTAGGTGAGAACTCGCCGTCTGCGGTGAACAGCGAGACAACGGGGTTGTACCAGGTCCACAGGTACCTGGTGTAGGTGGGAGCATCGGCGTGCCACACGTTTTGCTGCGTGGAAATCTCGGCGATGGCGGTGATGATCTGCCCGCCGTCCTTGACGTTCTCGTAGGCGGTTTCGTTGAAATCGCCGGCGGGAATTTCTTCTTTGTTTTGTTCCTTGGAATTGGTCTTCCCGGAGGCAGAACTGTCACTGCCCTCTGAGCCCTGTTGTGAGGCACAGCCGGTGAGAATCAGTGCGCTTGATGCGACGATGGCCACTACAGCGCGCGCTGTTTTCCGTAATTTCATATTTTTCCTCATCCTCCTGGGTGTGAGAAATATTGGGTGGGTCTTTTAAATGGTGTTATTCCGCACGGTGCCAGTGGCAGGCGTAGAAGTGATCCTTACCTGCGTCCTGTTCCATGGCGGGGGTCGTACCATCGCAAAGAGACTGTTGGTCTTTAGAAAGCTCGCGATACAAGGGGCAGCGGGTTCTAAACGCGCAGCCCTCTGCCTTCTCGGTGGGGGAAGGCAGGGTATCTGGGAGAAGAATCCTCTGGCGCTGGCGCTCCAGGTCCGGGTCAGGGATGGGGATGGCCGATAAAAGCGCCTGGGTATAGGGGTGCTGGGGGTTATCAAACAGCGAGTTGGTCTCGCCCTGCTCCACAAAGCGTCCCAAGTACATGACGGCCACACGGTCAGAGATGTGCCGGATCACGGAGAGATCGTGCGCCACAAAGAGGTAACTCACGCCGAGGCGGGCCTTGAGCTCATCGAGGAGGTTCAGCATGCCTGCCTGAATGGAAACATCGAGGGCGGAGACCGGCTCATCCAAAACAATGAGCTTGGGTTCTGCAGCAAGCGCGCGGGCAAGTGATATGCGCTGGCGCTGGCCACCAGAGAAGTGGCCGGGGAAGCGGTCGATGTGGGCCGGGTTCAGCCCCACCAGATCCATGAGCTCTGCTACACGGGCATCGTGGTCGCCTTCCCAGCCGAGGGCGTCGAGGGGCTCCTTGATAATTTCCGAGACCGTGAGGCGTGGGTCGAGGGCTCCCATTGGGTCTTGGAAGACGATCTGAATTTCTTTTCGCAGGAGCCTTCGCTCGCGCCGGGGGATGCTTCCCACGTCCTTACCGCCGATGACGATGCGGGTGGGATCCTCGGGCTTCATGTCCATGATCTCCAGCAGCGTGGTTGTCTTGCCACAGCCGGATTCGCCCACGATGGCGAAGCATTCTCCCTGCTTGATGTTGAAGGTCAGGCCACTGACCGCGTAGACGCTGCCCACCCTGCGCTTGAACATCGCGCCCTTGATGAGCGGGAAGGTCTTGGTCAGATCGGTGACATCGAGTACGGTCGTGCGCTCCTCGCGGGGGATATCTGCGAACGCGCTGACGGGGGCATCCTTGGTCGGGAAGATTTCCTTGCCGTTGAGGCGGCCGTCGTGGATCTCGTCGCTGCGGACGCAGGCGACGCTGTGCCCTGGGGCAATTTCCGCGATTTCCGGTTCCTTCTTGAGGCACGCCTCGGTGGCGATGGGGCAGCGCGGCGCAAAGGTACACTCATCGGGCAGGTTGACCACGATAGGCGGTGCACCGTCGATGGTGGTCAAGGCCTTCTTTTCTCGCCTTGCCACGCTTGGAATGGCACCCAAGAGGCCCACGGTGTAGGGCATATGTGGGTTCTTGAATACGGTGTGGACGTCCGACATTTCTACGGGGCGCCCACCGTACATCACCAGCACATCATCTGCGGTCCCGGCGACCACGCCGAGATCGTGGGTAATCATGATGGTGGCGGCGTTGGTTTCGCGTTGTGCCTTCTTGATGAGCTCGAGGATCTGAGCCTGGATGGTGACGTCGAGTGCCGTGGTGGGCTCGTCGGCGATGAGCACGCGTGGGTTATTGGCAATCGCGATGGCGATAACCACGCGCTGGCGCATGCCGCCGGAGAACTCGTGCGGGAAGCTCTTTGCACGGACCTTGGGGTTGGGGATGCCCACTTCGTCGAGAAGCTCGACGGCCTGCGCCCAGGCCTTGTCCCTGGAGATGGACTGGTGCGTCTGAAGTGCCTCGACGATTTGGTCACCGACGGTGAACACAGGAGTGAGGGCCGACAGCGGGTCTTGGAAGATCATGCCGATTTCCTTGCCGCGGTACGTGCTCATCTCCTTGTCCGTTTTGCCCAGGAGCTCTTCGCCACCGAGCTTAACGGAGCCCGTTACACCCGCGTACTCGGGGAGAAGACCCATGACGGCCAGTGAGGTGACGGATTTGCCGGAGCCTGATTCGCCCACAATCCCCAGGGTTCGCCCGGGGTAGAGATCGAAATTCACGCCACGGACTGCGTCCACCTGGCCTGCCTCGGAGGGGAAAGAGACGTGCAGATCTCGGACTTGCAAGATGGGTGAGTTCATTACGCCTTACCTCCGGCAGCAGAGTTGGGATCGAGGGCATCGCGGAGGCCATCGGCGAGGAAGGCCACCGAGACGGTGAGCATGGTGAGGATGGCTGCGGGGAAGAAGAATTCCCACGGAGAGGCCTCCACGTTCTTAGCGCCGTTGGCCAAGAGCGTACCGAGGGAGACGTCGGGGATTTTCACGCCCAGTCCGAGGAAGGACAGGCCCGTCTCACTCATCACCGCCGACACAACGCCGAGGGTTAGGTAGATGGCCAGGAGCGAAGCGATGTTGGGGATCATGTGCCTAGTGACGATCTTCCACGTGGGCACGCCCATGTAGCGGGAGGCGGCGATGAACTCGCGCTCGCGCACGGAGATGGACATGGACCAGATCACACGGGCGCTGAACATCCAGCCGAAGGCGATGAGGACGATGGTGAGGATCTTCCAGTCGCCACCGGAGCCACTCACCATGAGGCCGATGAGGAGGAAGGACGGGATGACGAGGAGGAAGTGGATGAACGTGAGGATGACCTTCTCCGCCGTGCCGCCGAGTAGTGCCGCAGTGGTGCCGACGACGGTGGCGATGACGATGGTGGCAATCGACACCGCGGAGGCGATGATCATTGACCTGCCTAGACCGTGAACGGCCATGGCAAAAAGGTCGTTTCCGGCGGAGGTGGTGCCAAAGTAATGCTCACCACCTGGCGGTACGGCCAGCGACATGAAGTCCGGGTCATCGTAGGACCACGGGGTAAGGAACCTGCCAAATACCGCGAATAGAAGAAGAATGAACAGAACAATAAGGCCGACCACGGCTGGCTTGTTGCGCATGAAACGCCGGTAGTACAGGGTGGACTTCTTCATCGGGCGCGCCACGGAATGATCCGCGACGGGTGCGTTGGGGTTCTGCTGGGCCTCTACGCGCCTGATGTCATCCATCTCATCTTCCACGATGGCCGTGACGCCGGCCTGGTTGGTGGGGTCAGAGTGTGGGCTGAAATCACCGGTTGGGTTGTTGAGCGCCGAGGCCGGCGGCAGCGGGGGCTGAGGGCCCTTTTGAATGTATTCGGGCTTTCTTTCAGACATTTAGCTCACCCTCACTCGCGGATCAAGGAAGACAACGAACAGGTCGGACAGGACCGCGCCGATGGCGGTCATGAGCGCGCCGAAAGCGGCCACGCCGACGGCGCCGTGTATGTCATTTTTTTGGATGGTTTCCAGGAAGTAGCTGCCCATGCCGTTCCAGCCGAAGATCGTCTCCGTCATGATGGCACCGGTGAAAATGCCGGGGATGGAGAACGCGACGGAGGTGGCCACGGGGATGATGGACGTGCGCAGTGCGTGGCGCCTCACGGCCTGTGCCTTGGTGAGTCCCTTGGCACGCGCGGTGCGGACGTAGTCTGCGTCAATGTTGTCCAGCAACATGTTGCGTTGCATGAGGTGGTAACTGGCGTAGGAAATGATGAGCAGACAGATGGTGGGCAGGATGAGGTGCTGGAAGCCGTCGACGAGCTGATTGAAAAAGCCTTCCACCCCGATGGATGAAGCGCCGGTGACGTAGAACACAGGTTGTCCCGCAGCGCGGTTGATGGAGATGGCGATCCAAACAACCAGCACCGAGGCAACAACCACGTGGGTGTTGAGGGTGATGAGTGAGACGACCATCCAACCACGGTCTGCAAGCTTATCCTTGCGGGAGGCGGTGAAGACACCGAGCGCGATACCGATGACAACAGAAAGGAACGTGGCCAGGAGTAGTAGCCGGGCGGAGACCCAGATGCGGTAGGAGATCTGCTCGTTGATGGAGTCTCCCAGCGGGCTTGAGCCCCAGTTCCAGTGGAGAAGAATCCCTGAAAGCCAATTCCACCACCTCTCGGTGATAGGGACCTTATCGTTCAAGTTGAGTGGCTCAAGGATGGCGTCAATGCGCTCCTCCGGCACCGGGGGGCGGCGACCCGCGTAGTTTGAGCGTGGGTTAAGGAAGCTTGATGCCAAGAAATACGTAATGTTCACGGCTACGAAGATCATGGCTAACCAACCGGCCGCCTTCTTCAGCATGTATTTCAGCATGTTTTTGCCTTGCTAGTCTCGGTTTAGCCACCCGGCAACCGGGTGACCACACTGTTATCACTGTTTGGTCCAACATAAAGGCCAACGTGTTGTGCGTGTTGTCACAATCGTAAAACACAGTGACTTTACAGGGGGGTTGTTCAACATATGAATACTTTCCCCATTAAGGAATAATATACTAAACGCGATTCCGTTAAGGAGTATTTACCTGCATTTTTTTTGACAGCGGATCGGGAGAACTTTTGTAGGAAAATAAAAAAACGCCACCCGCGGGGGTGGCACGTCTCGTATATGGGAAGGTCTGATGTCCGGTTCGGGGGCCCATGAAGCATGGCTATACCAGTTGAGGATCGAAGCGTCCGCGGGGTTCAATGGAGGCGTCCTAAAGGTCGGGACCGGCGGGAACTCGTCATTGATGGCAAAAACGGCGAGCCCGTCACATTGACCGGGTTGCAGTTTTTGGATTTAGCACGAGTTCCTAAAGACCTCGCGAAGGATGGACTAGGGGAGCACCGCCTGGATGTTGGCCGGCAGTATCGGCTTGATCACTGGCAGTGCTGCAACCAGGCCTGCAATTGTCACGACCACAGAACTTGCGGCAACGATGCCGATGCCTGCGTCGGAAAGTTCCTTGCCGTCGAGCGAGCTCATAAAAGCTTCGATTTCAGCTGAGCTGGCGGACATGTCCCTGCCGGCAGCGCAAGCGCGCAGAGCGGGAAGTGCTGTCCTGAGATACGCGTACTCCGTATTGTATTCGGCTTCTGAGATCGACTTGTTTGCGTAAAGGTCCTCTAGCTGCTTGATCCTCTCGAATGCTAACTTGATGGTGTCTTGGGCGTACACGCGTTCAAGGACATCCCATGGCATATCAGAAGCCTTCTGCTCGGCTTCTGTGTGCGCAAGTACACATATACCCCCGTTGACCTTGACTCCAGCCGCGTTGGCGGCCGGGGCGTAGATGCCGGTGGCGAGGGCTGCTGCGGTGATGGTGGCGATGGCGCTCTTCTTTAGAGTTGGCATAGGAAGTCCCTTTCTCGGAGAAAACTCGCAATGGGGTGTGTAAAGCCTGTCAGGAGTCTGAAAGCTCGTGTAAAGCGAGAGGGGAAGAATGCGGCTGTTGTGGGTGGGGCGGTGAGACTTGGTTGCGGGGCTCAGAGTGGGGCTCGTGGGGAGATAGAGGACGAATAGCCCCGCCCCTTTCCCGTGCGCGCCGTATCTTTGAGCACGGGGTGTGTTTCGGGGCGGGGTGCTGGTCAGAGACTTGTGGCCTGGCCGGGAGGTTGTGTATTTGGGTGTTTATGCGCCCGTGGCGAGCTCCCCGGAGTACACGTTGAGGCGGTCGGGCTTGGCAAAGCCTGCGAGGAAGAAGCCTTCCGAACGGGCGAGCTCGACGGCGAGGGAGGTGGGGGCACCGACGGCGACGAGACCGGGGATGCCCGCCATGAGGGCCTTTTGGACGAGCTCAAACGAGGCGCGCGAAGACATGACGATGAGCGCGTCGCGAGCCGGGAGTGCGTCCCCCAAAAGTAAGGAGCCGATCACCTTGTCCAGGGCGTTGTGTCGTCCGACATCCTCGCGCAAGACGTGGAGGTCAAAGCCACCGTTTGTGTTTGGCAGGAAGAGCGACGCGGCGTGCGAGCCGCCCGTCTTGCGGAACGCCACCTGCTGCTTCCTTGCCACGGCGGGAAGCTTTACAAGGACCGCTGGGTTAAATGCCTGCGGCGTGAAAGCAAACGGTAACCGCTTGGTCAGCTGCTCAATTGAAGCCGTGCCGCACACGCCACACGCGGAGGTAGTCAGTGTGCGTCTTCTTAGCGCGTCGACGGTGGGGATGTCCTTGCCGAGGGTGATCGGCCGTGCAGCGTCGTCTGCAGTGCCTGCTGCCACCTCTAGTAGACCGTTGGGCATGTCCACGTCGAGCACGTTGTACGTGTTCACGCCGTCGGGGGTAGTGCCCGCGCAATAGCGGGCTGTGGAAATTTCCTCCTTGCTCGCGATGAGGCCCTCGGAGAACAAGAACCCGTGCGCCAACTCGATATCGTGGCCGGGCGTGCGCATCGTCGTTGTCAGCGACGTCCCGTTGACACGGATCTCCAGGGGCTCCTCCACGATGACGGTATCGGCACGAGTATCCGTGCCGTAGGTTCCGTCGTCGTGGATCTCTACCTGGGTGACAGGAAAACCGGTGGTGATTCGACCCATGAAGGCTTAATCAGCGTCCTGGTCAAAATCGTGAGCGGACACGCCGAGCGGCTCAAGCCGGACGAGGGTGGACTTGGAAATCGGCGTGTGCGACTTCTCCACAAAGCTATCCAGCGGAATCAGAACGTTCGCCTCCGGCATGTACGCTGCCACGCAGCCCATGGCCGTGTCGTACTCCACCACGCGGAAGTTCGGGGCGCGGCGCTCACCGTCGGGCGCGACGGAAACGATATCGACGAGGTCGCCACCCTTGAGACCCTGCTTGTAGCAGTCCTGCGGGTTGACGAACACGACGCGCCGGCCGTTCTTAATGCCACGGTAGCGATCGTTGAGACCGTAAATGGTGGAGTTGTACTGGTCGTGGGAGCGAATCGTATTGAGCGTGAAGTAGCCCTCCGGGACATGCAGAACCTCCAGCTTGTTCACCGTAAGGTGCGCCTTGCCGTCCGCCGTGGTGAACTTGCGCTCACGGGGGCCGTTGGGTAGAAGGAACCCGCCGGGGTGCTTGATCCGCTCGTTGTAATCGTCAAAGCCGGGGATCGTCGCCTCGATATGGTTGCGCACCACCGAGTAATCGTCGATCATCGGGCGCCAGTACTTGTCCTCAGGGAAGAGACGGTCGCCGATCTCGCCGATCATCTCCACCTCGGAGCGCAGGTCGAGGTCCTCGTTGTGGCGGGACTTGCCACCAGAAGCGTGAACCGCACCCTGGGAATCCTCCACAGTCACCACCTGGCGGCCGGAGAGCTGCTCATCAAGATCGGTGCGCGCCTTTGCCGGCAGGATGATGGATACCTTGCCCGGGTGCGCGTGCGTGTTGTTCAACTTGGTGGAAACGGACACTGTCATGTCCATGGAGTCCATGGCGTGCTCAGAGGCGTTGGTGTCGCTCGTGACGCGGACAAAGTTGCCACCGAGCTGCCAGAAGAACGAAGCTTTACCGTCGCGCATGCCACGGAGGGCATCCACCGTCGACCAGCCCGGCTCACGCGGACACGTGAACCCGAACTCCTTCTCCAACGCGGCGTAGAAGGACTCGGGCATCTCCTCGGCAATGCCCACCGTGCGATCGCCCTGCACGTTGGAGTGGCCACGCAACGGGGCGGTGCCCGCGCCGGGCTTGCCGATGTTGCCGGTGAGCAGCAGGAAGTTGGCGATTTCCTGAATGGTCTCGATGGAATTCTTGTGCTGGGTGACTCCCAGCGTCCAGCTGACGATGACGGACTTGGCCTGTTCCACCATGTCGGCCACCTCCTGCACGTCGTGCATGGTAAGCCCCGTGGCCTCGAGGTAGTCCTTATCGTCAAGGCTCATGATGTTGGCGATTGCCTCCTCGGCACCGACGCAGTACTTGTCCAAGAACTCGTGGTCGATGGCGTCGCGACGGATGAGCTCGCGGTTGAGGGCGAGGAAGAAGGCGTGATCGCCAGCGGACTTGATCTGCAGGAAGCGATCAGAAATGTCGGTGCGACCACCGAGGACGTGCTCGGGGTTCTGCGGCTCCTGGAAACTGTTGGTGTACGTCTCGTTCAGTGGGTTGATCGTGACGATCTTGCCACCGCGGTCCTTGATCTCCTTGAGGACGGTGAGCATACGCGGATGGTTCGTGCCCGGGTTCTGACCGACGGAAATAAGCATGTCGGTGACCTTGAAGTCGGCGTAGGTCACACTGCCTTTACCCAGGCCAACCGTGGGGGCGAGGGCCTTACCCGTGGAATCGTGGCACATGTTGGCGCAGTCCGGCAGGTTATTAGTGCCGAAGCGGCGTGCCAAAAGCTGGAACATGTAGGCCGGCTCGTTGGCCGTGCGCCCAGAGGTGTAGAAAATGGCCTTGTTCGGATCGTCGAGCTGAGACAGGTAATCGACGATGGCGTTGTAGGCCTTATCCCAACTAATCGGGTGGTAGTAGTCGTCGGTGCCGTCGTACATCATCGGCTGCGTGATGCGTCCCTGGCGCCCAAGCCAGTAGTCGGTGCGCTGGCGCAGATCCGTGACGGAGTGTTTTTCAAAGAACTCCGCATCGACGCGGCGGCGCGTTGTCTCCTCCGCCACGGCCTTGGCGCCGTTTTCGCAGAACTCGACGATGTTGCGGTCGCCCATCGGGGGCTCAGGCCAGGCGCAGCCGGGGCAATCGATGCCACCGGGCTGGTTCATGGTGAGGAGGGGTAGGAGGGCGTGCTCGGGGATGGCGAACTTCATCGCCGTCATGACACCTGGGATGCCTGCGGCTAGACGGTGTGGGCGTTCAATCTTGGGGTTATCAAACCGATTCTGCTTGCGTGGTTTTGCGTGCTTGTTGTCCACAGTCTTAGTCATGGCCCTATTGTATAGGTATCAACTAAGTTTGCCGATTGATGGCCTTTTAAAGGTGTAGACGGCTTCGGACAACAAGCGGTTCTCCCTGCAAGGAGAGTTGTTACTCCTCTGAGGAGGGGAACTTTTCTTCGATGATGGAAACAAGTGCCTTGATAGACTCGAGGGCCTTGGCGCTCATGTCCTCATTCGATCCGCTTGCTTTGCCGGCGGACACGCCGACGAGGAAGGCAGTGAGCGGTGCTGCCGGGCGGGAAGGGCCGTGCGCTACATGCTTGGTCAGGTCGAGCAGGTCATTGATGCGGGGCTCGAGCACCTCGTAGTCTACACCGATCGCTTCGGAAGCCTCGTGCAGCCATTTTTCAAAATCACCCATGGTGTTCTCCTCTCGAGTAAGCTTTTCGTGCGCGACGTGCGCGCGTATACCTGTATAAACGTGATGAACGAATTCGCGTACATCCGGTATAGACGTCTGTATCCGGTGAACCCATTGTATTCGTTTATACATCTATATATGTAGACGCGTGTATGTGTATCCACGAATGTGAAAGCTATATAGTTGAAAGTATAGCCGGGCATGAGTAAGTCCTTGCGGTGTGGAGTGTGGGGTGTAAGCGTTGGGCGCCCCGTGGTGGGTAGGTG
>ERZ1031127.122-NODE-122-length-12416-cov-6.687566_pt1 | contig 12416 bp, 10 predicted proteins | sample MGYA00518224_ERZ1031127 | MGnify/ENA primary metagenome ERZ1031127 (study PRJEB33718, sample SAMN03159757) | human skin metagenome | collected 2014-05-20 | study: EMG produced TPA metagenomics assembly of the PRJNA266117 data set (Human skin bacterial metagenome... | reverse complement strand
GACTCGTGCTCCGCAAGATCGAGTTCTTCAAGGATCGTGTGGGCGTCGATGTGCTGCTTTTCGGCTTTGGTCGTGCCGAGCGTGACTTCGTCAATAACGGTGTCCGAGAACAGCTGCCGGGTGGGGTCTTGCATGACGAGGTAGGCGTCCCGGCCGGCGAATTTTTGCCCATTGAGTGTGATGGATGCACCTTTGGCTTTTTCGAGTCCGCAGACGATCCGTGCCAGTGTTGATTTGCCCGACCCGCACGGGCCAATGAGCGCTGTGATTTTCCCTGCCGGAAAGAGCACATGGCCGACATTGAGAACCGTTTTCCCGTGGCGGTAGGCGAAGGTGAGGTTGTCGATCGTGAGCCCTTCACCTTCTGGTTCGGGCAGGCTCGGCATGGGTACGGGCACTAGGGATCGCAGTCCAAGCTGTTTGCGCTCCTCATCCGAGGTAGCGTAGAACTCTTCGCCGGTTGCGGTGAGGGCGATCTTGCCTTTATCGAAACAGTAAACGCAGTCGACGATCCCGGCAAGGAAACTCAGCCGGTGTTCAGCGATGATGATGGTGTGTCCATCGGCTTTGAGCCTGGCGATGAGAATGGCGAGTTGGTCGATAACGTCAGCTGACAGGTTCGCGGTCGGCTCGTCAAAGACAATCAGCGACGTGTTGTTGCACATAGCGACGGCGCAGGCCACGCGTTGCATCTGTCCGCCTGATAGTTGTGTGACGCGGGATTCCAACAGGTCGGCGATACCTAACTCGGCTGCAACCTCGTCAATGCGGGCACAGATCTTCTGCGGGTCGCGACCGAGATTTTCTGGGCCGAAGGCGAGTTCTTGACGCACGTGAGTGGTGTAGAACTGGGTGCGCGGGTTTTGAAACACTGTCGAACAGTGGTGGGCAAGGCGTGGCAGGTCTGTTTGTGCCACGTCAATGTCGTCAACCGTGACGCTTCCGGTAAGGTCGCCGTCGTGAAAGTGTGGGATGAGCCCGTTAAACAGCCGTAACGCGGTGGTCTTCCCCGACCCTGAAGCGCCACACAGCAAGGTGACGGTTCCGGGTGTGATGGTGATGGTTGCGTCATTGATTGAGGGGTGGTCTGCTCCCCGATAGGTGAAGGTGACGCCGGTCGCTTGGGCTGTTGTCATAGGACGATTCTCCATATCGCGAAACCGATAACGATGAGCAGAATGACTGCGTCGATCACACGGAATTTCACGACCGTGACTGAGGTGGGCTTTGCGGTTCCACCCAGTCCGCGCACGAGGGCGGCCGATGCCAGTTCGTCCCCACTGCGTACCACGGTCGATAGCAGCGGGATTGTGAAGTACTGGGCCGCGCGCAGGGAAAGCGCGGACATGCCGCGTAGCCTCATCGCATCTGAGATCGCTTTAACCTCGTGGCCGATCACGGGCAGCACACGTAAGGCAACCGAGATTGGGATCGTGAAACAGGTCGGGATCCGTGAGCCGGCGAGTGCTTTTTGCAAGGTGGCGGGTCGGATCACGCCGATCGCGTAGGCTCCCATTCCTGCGCTGACACTGAATCGCCACATCCACTGCAAAAACACCACGAGGAACGCGCCGGCCGTTGACTTCCACACCTGTGGTATCACGAAGACGAGCCCGCCGAGGACCGCAAACGTGGCCAGGTAGACGGCCACCCAGATCGGGCGCACGAGCGTGTTGGGGTTGATCGCAACGCTCGCCAGCATCACGGCGGCGAATCCGCCCAGAGCACACACGAACCACGGCGAGTAGGCACTGTAGATCGTGGTGGAAACGATGACGAGCGTTGCGATAATGGTGCGCGGGTCGGGAAGTTTAGACAAGACCGGCCCGTTCAAAGTGTTTACGCGCAATCCGAGTTCCCATCAGACCTGCGATCCAGCCAACGATGAGCATCACGACGAAGAAGCCCAGCAGAATCGGAATCGTGACCACCTGCGCCATCTTGGCGGCGTAGTCTGCGCCCATTTGTTCGGCGATCTGCGACATATATGCGTCTTGGTTCATAAATAGCGGCATCCACGGTGACACGTAGATCGGCAAAATAAACAATGCGTAGGCCAGGGGAACGCGCACTTTCATGCTCTTCGGCCCCTTGGTGACGACCAGATCAGCAAGCAGGCCGAACACAATAGCAATAGCAATGCCGCCTACCCAGTGCCCGGTCACGGAGAAGAGGATTTCGATGATAATCAGCATGATTGTCAATGCCCACATCTTCGGCGTACGGGCAGTGAATAGAGCGAAGACAATGCCGTTAATGAGGATCGAGATTAAGAAGCCGGGGAACATCGCGGCCGGACCGAAGAAGCCGAGCATTCCGAATGCAAACACGATGACGAACATCAAGGCGGTGAAGACGCCAATGTTGATGAAGTCGCGCGTGTTGAGGCGCGAGGACGTGCGTGTGGACATAGTTATTCCTTTCACGATTGTGAACAGTGCTGTGTTTAGACGAGTTGCCATCCGGCTGCGTTGATGCGCTCTTGCCAGAAATCGCGGTATTGACCTGGCTGGTTGACCAGCTCGTCGTGGCACCCGCGCTGGGCGATATGCCCACCGTGGGAGAGGACGATGATTTGGTCGGCTTGGCGAATGGTTTCAAGTTTGTGGGCGATCACGATTAGCGTGGAGTGCCTGCGTAGCTCGTTCATCGCCGCAACAATGTTGGCTTCGTTTTCCGCATCCAGCGCGCTGGTGGCCTCGTCGAACAGCGCGATCGGGGCTTTCTTCACCAAGGCGCGGGCGATAGAGACGCGTTGGCGTTCCCCACCTGACAGTGCGCGCCCGCCAGCACCTGCCAATGAATTCCAGCCGTCTGGGAGCCGGTTGACGATTTCCGTCACGCCCGACAGGTCAGCGGCCCACCTGATTTCTTCATCGGTAGCTTCTGGGTTGCCAAGGCGAATGTTGGCTTCGAGAGTGTCATTGAATAAATAGACGTCTTGGAAAACGAGAGACACCTGGCGCATCAAATCTTCGGTGGTCTGCTCGCGCACATCAACCCCGCCAACGCGTACGCTGCCGGACTGCACATCCCAGAAACGTGCAACCAACCTCGCGATTGTGGTTTTTCCGCAGCCGGAAGGGCCAACCAGGGCACACATGCCGCCTTGCGGGACATGGAAGGAAATATCACGGAGAACCGGGGTGTCCGGATCGTAGCCGAAGGTGACGTCCTCGAAACGAACATCACCAGGAGCGCTCACCGGTGTGGAGACATCGGGTTCGGACAGTTCGGGAGCGTCCATGACCTTGTCGACGTGATTCATCTGCTGACGGCGTTCTTCCAGCCCGGTCATGCAGCCACCGATGTCTTGGAGCATGGTGGTGAACCGCAGGCACATGCCGATGGTGACCACAGCGTTCAACGCATTCATCTGCCCGCCGAGGGCGAGTTGGGCGGTCAGCCAAATCATTACCACGACAAGGGCTTGGACGAACATTCCGTTTATCAGGTTCGCTAATGTTTCGATCCACAATGCTTTGCGGCTTTTGCGGTCAGCCTGTTTGAATGCCCGATCAAGGGCCGGGTAGTCGTCGGCGACGTGACAGGAGCGCAATGCGCCTTGGCAGGTGGCGAATTCGACCATGCGAGCCGCCAACTCTGACTCGGCTGGTTCGGAAACCTTCTTACCTTTATCAAGAAGCACGCGGGAGATATGGAGGAAGGCGAGCATGATTGGGAAGGCGATCGTCAAGGTCAGTCCCAGCCGCCAATCCCAGAACCAGGTTCCCACAGTGACTACGAGCACGGCTGAGAGTTTTTGGAGGAGGGAGAAAATAAAGTGCGCCGCCGACTCACCCAAGTTCATCATTTCCTGGGTGACCATGCGCGACAGCCGTCCAGAACTACCCGAATCGAACATGCCCAGTGGTAGGCGGGCTACCTTGTTGCCGACCGCTTGGTGGACGTCGTGAATGAATCCGAGGGCCCCGATATAGCCGGTGCGCATGCCATAAAACTCCGTGCCCACGCCCAGCACCGCGATTACCGCCAAGGCGATGAGCCATCCCCAAAACGATAACCCCCACACTGGCATTCCGGTCGCTAGGGCACTTGCTGCGGGGAGTAGCGCGAGCAGGGCAAAGCCGTGACACAGTCCTGAGACCGCACCCCACGCTTGGCCGACCGAGAGGTTTCGCCACGAGGCGGGTTCCATCAAACGCTTAAAGCGTGGCAGCAATAGTTGGTTCATCGTGTCATCTCCTCGCATGCACCTTGGGCAAGAAGTGCCTGATAGTGCGCATTACCCAACAGCTCGTCGTGTGTACCGACCACAGCAATGCGCCCGCGTTCCATGACGACGATTTGGACTGCCCCTCTGATCGAGGCCAGTCGGTGGGCTATCACAATCACGGTTCTGCCTTTGGCAAGCGTGGATAGGGCTTGTTGGATTTTCGATTCTGATTCCGGGTCCGCCATCGCCGTCGCCTCGTCCAGCACCAACACTGGGGCATCAACCATGAGCGCCCGGGCGATCGCGATACGGGCTGCCTGCCCGCCCGAAACGTGGGTGTCCTCCCCCAACACGGTGTCGTAACCATCTGGCAGGCTCATGATGAACTCGTCGATCTGCGCTGCCCGCGCCGCCTGCCGCACCTCTTCTAAAGTCGCCTCTGGCGCGCCAAGAGCGATGTTGTTTCGAATGGTGTCGCGAATAAGCTGTGCATCTTGCAGGACGAATGCGACCGTCGAATACAACACGTCCTGGGAAATGTTCTTTAGATCAACCCCGCCGATGGTGATCGTGCCAGCGTCCGGGTCATCGAAGCGGGCAATCAAACTCGCCAGCGTCGACTTCCCCGCGCCCGAAGGCCCAACCAGCGCGGTCACCGTGCCTGCCGGAATGCTCAGGCTCACTTCGTCTAACGCTTGGGTCTCGTCATAGGCATACGACACACCCCGAATCTCGATATCATGACCGTGTGGTGTCTGCGGCGCATTGGGCTGAGGCAATGCCGGTAGCTCCATGACGTTCACCAGCCTCACTGCCGCAGACCCTGCGAGCTGGTACGACCAGGCGATGGTTGCGACTGCCATCAACGCTCCCGGCAGCACCAAGGCGATCAACGTGGTCGTTATCACCTCGTAGATGCTCACCCAACCGGCGTTCATCATCAACGCGCCACCGCCAAGGTTCACGATCAACAACACCGGGATTGACACCCACGAAAATGAGGCGACCGACATCGACACCAGCGGCATACACCAAGCCCGGTAGAACTTAGAAAACTCGTTAGCTGCATCTAAATAGGCTTTATGTGCTTGGCCGACCTTGCCGAACGCTTTCACCACTGAGATACCGGCCACGAACTCGGCCATCGTTGCCGAAACTTGGGCGAGCTTGGTGTCCATTTGCGCGGTCTTTTCGTTCATGCCGCGCATCGACATGCCATACATGCCCACATAGATCGGGATCGTCGCGATCGACAGCAACGCGAGTCGCCAATCCACCACGAATGCATAGGCCAACAAAGCGAGCGGGGAGACGATCGCGTTCAGTTTCTCGATCGGCCCGTGCGCGATCACTGTGTGCACCGTGGCCGTATCATCCTGAATGGTCTTGCGGATCTTTCCCTCACCCTCGCGGGTAAACCACGACAGCGGAGCAGTCGACATTCGGGCGGCAATTTGCCGACGCATCTGATTACGCAACGACAGGTCAATAAAATGCGTCACGCCCAATGCAACAAAATATAAGGTCAACCGGGCCATGTATGCGCTGACGAGGAGCATCACGATCCAGTTCACCCCCGCCGGGTCCACCTGGTCTTGCATAAGTTCTCTGCCAAGCTCCACCAGAGCCACATACGGGGCAATAGCCAACACACCAGAGAGAAAAGCCAAAACCTGCGCGATAAACAGTTTGCCTTTCACCGGCTGCGATAGCTGACGGATCGCGTTCTGGCCAGCGACAGATTTTTCCTTCGCCGACCCGTACTCGTCTTCAACAACCTGATCCGTTACACTATCGTTCACGTAAACACCATCCTTATTAGGTAAGGCTCACCTTACTTTATTTCTGGGAGGTGTGCCTAACCGTGCACGTCAACTGATACGAGCATCACTCTTTCAGGGCCATGCTCACCTGTTCACCTGTGCGGAACACGAACCGGATCGTATCCTCGTCTACGATGGCGTGATCGATGAGAGCGCTCCATTGTGCGGGGTGAAACTCGCTCACAGGTTCGCCCGTCAAATCGCCTAGGGTTGTGGTGATGGCGGCGTGCTTGGCGGTGTTCGCTGCGATATCTGCTTCCAGGCTTGTTTTACGTGCGAGCGTCTTACGGTAGATAGTATCGAGTTCGGTGTAGCGGGCTTGGTAGGCGTCCTGGTTGAGCGCACACCGCTGGTTTTCCGCAATCAGCGCCTCGATCTGCTCGGTCAGCTCCACGATTTTTGTTTGGCAGGCAGCGGCCTGTTCTTCCAAACGGCTCGTACCGAACATGTCGCCAAGCACCTGCGGTAGCTGGCTTTGCTGCGGACGGCGGGCGATCAGTTGATTGAGCGCTTGCACGAAAGAATCCTTGATCTGCTCGTCTTTCACCGTCGCGCTGCTGCAGGGATGTTCGTCTGTGTATTTGTGGTTGCATTGCCAGACTGTGTACTTGTATTTCGTGTTCGACGCCCACGTCTTACGCCCATACCACACCCCACACCGAGCACATTTGAGCCGGGTGGAGAACAAGCCGACTTTCGCTGACGATATGTTGCCATGCCTGGTGGCGAGCTCGTATTGCACTTGATCCCAGATGCGTGGAGCAATAATCGGCTCGTGGTTGCCTGTTACGTAGTATTGGGGTACTTCGCCTTCGTTGACCTTCATCTTTTTAGTAAGGAAATCGGTGGTGAACGTCTTTTGCAGCAGGGCGTCGCCTTTGTATTTCTCGTTCGACAGGATGGAGCGCACTGTCGATGTCGACCACACTTCTTTCCCGCGTGGGGTGAGGATCTTGCGGGCAGCGAGTTCGGTTTTGATTTCGCTGATGGCCATCCCGTCAAGGAACAGCTGGTAGATCAGCCTGACGGTCGGAGCTTGGGTTTCGTCGATGACGAGGCTGCCGTCTGCTCCTTTCTTGTATCCGAGTAGGGATTTGTAGGGCACCATGACTTTCCCATCTTGAAAACGCTTCCTGTGCCCCCAGGTGACGTTCTCGGAGATCGAGCGGGATTCTTCTTGCGCCAGTGAGCTCATGATCGTGATCAATAGCTCGCCTTTGGCGTCAAAGGTGTAAATATTTTCTTTCTGAAAATAAACCTCGACGCCTGCGTCTTTGAGCTTGCGCACGGTAGTGAGCGAGTCGACGGTGTTGCGTGCGAACCGGGACACACTCTTGGTGAGGATCAGGTCGATTTTGCCTGCCAGGGCGTCATCGATCATGGTTTGGAAACCTTCGCGACGTTTCATGGAGGTGCCAGAGATGCCCTCATCGCAGTACATGCCCGCGAACTGCCAATCATTACGGGAATAAATGTAGGTGGTGTAGTAGTCGATTTGAGCCTCGTAGGAGGAGGTTTGCTCTTCCATCTCGGTGGAAACTCGCGCATACGCGGCCACCCGCCTGTGTGCTGGTACACCAGATGAGGCTGCGGCAGATCGAAGCTTCTTTGTTGCGGGTATCGCTGTGACGGTGCGACTCATGCCAACCTCCCCTCACTGGTTAACCCCACCGGCGTCATGGTTCCATCCGCGAGGTGGAATGTGAGCTGATGCTCGAAGGCCTCGATCATCACGACCTGCTCAGCAACATGGACAGGATCGAAACCCTGGGTGCCGACCGTCATCGGCTCCAAACTCCCGGAGTGTTTCCACTCCGGGTTTTTTATTTCAGGGTGGGGTAGCAAAGGTGTATCTGGCCTGCGTATGTCCTATCCTCATGCCACTTGGGATGCCGTATTCGGTTGGGATCCCAGGACCCAAGGGGGCCGGACTTCCCGTTTGTTGCTGGCTGTAGACACTTTTCAACGGCAATCGACCGCACCCCCCGACAGACACCCGACCAGGATCCTCCACAATTGCGCCCGAACCCCTTTTCTCGCATCACAATCCTTTATCACGACGACAGCTGTTTTCCGTAGAAAAACCTCTTTTTGTTCCATAACCCACGACCACCTTTTCTTACCCAAACGTAGGAAGGCAAACACATTTGTGCAGCACATGTGCGTTGATAACGCTTTGGAAAAGTTTTCCCCTTCCCCTTGCACGCTAACCCGTCCCCATGTATTTTTAGAGCACAACCTAAGCAATTCTTATTTTATGGGTAAAAGAAAGGACGGTTCCACCATGGCGTTCACGCAACAGCGCCGGGCATTCCGGGCGTTGGTGGGTGCCGTCGCTCTCGCTGCACTCGCCCTCGCGCCTGCCGCCCAGGCCGCCGACATTCCGCCGCTGCCGCAGGGCTACCCCATCGCCAACCTGTACTCCACCTGTACCGAGGCATCCGCACACGCCGAGGGCTACCCCGAGTGGCACTTCGGCGAAACCGCCCGGCGCTACCTCTCGGACGGCACGCTGCAGTTCACCAACCGCACGCAGCAGACCGTGCCCTACACGGCGACCGTGGAGACCGGTGTCAACCACGAGATCAAGGCCAATTCGGCGGCGAGCCTCCCCAACGGCTGGCAGACCACCGCGAAGAGCGACATCGGCCTCAAGCTGTCCAACGGCTGGACCGAGGGCGAGACCGTGGGACCGGTCAACCTTGGGCCCGGCGAATCGCTGCGCGTGGAGTACGGCACCGTGGAGAAGGATTTCATCTCCATGTTTGTCACCTGCGATAACGGCGTGCTGCGCAACGGGCCCTCCGCCAACGTCATCCGCGGCACCGGCCCCGCCGAGCGCTACGCGTTCGCCTACATCGTTCGCGCCGACGGCTCCATCTCCGACCTCGCGCTCGAGATCCCCAGCCGCTCCCCGTCCGCCAACAGCCGGCCGATCGAGGGAACGTACAATTCGGTTTCCGGCCCCAGCCTGGAAAAGATCGCCGATCCGGTCCGGGATACGGTGGTTGAACCCGTCGACAAGCTAGACAGGGACCCCTCGTGGCCGGAAGAGGGCGAGACGTGCTCAGCCAGCGACCCACGGTGGTACCCCCTCGACATCACGGCCGTGGCACCCACCTTCCGTAAGCCCGGGTACTCCCAAGACTTCATGAACTGGTCCAAGGGCGACTACGAGTACCACCCGGTGACCGACCACGTCGTTGGCGCCGAAAACTACCAGTACACCAACTGGAACGGCAACACGGGCCACGTGCCCGCCGGCTGGCTCAACTCCGTTGGCGCCGTCCAGCGGGCGTACATGCCCGTGGGAACCAAGCTCAAGGGCGTTGACCTGGCCCCCGGCGACCGCGTGCGCGTGGAGTACGGCACCACCATGACACGCATCAACTACCGCGAGGTGCACTGCGGAACCGACGGCACCTATTCCCTGGTGTCCAACTACCCGCAGTCCTCCGCGCCGAGCGGATTCTGGGCCGAGGCGACAGTCACGTCTAAGGACGGCTCCACCCGCGTGGTGGACATCACCCCGGACACCTACGCCACCCTGCCCGTGCCCACCCAATCCAACTACTAATCCCCCCTCACCTGCTGCTTCAAAGGAGCTCACCATGTTCATCCGCCGTCTCATTGCCTCCGCCGCCACTGTCGCCACCCTCGTGGCGGGCATCCCCGCCGCCCAGGCCCTACCCGTCCGCGACCTCGGCACCGCCAACCCCACCACCATCGGCGCGGCCTGCACCAACCCCGGTGACCGCGGCCAGACCATCGACATCCCCCGCACCTACTTCGACGGCTCCGCCGGCACGTGGACCGTGTCCAACTTCAACGACGAGCCGCTGCCGCTCACCCGCACCGTGGAGGAGACCAAGACCAAGACGTGGAACGTGTCCGCCGGCGTGGACTTCCCCATCCTGCAGCTCATCCACTTCTCCTTCTCCACCAGCTACACCGATTCCCAGAGCTACACCGTGGGTGAGCAGATCGGGCCGTACAACGTCAAGCCCGGCAAGACCGCCGTGCTCCGCGCCGGCTGGATTGTCTCCGATTTCCGCGGCCAGCACACCGTGTGCGGCTCCGACCACACGTGGCAGGGCACCGGCGATTACTTCACCGCCACCCTACCCAAGGAGCGCCACGTGCAGATCTCCACGCGCGACAACGGCAAGCAGGAGTTCTAAATGAGGCGCCTCATCGCACTGGCGGTGGCGGCGATCATGGCTCTCCCCGCGGCTACCGCCTCCGCCGACCCCATCGACTTTGAGCTCCCGCAGCGTTGGAACACCGACTACACGCCGGGTTTCCACTGCGCGACGCCGGGTGAAAACGGCACGTACGTAACCGCCAAGCAGCGCTGGTTCAACCAGACCGACGCCGTGAGCGTGGCCAACTTTGATAGCGAGCCGGTGCCGGTGAAGCACACGGTGACGCAGACCCGCACGCAGACGACCGAGGTTTCCGCCAAGGCGAAGGCCACCGGTGAGCTGGCGAAGTTTGCCACCAACGCGTTCGGGTTCACCTACGTCAACCAGATCCACTGGAAGTTCAAGCAGGTTGTGGGCCCCTACACCCTCGCCCCGCACACGCAGGGCAGGCTCGTGTGGGGATTCATCGTGCTGGACACCGACAACCAGGACGTCCGCTGCGGCGAGGATCTTTCCTGGCACCCCGTGGGCCAGCCCTACACCGCCTCCATCCCCGAGACCAAGTACTCCGAGCTGCGCATCGACCAGCCCGATTACGAGATCGACTAACAACCAACGACAGGCGCCGAACGACCAATTTGTTCGGCGCTTTTGCTTGTCAACTTTCTACCCGCCCCTGCGAGCAGCCGACATTCTTCGAGTGACAGTCTGACGACACCAGTTATCAACCACGGCCGCGTTCTTGCAAGCACCCCCAAATGAGAGTAGTTCGACTATTTAGCACTGAGACTTTTTCTATAATTGAAAGAAAGAAAATTTCCTCATGGGATTTTTATACCCCAAAATTCGAACAAGTGTTCCCCCTGCTCGCGAAAGCGGGTGTCACGAGGCGTAAATTCCCATGAAATAAGAGAAAGGACAACCAGCATGATGGTTCCAAGTGGCACCATGGACGCACACTTCTACAAGTTCACGCGAGCGATGAGAGAGCAGGACCACAACGATTCGGCGTTTGTCCGCATGATCGACTCCATCATCAAGCGCTCACGCTTCCTCTCCCCACTCGACGCAGCCACGTTCACGCTGACAAAACCTCTGTCCGCCTCCTACGGCCTCACCAGCAGGTACCTTCAACGATTCCAGCTACAGGATCTTCCGCTTGCCACTCCCGTCTATGTCCATTGCCCAGGACTCGAAAGTGGCCAGCAACCGGCGTGGGATGTCAACGAAACGGTATCCGTCGAGCCCAAGGGACAACTCGCCCTGCGTCGGGAAGAGATCCCACCCTTTGAGTTTGTTCAGCCAACCACACAACCTTCCGCGCTTTCTTACTGGCTAAAAAGGAATGCGTACCGCTTCGCCATCGATATTGATCCCTACGAGTTGACTTCAGACCTCGTGGGGGAAGCACGCCGCGAGGACCGAGGAGTAAAGGTCATTCAGGCTGGCAACAGCGAAACCCATTACAACCTGAATTTCCTTGTTCGCTACTACCCGCAACTCACCAACATCAGCGAGTTCGAGATACTGATCCACGAATTCGCCCATGTCATCCTTGGACACCTCGGCCCACTTCGTGCGCGCAACGAGGATAAGAGGGGGAAGGAATCGGATCGCAACCGGGTGATGATTCCAGACCAGATGAAGGAGTTTGAGGCAGAGACAGCTACGTACATGGTTGAGCGAATTCTGGGCATTGAAAGTAGTTCTGCTGAGCTTTACTACGACTACGTGGCCCAAGAAAGCCACTGGACCGCCGAGTGGTTGAGGGGATTCAGCATTACGCGAGTAGCGATCGGCGTGCGGAAGCTCTGTGCTATGACACGAGCAGTCTGCCTGCCGGAAAGCAAATCAATATCCTCCAAACATCCACTCCACACACCGCCGGAGAAGCCGTGGCTTGACCAGCAAAGAGATTGGCCACAAAACAAGGTGACCCGCGACGATTGCATCGACTACTTCACATTTGAAAAGCAAAGGAGGTTTAGAGATCCGCTGACCCAGGGCCTATAGGCTGACCTCCTCGATCACCTGCAGGATTCGCCGCGCTGCATTGGCGAATGCGTCCGGCTCCAAGAGCAGGGAGAGGCTGACAAAGCCCGGCACCCGCATATCAAAGAAGAAGCCCGGCTGGACTGTGACGCGTTCCTCCTGGATGAGCCTCACCACGAGGTCTTCCTCGTCGATGACATCGGGAAAACGCAGGAGCACATTCCACCCGCCCTCCGGCGGGTACACCGTGACAACGCCGCTGGCCAGCGCCTTCAGGGC
>ERZ1031127.121-NODE-121-length-12582-cov-4.605173_pt1 | contig 12582 bp, 11 predicted proteins | sample MGYA00518224_ERZ1031127 | MGnify/ENA primary metagenome ERZ1031127 (study PRJEB33718, sample SAMN03159757) | human skin metagenome | collected 2014-05-20 | study: EMG produced TPA metagenomics assembly of the PRJNA266117 data set (Human skin bacterial metagenome... | reverse complement strand
CACCCGGTGGTGACAGGGGGCGGTGGGGTGGCCGTCGAGAAGCCATCACCTACCCGTCTGACCGGTACGGAGCGCACAAGAAAGGCCACAACCCGTAAAGGTTGTGGCCTCTGTGAGGCAGTTCCCGGGGCGGGAACTGTGAGGTAGCGGTTACTTGTGCGGAGCGATGTCCATGGAGGGGTTGATGAGGTTCTCGTCAGAGAGCACCTTGTCCAGGGTCTCTTCGTCGAGAAGCCCGTGCTCGAGGACGAGATCGCGGACCGGCTTGCCCGTCTCGGCGGCCTCCTTGCCAATGCGGTCACCGGCAGCGTGGCCAATGAACGGGTTGAGGTAGGTGATGACACCGATGGAGCTGTGAACGTGGTTCTTGCAGATCTCGGGATTGGCTGTGATCCCGTCGACGCACTTCTCACGCAGCGTCTTCATGGCGTTGGTGAGGATGGTGAGGGACTCGAACATGGCCTGGCCCGTGGCGGGCTCCATGACGTTGAGCTCGAGCTGGCCAGCCTCGGAGGCGTAGCCGACGGTGACGTCGTTGCCGAACACCTTGAAGCACACCTGGTTAACAACCTCGGGGATGACCGGGTTGACCTTGGCGGGCATGATGGAGGAACCGGCGGCGCGCTCCGGAAGGTTGATCTCCTTCAGGCCTGCGCGGGGGCCTGAGGCAAGCAGACGCAGGTCATTGCAGGTCTTGGAGAGCTTAATGGCCAAGCGACGCAGAGCGGCGTGGACAGAGACGTAGGCGGCCTGGTCACTGGTGGCGGCAACAAGGTCGGGGGCAGAAGTGATGTCCAGGCCCGTCACCTCGGCGAGAGCCTTGGTCACAGCCTCGGTGAAGCCGTCTGGGGTGTTGAGCTCGGTGCCGATAGCGGTGGCGCCCAGGTTAACCACGAGCAGTTCCTTGGCTGCGCGCTGGAGGTTGTCGATCTCGTCTCCCAGGGTGTGGGCGTAGCCGTAGAACTCCTGGCCCAGCGACATCGGAACGGCATCCTGGAGCTGGGTGCGGCCCATCTTCAGAACGGATGCGAATTCCTTGCCCTTGGCATCGAACGAGCCGATAAGCTTCTCCAGCTCCTCGACGAGGCTCTGAACACCCGCGTAGAACCCGAGCTTGAGGCCGGTGGGGTACGCGTCGTTGGTGGACTGGCTCATGTTGACATCATCGTTGGGGTGGATGACGTCGTAGTCGCCCTTGTTCTTGCCCAGGTGCTCGAGGGCAACGTTGGCGACAACCTCGTTCGTGTTCATGTTGAGCGAGGTGCCGGCACCGCCCTGGAATAGGTCGATGGGGAACTGATCCATGCATGCACCATCGTTGAGGATGCGGTCGCACGCCCAGTTGATGGCATCCGACTTCTCCTTGGACAGTGCGCCCACCTTGTTGTTGGCAATGGACGTTGCCTTCTTGGTGTACACCATTCCACGGATGAAGTTCGGCTGGCTGTTGACGGTCACGCCGGAGATTTGGTAGTTATCGATTGCCCGCTGGGTGTGAATCCCGTAGTAGTGGTCGTTGGAGATTTCCATCGTCCCGAGGAGGTCTTCCTCGGTGCGGGTGGAGTTGTTCGTGGAGCTAGTGTTGTCTGCCACTTTTTCGATACCTTCTATTCGTTGTTAGTTCTCCGCATAACGTCGGAGAGTGATCTGAAAAGAGCTATTCAGCTGCTTATTTGCTTCTCATCTCGGACGGTTCCAAGTATGCCACCGATCGCGGCGCCGTCTTGAGCCGGCCGAGAATCTATTGCTCTGGGAAACCTTGTTGTAGCTGCTAGCCCGGCGGATAATTGTTCAATCAAATCACCGTGCCTAGCCCCATAAAGGGGAGATCACGCTACCTGCGCCCAGATCATGGTGTCGTACGCGTGATTCGGATATGTCCTGTGAACACACCACCTTGTCGTCTGCGAATGTTGCTGGTGAAATTTGACTGGTACTGCGTCACCTACAAGATGACGGAACCGAAGGCGAAGCCGAGCGCCACTGCGATTGCGATACACACCGTGCCGGGAATGATGAACGGGTGGTTAAACACGTACTTGCCAATCTGAGTCGATCCCGTGTCGTCCATCTCAACGGCGGCGAGGAGGGTGGGATACGTGGGCAGAACGAACAGTGCGGATACCGCCGGGAACGCTGCCACCGCGGCGAGCGGGCTGACGCCTACTGCCAACGCTGCGGGCACGAGGGCCTTAGTAGTGGAGGCCTGCGAGTACAACAGGGATGCGGCAAGGTACAAGATGACGGCCAACAACCAGGGGTAATCCTGCAGGACGCTGCCGGAGGCGGCCTTAATCTGGTCAATGTACTGGTTGATCAGCGTGGTGCCGAGCCAGGCGACGCCCATGACGCACACGGCGGCCGACATGCCGGACTTGAACACCTGCTGGTTGAGCACCTCCCCTGCTTTCAGCTTGCAGGCGATGATGATGATCGTGGCGGCTCCCAGCATGATGGACATGATCGCCTCATTGCGGGGCAGCGTGGGGTTCTGGATGAGCCCAATCTGATCAGAAATAAGCGTTGCGTACGCCATGACGATGACGATGGCGGCGAGAAAGATGCCCACGCTCAACTTCGCACCCTTGGGAGCGGTGTAGTCCTTCTGGCGTGTTGGCGCCTGGACTAGTCCGCGGGCGAGTCGATCCTTGTACACCGGGTCATCCTCCAGCTCCTTGCCTAGGTGGTTACAGAGGAAGGCGGTAGGGAAAATCGCGAGGAACGTGGACGGGATGGCAACGGCGAGGAGCTGCAGATAGCCCACTCCCAGTGGCTCAAGCACGGAGGCGAGGAACACCACGGCAGCGGAGATCGGCGACGCGGTGATAGCCATTTGGGAGGCGACCACGGCCACTGACAGTGGACGCGATGGCCGAACCTTACCTTCCTTCGCCACCTCGGTGATCACCGGCAGCGTGGAAAAGGCGGTGTGGCCGGTACCCGCAAGAAGGGTCATGAGGTAGGTGACTACCGGCGCGAGGAACGTAATGTTCTTCGGGTTTTTGCGGAGCACCTTCTCAGCCAAATGGACGAGGTAGGTCAGGCCGCCGGCGAGCTGCATGGCCGAGATGGCGGCGATGACGCTCATGATGATGCCGACGACGTCGAAGGGGATGTCATCCTTGGTGACGGGTACGCCGGCGATGCCGAGGAGGAGGACACCTAGGCCACCGGCGAAACCGATGCCGATAGAACCGAGGCGCGCGCCGAGGACGATGGCGCCAAGAACAATAAGTATTTGCAATACTACAAGCATGTGGTGGAATTCTCCCTTTGAGTATTCACTGTGTTTCTTCGGCCAGTTGGCCTTGAGAGGGAAACGGCAAGCCGCAACACATATGAATCGAACGGGTATTCCCTCCCCTCGCCTGTTAGCGTGGATCGGTGCCCCACCACCAAGGAAAACGGTGACCCTGCGGAGGGGTGTTACTCGTTCACCACACGCCAGGGATCTGATCTAACGACCAGCTGCCACGGCGGACAAAGTTCGAGTGTGAACGGCTCTTGTTCAGATTTCTGTGAGGCGATTCTTGTAGCCAGCCACGCTTAGGTGGATGTGGCTAAACTCGGACGACTCTTCCCTGTGCACTTCCACGTGCGCAAGGCTGCTTCGTTGCGGATAGCTCTGCCTCATGTGGAGCTATGAGCCTGTCCTATTCGAATCCTGTCCTATTATTGATCCTTCCTCGCTGCCTTCGCCGGATTGGTCTAGCGGCGCTGTTCAGACAGATAGAGCTATCCCGTGAATCACGGGAGCGAAGCTTTAACCTACCTTGTCGTAAGTACACGTCTACCCTAATAGCGACGAAGCATTTGTACAAATATTCTGTTCAACATACATTTTTCACCCTTTAACAAAATAGGAATGGCCTCTCATAGAGATGTTGTGGCACACCCATGTTACGGCGTTGCAAGTGGGGATCGTATCGCACGAGCCCCTCCCGTATATGACCAGCCTGGGCTGAAGAAACGGAGAGCCTCCCGATGGAGAGCAAACACGCGGCAGAACGTGAGGGGTGATAGCTATTCGGGGGGAATGCTCCCCTTGTCAATGAAACAAATTGTCTCGGATTTTAGACAAGCGCGGATGTTCGCGGCGGGTGGATCCAAATTCGGGGACCTGGTCGACCATCATCAGTGCTTTTCAAATGGGCTGTTAAAGCGCGTGCTACACAGGTTGGCGCTGTGGACACCAGCTTGTACATTCCCTGCTGTGGGAAAGCCCCGGGGTATCTCCAAGATAGTGCTTATAACCAGCGTATAAAAGAAGTATGGAAACAACGACGATGATGCAGCCTCTCACCGAGGACTGCAGGGAAGATATCCAAAAGAAGGTGGACGCCGATCCGACGGTAGCCGTGGCGCGCAACGCCGTTACCGCCGTGAGTGTCAACAAAGTTGCTCTCGATCGGAACAAAGTGCTGGCACTGGATCCGACCGTCGAGGTGAAGCTGGATTCCCTCAAGGTGACGGACCAGAAGACCTCCGGGCGGTGCTGGATGTTTGCCGCGCTCAACATGTACCGCCAGAAGATCGCTACCCAGTTGAACCTCGAGCAGTTTGAATTTTCCGAGGCGTACCTCCAGTACTTTGACAAGTTGGAGAAGGCCTACTTTGCGCTTAACTTCCTGCTCGGTAACGAGGAGCCACACGCCCCGCACACGGAGGATGGTGCGGTGGACCTCTCCGATCGTCGCACGGCGTTCGTGCTCGACGGGGCTGCTGATGACGGTGGCCTGTTCAACTACGTCAATAACCTGGTAGCGAAGTACGGGGTGGTTCCCTCGTACGCGATGCCGGATTCCGACTCCGCCAGCAACACGCCTGCCATGAACCGGGCGATCCATACCATCGTTCGCCGCACCGTGATGTCCCAGGGCTCCATCGATGAGGCGATGAAGGAGATCCAGCGGGTGGTTGGAATCCACCTTGGCACGCCTCCGACGTCGTTTGTGTGGCAGTACCGCGATAAGGACGGAAACTTCCACCGCGAAGGCGAATTTACACCCCAGGAGTTTGCCCAAGAGTACCTGCCTGACCTGGATCAGTACGTCGAGGTTGCCTTTGATGCTCGCGCCGATCACGAGCCCAACCGGGCCTATGACACGGACCTGGCCACCAACGTGTGGGGCCGCCCCGTGTACCGCTATGTCAACGCCGATATCGAGACGGTGCGCAGCGTTGCCGTTAAGTCCATCAAGGGCGAGGACCCGGTGTGGTTCGGCTGTGATGTAAACACGCAGTTCGACCCGATGCTGGGGATGTGGGACCGCAGCCTCATCAACCTCGAGGATATCTACGGCGTTGATATGGGCTACAGCCGTGAGGGCCGAATGATGACGTGGGAGGTCAAACCCACCCACGCGATGGTGCTCACCGGATACGACGAGCAGACCAAGCACTTCCGCGTGGAAAACTCGTGGGGCGTCAAGGACCACAAGGGCGTGCAGCTGGCGGGCGACGGCTACGGCACGATGTCCTCCGAGTGGTTTGCGGATAACGTCTTCTCCGTCGTGGTGAAGAGGGAGTACGTGCCACAAGAGCTACTCAAGGCGTGGGATGGAGAGGCAATCCTCCTCCCCTGCTGGGACCCGATGAGCTAGAAACGAGAGGAGATAAATAACTATGGCTACACAATCTGAGCAGCGTGGACTTACACCTGCGTCTATCGCCACTGAGAACGAGGCTCTTCTTGCAGATCGGGCCTTCCGCATCGCGCGCAACGCCGTCACCACCACGGGCATCGATACCGTCGCCGTTGACAGGAGCGTGCTGCGCTCCATTGATTCCAGCGTGTCCACCAAGGTGGATGACTGGGCAGTGGCCAACCAAAAGAAGTCCGGTCGCTGCTGGATCTTCGCCGGGATGAACATGCTGCGTGCGGCGATCATGAAGGAGACCAAGGTAAAGGACTTCGAGCTCTCCCAAACGTTCGTCCACTTCTGGGATAAGTGGGAGAAGGCCAACTACTTCCTCGAGACGATGGATAAGCTGCGTGACCGGGAGATCCTCGATCGCACGGTCGCCCATCTCATGCAGGCGCCGATCGAGGATGGTGGGCAGTGGAACATGCTCGTCGCCCTCATTGAGAAGTACGGAATCGTGCCCCAGTACGCGATGCCGGAGACGGCATCCTCCTCGGACACCCGCGCGATGAACCGTGACCTGTCTACCGTTTTGCGGCGTGCTGCCTACGCGCTGCGCAATGAAGAATCCGAGCAGGCACGCACGGAGGTCAAGCGACAGGCGTTGGAGGATGCCTATCGCATCCTCACCATCCACCTGGGCACCCCGCCGGAGGAGTTCACCTGGCAGTACAGGAATAAGGACAACGAATTCACCCGCAGTGGCACGATGACCCCCGCCTCGTTCCGCGATCAGTATGTCACGGTCAACCTCGATGAGTACGTGTGCGTGGTCAACGATCCACGCCATGCCCCCAAACAGATGCTCACCGTGGAGTACCTCGGAAACGTCGTTGGGGCGAAGCCGGTTACCTACCTCAACGCCCCTGTGGACGTGATGAAGGCAGCGATCCAGAAGACCCTCAATGAGGGCCGTTCGGTGTGGTTCGGGTGCGACACTACCCAGCAGGCGGAGCGCAACTCCGGCGTGTGGGATGCCCACCTACTCGATTACGAGGGTGTTTACGGTGTCGATCTGTCCATGGACAAGCTCGCGCGGGTTCTTTCCGGCGAGTCACTGATGACACACGCCATGGTGTTCACAGGCGTGGACGAGACCGAGGACGGCACCCCGCGCCGTTGGCGCGTGGAGAACTCCTGGGGCCCGGACAAGGCCGAAAAGGGGTTCTGGACGATGAACGACTCGTGGTTTGATGAGTACGTGTTCGCCGTTGCGGTGCACCGCGACACCCTGCCTGAGGATTACCGCGCGGCCCTCGGTGGGGAGCCCATCGTCTTGCCTGTGTGGGATCCGATGGGTGCCCTCGCGCACTAACCCGTAGCTAACAAACACCGTGGAGGCTGGTGATCCAGCAGCCACGGTGTTTTTCTGTGGTGGTCTACAGCCTTGCGATGCTGATGTCGCTGGCGAGAATGGCCTCGGCGCCGCCGGCGGAAAGGCGATCCATGATGGCGTTGGCCTCCTTACGGGGCACCATCGCACGCACTGCCACCCATTCCTTGTTCTCCAGCGGGGACACCGTCGGGCTGGAGAGGCCCGGCGTGATTTCGGTCAAGGCTTCAAGCTTGTCGGTTGGGCAGTTGTAGTCCAGGATCATGAACGTCCGCGCAGTGAGAATGCCCTCTATACGGCGGGTAAACACCTCCATCTCGCTGGTGACATCACGGCCCTCTCGGCAGTAAATCACCGCCTCGGAGGAAACCAACGGCTCTCCAAAGGTGGCTAGCCCCTGCTTGCGCAGCGTGCGACCGGTGGAGACAACGTCAGCGATGACATCGGCGACACCCAAGCGGATGGAGATCTCCACTGCTCCGTCGAGGCGAATGACCGTGGCCTTGATGTTGCGACGCGCGAGGTCCGCGCGCACGAGGTGGGGGTAGCTCGTGGCGATGCGTGCGCCCTCCAGGCCGTCGACCGACCATTTCTGCGCGGCGGGGGCTGCGTAGAAGAATCGGGAATCGCCAAAACCCAGCGGAAGCAGCTCCTTTACGGCAGCCTGGGAATCGAGGGCCAGGTCCCGTCCGGTGATGCCGATATCGAGCTGGCCGCCGGCGACATAGATGGCGATGTCTTTGGGGCGGAGGAAGAAAAACTCCACCCCGTTGGTCTTGTCCATCACGGTGAGGGTCTTGTTGTCCGGGCGCGTGGCGTAGCCCGCCTCGGCGAGGATCTCCATGGTGGTTTCACTGAGAGAACCCTTGTTGGGAACTGCTATTCGGAGCATGATGTGCGGTCTTTCCTACCGGTGGGTGGTGTGTGTGCTGGTGAAAGCGCGACGCTAGAGGTACTTGTACACGTCGTCCAGGGTGAGTCCGCGGTGCAGCATCATCACCTGGGTCCAGTACCACAGCTGGGAGATCTCCTCGGCCAGCTCATCGTCGCTTTGGTACTCCCCCGCCAGCCAGACTTCGCCGGCCTCTTCGATAACCTTCTTGCCAATGAAATGCACGCCCTCGGTGAGGGCGTGGGTGGTTGCGGACCCCTCGGGTAGGTCGGCGGATTTGGCTGTTAGCTCCTCAAACAGAGACTCAAAGGTTTTCATAGCAAACAATTGTGCCACACATCGCTCGGGCCCGCCGGTGAATCTGGTCCCCGTCCCCTAGACACGGGGTGGCCTGTCACGCTTGTCGACGCGCCTCCCCCGCCTCCCCTCACCGTGAGCCCGCGGCTCGCGGCGCCAGCTCCCTACGAGGCGGACGCGCGAAGCTCGTCGAACCAGCGCTTGCAGTGGTCCACAGTAACCCCAACGAAGGAGTCCGACCCGTGGAGGTCCTTCAGGGAGGTAACCCCCTCGATGATGCTTCCGCGTGCGGGAGGTAGACCAATGACCTGGCAGCCCGCATCGCGGGCGGCCGTCATCCCGGCGACGGAATCCTCAAAGACAAGGCACTCCTCTGGGGCGGCCTGCGTGATGGAGGCGGCCTTGAGATACATCTCAGGGCTGGGCTTGCCTTCCGATACCTCGTCGCCCGCGACGGACGAGGTGAAGAATTCGGTGCCCACGGCGGCGATCTCAATGTCCGCGAGCTTGCGGTAAGTGTTCGTGGTAACGAGCTGCGGAATGCCCGCCGCGCGAATAGAGCGCAGCAGGTCCGTCACACCCGGCTTGGGCTCGAGGACATCTTGCATGAGCTGCATGACCTCTCCGTAGAACGTGATCATGAGCTGGCGGCGGTCCTCCTTGCTAAAGGTGCGCCCGTTGAGCTGACCCACATACGTCACGGTGTGATCAAATGAACCACCCATGGTGTTCAGCAGCTCCTCGTCTGTCATCTCGTGGCCCAACCGACGCGAAAACTCAGCGGTGACCTGGCCCCACAAGGGTTCGGAATCCACCAACGTGCCGTCCATATCAAAAAAGATTGCTTTCAGCGCCACGTGTGCACAGCTCCACTCTTGGATCGAGGATAATTGATCGACCCACCGGCGCCCTCGCACCTTCGGGGTCTCCACTTCCCCGCCACTATATCCGAATTTGCGTAGCGAATGCACGTGGGCCCGCCCGAAGCAGGCCCACGCAGTCAGAGGGCCCACGCTTGCCACGGGCCGGAGAATCTCCGGCCCACCTGCGGTGCGGATTAGGCGTGGCCCTTTGATACCTCAGGAAGGGAGCGCGCGGTGAGGAAACCGGCGATGCCAACAAGGGCCAAGGCGACGAGTGCGGCACGAGCACCGGCCAGGGCAATGACGCCCGACACGGCACCGAAGAAGAGGAGGATGAAGCCCATCGCGGTGTTCGCCACAGCGACGTATTTAGTGGTCTGGTCGCCCTCTCCCATGTCCACAACGTAGGTTTTCCGTCCCACGCGCACACCGGTGTGAATGAGCGTGACGATGAAGAAGCCGATAGGTAGCGCCCAGGCGGCGATCGCATCCACGTAGCTCACCGCAACGATGGCAAGGAGAGCAATGGAGGTGGCAAGCGCCCCGTAGGACATCGTATTGCGCGACGACTTATCCGCTAACGCACCCGATACCCGCCCGCCGATGAGGTTTGCCAGGCCGGATGCGACGATGAACGAACCGAGCCCCGCCAAGAGGTTCGAGGAACGGGAAGAAAGCTGCACGATGAAGACGGGAGACAGTGAGGAGGCGAGCAACAGGGAGCGGACGATGACGAAGCGTCGAAAAGCCCGATCGGTGGAGAGAAGTTCCCAGGCCTCGGCGGCCCACCCCTTTGAGCTGCCCTGTTGTCCACCCTCGTCGGTGGGCTCATCGATGCGGGTGAATACGAGCGAAGCCAAAAGCCAGCACACGCCACCGGCGGCAACGAGAAGGGCGAGGAAACCAAGAGACAAACCGTGCCCCAGGGCCCGAATTGCGAGCCCTACCGTCACGGCAATGAGCCCAGACACCATGGTCGAGGTGCCCGTGAGCCTCCCGCGGCGGCCCTTGGAAATGGTTCGGGCCTGCACGTCCTTGGCCGAAATCGAGCCGATGGCACGGCCCAGCGAGAAGGTGGCAAGGAACACGACGACAAGCACACCGAGGAGCGCCCCACGGGCGAACCCGATGGAAAGCCCCATGAGGATGGCGGAAATCGCCTGAATGAGAGCGCCGATGGACCACACGGTAGCCCGCCGCGGCTTGGCTGTCAGCCACGGGGTGATCGCCGCCTGCGGCAGCATGGAACCACTCTCCCTAATCGGGATGAGGAGCGCCGTGAAGAAAGAGGAGACACCCGCCATGGAGAACACCCACGGCAGCACGGTCTTGGCGTTGACTAGCTGATCGCCGATCCCCTGCAACCCCATCGCCGTGACGTAGGCACGGCCGTTGCGCTGTTCCTTCGGACTCACCGAGTCAGGCGTTGATTTTCCCATGCAGTTAACGCTAGACGCTTGGGGCAAGGGATGGGAAAGGAGGGGGCCGGAAGCCGGCACGCGGGCCCAAAAGAAAGCCGGGCGGCGGGAGTGGAGACGGCTCCCTATCCTCCCGGGTTACCTGCTACTCAAACTGCGGGCAGGAGGAAATGATCTCCTCGGAGATACCGCCGGCCTCCAGGGCACGGTGGATGAAGAGGTTGAGATCGTTTTCCTCCTCGGGCTCGATAACGGCTCCGGCGTTCTTCTCGTCAAAGTCCTCGGTGCGCTCAATGAACCCATTAACCACGCCGTTGACCGCTTCCATGGAAGGGTCGCCGCCGAGGCGATCGAGGCTATCAAGGAAATCTTGGACAATTCCGCGAAGCTCGGGCAGCACCTCCGGGTCAAACGGCTGCTCCCAGAACTCTTTCTCGTTGTCCCTCAGGTAGGAACCGGTTGCGTAGGATTCCAGGTTGGCGATGAACTCGTCAACGCTCGCCTGCATGCTCTCGCGAATACTCATGGTGTCTATTGTCTCCGATTGTGTCCCAGTTTGCACGTCGTACGCGGGCGCCAAGCGGCCCGCAATCACCGGCTGCTACGCCAGAGTGAGGCCCAGCAGCGCATCGAGCGCGTTCTTCACGGTGGTTCCGGCCTCCAGAGAGAGGTCATCGCCCTCCGCGTTGACGGCCACTGTAGCCCACTGCTTAATCGCCTCGACGGCACGCGGGGTATCGAGGTCGTCGGCGAGCGCCTCGCGGATGGTGGCCACGAGGCGGTCGGCATCCTTCATCGACGACGGCTTGTCCACGGCCTCGGAGAGCCTTTTCACGAGGTCCTCGCACTTGTCCAACAGGTCCTGAGAAAAATCCCGGTCCTCGCGGTAGTGCCCCGCAAACACCGACAGCCGGATCGCATCCGGCGTGTGGCCCTCGTCCACGAGTTTGGACACGAACACGAGGTTGCCCAGGGACTTGGACATCTTCACGCCGTCGAGGGCGATCATGCCGCCGTGGACGTAGTGACCCGCCATGCGGGTGATGCCGGTTGCTGCCTCCGCGTGTGCCGCGGAAAATTCGTGGTGCGGGAACACCAGGTCACGTCCGCCACCCTGAATTTCGAACGGCACCCCGAGGCGGTTGCGGGCGATCGCCGAACACTCGATGTGCCAGCCGGGACGGCCCTCACCAAACGGTGCCTTCCAACTCGGCTCGCCGGGGCGCGCCATTTTCCACACCAAGGCGTCGAGCGGATCCTCCTTGCCAGGGCGATCCGGGTCGCCACCGCGCTCGGTGAACACCTCCATCATCTCCTCGCGGCTGAAGCGCGACTCGTAGCCAAACTGGTCCGTTGCGGAGATCCGGGCGTAGAGGTCCGGGTATTCGGGATCATCGATCGCGTACACGGCGCCCTTCTCAATGAGCTCGGAGACCATGTCAATGACCTCCCCCACCGACTCTTCGATGCCCACGAAATCCTGGGGCGGGAACACAGACAGGTGCTCCATATCCGAGCGGAACAGGTCGATCTGGGAGGTGCCCAGCTCCCGCCAATCGACGTTGTCGCGTTCCGCGCGTTCAAACAGCGGATCGTCCACGTCCGTCACGTTTTGTACGTAGTGAACCTCGTGGCCGTTGGCCTTGAGCTGGCGGTAAATGAGATCGAAGGTGAGGTACGTGGCCGCGTGCCCGAGGTGGGTCGCATCGTACGGCGTGATGCCACACACGTACATTGTCGCTAGCTTGCCCGCCTCGACGGGCTTGACCCGGCCATCGGCGGAATCGTACAGCTTGAGCTGGACGGGCTCGCCGGTGAGTGAATCGAATGATGAATGTTGAGGAACTGGCCACGATTGCATGGCCTCCACATTAGTGGGCGCGCCCCACTCGCGCCCACTCCCCCGAGGTGACCCCGCTTAGGCAGCGAGGATTCCCGCCGCCAACAGGATCATGACGAGGATGCCCACGGGGATGCGGTAGGCGGCAAACCAGGCGAACGAGTTGTTGGACACAAACTTGAGCAGCCAAGCGATGGACGCGTAGCCGAGGACGAAGGCGATCACCGTTCCTACCAACAGCTGGGCACCGGAGGCTGCCTGACCAGCCTCGGGCGCGAAGGCGTCGGGAAGCGA
>ERZ1031127.120-NODE-120-length-12667-cov-4.354821_pt1 | contig 12667 bp, 12 predicted proteins | sample MGYA00518224_ERZ1031127 | MGnify/ENA primary metagenome ERZ1031127 (study PRJEB33718, sample SAMN03159757) | human skin metagenome | collected 2014-05-20 | study: EMG produced TPA metagenomics assembly of the PRJNA266117 data set (Human skin bacterial metagenome... | reverse complement strand
CGGAGGAGCTCCGGCTAATCTTCCTAGCCACATTACGTGCTCCAGCCACGCGCTTAGAGCCAAGCACTAGCGGTCTACTCGCCATGTTTCTGCCATGTACCTTAAGCCATGAACATTAGTCCCCTCCATTCGCTGGAGCCTCTCACCGCCTCCCTGAATAGTAAAGCCTGACCAGCAAACCGTGATCCCACGTTGATCCTTTGCCGAGTGACCTGCCGGTGGTGACCGCCTCGTGTGTTCGGCCGTGTGCCTATGGCCTCATGACGTAGCCTTTTTAACTACTCATGGGTCTCAGGCACCGTATGTGCTCTCTTCCAGGGCGCCAAGGCGTGAGTGCACTTCTGCCGAGGCTCTAGTCCCAGTTGGAGGCCGCTACCACGGCAGGATCCACCGTCTTTCCGGTCCACGCGATATCGAGTTCTTCCAAGGGCTCCTCTTGGTGCACATCCACGGCACGGGCCTTAAACAGCTCAAGGATGGCAAGGAACCTACCTACTATCTCCATCGTCAACGTGCAGTCACGCGTGAGCGTGGAAAACGTCATCCACTTTCCCTCGCCCGCCGAAGAAAGTGTGTCCAGGAGGAAGCCGGCCTCGTGGGGCACCGACACTTCCACCTGGTGGAGGTGGCTCGTATCCACTACCGGGTCCTTGTGCGGGCGGAACACGCTCGCCGCAAGTTCGGCAAAACCGGCGAGGTCCACGTTCAATTTCACGGGCGGCAAAAGATCAACAAAGGGTTCCTCCATGGACACTTCCCTGGGGAAGGTCTTGTCCGCCTGGGCTTCCCATTTCCTGAACACGGCCGCTGCCTGTTGGTAGGCACGGTACTGGAGCAGCCGCACAAAGAGCAGCTCACGCTCCCGCAGCGCCTCCAGTTCCTCCTCCGAATCACTCTCGCCGTGAGGAATGAGGCGCGAGGCTTTGAGGTCCAACAGCGTCGCCGCGACAAGGATGAACTGAGTCGTCTCATCCAGGTCTGCGGTTTCCCCCAGCTGCCTGGTGTAATCGATGAACTCGTCAGTTACCTCGGCCAGCGCAACTTCGGTGATGTCAAGCTTTCTCTTCCCAATGAGGTGCAGAAGCAAATCAAAGGGCCCCTCAAAATTGTGCAGCGCCACGCGGAATCCGGTGAGCTCTGGCTGAACCACACTGTGCGTAAGCGTGGGATCCATCATCCCTGTTTTCGGAGCCACACTCACACTCGGGTCGTCCGTTCAATAACTTCCTTGGCCAGGTCGCGGTACTGCTCAGCGCCCTGGGACTTGGGTGCCCACGTGATGATCGGTTCCCCCGCAACTGAAGTCTCCGGGAACCGCACCGTACGCGTGATCACCGTATCAAAAACCTTATCTCCAAAGACTTCCACCAGGCGATCCATCACATCGCGAGAGTGCGTCGTCCGCCGGTCGAACATGGTGACGAGGATCCCCAGAACGTCGAGGTCAAAGTTCAGGCGATCGCGCACCTTTTCCACGGTGTCGGTGAGCAGCGCCAGTCCGCGCAGGGAGAAGTACTCGCACTCCATGGGGATGATGACGCCCTGCGCACAGGTGAGCGCGTTGACGGTGAGGAGCCCGAGGGAGGGCTGGCAATCGAGCACGATGTAGTCGTAATCGCCACGGATGGGACGCAACGCACGCGCGAGAGTCTGCTCGCGCCCAACCTCGTTGACGAGCTGAATTTCCGCGGCAGATAGGTCAATGTTGGCCGGCACGATGTCCATGTTTGGAACTCGCGTGGTGAGAATTGTCTCCTCAATGGTGGATTGGCTATCGACGAGCAGGTTGTACACCGTGACGTCGAGCTCGTCCTGGCGAATCCCCAGCCCTGCGGTGAGGGCACCCTGCGGGTCGAGGTCAACGAGCAGGACTTTCCTCCCCTGCTCTGCAAGGCACGCGCCCAAGTTGATGGTGGAGGTGGTTTTGCCCACTCCTCCCTTTTGATTGCACATGGCGAGGATCTTCGCGGGTCCGTGGGAGGTTAGTGGTGGTGGCTCTGGAATTGTGCGGAGGGGACGACCAGTAAGACCGACCTCGGCATTGGCCGGTAGATCGGACCTTTCAAACAGCCCGTCGTCTTCGCGCGTGGACACAGCACCTCCAGGATCCTCGTATTGGTGGCCAAAAGGTCTCTCCTCGGCGGAGAAACACGAGCGACCACCGAATAACATTGACGTAATTAACTCTGCGTTATGTACTTGAGTCTACATCGAAGCCTCACGCCTCTCCGCCGGGCTCCGTCGCGTGTCCAAACCCTCAACGTGCACTTAAACGTTACTTTTTGGTGCCGCGCTCGGCCGCCGCTTCCCCGCTGTTCCTCCGTCCGCTTCGGCCACGGCACCGTCTCTTCTTCCCTCCCCCCCACGAGACTTTCCGACGAAGATTCGTCCGGCAAACCGGGTCCGGTCTCCCACTCCCGCGTCACTTGTTACGCCCGCGACGGTTACGACGCCCGCGACGCCCGCGAAATCACGGTGATCGCAACCCTGGTTGGGCTTGCTTCGCTGTTATGCCCGCGGGTGGGCTGTTCTCCACATTTCGCGGAGGCTGTCGGCGGTGATGTGAGTGTAAATCTGGGTGGTGGTCACCGAGGCGTGACCGAGCAGCTCCTGCACGCTGCGAACATCCGCGCCTCCCTCGAGCAAATGGGTAGCAAACGAGTGACGGAGCGTGTGCGGAGAAATATCTTTCTTAATACCGGCCTCCTCGGCGGCGGTCTTCACCACCTGCCAGGCGGATTGGCGAGACATCTCCTTGCCGCCCCGTACGTTGAGGAACAACTTCGCCGTCTTCCCTTTGCTCAGCTGGGGCCGAGCCCGGACGAGATAGGCGTCAAGAGCAGCGCGGGCCTTCGAGCCGACGGGGACGATGCGCTGCTTGTCACCCTTGCCGGTGAGAACGAGGATGCCGTCGGTTTCATCGAGGTGGGCGACGTCATCCACGGCAAGCGCGAGCACCTCAGAAATGCGCGCGCCCGTGCCGTACAGAAGCTCCAGGAGGGCACGGTTCCGCAAAGCCACCGCGCTATCCCCGGCTTGGCTCGAGATGAGGCGGTCAACCTCGTCCGCGCTTAACGTATCGGGCAAGTGCTGCGGCATCGCCGGAGGGGTGATATCGCGTGCCACATCCGCTGGAACGTATCCCTCCTGGAGGGCGAACGCGTGCAGGCCGCGGATAGTAGATAACATCCTGCGCACGCTGCTCACCGCCTGCCCCTCACGCCCCAAAGACTGCAGGAACGCGTCGAGGTCAGGGGCAGAAAGCATGCTCAGCCTGCGGTCACCCACAAACTCCAGGTAGCGGCGAAGATCACGACGATAACTGGCGATCGTGTTGGGAGACTTTCCCCGCTCCACCGTGAGGTAGCTCAGCCACTGGTGAGCGACCTCACCGCCCGTGGGTTCATTCATTGCGTGCCGGCATCGTGGCTTTTGAGCGCCTCCTTACGCCCCGCGAGCGCATGAGGCCGAAGCTCAAACGGCGTGTCCACGCCGTGGTCATTGAGGCCGCAGCACATGATCCCCGCGATGGCGATGGAATTGCAGATCTCTCCGTTCAACACCATCTGACGAGCCTTGTCCAGCGGCACCCATTGCCACGTCAAATCTGCTTCCTCGTCCTCCGCCTCGGGCCGGGGCACCTCGGAAATCCCCGTCGCGTGGAAGATGCGCACCGCCTCATCGCAAAAGCCGGGACTTGTGACCAGGTCCGTGACGAGTGACCACGTATCGGCGTGGAGACCTACTTCCTCGCGCAGTTCTCGCGCCGCACAGTCGAGAGCCGGTTCATCGGGCTTGTCTAACAGACCTGCGGGCAGCTCCCACAGGTGCTTTCCCACGCTGTGGCGGTACTGCTTTTCCAGGACGATCTCGCCATCCTTCTCACACACCACCGCGATGGCGCCGAAGTGCTCGACGATCTCGCGGTTGGCTTCGCCCGTGGGCATGGTGACCCGGTCCCTGCGGACGGAGATGATGGGCGCATCAAGCAAGTGTTCGCTGGAGAGAACGGAAAACTCGAAACTCATTACGCCGGCGCCACCGCATCTGTCTTATCGGCGGAACCGTACGCGCCCGAGCCTCCACCAACTTGCTCCACGGTGGCGAGCACGGTGGCGAGCCTGCCATAGAAGCGGTCGATCGAGTCGACGGTTGACACCGTCAACGCATCCTTCTGGTTAGTCCGCAACCGCCCGATGAGTCCGTCGGGGCCGGCAGCCGGCAACCGTCCGGCGACGGTGGTGGGAAGACCGCTGGCATCCAGTGCACGGGCAAAATCAACGTACTGGGTGACCCGGAAGGAGTCATCGCGGCCGTCGGAACCGCCAGTGACGAGTACCGTCGCGGCCGAGGCGGGCACTTCTCCTTCAAAATCGATGTATCCGGCTTCTTTCAACGCGCCGAAAACGAGAGTCCGTTCCTCCTGGGATACGGGCTCGGCGGCGGTCTGCGTCTCTGTGTCGGTATCCGCCGCAGATTCGACATCGCCTGCGTCGCCCTCGCCGGGTTCTTCTGCGGTGGCCTCGCCCTCCGGTTGTTCGCCCGAGGTCAGCGTTGTGGGCGCGGTCGATGCCGAGGCTCCCAGCAGTTCGCCCATGTGGGTGCCCACCGAGCGATTGTCCTCGCTGAGCTGGACTCCCGCGGGAAGTGTGCTGGCGGCGAGCGCCTTGAGCGGTTCCGCGGAATCCTGGGTTAGGAAGGTGTCCGTGAGCTTCACTCGCGTCACGCTCGGGGCGCCGGCGATCTTTGAGAGCCACTCAATGTGCCCGTAGTCCTCCTCATTCACATCGGGCGTGGTGAATAGAATCACCGGTCTACCCGCGAGGCGCCCGCGCACGGTGTCCTCGGCGATATCAGCGATGTAGCTGTCCGCGGAGTTCGCCTGCGCCGAAGCCACCTCCAGCTCACTTTCGGCCACGGTCAACTTGTCGCCCACATTCCCCGCGGGATTAGCTGCGAGACTTGGCGCCATGAGGAACGTCCCCGCAACGAGTCCACCGGCCAGTCCAAACATAATCCCCGCCGTCACTGCGGCGGTCGGGCTCACACGCGTCACTTGTATTCAGCCTCCTTATTTGAACCAGCTCTGAATGGTCAAAGCAAAGTTGTTCCACGTATTTACAAGATTGTCAGCAAAGCTTCCGTCCCCGGTGAATCCGGCGATGAGGACGATCACGGTGGCGAGCACGATGAGGCCGAACAGGGCCCAAATCCAGGCCACAGCCGAGGTGTCCTGCAGTACGTAGAGATCGGACACCGCTCGTGCGTCGACAAGCTTCCCACCCGCCTTGAACCGGGTGAGCAGGGCCGAGGGCTGCTCCGTAGTGCCGGCGAACACGGTTGTCAGATCCACCGGGCGCCCTAGGTGGACAATCATGGATGCACCGTGGAAATCGGCGAGTAGGATCGCAAGTTCCATGCTCTCCTTGCTCAGTGCCGGGAACGTGATGGCTCCCACGCCGAGGTCCTGGATGCGCTCCAGCCCGGGTGCGTGGCCGTCCGGATCGGCCGGCATGACCACTCGCGCGCCACTGCGCAGTGCGTCCGCGGAAATAATTGAGGGGTCACCGACGATGAGATCGGGCTTGTAGCCAGAATCGGTGAGAGCGTCGGCCCCGCGGTCCACACCGATGAGAACGGGATCGTACTCACGAATAAAGTTCTTCAGCTTCTTCAGCTGCTCGTCGAGGTCATCGCACGGCCCCACGAGGAGAACCTTCCGGTCCTCCATGTCGATTCCCGCGTCGGGCACCCCAACGCCGTCGACAAGCAAGGGGGCCTCGGAGTGAATGAACTCGATGGCGTTGCCAAAATACGCCTCCATACGGTCTACCAGGGAGGACTGGGCGACGCGGTAATTTTCCACCGCCAGCTTGGGAGTGACGAGGGTGCCACGGGCGATGAGGCGGTCGCCCACGTAGACACCGTCGCCATCGACACGCACCTTCTTGCCGCTCTTTACCTCCGAGCGGATCTCAGCACCGACTCCCTCGATGAGGGTGATTCCTTCGTCGAGAAGCAACTGGGGAGCGAAGTGCGGAACGGACCCGGAGACAAACGAGCCGATGTTAATGACGGCGGCCGGGGCAGCCTCCGCAAGCTTGCTGGCAAAGCTGCGGCTCATATCGTTGGCATCAACAAGCGCGATATCGCCAGCGCTCAACTTGCGCAGGTGGGCCGGGCACTCACGCAGCGTGCCGGTTATTCCTGGTAAATCTTTTCCAGATCCGAACAGACTCATGGCCATTATTGTGCACGTGAGCTGCTGCTTGTTGTGGTAGGCGCGCGGGACGCCCCACAGGGATGCCTGCTACCCCACCGTGGCCCGAGGCTGCCTTTCCTTACTCGGCGTGACCTGCGGTGAACTCGCGTGCCCTCTGCAAGAGTTCCGTGGCGTGCGCGCGGCCGGTAGCGGAATCATCCATTCCAGCCATCATTCGGGCGATCTCCTCCACGCGCTCCTCGCCCTCAAGAACCTTCACGGCCGATTCCGATTGCTCTTTTTCCACGTCTTTGGACACAAAGATATGCGTCTGCGCGTACGCGGCCACCTGCGGCAGGTGGGTGACGACGATGACCTGGTTGGTCCTCGCCAGAAGCGCAAGCCGCTTGCCTATCTGCACCGCTGCTCGTCCACCAACGCCCTGGTCGACCTCGTCAAAGACGAGCGTGCTGCCACCGCTGGACACGATCACCTCGATGGCCAGCATGACGCGCGAGAGCTCACCGCCCGATGCACTGGAGGAGAGCTTCTTCCCGTCGAGCTGGAACTCCACCTGGTCGCACCCGGTCGCGGTGGGCTTAATCGGCTGAATAACAACGCCAAACGTGGAGTTAGGCATGGATAGGGCGCGGATTTCACCGGTCACCGCCTCGGACAACGCCCGCGCAGCTGTGTCCCGCGCACGCGTGAGCTTCTGCCCTGCCCCGCGGAGTGTTTTCTCCGCGCGGGCTACCTTGCGCTTGAGTTCCTCCAGGCTACCCTCCGAGACATCGAGCTTGCCCAGCTTCGTCTCTGCCTTCTTCCACCAGGCGATGACGCCGTCGAGGTCGGGCGCGTATTTGCGGGTAAGCCCCTTGAGCGCATGCTGGCGAGCCAGCGCCTCGTCCAGGGCCTCGGGGTCAAGCGGCAGGTTATCGAGGAATCGCCCCAGGTCGGCCGACACCTCCGAGAGCTGCGAGGTTACCCCTGCGAGAACGTCTGCCAGGCGAGTGAGTTCCTCGTCGTCCGCCGCCGCCAGCGCGGCCTGCGCCTCACCTAGTGCGGAGGCGGCGGAGGCATCCTCGAACGAGTCCTCGTCACCATCGATGATCGCCAGCGCCGTAGACGCGGCCTCTCGCAGCTGGTCAACGCTTTGCAGCCGGTGCACGAGCGTGGCCAGGCTCTCATCCTCACCCGCCTGGGGCGACACCCGGGAAATCTCCTCGATGGCAAATCGCAGACGATCGGCCTCCTGTGCCAGTTCTCGCCGCCGCTCCGTCTTATTCTTTAGCTCCCGCGCCAACTCGCGCCACGTGTCAAATGCTTTTACGTAGTTCTCACGCAGTGGTGCGATGGCAGGATCCGACTCGTCCACGGCATCCCGCTGCGCATCGGGCGACATGAGCCGGAGCTGATCGTGCGGGCCGTGGATGGTGATGAGGTTTTCCGTTCCCTCCCTCAACCCGCCCGCCGGCACCGCTCGCCCGCCGAGGTAGGCTTTACTGCGCCCCTGGTCCGTCACCGATCTGGTGATGAGGACCTCCCCGTTTTCGTCGATCTCTCCGCCCAGCTCCACCACTGCGTCTCGCTCGGGCTTGTCGACGGTGAAATGCCCCTCCACCATTGCTTTCTTGCAGCCCGTTCGGACCCTGCTGGCATCGGCACGATCCCCCTTGAGGAGTCGCAGGCTCTCCACCACCATCGTTTTGCCTGCACCGGTTTCACCGGTAACCACGGTGAGACCGGGCCCGGGTCGGGCACCAGCCGCAGTGAGCACACCGAGGTTTCGGATTGCCAGTTCACTGAGCATTGAGGCGGACTCCTTCTAACACCGTTGCGCGGGCCAACGCCCTCCGCTGTGGCGTGACATCGACTACTTCCAACTCTATTGGCTACTTGTTGTGCGGGCCAGCCCACGGCACCGGGCGCCGCCACCCCTGAACGGGCAGCCTGAACTTGGTTACCAGGCGATCGGTGAAGGTGGAATCGTCCATCCGCACCCACCGTACCTTCTGCTGCCCGTAACAGACCTCCACGCGTCCCCGCTCGGGCACGGGCAACACGCGGAAACCGTCGCACACCGCGTGGGCCTCCTTGCGTGTGTCCACTGCTACGTGCGACTGGGGGCTAACCACCAGTGGCTTAGCAAATAACGCGTGCGCATTGTTCGGCACCACGAGGATGGCATCAAGCGACGGCCACAGGATGGGGCCTCCGGCGGAGAACGCGTAAGCAGTGGAACCCGTCGGGGTGGAGACGATGACACCGTCGCAGCCGAAGCTGGACACGGGGGCACCATCGACGCTGAGGATCGAGTCCAAAACTCCCCGCCGCTGCGCCTTCTCCAGCGAGCACTCGTTGAGTGCCCAACCCGTATCGGTGACGACTCCCGTTTCGTCAAACACCGTGACATCGAGCGTCATCCGCTCCTCCACCCGGTAGTTCCGCTCGGCGACGGCATGGAGCGCGGTTTCCAGCGAGTCGGCCTCCCATTCCGCGAGGAAGCCAACGTGCCCCAGGTTGATGCCCAGCACCGGGAGGTCAGCGGCGCGCGCTAGCTCGGCTGCACGGAGGAAAGTGCCGTCACCGCCGAGAGACAAGACGAGTTCGATGTCATCCGAGCTCGATGCCGGGTCAAGGTCTCTCACCACCGTGATCCCGTGCGACTGGAGCAGCTCCACGGCTGCTCCCACGTCGTGCCGTTCAAAGTGGGACACGACCAAAATCTTGCGTTCGTCACTCACTGGGGTCCCTCCTTCACTGCTTCTTCTACAAGCCGGGAAACGTCCTCTTCACCTAGCGGTTCGGCGCCCTTTACCAGCCACAGGAAGTACTCCACGTTTCCGCTGGGGCCGGGAAGCGGGGAGGCGACAACGCCGTGGAGGCCGGCGCCCTGCTCCTGCGCGAACAGCGCGATGTCTCGGGTGACCTCCGCGCGCAACGCGGGGGAACTGACCACCCCGCCATGCCCCAAACGATCCTTGCCTACCTCGAACTGCGGCTTGACCATGGGCAGCAGTTCCGCGCCGTCGCGCAAGCAACCGAGGATGGGGGGCAGGCACAACGTGAGGGAGATAAACGAGAGGTCCCCCACCATCATGTCGCACATCCCCCCTACCGCTTCCGGGGTGATGTACCGGATGTTGGTGCGGTCGAGCACCGTGACGCGATCGTCGTTTTGCAGGCGCCACACCAGCTGTCCATATCCCACGTCGGCTGCCACTACCTCCGCAGCCCCGTGGCGCAGGCACACATCGGTAAAGCCACCGGTGGAGGCCCCAGCATCGAGGATCTTCTTCCCCCGCAAGCTAAGCCCCCGGGGTTCGAATGCCTCGAGAGCTCCGAGGAGCTTATGAGCTCCTCGGGAGGCGTAATCGTCCACGTCACCCTCGACGCGGATCGAGACATCACCGGTGACCCCGGTTGCCGCCTTGGTAGCTTTAAAGCCCCCCACGTACACTTGCCCTGCCGTGATGAGCTGCCGTGCTTGATCGCGTGACCGGGCGATTTTCCGCCTCACCAGCTCCGCGTCAAGCCTGCGGTGTTGTACCATGGCAGCCTCTCCTTCATGACATTGTGTGGACCTATCAAACGTCGGCAAGCCAGGGGGACAACCACTAACCGTACCCATGCCAGCCACCGCCAGGCACCAACCACCTGGAATTAATCAATGATACCGCGAAATGTGGTCACGGAAGCGCACCGGGCTCACCAGCAAAAACCAACCCGCAATATAACCCCGCCCCATAGCCGCCGCTGCCGGCGGCGGCGACCACACTCGTGCTACCGCAACTCCGCGTTCAAGATGCCGTACGCCTTGGTGAGCACGTCGACCTCCGCTGCCAACGAGTCGCACGGCTCCTCGAGGAGCTCATTGATGCGCTCGCCGAGGGGCCGCGTGCGTTCAAACAGCTCCGCCGGGCTCGGGGCGGACGCACTCGAGCGACCCCCTGACCGCTCGGATTCCGCCTCGTGCCGCACCTCTAGCGCCACTGCTCCAGCACCATTTCAGCCGGCGTGGACGTGGGAATGATGCTCGTGGGCGTAGGGCCCTCGTACGACCACACCACCTGCAGTACGGTGCGCAGTGCCTGCATGGCGGTGGAATCGGTGCGGCCACCGGCGAGCACAACATCATGCCCCTTGACCATGGCGGAGAAGTCACCCTGCCGCGACGGCCGGAGGCTTTCCAGAGGCGAGTACAGGTCCCTCAGATCCGAGGCAATAAGCGACGGACGCTCCTCGGGACGCGCTGCCACGAGTGCGTGGTGCCCGGAAACACCCGTCATCACGTGAAGCGTGTCCATCCCAGCGGCGTTTCCGCCCGCGATATCCGTGTTGAGTCGGTCTCCCACAGCAAGCGGCGTGTGAGACCCGAGCGCGCGGGCCGCGTCGTGGAACATCTCCGGACCCGGCTTGCCTGCGGATTTGGGCCTCACGCCCGTCGCGTGGACCACAGCCTCCACCATGGAGCCGTTACCCACCATCATCCCCCGCTCCTGGGGGAGGGTCGCATCCAGGTTAGATGCAAAGAAACGCGCGCCCTTGTGAATAGCCAGGGAGGCCTCGGACAACTGCCTCCAGCCGGTATCCGGATTGTGGCCCTGGAGAACCGCAACGGGGCCCTCGTCCGCAGAGGAAACTGGTTCGTAGCCGGCCTCACGGACGAGGTCAACAAAGGATTCCGTTCCCAGCACAAGCACCTTGCCCGAGGGAATCTCCCGCTTGCACATTTCAATGGCCGCCATCGCGGAGGTAATAACGTCATCGCGAGTGGCGGAAAAACCCATGCCCGTGAGCTTGGAGGCCACGACCTCGGGGCCCCGCGAGGCGTTGTTTGTCACGTACATGACGGGCACGGTGCAGCCTGCAAGAGCATCCACAGCATGCGGGATGGGCTCGTCGCCCATCCACACCGTTCCGTCGAGGTCAAGCAGTAAGGCATCGTAGCAATCAATGAGCCGCATTTACCCGAGCTCCTTCAGCCGGTCTTCCGCGTCGAGCAGCTCATCCACGTCGGCACGGGCCGCGGCCTGGAACCATTCGCGGGCGGACTCTTTGTCCCCAGCCATCTCGTAGGCGTTGCCCAAGGCGTAATCGAGGCGAGCGGACTCCGGATCGGTCGCACTTGCGTCCGGGTTCAGCTTTGTCAGTTCGGTGATCGCCGCGTCAAACTGGCCCAGGTCCTGGCGGGCCCAGGCGAGGACGATCGCGAGCTCGATGGAATCCGCACGGTTCAGGCCGGAGAGATCCTCTTCACGTGCCATCTCCAGGGCCTTCTCCGGGCGACCAAGACCACGCTCGGAATCAGCCATGACCGCGATAAGTCCGGGTCCACCGCTCATGCGACGGGCCGCACGAAGCTCGGAAAGCGCCTCCTTCCACTCGCCGGCGTGGTAGGCAGCGATGCCGTTGGTTTCGCGCACAACGGAGACACGCCCAGCCCGGTTCTTTGCTGCACGCGCGTGGCGCAAAGCCAGTTGCGGGTCGTCCGCCATCCACGTGGCGGCCATAATCATGTGTTTTGCTACGGCGTCGGCATTGTCCTTGGACAAGGAACGCAAGTCCTGCCTCACACTCGAGTCGAGGTCCCTGACGTTGATATCCTCTGGAAGATCGGGCTCGTTGGCGTGGATTGCGAGCCTCTCATCACGGAAACCGGGACGCTGACCCTGCGAATTCCGGTGACCGCCACGGTCGCCGCCGCGCTGCTGGTTGTGCTTGCGGTTAAAGGTGCGGGTGCCTTTGCCCCTACGGTTACCTTCACCACGCTTACTCCGCTCCTGGTACTGGCCCCCCTCTTCGTCGCTGCTGCGGTTACGGTTGTGCTGCGGGCGACCCTTTCCATCGGTGCGTGCGACATCGACGAACTGCCCGCGGCGGGCGTCCCACCGGCGCCCCATCGAACCAGCACCCTGCGTGCGGTTGGTGTTATCGCGTGAAGAAGATCCGTCCTTCTTGCCTTCGAAGCCGTCCCGTGGAGCCATTGTTGCCTTAACTTTCCTTTACTTTTAAATCATCCGAATGCGCTCGTGCACAAAGGCCGAGCACATCCTTCCAGAATCCGCAGTGACCAGCGGGCGTTTACCTCTCCCAACGAGCTTGCGCGCACTAGTCATGACCGCACTATCCTACCAGCTCACAGGCGAAGTGCCTACCTCGCCCAGCTCATCAGCTACGCAACACCAGCTAAGCTCACCTGCACTGCCAATCCGGACAGCTATTCCGTACGGCCACAGCCGATGCGCAGAGGCAATCAGCAAAGCTTGGGCAGCCGGTCACCATGACACAATGCCTTATAGGGCCTGGTCGAGATCTCTATCACGAGGGCACACAAGCAGGTCGACGGTCAGAGAATAAATACCAAAGCCGTAGGGCGTTGCCCCTAAGATGACTAACCTGTCGAACTCCAATGTAAAAAGGAGGCCACCAACAGTGATTGTTGGTGGCCTCCGTATTTTGTTT
>ERZ1031127.119-NODE-119-length-12778-cov-5.100684_pt1 | contig 12778 bp, 12 predicted proteins | sample MGYA00518224_ERZ1031127 | MGnify/ENA primary metagenome ERZ1031127 (study PRJEB33718, sample SAMN03159757) | human skin metagenome | collected 2014-05-20 | study: EMG produced TPA metagenomics assembly of the PRJNA266117 data set (Human skin bacterial metagenome... | reverse complement strand
TTGCTTGTTACCCCGAGCTCTTTGGCGAGCTCGTGGACACGTAGCTTTCCGGGCACTGTTCTCCTTGTAAATCTGGTTAGGTCACGTGCAGCCCACAATCGTTGGCACCACCTACCATCTGAGGAATGTAGTGTGGCCCGAAAAGCCAAGTTGTGCGACTACCGTGACATGGTCTGGACTTTCATCGCTGATGCTTCATCGTGTGCTCATCAGTTACTAGGGTCTTTCTTTGTCGTAGTCATACCGCCTACAACGGGGCAATCTCGGTTGTTATTCCCCAGTTCGGCGGAGTGCGCACGCAAGATATACTCGCGCACCAGTGAGGTATCAGGCTTGCGCCCGATTCTCAGCGCCCGGCCAAACGCCTGACGCTTTTCTGCAATCTCGTAGGCCTCCATGGTGGGCGTGAGCCAGGCTCCGCGCCCGGGAAGCCGCCGCCTCGGATCAGGGATGACACGCGAAGGCGTGCCCTGATCGTGGACGACACGGAGAAGTTCGGTATCAGCCACCGTTTTCCTTGTGGCGATGCAGGTGCGCTGTCGTACGCGCCGAGTGGGAACCGAACGTTCGTAAGACTTTCGCTTGTCGACGTTCGCAGCCGTTTCACTCGCCACTGTCAGCTCAGCACCTCCGCATGAGTAATCCACAAAACCAACGGTCTTCTCCATAAAAGAACTCGTGGTCACTGGTGTGAACAACGAGCCTTAAAACATGTTACGCCACCAGCGCGTATTTTGTGAAAATTCCGCGCCGGTGGCGTAGCTGGTGATGAGCCTTGTGCCCCTTAGGATTCGTCGGACCGGATATCAATCTTCCAACCGGTCAGCCGGGCAGCCAGGCGGGCGTTTTGCCCCTCCTTGCCAATGGCCAGCGACAACTGGTAATCCGGCACGGTCACTCGGGCGATCTGGTTCTCGGCATCGAGCACCTCAACGTCGACCACCTTCGACGGAGCGAGGGCGTTACCCACGTACTTTGCGGGGTTCTCGTCGTAATCGATGATGTCGATCTTCTCGCCGCGCAGCTCCGTCATAACGCTGTTGACGCGCTGCCCCTTGGGGCCAATGCAAGCGCCCTTGGCGTTGACGCCCTTGGTGCGGGCCGCCACGGCGATCTTCGAACGGTGGCCTGCCTCGCGGGCGATCCCGACGATCTCCACGTCACCGGATTCCACCTCAGGAACCTCAAGTTCGAATAGCCGGCGAACGAGCTCCGGGTGTGTGCGGGAGAGGTTGATCTGTAGGGAGCCACGGCCCTTGCCCACGCCGACGATGTAGCACTTCACGCGGTCACCGTGCTTGAGGGTTTCGCCGGGGATCTGTTCGCTGGGAAGCAGGATGCCGTCCTGGCCTTTGAGCTCCGTGCCCAGGCGGACGACGGCGATGCCACGCTCGTTGGCACGGGCATCGGCCTGCACCACGCCGGAGACGCACTTGCCTTCCAGGCCCGCGTACTCGTCAAAGTCGCGGTCCGTCTTCACCTCGCGCATCTTGCGGTAGACGGCATCGCGGACAACGCTTGCGCCGAGGCGACCGAAGTCGTGGGGGGTTTCATCGTGCTCGGCGATGATTTCCCCGTCTTCGTCCCGTTCGATGGCAAAGACTGTCACCACGCCGGAGTCCGGGTCGATTTCCACGCGGGCGCTCTCCTCATCGTCGAGGTGGTGCGCCTGCAGGTAGGCACGGTGCAAACCCTGCGCGATGGTGGTCAGAAGCTCCTCTACGGAGATGCCCTTTTCTTTCTCGAGCACGCGAAGCGCGGACATGTCGATATTCACTTGTTTATATCCTCTTGTGTTGTTGTGAGCGTGTGCAGACGGTTCCCAGTGTACGCACTGCGCACACGCGACGATTCCCGTTGAGGGGCGCGCACGCCTGCACACCGCTGGTGGCGGGGGTCAGTGTGGGCACGTGCTACTCCTCGAATGGTTCGGCGGACAGAGCGGCCTCGTTTTTCGGCGCCCCGTTAAACTCAATTTCTACCACGGCCCGGGCGATATCGCGTAAATTCACGATCTTCTTTGCCGCCTTCTTATTCCCCTTGGGGCCCTGGGAATAGACCACGGCGAGGCGCTCGCCATCTGGGCTCATGCTGCCAATACGCACCGTTTCTGTCGTTCCATCGGTGAGCGTGATGGCTGCGAGGCGCCCCTGGTTGCGCGCCCACTGGTATGGCTTCACCAGCGGTTCATCGATTCCTGGGGTGGTCACTTCCAGGTTGTACCCGGCACCGAAGTCCAGCTCCCCGCGTTCTTCACGGGCATCAAATTCCTGGGACAAGGCAGTGGAGAACTCCCCCACCGCGTCGATGTCTGGCTCCTTCTCGGAGTCCACTACAACGGTCACCGTCGATTTCGCCCCGGCCAGAGTGGTCTTTACCCGCAGCGGGAAAATTCCCCACGGGGTGCCGATCTCGGCCGCGATATCGTGCAGAGTTTGTTCAGATGGAAGTGCCATACCGTCGATGGTACCGGTTGCTGCCCCGGGGACACTATTAGTCCGTGGATTGTGGAACAGGTACTCTTTTCCACTGTGTCTCCCGTGCGTTCTTTGATCCCTGCTCTTGCTACCTTCAGCATTGTCGCCGTTACGGCCAGTGGCTGTTCCCTCGTGTCTGGCCCGGTGCCGGACGCGACGCTCGTCGGGTTGGAGCGCACCGCCACCGCTGTCGCCGCAGGAAACGGCACGGCCCAGTGGTCGGACATCGCCACGCAGCTCCACGGCGAGGCTGTCCGCCTGTGCGGTGTCACCCGCGACGGTGAAACGCCGTCCAGCTGCGAGTACACGGTGGACCCGGGTACGTTGGAGGTCCGCTCAGACCACGAGCGCACGGCAAAGAAGCTCCCTCAGCCGCCACTTCCTGAGTACACCATCGACGCAACCACCTGCGCCAAGGTCGCGGTAGCGGTGTCCCAGCAGGTCGCCAGCACCGAGGAGGACGCCCGTAACGCGCTTCTCACCGGCCTCTCGCAGGTGGACGAATCCTCTCGCCCGCTCATCGCGCAGCTCTACGTCCAGGCGGCAGCGGCCAATCCCAACATCCCGAGCCTCGCCCTAGACCAAAGCATCCCTGTGACAGATCAGCTTCCCTCACTTCGTGGCTGTTCAAGTGAGGTGACACTCGGCGCGAATGACAAGCAGTCACTGAACCGGGCCCTGGCCTGGCAGGAAGCGGCGCAGTACGGGCTTACCACCGCCGCCGCGTTCGCCACGCCGGATAGCGGAAATACCATGGTCGCGGCCGCACGGGCCCACGAGGACCTCGAGCACCTGCTGGAGGAACTGGTGCACGATGCCACCCCCGGTGCCGCAGCCGGATACTCCACCCCGCAGGTAACCCCCGTGGACCAGCCCACCGCGCTTCAGTTCGCGGTCACTGCCGAGGTGGAGTCCACCCGCATGTGGCTCGAGCTTGCCTCCACCGCAGAGGATCCCGCATGGCGCGAGCTGTGCGTTCGTGCCGCCGGGCTGGCGGCGCAACGCGCGCTGCCGTTCATCACGGCCGCAGGCATGTCCCCGCAGGAGGCCGGCCTGCCACAGGCGTGAGGCGTTGGATATAGCCCCCTCAATGGCTTATATTTGAATCATGTATGGGCTCGGATTCAGCCCGAAGCTCGCGGTGAGAAATGTGTTGTCTCCCCGCGTATTCGGCCCTGTGTACGGCGAATCGAGTCCCTCCCGGACAAAGGAGAGTTTCGATGAACGCCACACTCGGCGCTGCTGGTCGTAGCACCCACCCTCGGGTTCCGTCCCGGACGCAGCAGGTGCGAACGATGATCACTGACTATATTCTACGGGAAGGCATCAAGGCTGGCGAGCCGATCCCCCCGGAGTCCAAGCTCATTGAGCTCACCGGCGCATCGCGTTCCGCTGTGCGGGAAGCCCTCAAGGTGATGGAGGCGCTCGGCTTTGTCTCCATCAAGCGGGGCTCCGGTACCTTTGTCAATGACATCAACCTGGAGGCCCTCACCACCCAACTCATCTTCGCCTCCCAACGGGATGCCGACGATGGCTACTCCACGCTGCGGGACATGGTTCAGCTGCGCTCGGTGTTGGAAACGAGTCTTGTGAGGATCGCCTGCCACGCGGACGAACAAAACGTCGCTGAGCTGAGGGTCATCATCGCCCGCATGGATGCGGAGCAACACGCCGGCTACGTCACCACGGATACCGACCGCGAGTTCCATGTCGCCCTCTACGAGAGGCTGGGCAACGCCCTGTACGCTCCGCTTGTCTCCGCGCTTTTCGACGCTTATATTCGCGTGCCGTTTGAATCCACCATCCGCAAGCAGCAGTTCGCCCACGCCCAGAGACACCGTGCAATCGTCGATGCGCTTGAATCCCGCGACGAGGCAGCCTGCGTGAAGGCCATGAAGGCACACTTCGACCCCATCATCGCCCACCTCACCACCTACAGCCAGGAAAACAGCCACAACCGCGGCTAACAGCAAGACGCTCCCCACAGGGAGCGCCTTAGTTCTCAGCTCACCTCATGAGGAGTGTGTCCACGGTCGTCACCGTGGACACAATATGGATAAGGTGGCCACAGTAGACACCGTGGGCTTACTGCGCGTGCCCGCCCACGCGATTACTTGTTAGTGAGCGCGTCCTTCACCGTCTTCACGATGTGGTCGAGCGCGCCATCCACGGGGATGGTGGAGGTCTCGCCCGCGCGAACACGGAACTCGATCTCGCCGTCCTTGAAGGCGCGGCCGAGCACCACCGTGTAGGGGATGCCGAGCAGCTCGGCGTCCTTGAACTTCACGCCGGGGCTCACCTTGGGGCGATCGTCGTACAGCACCTCAATGCCGGCGGTGTCGAGCTCGCGCACGAGCTCCTCGGCGGCCTCCTGGGCGGCCTTGTCCTTGTTAGCCACCACCACGTGGACGTGGTACGGGGCGACGGCGACCGGCCACACAAGGCCCTTCTCGTCGTAGTTCTGCTCCACCACCACGGCCATGGCACGGGACACACCGATGCCGTACGAGCCCATGGTGGGAATGGAACGCTTGCCGTTCTCATCCAGAATTTGTACGTCCATCGCCGTGGTGTACTTGCGGCCCAGCTGGAAAATGTGGCCAATCTCGATGCCGCGCTGCAGCGTGAGCGTGCCCTTGCCCTCCGGCGCCGGGTCGCCCTCGCGTACCTCGGCGGCCTCGATGTAGCCGTCGATGGTGAAATCGCGCCCTGCCACACAGCCGACAACGTGGTGCTGGAGCACATCGGCGCCGGTGATCCAGGAGGTGCCCTCGGCCACGCGCGGATCGGCCAGAACCGTCAGCCCCTGTTGGTTAAAGCTGGCCGGCCCCACATAGCCCTTGACCAGGAAGTCGCTGTTAGCAAAGTCCTCGTCGGAGGCGAGCTCCACGGTCGATGGTTCGAGTGCCGCCTCGAGGCGACCCATGTCCACCTCGCGGTCGCCGGGGAGGACCACAGCGGTCAGCTGCGGCTCTTCGCCAGGCTTTGCCACCTTGACCACGATGCACTTCAACGTATCTGCGCCGGTAACCGCGTGGCCGTCGACAGTGATGCCTTCGTTGTTGGCCCACTCGACGAGGGCATCGATGGTCTCCGCCGCCGGCGTCTCGTGCATGACGGCCTCCGGCTGCCCCTCAATGGGCCGGGTGGGCGCGGGAGGAGTCACCACTGCTTCCACGTTGGCGGCGTAGGTCTTGTCCGTGGATTGGACGAATGTATCCTCGCCGTTAGGACTCACCGCCAGGAATTCCTCCGAGGCGGAGCCGCCCATGGCACCCGAGGTTGCCTGGCAAATGACGTATTCGAGGCCGAGGCGGTTGAAGATGTTCTGGTAGGCCTGGCGGTGCTGGCGGTACGTCTCGGCGAGCCCCTCGTCGTCCATGTTGAAGGAGTACGAATCCTTCATAACAAACTCGCGCCCGCGCAGGATGCCGGCACGGGGACGCTCCTCGTCGCGGTACTTGGTCTGGATCTGGTACAAGAGAACCGGGAAGTCCTTGTACGAGGAGTACATGTCCTTAACTACCTGGGTGAACATTTCCTCGTGGGTGGGGCCGAGGAGCATGTCATTGCCCTTGCGATCCTTCAAACGGAAGAGGGAGTTGCCGTACTCCGTCCAGCGGTGCGTGAGCTCGTAGGGCTCGCGTGGCAACAGAGCGGGGAATTGCAGCTCCTGGCCGCCGATGGCGTTCATCTCCTCACGGACGATGCCTTCGATCTTGCGCAGGACGCGCAGCCCGAGGGGTAGCCAGGTGTACACGCCGGGGGCGACGCGACGAATGTATCCTGCCCGGACGAGCAGCTTGTGGGATGGCACTTCCGCATCAGCGGGGTCCTCACGCAGGGTGCGGAGAAAGAGGGTGGACAAACGAGTAATCATGGGTATAGACATTACCCTCTAGCGACGGATTTCTTCCCACTAGCCCTGGTTGGCGAGCTCCTCGGCCACCTTGCCTTCCCGGATGTCCTCGGGCGTGAACCGCACGAGAGTGAGGCAGATGATCACCACAAGTGCTGCTAGTGTCGCGCAGATGAGCAGCGAATCTGTGTATCCCGCTCCCAACGCGTCGCGCTCTACGTTGTTAAGCAGGCTGCGGTCGAGGGACTCGAAACCTGGGTCGCCCAGAGCGCTGCGGGCAACACGCTCGGAGAAAGCCGTCACGCCGGCGAGCCCCAGCGGGCCACCGAGCGTTTGGCACACAAGCGAGGTGGCTGTCAGAGGCCCCACTTCGTCTGGGGTCACCCCGGCGACGACGGACAGGGTGAGCGGGATGAGGACGATGCCGATTCCCGCACCGATGATGAGTATGGGAATGAGGAGATCGGGCCAGTACGACGCGCTCGTATCGAGGGTGGAGCCGTAAACAAAGCCGCCGATGAGAATTGCACCGCCCACCGCAGCGATGTAGCGCGGTGCCACCGTTTCAGCGACTTTGCCGGCCAGTGCGGAGCCCGCACCCAGGGCGAACGCGAACGGGATAAACGCGAGCCCCGCCTGCAGCGGAGTGTACTGCAGGACCTCCTGCACAAAGAGCGCCACCTGCACCGTCATCGCCATCATGAGCGCGCCGACGAGCAGCAGGCACACGAACACCGCGGCCCGCGAACGGTTGGCAAACATGCTCAAAGGCAAAACAGGGTGGGTGGCGTTTCGCTGAGAGAGGAAGAACGCAACGAGAACGATCACGCCGAGGATAAGGGCCGCGACGATGAGTGGCGAGGCACCGCTGCCACCGGCGGTCAGTCCGAATACGAGGAGCGTGGAGGCACCGGTGGCGAGCACCGCTCCCCGCACATCAAGAGACATCTTTGCAGTCTCTCCCACGTGACGCAGGTGACGGGTACCCAGCAGCAGGATGAGCACGCCGATTGGAACGTTAATGAGGAAAATCCACCGCCAGGAGGCCTGAGTCAAGGCCCCACCGATGACCAAGCCGAGCACCGAGCCTAAGCCCGTCATCATGGCGAATACAGAAAACGCCTGGTTGCGTGCCTTACCAGGGGCAAAAGTGACAACGAGCAGTGCCATCGCGGTGGGCGAGGCGATCGCGGCGCCGAGCCCCTGCACTACCCTGGCGGCAAGAAGGAGCTCCGCGCTCGTGGTCACGCCACACGCGAGAGAGGCGAGGGTGAATAACCCCACGCCGAGGAGGAACACTTTCTTCCTGCCGAACACGTCGCCGATGCGCCCGCCCAGCAGGAGCAGCCCACCGTAGGCCAGCGCGTACGCTGTAACCACCCAGCTGCGGAGTTCGTCGGTAAGCCCCAAGTCCTGCTGAATACGTGCAAGAGCGAGGTTGACCACTGTCCCGTCGAGCACAACCATGAGTTGGAGTGCACACAACACGATGAGCGGCCAGCCGTACGCCGAGCCGGTTACTGAGTAGGCGACGCGCTGCGATTGACTCATAGACCTGCGACTTCTCCAATCACGTAGACGGCGGGCGGGCGAACGCCGTTGGCCTCAATCACGGACCCCAGCTCCCCGAGCTGGCACCGGAAGGACCGCTGCCGGTCGGTCGTGCCCTCCTCAATAAGTGCCACCGGGGTGGTTTCGGGCCGGCCGTTGGCGATAAGGCTCGCGGCAATCGCTGGTGCGTTTTTCACACCCATGATGACGGCCAGGGTACCACCGGTGCACGCAAGCGCCGCCCAATCATTGAGCGACTTCTCATGGCCGGGTGGCAGGTGGCCGGAAATGACGGTAAAGCTGTGTACCAATCCGCGCTGCGTGATGGGGACTCCGGCGGCCGCCGGAACGGAAATCGCTGAGGTCACCCCAGGGATGACGTGCACGCTGATCCCCGCCTGCGTGAGCACCTGGACCTCTTCGAACCCGCGACCAAAAACGAACGGATCGCCACCTTTGAGGCGCGCGACTATCTTCCCCTCGCGGGCGAAATCGACGAGCATCTCATTGGTCTTTTCCTGCGATACTTTGCGCCCGTACGGAAGTTTGGACACGTCCACCACCTGCTTGTCAGTGGTATCGATGAGCTCGTCCAACACACTCGACGGCCCGAGGTGGTCCGTGAGAATAACATCGGCTGCTTCCAGCGCCTTTAGCCCCCTCAACGTGATGAGATCTGCGGCACCCGGCCCGCCGCCGATGAGGAAAACCATCCCGGGTGTGGGGCGGAACTCGGTCACGTATTCTCCGCGGGCACCATCCACGCCCTCGTGCTCACTGTGTTTCATAAGAATCCAGTGTATTAGCTTCCTGCCAAGTGACCGAACCGCCAGCAGGCCGACACGAACCTCCCCAGGTTATTCTTTGTTGCCGCAGGGTGTGTGTGCAGGTAACTTGCGTGCACGTTGCGTGTGACAAACCCCTCGGTTACACGATCACCTTGCCAGGTTTCCCAGCCCCACGCTGGGGACACAGCATCGCTCGTCCGCGCCACAGCGGAGGTGTCCTCCTGGGGGACAAGGCTCGTGTGGTGAAATTCGTGGCCAGCTACGGTCTCTCCGGCGGCAAAGAGTACGCTCTCGCTCTCCGCGTGCGCCTGCCTATACCCCAACGTCAACCGGCCAGTCATGGAAGCGTTCCGGGGAATCACCCCGGCCATTGGTTTGCCATCGAGGCTCGCGCACAGTGTGAGGAGGCCGGCGCACTCTGCATACACGGGCATCCCGCGGGCGGCCTCGTCGTGGATGTGGTGCAGCAACCGCGTGTTCGCGCTCAGGGGTTCCACGTGCTCCTCCGGGAAACCACCGGGGATGATAAGCCCGTCGCACTTTGGTAGTTGCTCAGTGAGAGGATCGAAGGGAATCACCTGCGCCCCGGCGGCCTCGAGGACCTCTGGCAACTCCGAGTACACAAAGGTGAAAGCGGGTCCAGCGGCGAGAGCGATACGCACTCGGCCGTGTACTGGGGAGTCCACCGTGGGGCTCCACGCGGGGCCGGAGTACGAGACAGAGGAAAGCCCCGTCAGCGCGTCGAGGTCCACATTGTTTGCTACTATCTCACCCATTCGCGCGACCGCTTGCTCTGCGGCAGCACCGGATTCCTCAGCTGTGATTAGCCCCAGGTGGCGTGACGGCACAGCGATGTCTTTCACCCGCGGAATCGCTCCCACAACAGGGATTCCTGTCTCCTCGATAGCGCGTGTGCAGGCCGCCACTTGTCTGGTACTGCCCACATTGTTGAGGATGACTCCGGCGACGTGGACACCGGGATCGAAGGTAGACAGGCCATGGATGATGGCCCCCGCCGTGGCACTCACGCCCCTGACGCCGAGCACGAGGACAATGGGGAGCCCGATGAGACCAGCGATTTCCGCTGTGGACCCCGGGAACCGCGCCTCACCAGGTTCCCGGTCGCCCGGTTCCGGGGAGCGGGTGGCTATTCGACCGTCGAAAAGCCCCATAACCCCCTCAACGACGGAGATCTCCGCCCCCGCACAACCGTGGGCGTACAGAGGCCCGATAAGCTCGCGCCCACACAGGAACGAGTCGAGATTTCGCCCCGGCCGGCCAGTGGCAATCGCGTGATACGAGGGGTCGATGAAGTCCGGTCCGACCTTAAATGGCGCCACCGTGCGGTCTTTCGCCAGCGCCGCCATGAGCCCCGTGGCCACGGTCGTCTTCCCAGTGCTACTACCGCTACCGGCGATGACCACGCCAGGAACGAGAGTCGGGGACGAATGAGATGCCCGTCCGCCACCAACGGCCGTGGTGACCAGAGGATTCGCGCTTACCACTCGATGCCCTTCTGCCCCTTGCGCCCCTCATCCATGGGATGCTTTATTTTCCGCATCTCTGTGACCAGGTCGGCCACCTCGATAAGCCGCGGGTGGGCACGCCTGCCTGTCATCACCACGTGCTGCGTCCCTGGGCGATGGGTCAAGGTGTGGCAGACATCGTCGATGTCGATCCATCCCCACTCGATGGGGTAGGTGAACTCGTCCAGCAAGTAAAAATCGTGGGTCTCGTTGGCAAGCCGTCGCTTCACCTCGTCCCAGCCCTGCTTGGCCGCCTCGGCGGGGTCGATGCCGTCGGACTTCTTCTTAATCCAGCTCCAGCCCTGCCCCATCTTGTGCCACTCCACGGCGGGGGCGCCCTCGAGCCCGGCGAGGGTGGTAAAAACGGCCTCCTCCCCCACTTTCCACTTGGGTGATTTCACAAACTGAAACACGCCGATGGAAAATTTTTGGTTGTACGCGCGCAGCGCCATCCCAAACGCTGCCGTGGATTTCCCCTTCCCATCACCGGTGAACACAGCAGTGACCGGCAGTTGCCGGCGTTGGCGGGTAGTAAGCCCATCGTTGGGCAAGGCGCGAGAATTTACATATCCTTGAGGCATACTCCCATCGTAGACGCAGCTGAAGCAGACACCACACGCCCGGCTTGCTCATGACGGCCCGTATTGAAACACGGGCCACACGTGAAGGTGAAAAGGAAACGTCAGTGAGGAAGATGCCAGTGCTGGACACAAGGAAAAACGCGACATCAAAGCACTGACTGCTCCCATGTCGCGTTTTCCTATTTACCTATTCTCACGCTTCATACGGTTCCGAAAGGAAACGATAGGCGTAGCTCTACAGGTCGGCCAACTCGATTTTTTCCATGGACCAGAGTTTTTCCATCGTCGGCCCGTCTTCCGCCTTGGAGGCCATGTGATCAGGAACAACCATCCAGTTGATGCCGTACTTGTCTGTGCATAACCCCGGGAATCCACTGGGCTCTTCATTGGCGGCGAGTTGATCCCACAGAGTGTCGATCTCTTCCTGGTCCTTACAGAAGATGGCGAACACCGTCGAGCGCCGGGGAGAGGACTCGGTAGGAACACCCGCGTCTTGGAACACAAAGCACTGCCCCAGAACTTGCACGGCGCAGAACAACAATGATTTCTTCGTTACAAGTCCATCATCTTCTGGGTAACACAGTGTTTCATCGACAATGTGCTCGGGGAACACCTCAGTGTAGAAATCGACGGCTTCGGAAGCTTGGTTTTGGTATTGTCCCCCGAAAGCGATGGAGGGGACAAGGAATTGACGCTTCTTACCATCTGAAATGGTGACCATGATCTCCCAGGTCACGCCGTAGCGATCCCTGACGATGCCGGCACTGCGGCCGCCGGGGAAGGATTCAAAGTCGACGAGAACCTCTCCCCCATCGCACAGTTTCTCCCACGTTTCTTCGGCGCGGTGATACATCTGCGGATCATCGATTCCCTGAAAATTCGCGATGAAAGAGACAGACTCATCGGTATCCACTGGGACAGGAGCGTTGATGAAATAGAGGATGGAGTTACCGATGGTCAGCTTGGCGCCCATCGTTTGGCCAGCGACCTCCGGGTGTTCGTGCAACAGGCCACAGGTGTCCGGATCACTTGGGTAGTGGTACACCTTCTCTACTCGAGCGTTGTAAAATGCACGGTCGTAGAAGTCAATCGCCTCATCGAGTTCGTCATCGAAGCGCATGACGGGGACTATGAAACTCACTCGAGTGCCCTTTCCTTGAATTTTTACCTACTCATGTACCACGCGTTACAGCTATAGCCACTCACTGTTTCTTCATCCGCCATTCTAGGGGCAGATTCGCCGTGAGAAGCATGCCAGGCAACACGTGACGATCATTCATCTGAGAAAATCTCAGCCACACATTTCAGGCCCGAAGACACAACCGCATGGTTGTGCCTTCGGGCAACAAAAGCGTCGTGAGAACGCCCCTTAAAGGACCTTCTCTAAGATTCCTGACCCACTCCTTAGCTTTAACATTAACTCTATCAAAATTTCTTAGATTCTCACAACTTGCCACGTTCATAAAATGTGCTACGCGCAGGGTTTTTATCCACCTAACGGAAGAATTCAATCAATCCTTAGTTTCTCAGGCGTTTCTTATTTTTCCGAATATTTTCATTTCACAGGTTTCCATCCCCCCCCACCTTCGAATGGAAAACTTAGCCCCCGGGTTTCAATATATGGTCCGACCATTGCCGGAATGCTCGCCCCCTGCAAGGTTCAATGCTGAAGGTCATTACATTAAACCCAGGTTTCAGGGGTATATCTCAACCACAATATCACCCCCAATTGTGTTTTACACTACATTTACACCGAGAATGCTCGGACGGAATTCGTCGCTGCGCTTTCAAACTCCGTTAGGGACACCACCGGAGCATTCATGGCGTGAGCGACATCGTGGGCTAGGTTCAGCCGGACCCTCCCGCGCCCCGTCTCACAATCAATGACGAGACTCCCCGTATCGCTGCGGTCGGCGAACGCACGCCCCACCTTCTTCACTCGGCGCAAGCCATCCGTTGCCCGCCCGTCAGTGAGAACTATGGCGATCGAACGAAG